>Ga0105104_10001567_pt1 | contig 17137 bp, 15 predicted proteins | sample PPLLaktember2015_3_FD_87034 | JGI IMG/M metagenome (GOLD analysis project Ga0105104, IMG submission 87034) | Freshwater sediment microbial communities from Prairie Pothole Lake near Jamestown, North Dakota, USA - PPLs Lake P7 Core (6) Depth... | ecosystem: Environmental > Aquatic > Freshwater >... | reverse complement strand
GCGCCGCCCGCTATTTCCGCCCGCGAGACTTTCCTAGCATCGGCCCTCGCCGCTTTTGATATTTCCGCCGAGGCAATCGCCACGGCCCAGGCCGACGCGAAACCGGATTTCGCCGCGCAATTTGTCCGCGAGAAAATCGAGGCATCAAACGCCCGACTCGCCAAGGTGGACGCCGCTTTAACCGCCGCGAGTCTCGCTATCACTGTCAAGGACATCGCCGATGGAACCAAGGATTTAAGAACCGTCCTCGGCGAACTTGTCGCGAAGGAAACCGCGCGCGCGATTGCCGCCGCTGGTGGCGACCCGGCCGGCCGCGAGATTTCAGACGCCGATGCTGATGATCTCGAGGCCGTCCGCGCGCAACTTGAGACGGAAACAAACCCGGAAAAACGCGCATGCCTCGCCCGGCGCGCTCGAAAACTTCGCACAGGCCAGGAACGAATCATCTAACACTGTCAACTCACTACTCGAACCTCTAACCGCAAAAGATTATGGCCGCTACACTTTCCACCTCGGAAGTTCTCATGGATGTACTGGACGCTTTCAAGGTCCTTTACCCCCAGCTCTATTCCTTCTCAACCGACCTCGGAAATGGGCAGGCCCTCCTTAACCAAACCGTTATCGCGCGAATTGCCCAGCTTCCCACCGTCGCAACTTACGACGCGGCCCAAGGGGGTTATAAAAACGGCGCCCAGGATGTTAACAATCTGGTTGTAGACATCCCCGTGACGGTGGATCAGCACAAGCATGTGCCCGTCAAGATTTCCTATCTAACGGCCATCGCCACAAAACGTGACCTCTATAAAGAGGCCATCATGAACATCGCTTTCGTCCTCGGTAAAGCCATCGTTGACGACGCCCTCGCTAAAGTAGTCGCCGCGAATTTCTCGCACGCCACGGTTGCAACCCTTGCCAACACAAACCGTGACACGCTTTCGCTGGTGACAAAGTCAATGAACATACAAGGCGCCGCCTTGATCCGTAACGGCATTGTTAGCTCTGATTTTTACAACGCACTCGACGAGGACGCCCGCATTGCTTCCGGCGACTACCACGGCCAACAACGCGAAGGCAGCCCGTATGGTGTCCTAAACAACGTCGCCGGCTTCCAGCATATCTGGGAGTATCCAAGCTTTGGCGCCGCACCACTTCCCGTCGGATTGTCAGGCTTCTTTTTTGACAAGCGCGCCATTGTCGTTGCAACCCGGCTTCCGGCCGATATCGAAGGCATTGCCCAGTCCGCAGGAGTCCCGAAAATCGCAAACTTCCAAACCGTTTCGGACCCGGACAGCGGCCTAAGCCTCCTTGGGATTCGCTGGATGGAGCCCGGAACCTTTGACGTTTATGTGACCATTACCCTTCTCTGGGGATCAAAGGCCGGTAAACAAGGTGGCGCAGCAGACACCCTCACCGACAAGGCAGGACACCGCGTGACCCTAACGTAACGCTTCGAACACAGGCGCACTCACACTCAACCCGCGCTCTATATGCTAACCGTTGTTATTGGCTTCGCTTCGAACTCAATCAAAAGCACGCCCACCGTCATTTATTGCGGCTACGACGGTGACGCGGCGCAAACCGCAATTAACACCGCCTTTGCGACCTACCCGCGGATTTATAAATACCCACTTCTAGACAAGGGAATCCCCGTGCAGGACAAGTCGCTGCCCCCGCCCCCACCCGAACCGCCAGGCGAGGAAACGCAATCGGCAAAAGCCGAAACGAAAGCCCAAAAAGCCGAGGCGAAACAGGCTGAACACGAAACGAAACACCCGCATCACGAGACGACGAGGTACCCTAAGAAGTGAATGACTTCCTAAAAGGCACCGAGGACGACGTTGCAACCGTTTTTTGTAATGAAGAGGAATTCGGGACAGAAGCCCTCTGGACTGACCGTGACGGCATCACGCACCCGCCCTTACCTTGTACTTTCGGCGACCCATACCTCCCGCTCGAGGTTGGGGACCCCGTACAGTCAGATAATCCTCGGGCAATCGCTCCTACGGTTTATGTCAAGGATTGCCGCCCAGGCGAAGTCTTCACCGTCGAAGGCATCGCCCACGAAATTCTTGAAAACCACCCGTCCGGCTCAGGCGCCTCGGTCCTTATCCTAAGCCGCGACCCGGCACCCAGACCTAAACCCGTGCCAGTACCTATCAATCGTGCCCTGCAATGATACCCAAGGCGCCGGCCCACCTATACGCCAACGAATCGTTGACGCGGTTTCCGCTGTTTTATCCACCGTCCCAGCCCTTGCCGGCCGAGTTTACGTTTTCGCTTCTACCCCCTTCCATGAGACATCCCTTCCCGCCCTCAACCTCCGGGACACCTCAGAAACGGACGAAGGGAAATGTGGGAATTGCTCCGTCAAAATCCTCGCCTTTACCGCCGACATCATCGTTGCGGAACAAGCCGGCTCCGATTGGTACCTCCGTCAATTCGCGCAAGACGCGCAATCAGCCCTCCTCAAAAACTCCACGCTCAATGGCCTCGCGGACGAAACGCGCCTTGTCTCAAATCAAATCGCCATCGGCCAGGCCGGTTTTATCGCCGCAGGAATCCGCCTCACCTTCACCGTTAGATACCGCGTCAAATTAAGCTAACCCCGAACCCCCTCGATTTATGGCAGGACTAATCCTCAACGAATTTTGGGTGCCCACCGCCGAATGCTGGTTCTGGCCCGAAGGCCAGGCTTTCACCATCGGGGACTCGGCCAACGGTGGCACCGGCGGAGGCTCCGCAAGCAAGACCGCCAAGCCCGGCGCGACCGACCCGCTTTGGAGTCAAAAATATAGGATGGGATGCGTCGCGACCGGAAACATAAAGGCCGAATCGGATCAAACTGACGTATTTTGTGCCAATGGCGCCGCCCTGGTCCGCGCGCACACATACCGCATCAAACAGAAGCTCACGGTTGAATTTACCTCCCAGGAAGTGGACCCCATCGGAGTTGAACTCGCTTTTGGCTCCCAACGCCTAACCGTAGGCACCGTCCAATTTAATCCGCTTGTCAAAGCCCCGTTCACAAACGGCTGGCTCAAGCTTCAGCTCTACAACCAGAACAACGCCACCCTTCGCCTGGTTGCGGATCTATGGGGCCAGCTCGCCTTGCCGAACGGCCTCCCGTTCGACCAGGAAGGACACATCGAATCCGCATTTACGTTTGACGTTTTGATTTCGCCCCTCGCGACAGTTTCTATCGCTTAACCGATCTAAAGCCGCGGCCCCTTTCACCCGTTAGGACCTATGGCGGACTTCACAAACCAACCGGCAACGCCCATCGGAGGCTCCGGCTCGCCCACTCCGCCTACAACCGTCCCCGCAGTCCCCATTGGCGGCTCCGGCGCGCCTATACCGCCCACGACCGCGCCCGCGCAACCCATCGGTGGACTTGCTGCAACGGCGCCCGTCATCACGACTCACCCGCAAAGCAAATCGGTTGTTCAAGGTACCCAGACTTCCCTAAACATCATCGCCCAAGGCTCGCCGCCCATCAGTTATCAATGGTATTTCAACGACGCCATTCAGCAGGAGGAAGCCAGCCTCATCGGCACCCAGACAAATTCCATTTTCTTTAACGCCATCGAGACCGGACGCACCGGCCGGTACAAATGCACCGCAACAAATCCTTCCGGTACCGCAACAAGTTTTGACGCCCTTTTAACCGTCACAGCATCGGCTGGCGTGCCGCCAAATATTGCGATGCAGCCACAGTCCAAGACTGTGAATATCGGCAGCACCGCCTCATTTGCATGCCTCGCAAATGGCTCCTCGCCCTTCAGTTATCAATGGTATCGCAACGACATTGCCATAGGTGGCGCCATCTCCAGTAACTTCGTAATTAACAACGTTCAGGCCGCCGACGGCGCCGACTATCATTGCGTCATTACGAACCCTTACGGCTCCGCCACCTCAAATAAAGCCCTCCTCACGACGACGACTTCCGGGGGTTCAGGCTCCCCAATTTATCTTGGGAGCGGAGGACAAACGGCCCTCGCCGGTTACACAGAAAACCAACTCAAGACCCTGGCTCAAGGCCCGCCGCAAATTAACCCCGTTTTGCGTAGCAATGTGCTAGGCACCTACGAAATCTCCGCGCCGCCTTCCGGCCAGAACGAGTACAGAGTTTTTGCGTGCCCCGCCATCATGGTTCAATCGAGCATCAAATTTGATAGCGCCGGCGCAACCCTCCCTATGCAGCAGCTTACGGACACCACCGTTGACGGGATCGTTTATCACGTTTACCGCACAACGGCCCGCTCCGTCGGTGACTTTACCGTCATCGGAGGTACCGCCATTAACGTCACCGACTAAATGAGACGCACTTTTCCGGCCCTTGCATTTATTGCGCTTTGCTTTGGCTTGGTCCTCGCCCAAGTCACACCCCCGACTTACCCCTACCCGAAACCGAAACCGACATCAGGCAGCACCCCAAACAGCCTCATCCGATACTCACAAAGCATCGGCCCGTCCGCCTACAACAACGAGAACCCGCTCGCTTGGGCAATCGACATTGCCGGCGGACTCCATAGCCGAAGCAATTCTTCGGACCGGCTTAACCTCTCTCCAAACTGGACGACAGAAGGCGCCCTCGTTTTCGATGCCTCGGATAAAATCTTTTATGGCGTCGGTTCCTCGCTCGTCGCGAATATTCCTCTCTTCTCCCTCGACGCTATCTGGAACGGAGGCGTCATAAACAGTAAGACAAACCTCTATTTGAACGCGCCCGGCGCTAATAAAATCTATCTCACGGCCGACGGAATCGACCTCACCGGAACCAACGTGATGAACCTGGACGGCGCCTCCGAGTTTACCATTACCTCCTCAAATCTTACTGCGACGGCGACCTCCAGAATGATCTTTGGTTCCCTCGGCCCCCTTTCGATGCTCTCGACCCGCATAACAAACTCCGCCGGCGACTACATCGTAAAAGGCACCAATAAAATCCAGTTTCAAACGAAGAAAGTTCTCGACGGTACCGCGCGACTTGGTCAGGCACTCAAACTAATGAACCCGGACGGCGACGCCGAATTTGGCCCCGCTGAAGTCGGCTTCATTACTGTCACAAACGTTGCTCAGCTTCTCACCACGCCGACGGACGCTTTCGGCTATGACAAGGCAATGACCCTCGGTTACTACACCATCAACGACGGAGGAGGCGGAATGTATTACGTCGCCCCGTTCTTTGCTTCCTCAACCAACCGCGGCAACTTCCGCTCGACGTTTGACCCCACAAAAATGTGGGCGCTTTTGCAACCGCGGGACGGGATTTATTTGAAGCAATACGGCGCCAAAGGCGACGAGAACAACGACGACACACAGGCCGTCAAAGATTGGCTCCACGATATTAATGGGAAAGTCGGTTTGATAAATGTCGGTACCTACTCAATCCAACCCATTTATACCGAGGCGAACGCTCTTCTTACCTTGCGAGGCATTGCCAAATTTGGTCTTACTTCGGCCAACCTGGTTTCCGGGCTCAGCTCAGGAAATTGTGCCACCTTCCAACGCCGCGCCTCCGCTGGCCTCGAGACCAATTCACTTTTGACCGTCACATCCAACGCAGTCTGCAACGTCTTCAACCTCGTTTTCGACGGAAACAAGAACGTCGAGACCCTCGCGACGAATGCTTACCTGTACCTCAACAACGGGGGCAAAGCCTCGGAACTCGAATCCTGTTTTTTTTATCGGTCCGCCGGCCACGGCCTAGGCTTCGCTGGCCTCGGCCCGAACTGGTCGGTTGTCCGAAATTGCCGTATCGCCGATGTAAACCGCGGCCTCCGCATTAATCAGACGAGCGGGCTTGTTCTCAACAACATCAACATTGAACAGACCCGCGATAATGGATTTTGGTTGCTCGGCTCCGCCACAAGCACCCGCGCGAATAACCTCTTTATTGCTCATTGCGCGTCTAACGGAATGGTTCTGGAAATATCCTATAAAAACCGATTTACAGACGTGACCGTCGCCAATACCTGGCAATCATCCGTTCTCTTTGCCCTCGGCAATGGCTCCATGGCCGATAATCACTTTGTAAATTGCCGTTTTGAGCAGGCCGGCTCCCCAAGCAATCTCAACGGCGCTTCACCTCACCCCGCCGGAACTTATTCAATGGTAATGGTAACGAGTCCTAACGCGACCGACAACGCCGTGCGAATTCGCTTTTCTGGATGCACCTTTGGCGACGTGCAAGGCGCCGCAGGCTCCCGCAGCAGATATAATTTCGAATGGACCGCAGGCCAAAGCGGAGGCCATTACGCTTGGGAAAATTGGATTTTTGCCGAGAACCAATACATGTGGAATGCGAACTGGATTTCGGACTATTCCCCGGCTCTTACTAATGTTGTCGCCGAAACGGCAACGATTCATGCCAACAACCAGTTCTACAACGTTTTTGGCGCCGCCGGCAAAATCGACTCGGCCGGCTGGCGAATGGACATCGTCGAGGCAGGCACCACCGGAGGCGCTAATGCAGTCATTTACGCAAACAACACCTCGCATAAACTCTTGCGCGATACCGCCGGCTTTGGAACTCCAGTTCAATTAATCGACCCACCTCCGCCCGTTATCGAAGTTTCGCCCGCCCCTTTCCAACCCGAAATAGGTCCCATACCGGACCCGTAACACTCACCCATCTATGGCGACATATAATCTGCAAGCTCCGACAATGGGAGCGTTAACACCCGAGAGACCGTACATTGAAATCCTCACTGTTCCACCGCCCGCCGGTTGGGGAACAACTGGCAAGGTGTGGGAATTTCGAATCGGTGGCAAAGTAACGCTAACAGGCAAAGGAGCCCTTTTGCGCCGCGAGCTTTATCTTGGGGACGAAAGAATAACCCAGCTCTTCACTTATCGAATAGGCAATGACGGCGACTATTACTTTGACGACGTGCACCTAGTGCCGCAGTACATGGACAACATGACGGCTACCTTTTCGAAGGCCACCTCCACGATTGATAAAGTTTCCGGCCAAGAAAACACGCCATTATCAACCACCGTCGGCTGTGGATCAGTCATCCAAGTCAATAATTCAGTGGTTGTTACGCCGGGCGCCAACTTTCGGTATATCATCAGCTACGACGGCGGCTCGCCTCTTCAGCCCGTCTTTCTCGGATATTTCACACTTCACGAACTGTAACTTTTGCCACTAAACACCGCGCTTTAACAAGGCGCCATATCGTCGCGGGAACATCATGAAGGCCGTTCCTTGACTCGCCGACATATCAGCAGGACCACCAACGGCCCACCATGCCCCGGCCGGCGCCTTGTCCCACGTTCCAAAGGAGGAACCGAGAGAAGATAGAAACCGCAAACTTGGCGCGCGCCGGCGCCGGACCCCATCCTAAACGCCGGCGACGCGCTTCCAGACAACACCCCAGCACCCAATGAAACGTTCAAAATTCCCCCCCTTCCGTCCTGTTCCCGAAGTTAAAATCTTTCCCGAGCGTAGTTCGGACTGGCCTGACAAGTACCCGGCCCTCATCAAACCTTGGATCGGTGGTGTGCGCGCCTATTGGCTCAACAGCATCCAAGCTTTTCAGCTTCAGGACGGGCGCCGGCTTCGCGTGGATGGCATCCAACCCTATATTCCAGAGGACCATCTTGGAGTCCCACCTGCGGACCTCCTCGGCGAATTCTACGAAAAAGGCGCCTCCCACGCGGAGACACTCGCTCGCGTGCTTAAGAACGAGCCCACGGATAATTTGGACTTCACAATTTTTGATGCTGAAATGGCTTTGCCGGCAACGGAACGCGCGTCCTATTGCCTACTACTCCCCGCGCAGTCCGATCGGCATACACGCATTGCCGAGATGTACCAGGCCGATACGCGGCAGACATTCAAGAGTTTCCTGGATGTGTGGCGCGAACGACTTTTCAACGGCGCGTTGACCGTCGGTTACGTAGATCCCTGGCTCGCGACTGAATACGAAGTTCAAACCCTCTTCCAATGACCACCCAGCAAGCCCTCATCCTGCTAGTCATTCTTGTGGTTGCTATCGGTATTTTCTTTTGGCTCCGAAAGCAAACGCCGCCGCCCGGCTCGCACCCATGAACCCGGACGCCTGGATAATTCTCACGATTTTTGCCGGATTTCTTACCGCCTCTTTTCTCTATTTCTGCCGGCGCCGTGACCCGCCGCCCCGCAGCCCGTGAAATGCGCCCGCAACAACACTTTGGGCGGACGCCTTTCCCTAGGGTGTGGGAAATATCCGGGACGCTGGATTAGCGGGATTCTGGTCCTGCTGGCGTCCGCCTTTTTCCTCTCGGCTTGTCATCACCAATCCTTTGCCCGCGACCACGTCGCGAAGGCCATTCACATTTTTGGAATTGGTTGGATCAGTGAAAAAGGCCGCACCAACACCACCCGCGCCTTCGCCATCGGAAACTTGGATTCCGTCCAATACTCGACCACCGTAAACACCGGCGCTCCCATGACCATCACCACCGGACGCCGCAACACCAACACCACACCCACAAATCAAATATGGACAACAGCACCCCCACCCCAGAACAACCCGCCGGACCTACCTCCCTCGAGACCTTAATGGGCGGAAATCAAATGCGAGTCCAATTCGAAGGAGGCAACTTCGAAATCGTGACCGTCCGACAAGTTCCCTTGAAGCAGTACCGCGAACTCATGCAGGCGCAGGACAACGAATTCCACTTCATTGAAATTGTCTGCAACAAGCCCGAGGGATGGGCGGAGAATATGAAGCCCGCCGACTACAACCTCCTTGTGGACGAGGCGAATAGGATTAACGCGGATTTTTTCGCCTGGTGTTCCCGCCAAATAGCCCGCGTGGAAAGACTGGCGCCCGGCTTCATGGAACGCGCAGCCCGAACAGCAACAGCCCCGGAGACCAAACCCTCGCCGACTTCGCGGCCGAGATCGCCATTGTTGCCGGCTTAACCCTGGCCCAAGTATGCGACCACAGCCTTGCACAACTCGAATTACTCTCCCGAGCAAACCGGAGGACGTTCGGCCTCGAGGGAATGCGCAACCTCAATACCGCCACCGCCGCAGCCGCCGCCGTGACCTCTAAACAAGGACAGGCCATGCACCGCAAACTTGCTGACCGACTTAAAAGTTTATGGCAACCGTAACTAACTCCGTTCAGATCGCCCTTACAGCCAAAGGAATCACGGCGACCACAAAGGCCCTCGGCGACCTCTCAAAAGCAACTACTGACTTTGGCAACGCCCTAACCGCCATTACCGGCTCCGTTGCGAAGTTTGGCGCTATTATTACCGGCGCAGTCACCGCCGCCGCGGGCGCCCTAGGCTTTGTCGGCTTTACCGCTGGCCTCCATGACCTGCTTGAATTCGCGACCGAGATTGACCGCGCCGCAGAACAGACCGGCGCCTCCATCTCAAAACTTGTAACCCTCCGGTCCGCTTTCAAGGCCGCAGGTATTGAGGGAAAACTACTGGCGGACTCGATTTCTAAAATGCAGAAGGAAATCGGCCACGCCGCCGACACTGGCCTCGAGGCCCAAGCCAAATTTGAACGGCTTGGACTCAATTTTCAGGAATTGCAGGAACTCGAGCCGGCCGCACAATTTGAAGCCGTAGCAACCGCGCTCGCGAATACCGAGGACAAATCCTTACGCGCCTCGCGTAGCATGGACATTTTCGGCAAACGCAGCACCCAACTCATCCGCGTTTTAGACCGCGTTGCTGAATCGGCCGGGAAAGGCCCTAGCAATTTCGCTCTTATCATGGAGCGCACCGCCCCCACCCTTCACGAAATTGAATTGATACTTGCCGCACTCCCGGCGAAGGCCCGCGGATTTTTTGCTGGCTTTGCCGAACCTTTCGCAAAGCCCGTGCTAGACGCTCTAAAGCAGCTCAAGAACATCGACCTCTCAGGCGCAGGCCAGAACGTCAGCAATTTTATTCTTTTCCTCGTTGACGCATGGAAGAAAGGAAACCTCGGCCAAATTATTTCCCTGACATTTGACGCCGCGTTTGAGCAGGCCGAAGCCTACTTTTTCCGCTTCGTAAATGTAATGCTCACGTTGTTTGCGTCGCCCAAGTTTGGCAACGCGCTCTCCCAAGGATTGCTCTTCGGGATGGCCTCCGCCGTTAAGGCTACCGAGCAGCTTTGGAGACTCACCGTTGCAGCTATTAAAGCCTACTTTGCCACCGCTACGGACTTCTGGCGTGAAAAGCTCGAGATCCTTGTAAACGAACTCAAAATCGGCTTGGCCGAGGCCGGAAACGTCCTCATTGACGGGATCAATAAGGCTATCACCGCGGCAAACTTGGTTTATTCGCGGAGTATTCCGCTCATTCCACCCATCCTAATTGACCCCAAACCCATCGCCGCGGCAATCACCTTTCAAGAGGCACTAAATCAGGAACTAGCTAAGACCACCGACCAGGCCAAATCCTTTAATGCACTCGTCGATGCAACGACGCTCGCTATTGCTAAAGCCCTCGGTATTGAAGTCAAACTTACCGACGAAGTTGGAAAGCAACTCACCGCCACCGAGAAATTTCTCAAACTATTCAACGCCTTCGTTGAGGCCCGAAACAAACTCAACAAGCAACCCGAGGACAAGCCGCCCGCGAAACCGCCCACGGCACCTTTCAACCTCGAGCAGAACCAGCTCGCCCTTAAAAAGCAGCTTTATGAAATCGAGCAGAAACGCGCCGCCCTGGACGCCGACTATTCCCAGACCTCCGCCGAAAAACAGATCCAACGCATCGCCCTACTCAAACAGGAACAAAAGGCGCTTAAGGAAAACGCCGACCTCCTCGACCTGCAAGCCGGCGCCGCGGAGGACTCGGCAACCGCGCTCCGGCTCAAAACAGAGGCCCAACAACAACGACAACAGGCCGGAGGCGTCGGAAACGAAGTCTTGCGACAAGGCCCGCCGGCCGAATCCGTCTCGCAAAATCTCATCGCGGAAATCACAAATCTCCGTGACCAGATCGGAACCGTTGCTCAGCAAATCGCGCGAAGCTTTGGCCAGATTATCCGCGGTGGTATTGACGCCGCCTCCGCCGGCCTCGCAGGACTCCTCAAAGGGACGCTCACCTGGAAAAACGCTTTGCAGGAAATCGGAACCTCCGTTTTCAACACCATCATCGACTCAATCTCGCGGATGTTTGTTGAATATATTACCGGCAAACTCCTCGCGTCCGCCGTCACCAAAGAGACCGCCGCGGCCGATACCGCCGCACTTGCCGGCCCCGCGCTCCTAACGTCCGTCGGTAGCTGGGGACTTGCCGCAATCGCCGGCATTGCCGCTTTTGCCGTCGTTATGTCAATGATTGGAGGATTTGCCCAAGGTGGATTTACCGGCCCTGGCAACATGAATGCCCCCGCTGGCGTTGTGCACCGGGGCGAATATGTCCTCCCGGCTTCCGACGTGCGCGACATTGGCCTCCCGCAAATCGAAGCTTTCCGCGCGGACCCGTCCGCCTTCGCCGGACCCCAGGCCCAGACCACGGCGCCTCCCATCAATAACGAGGTAAACGTTTACGCTTTCCAATCCTATGACGATGCCATGAAACGCTGGATGGAATCCTCAGAAGGCCGCGCCGTTTTCGTGGATATGACCCGGAAAACTCATCACCTCGTTTCCCGTTAAATGATTTTTTCGAACCCAGCTTTCGACGTAACGCACAACAAAGGCACCGCGCCGCCTGTTGGCTCGCCTTACGAATCCGTCCGCAAGCCCCTATCCCTGGTAGGCCGCTATCATGCCGATCCCGTTTTGGATGTCATCTATGCGCCCATCGGCCCGCGGCTCCTTGTCACCGTCAAGCACATCGCCGCTTTCATCGGCCAGCAAATCGAGATGCAAGGCCAAATCTTTACCGTCACCGGCTTCCAGCATTGCAGCTACCAACAAATCGGAGTTCCGGGCTCAGGCAACCCAGGCGCCATCTATAGCCCGGATATTTGTTACGTTTTCGTCGATCAGGATATCCCTCAATGGTTCAAAAGAGTCCAAACCTCAGACATTCCCAAAATAACCCCTGCCAATCTGCTATTGAACATCGCCGGCGGACGCGGAGGCCAGACCGTCGTGGACGGCGAAGGATGGCTCGTTTGTGAAGTCGAGCCGGACTACCAAACCTCAATCGGTGTCCGCTGGTCCCTTCAGAAGCTCGATTCGTTCGGACCGTACAACCCATTCCCACCTAACCCCGTCCAGCCCGAACCGCCCTACTACTTCAACGCCTCGGCAGTTTTCAAACATCATGACGACCCCGAAGGACATCCCGAATGCGCCTCGCCAAAGGATCAGGATTCCGGCTCCCCAGTTTTCGTAAATTGTGGTCCGGCAAATGATCCATGGGTGTTTATCGGTTGTGTCAGTGGCCCGGGCTCCGGCGCCGTATCGCCCTACAAAGGCGACGTTAAGCTCGGCACCAGTGCCGCCATGGTTTACCCGGACAACGAGACAGTCCGCCTAATCAATGGCGAACCGCCCGAACCGCCCACACCTTTGCCGCCGGACCCGATTATACCTCCAAACCTCACCACCCATAACGGCGAAACATTTTACCTGATAGACCAGGAACAGGACGCCTCCGCAGCTTTCGAGGCCACCCTGCAAACCCTCGCGACATCATCGGCAGGACTCACCAACCGCGAGACGCGCCGCCCCTATTCCAACTCGCTCCGCTGGCTCTGCAAATATCAAGTCACACTCGACGCCGGCGCCCGCATTGCCTTCGAGGCCGCCCTGGACTTTGACCCCTCCACGCAATTCGCTATTCCACTTTGGCCCCTTGCCATTGCCCACGCCGACTTTGCCAACCTCCCATTCACGGCTGGCGCCTATGTCATCCTCGACCCACCCAAGCCGCCCGTTATCTTTTCCGGCTCAATCCCAACCGGCCTAGGACCTAGTGCCGTTGTCATCCCGCTTTGCCTTGGCACAATCGCCAAACGCCAAACGGAAGCCATTGGACCCGACCTAGCCCGCGCCATAATCGACTTTACGGAATCCTCCCCGCCCTCATGGGCAATCGAACCGGACCCATTCGCCTTCACCCAAGGCCCAAAGCCGTCCCCGGCATATGTAAACGCCCCGATACTTTGTGAATTTCCTTTAACATTCGAACGCCTCGCCGAAAGTTGGACCGCCCCCGCCCAAAGCTCGCGAATCGGTTTCGGCCGGCAAACTCAACGCGAAACCTATCCCCAGGCGCCCGCCCGAGAATTCCGCGCGGATTATACTGTTGCCGGCTTTACCGATATTGCCCGCTTTTGCTACTTCGCGTCACTCGCTCTCAATGGTGAAACCTTTTGGACACCTACCTGGAAACTTGCCGCACTCATCGCAGGCCCCGTGCTCGCTGGTCAAACCGCCTTTACCGGACCGAACAATCTCAAGCCTGGCGCCGCAATCGCTTTCGTTGATACCGAGACCATCGAACCGCGAACCGTTGTCACCGCGGATTCTTCCGGCTTCACCATCGACAGCCCGGCCGGTCCGCATGACGAATACCTTTTCGGCATACACGAGCTAAAGCTTGTCCGCCTTCGAACCCGCGAGGTTTCCCTCGATTTCCTTGGCGCAGGCATTGCCCGTGGAACCCTGGACCTCCGCGATGTTCCCGCCGAATACACACCCCCCGCCGGCGAGACTCTCGGCCAGACCCTCGGCACCCTCCGCCGGCGCGCCTACCTTTACACTTTCGAGGCTCGCATCGCAGATACCGTCACCACCTCACGGTTTACCAGTTTCGAAACCGATTTGACCGTTGCTGGCGAAGGTACCTTTACCGCGGCAAAGATCGGACACGAGGAAATCAAACAGAGCATTGACCTTGACCAGAACGCGGCCGGTTTAACCCTGGCAATCTTCCCAGGCAACCCGCTCGTGCCTATAGCCGCCGTTCACCAATACGGCACCGTTGCCATTACCATCCGACAGGCAAACGTCAACGGGACCATCGCGGAGGACCTCGAGGCGCTCTTTTACGGTGACATCACCCAAGTAAGCACCGCTGGCGAGACCTTGACCGCCCGCGCCTCGGCCGGTGGCGAAGCTTTCGACCGTGCCCTCCCACGTTTCACCCTGCAACCGACATGCAATTACCCGCTCTTTTCCGTAGGCTGTACCCTCCACCGGGACGACTGGAAATTTACCGCCTCAATCGCCAACGCAGGCGCCCAAGGCTTTCCTCACACGTTTGACCTAGCCGGACTTGAACGGCTCAATGGATATCCCGCGGACTTTTTCGCCGGCGGCTGGATTGAACTTGGCTCCGGCATCACTTTCGAGATTTTGCCTATTCTCCGCTCAACCGCGATTAACGCCGGCCTTTCCACGTTTACGCTCCCACGGGACCCGCGAAACTTTCCAACCGCTGGCCAACCCGTCGCCGCATGTCCCGGATGCGATGCCCGGCGGGAAACGTGCATTAACAAATTCAACAATTACAAAAACTTTGGCGGACACCCTTTCATGCCCAAGCAAAACGCTTCCGTGACACGGCCCGATGCAGGCCAAAGCACAGGCAAAAAGTGACCCCATACTTCAGCACAAAGGAACGAATCGACGCTTTACGCGCCGCAATCAAAGCTCTTGAAGGCACCCCCTTCGCCGCCAATGGCATCGCTACCGGCCCCGACGGAGGCATTGCTTGTCAAATGCTGATAAGCTCCGCCCTTATTGCCGCTGGCTTTAACACCCCGCCCGCGCCTTACGGCCCCGCGAACCATTGGAAATTCTCCTCACGCTCAATCGTCGCCGAGTACCTCGCGATCCGGCCGGAATTTCAGCCCGTTGACCTCGAGCTTGAACCTATCCCCGGCGACGTGCTCGGTTTCACCCTCGGTAAATGCATCCATCATTGCGGACTTTACGCCGGCAATTTTAACTTTTTCCACGTTATGCCCCACGCCGCCGCGTGCATTGCCACGCTTCGCGATCCTACTTGGGGAAGCCGCCTCGCCGCTATCTGGCGACCTGTAACAACCTAACCCCCTCGCACCATGCCAAAAGGAGTCAAAGCAGATATCCCCGACGAACAGGCCGACCCGGCTAATATCGACGCCCAGGAACTCAGCTCGAACGAGCAGGCCGTAGTCTTGCCGATATTCGCAGGCGAAGCGAAGTTTGCGGTTTCCTGGCTTTGTTTGCCCTTTGCCGAGTACAGCAAAGATTCCCCGGACACCTCCGCCAAAAAAGGTTAACCCATGGGAAAAGGCGCCGCCGGAGGCAAAGCAAAGGATTATTACGGCTCGATAGCTGGCGTCATTTGCGCCGGCCCCGTTGATGCCCTGGTTGCCATTATCATCGACTCGAAAACCGTTTGGCCAAAATCCCGCTTTTGGACCCACGGCGAACTGGTTCAGGCGGAAACACCCACAAGCGCCGGTTTCCTCCGAGTATGGGGAGGACGCTGTTATGAATGCATTCTCGCCCACTTTTGCGACCTCACCAACGCACCCCCGAACCCCACCTATTGGAAACTTTTCTTCGTCCGCGCCGCAGATGTTTCCAACCCGTTCAAAGCTACCGTCGAAAACTATGGCGAAGCATGGATCTATTGGGGAACCGATAATCAGGAACTTGTAACCTCGACGGCGCGCAGTCCAAAGAAGGCACAACCGCCCGAAAATATTTTCGCCCAGACGCACCCGCCCTATCGCCGGCAATGCTGGATTTTTCTTCGCAACTTCCTTTTCGGCACCGAACGGACCCAATCCCCAAACGTCGAAGTGGTTGTTCGACGGCGACCGCAAAGCCCAACCGCGCTTGCCGAGGCCCCACTTGACGAGGACGGCCAGGCTAACCCCGTTACTTTCGAGGCCGAGCTACTCACAAACCCCGTTTTCGGCGCCGGCATTGACCCCGCCCGCCTGGATGTTTCCACATGGGACAACGAGGCCGCATACGCCGCGCTGAATTACAAAAACCTCTACCTTTCGCCCCGCATCGCCGAATCGGTGACCTTGCGCGCGGTATTGCCGGAATCTTTCCAATACCGCGACGGATGGGCGCGCTACAACACCGCCGGCAAAATTGAACTTGGCCACTTCGCCCATAATCAAGGCGCGCCACCCGCCACCCCAGAAACGACCGTTGATTTTAACGTTGCCACACAGCCCCTCGAGTTTACCGCGGACACCATGGGCGCCGCCGTGACGGAGGTTCTGATAAAATACACAGCCGGACTCCTCGCCTTTAAGGAATCCTCCATCCGCCTTTTCTCCGGCGCATCCCGCGAGATTATCGGGCAATCCCGCGTCACCACCATTGAAAGGCCCTGGATCAATCGGCCCGAGCAAGCCTTTGCCGTCGGCGCCGTCGCCGCCAACCTCGCAGGCGAACCCCCGCTTGGCGGCTCGTTTGACCTACGCGCCGAACGCGGCGCCGCGATCCTCCCAGGAAACCTTTTCCTCCTCACTCACGACGCCCTTAACCTTTCGCTTTGGTGCCGATGCACCGCCCGCACAATCGCCAATGACGGCGCCGGAACCGTCCGCATTGAATTCGAACGCGAACGCGGCCTCTCAGAGTTGCCCTTCCAACCGACCGTAACGCCCGAACAGGGACCCACCCCGCCGCCCGTCGAGATCATCACTCAGCACCACATTTTTCAACCGCCCCCAGGACTCGTTAAACAGGCCGGTTACTTTGTCGCAATCCTCGCCGCCAGGTTGGACCCGCTTACCATCGGTTTCCGCCCCTGGTTCAGAAAAGAGGAAACGGAGGCATTTTACGAACTCTCAGAAGGTATCCAAAAGAACTTCGCCGTTACTGGCACCCTTGCCGCACCCTACGCGGCAAACCTGCCCGCGGCTGGCACCTCGCCCCCGGACGATGACACCTGGACCCTTGCCGTAACGCTCAACGCGGCAACCGTCGATTCCGACGAGGAAAAGATAAACGCGACCCAAACCGCGGACGCAATCGGCGACGACAACCTCCTCGTCGGCATTTTCTCGGCCGGCGCCTTCGAACTAATGACCGTCAAAGAAATCAGGACGGCCGCAAATGGTGACCTCCAGTTTCGAATTCGCCGCGCCCGGTTCGGCACCCCTCAAGCCGCTTGGCCCCTCGGCGCCACCGCTTTCATTTTCTACCGGCTCGACCTCGTCTTTTATACCCACGCCAAGTTTTTGGAATACGCAAAGACTGGCGAGCAGGCAAACTTC
>Ga0105104_10001565_pt1 | contig 17149 bp, 11 predicted proteins | sample PPLLaktember2015_3_FD_87034 | JGI IMG/M metagenome (GOLD analysis project Ga0105104, IMG submission 87034) | Freshwater sediment microbial communities from Prairie Pothole Lake near Jamestown, North Dakota, USA - PPLs Lake P7 Core (6) Depth... | ecosystem: Environmental > Aquatic > Freshwater >... | reverse complement strand
TTAATTCGAAAACCCACCGGACAGACTTTCGTAATGCAACTGGACCAGCCCGGTGTCAAACTGTTTTGAAGAAACAAGTTTGAGTTTAAGTTCAGGACGGCCATTCCTGAACAGGGGTATTCCATTTCCAACCAGTATGGGAATTACTGAAATAATGAATTCATCAATCAGGTCGGAGGACAAAAGCTGATGTACAACTTCCGCTCCGCCATCGCAAAAAATGTTCTTCCCTCGATCTTCTTTAAGCTTCAATACCAGGTCATTCAAATTTCCCGTATAAAAAGATGTGTTTCCGATGTCAGGTTTTGCTTTTCTGGTCAAGACATATGTTCTTTTATCCGCATGCGGGAATTCAGGAACCTCTTTCATAACCCAATCATAAGTCCTTCTGCCCATTATCACGGTATCAACCGAATCTATAAAATCCTTATAACCATAATCTTCCCCTTCCTTTTCTACGGAAGATAAAAAGCTAAGATCGTCACCGGGTTTTGCAATGTAACCATCCAGGCTGGTTGCTATATATAAGATCAGCTTTCTTCCTGTTTTCATTACATCCGTTTAAAAAGCAGATAATCAACCTTTCAGCTCATTCATCAGGTCCTCAAGGTCCAGCGAACGGGTATACATTTCCAGGGATCCATCCTCCTTAAGAGGCCATTGTTCTTTGGGCTTGTCCCAATAAAGCTCAAGCCCGTTTTTATCGGGATCATTCAGATATAATGCCTCCGATACGCCATGATCCGACGCCCCTGTCAACGGATAGCCCGCGTTTTGAAGGCGGTGGAATATGGCCGCCAGGTCCTTTCTGGCCGGATACAGAATTGCTACATGAAAAAGTCCTGTGCTTCCCATGGGTGCCGGCGGAGCATTCCTGCTATACCAAACATTCAGACCTATATGATGATGGTATCCTCCGGCGGAAATAAAAGCCGCATCGGCTCCATAGGTTGTCATCAGTTCAAATCCGAGGAGTCCGCAGTAAAATTCAAGAGAGCGCCGTATATCTGACACCTTCAGGTGTATATGTCCGATCCGGGTTTCCGGCGGAATTTTATAATTTTCCATGAATTCATCCTGATTAATTGGCCATTATTTTATTTTGAAATTTCCAAATTACCTAATTACCTAATTTTCAAATTTCCAAATTTCCAAATTTCCAAATTTCCAAATTTCCAAATTTCCAAATTTTCAAATTTTCAAATTTCCATTCACTCTTTTTCATATCCCACCGGATGGTTCAGGATCACGTATTGGGTTGTTTGAAGCTTCAGAGCCTCGCGAAGCTTATCCATTCCCGGAAAACCTGCCTTTGGACAGGTTTTTAAGCCCGTCGCTGCACAAAACAGGGAGATATTCTGCGATACAATGCCTGCATCAATATTTGCCCATGCGGTTCGCTGCATGTCTTCCCCGAATCTGAACCGCGTAATATCAGATATCAAAACCAGGGTCACAGGAGCATCGGTTTTCCCCACGGTACTGCGATAATCACCGGCTACCACAGGATCCAAAACCCGTTTTGTCGCATTATAAAGATAAACACCATTCTCCATAATTACATAAATATCCACATCCTGCGCATTCAGTGCTGATGAGGCTGTGCGCTTTCCGTCATCCGGCCTGTTAATACCGTTAGCAGCCCAAACCAGGTCTGACAGGTCCTGCAATTCCAATGGTTTTTTCGAATATTCGCGAACCGATGCCTTTACACTTAAGGCCTGCATTACCGGTAAACCACGGGTCTTGTCGGGCTGAAGCAATTCGATGGGTTTCAATTCCTGTGATGCCACGCAACCCATCCAAACCAGGGCTGCTGAAATGAGAAATAGTTTTTTCATGATCAGGTTGATTAATTGAATGGTTTTCACAAAGTGGAAAAACAAATATATTCTATTTCCCGGCCTGCAAAAACAGAGCACAAAAAATTTTAATAAACCCTTTCTTTTATTCATTTTTGTGATATGAAAGGAAAATTTGCACTTACCCTTACAACCCACCGCATTTTAGGTCCGATTTTTAACCCGGTAATGATAATGCCCAGCAATAACCGGGAATATTATACCGTAAGTGACCGTATTTCCATGGCCAACCTAAGGCAATATCAATCCCAGCTTTCTCCCGAACACACCAGGCTGATCCAGATTACCGAAGAATACAGCGATAATCAGCTTCTCAAGGCTTTTACAAAGAAAAGAATAAGTGCCCGGGATTTTCTCGCATCAGTGGATGAAACGCTTTACGAACGGCAATTGAGGCCTTATATAGAGAAAAGATTACTGAGATGTACGGAAGTGATTTCGGGCAGCGATATTCCCATCTACCTGAAAAAACAGCATAACAATATATATGATACTGACCGCATATGGCAACACGATGAAACAGCCAATACCGTTTTTAACTTTATACGGTCTTCCGAGGGGCTGCAGTATTACCTTACTGTCCGCTATTCTGACAAGGAAATCAGGCTTACCGGCCAGCCGGGTTTTGTCCTTGTAAATGATCCGTGCATTCTGGTGTTGAATAACAACCTGTTTCAATTCGATGATATAGACGGAAAAAAGCTTCTCCCCTTTTTCAAAAAGCAAACAATTACCGTTTCGACGGCCATGGAAAGAAAATTCCTTGAGTCATTTGCCAGGCCGGTAATACAAAAATACCAGGTGAATGCATCTGGTTTCAGTATTGTTGACCAGCATCTTCAGCCGACACCAATTTTATCGCTGGAGACAAATTTTCAAGGAATACCGGTGCTGATTCTTCGGTTTAAATACGATAATAAGGCAATTTATTTTGCAAACAAAAAATCAGAATTGCTTGTAACACTCATCGAAACAAATAACACCATAGAGTTTCACAGGCTTAACCGCGACTATGAATTTGAGAACCAAATAATTTCCTCTCTTCTTGAAACAGGATTGTCAAATTCAGATGCTTCATCATTTCTTCCATTTCGTGTCAAAAAAGCAGAAAATATACTCATCACCTACGATCTGGTCAGCTGGCTAAATCTGAACACCGAAGAACTCCGCAAGCTTGGAGTGGAAATTGTACAGTCTCTTCCCGTGAATCGTTACTACCTGTCCGGGCTGGAATTGAAAATCAATGTTTCGGAAAACAACAATGACTGGTTTGATATCCATGCAGTGGTTATGCTTGACGGCGTTGAAATTCCCTTTGTACGCTTCAGAAATCATATCCTAACCGGACGCCGTGAATATGAACTCAGGGATGGACGCATTGTAGTCCTTCCTGAGGAATGGTTTGCCAGATTTAAGGAACTTTTCGCCTTTGGCAGGGAAAATAATGATCATCTGTCCCTGGAAAAACAACATTTTCCTCTTCTAAAAGAGGGTTTGCAGGGAATTGACGGATCTTATGCGGGCAGGTTGAGGAAATGGATGGATTCATCTGTTTTTCAGGAGTTGTCTGTACCTGCAGAAATTAAGGCCGATCTGAGGGACTACCAGAAAAAAGGATACAGCTGGATGTGGAAGTTGTATTCAAATGATTTCGGAGCGTGCCTGGCTGATGATATGGGATTGGGTAAGACCCTGCAAACCCTGACACTGGTCCAGCAGGTTGTGAATGAAGAAAAACGTCGTCAGTATGGGCCGGTAAAATCAGTGTTTGAACGGCAGCTTACCATCTTCGATTCTCCCGAGTCCGCCCAGGTGAAAACGAAGCCTACGCTTGTGGTTGTACCCTCAACCCTGATCCACAACTGGATCAATGAGGCGGCCAGGTTCGCTCCGCACCTTAAAACCGGATATTATGCCGGATACAACCGGAAACCCTTTGAACATTACTACGAACGGTTTGACCTGATTATCACTTCATACGGACTGGTGAGGAATGACCTGGAAACCATCAGGCGCCATGAATTTCTGTATATTGTGCTTGATGAAAGCCAGGTAATCAAGAACCCGCATTCCAAGACCTATAAAGCTGTGGTAGGTCTCGCTGCCTTGCACCGGCTGGTTCTTACGGGTACCCCCATTGAGAATTCGCTCACTGACCTGTGGGCACAGATGAATTTTTTAAATCCGGGACTTCTGGGCAATTTCGAGTTTTTCAGGAATCAATTTGTGGTCCCCATTGAAAAGGGACGGAACACCAAGCAAACACACATTCTACAGACACTTATCAAGCCCTTCGTGCTCCGCCGCACTAAAAACGAGATAGCACGTGAACTTCCGGCCCTTACGCAGCAAGTCATATTTTGCGAAATGTCGGAATCCCAGCAGGGATTCTATGAAACGGAGAAATCAAAGGCCAGGAATCTTATTCTCGACAATATCCGGAAACAGGGGATAGAAAAATCCTCATTTGTGATCCTGCAATCCCTTACCAAACTCAGACAGGCAGCGAACCATCCGGTCCTTATCAGTGAAAAATATTCCGAAGATTCCGGTAAACAGGATGTGATCCTTTCAAACATCCAGAACCTGGTTGCCGAAGGGCACAAGGCACTCATTTTTTCTTCCTTTGTGAAACATCTCAATCTGTACACTGAATTCTGCGCCAGCAATAATATCCGCTATGCCCTTCTGACCGGAGAAGTTCCCCAGCAACAAAGGGAGCTCGTCATAAAGCAGTTCCAGGATGATCCGGAAACCCACCTGTTCTTTATTTCCATAAAAGCGGGTGGATTCGGGCTAAACCTCACTTCAGCCGACTACGTTTTCATCCTCGATCCATGGTGGAATCCCGCTGTGGAGGAACAGGCCATGAGCAGGGCACACAGAATGGGACAAAAGAAGAAGGTCTTTGTTTACCGTTTTATTGCAAAGGATACCATCGAGGAAAAAATCCACCAGCTTCAGGAACGTAAATCAAAACTTGCCGATGTGTTCATTGGAAGCGATAATCCTTTCAGGTCCGGGGACCAGGAGGAATTGATGCGGATGCTTGAGTAGAGACGATTTGAATTTGTCTATATCTATTGTGACTCGGACGCATTAAATCCCAATTCCTTGCCCTTCCGTAACATAAGGTCGAACGCTTCATTGAATTCATTACGTATTGTACCTTCAAGGATCGCCTCCTTGATCGTATTCTTGATGATACCTACTTCCCTGCATGGCCCTATATTGAATGTTTTCATGATCAATGCACCATCCACCGGCGGTTGAAAATTCCTGACAGCATCTTTTTCCTCAATCTCTTTTAGCTTTTGCCTGACAAGCTGAAAGTTGGCCAGGAATTGTTTCACTTTTTCATCATTCTTTGATGTAATATCAGCCTCACACAATAACATGAGGTCATCGATGTCATCACCGGCCTCAAAAAGCAGCCTGCGGACTGCAGAGTCGGTAACCTCCTCCTCCACAAGCGAAATCGGCCTCAGATGAAGCAATACCAGTTTCTGGACATATTTCATGGAGGCCCCCATCGGAAGGTGCAACCGTCGGAATATATCAGGTACCCATTTCGATCCCAGGAATTCATGCCCGTGAAAGGTCCAGCCATGCCCTTTAATATATTTACGAGTAGCGGGTTTAGCGATGTCATGCATGATGGCACCCCACCTGAGCCATAGCTTATCAGTGCGCTGTGAAAGCTGATCCAGCACTGCAAGGGTATGCCGGAAATTATCCTTATGACGTAAATTATCTATTACGGCGACCCCCTTTAACCAGTCGAGTTCCGGAAATACCAAGGCCAGAAGCCCCGTCTTTTCAAGAAGGTAAAATCCCGTCGATGGCTTGTCGGCCATCACTATTTTATTCAGTTCATCAATAATCCTCTCTTTGGAGATGATCTCGATCCTGGCCCGGTTCTGGCTGATCGACTTTAACGACTGTTCCTCGATTTCAAAACCAAGCTGTGTGGCAAACCGGATGGCCCGCATCATTCGCAGGGGATCATCCGAAAAAGTGATATCCGGATCAAGCGGCGTGCGGATGATCTTACGCTTAAGATCCGACATACCATCAAAAGGATCAAGCAATTCACCAAAGGACTCCTTATTAAGCGATACGCCAAGAGAATTGATCGTAAAATCCCGCCTGTTCTGGTCATCCTCCAGGGTTCCATCCTCCACAGAAGGTTTACGTGATTCGGATTGGTAAGACTCCCTGCGTGCCCCGACAAATTCAACATCCAGGTCATCCACCCTGAGCAAGGCAGTTCCAAAATTCCTGTAAACCGTAATTCTTCCCTTTTTGCCAATTTTTTTGGCCACAGCCCTGGCAAGGTCAATTCCGCTTCCTACAACAACAATGTCAATATCTTTTGAAGGCCTGTTTAAGAGGAGATCACGTACGTAACCACCAATAACATAGGCTGTTACATTCATATCGCTCACAAGCTCAGATACTATCCCGAAAACCGGGTGTTCAAGTGAAAACTTCATAGCGGTGTCTGACCAGAAATGGTAGTGCACAAAAGTAATATTAATTGCCGTAATCATTTCATGATTCCGGTTTCAGGCTTCGCGTTTCAGGGGCTACGCCTGTTTCAGGGGCTGCGCCCGTTTCAGGTTTCAGGCTTCGCGTTTCAGGTTTCAGGGCCTTCTGCCGTTTCAGATTTCAGTCGGCATTAAAACCTGAAACGCGAAGCTTGAAACGCGAAGCCTGAAACGCGAAGCCTGAAACGCGAAGCCTGAAACCTGAATCAACCTACAACAATTTTCATCTTCACGAAAAAAAATTATATTTGCAGTGAATTACACTAAGGGGGTGCCCTAAAAAATCGGGCTGAGATCATACCCTTAGAACCTGATCCGGGTAATGCCGGCGAAGGGAGTTGGTGGCATTGAATTTCAATGCCGCTGTTTCATTAACATAAAAAACAAGTAGTATGAAGCAGGTAATTGTATTGCTTGCATTCGTCTGCCTTTCCTGGCGGATGCATGCGCAACATTCCCTTACAGGGACAATAACGGACGTTAAGAACGAACCCCTGGTCGGCGCCAATGTGCAGCTAAGGGATACTTATTTTCAGACTGTAACTAATGAACAGGGCAATTTTAGTTTTGCCGGAATCAAAAAGGGCAATTATGAGCTCCAGGTGAGCTATATCGGGTATCAGGGGATTGATGAATCCATTGAGATTTATGATGATATGAACCTTGACCTGAAGCTGAACGAATCAGCGGTAATAACCGATGCAGTTATTGTGTCCGCTGTGCGGGCCTCACGTAATACCCCCACAACATTTTCCATAGTCGGTAGGGAAGAAATCTCCAGGCAAAATCCGGCACAGGACCTGCCCTATTTACTGGGAAACCAGCCTTCCGTGGTTGCAACCTCAGATGCCGGAGCAGGTGTAGGATACACGGGGCTTCGTATACGAGGCAGCGATATTACAAGGATTAATGTGACAATCAATGGGATACCGCTGAACGATCCTGAATCCCATGCGGTATATTGGGTAGACATTCCTGATTTTGCCAGTTCGGTAAATTCTCTGCAGCTGCAAAGGGGGGTTGGTTCTTCGACCAATGGTGCGGGAGCTTTTGGCGCATCCATGAATCTTGAAACAAGCGGGGTTCAATCCAAACCCTATGGCATCCTGAGCGCCTCTGCAGGATCATATGGCACCTACAGAACCAGTTTCAGGGCAGGAACAGGACTGATCCGTGAACACTGGTATTTTGAAGGAAGAGGATCCGTCATTGGATCGGATGGATATATCGACAGAGCATCATCCAATCTGAACTCATTTTATTTACAGGGCGGATATGCAGACAATAAAACCCTTGTAAAGGCCATTGTCTTTGGCGGAAATGAGAAAACCTACCAGGCATGGTATGGTATTGACGCATTCACGATGAATAATGAAAGGACTTTCAATTGGGCTGGTGCGGTTTTCAATGATGACGGCAGCATATGGTACTATAACAATCAGACCGATAATTATAAACAAGACCACTACCAATTACACATTTCACACCAGTTTTCCCCATCAATCTCAATAAATCTTTCAGGTCATTATACCTATGGAAGGGGATATTATGAGGAATACGGGCAGGATGAACATTTTGCAGATTACGGGATGCAGAACCTGTATTTTGGAAGAGACAGTATCGCTGAAGGAAATTCATACCGTTATTTCTTCCACGATTCTGTGACCACGACTGATCTGATCAGGAGAAGGTGGCTTGATAACCACTTTTATGGTGCCACATGGTCGGTAAGAAGCAAAAAGAAAAATACGGATATAATTCTTGGCGGTGCCTGGAACAAGTATGATAATGCAAGGCATTACGGTGAAATAATCTGGGCGCAGTTTGCCGGCAACTCAAAACCCGACAGCAAATATTATGACAATTCTGGCTTCAAGACCGATTTCAATGTTTTCCTTAAGGCCGGTTGGACGCCTGTAAGAGCACTAACCTTATACGGTGATCTTCAGTACAGGAATATTGTCTATAAGGCCAATGGTATTGAAAGCCAGGCTGAACAACTGAAAATAGACGAATCATTCAGTTTTTTCAACCCCAAATTCGGTTTGACATATGATGTCAGAGCCGGTACACTGTATGCTTCATATGGTATTGCTCACCGTGAGCCCATCCGGGATGATTATAAAGATGCTGCGCCCGGTGAAAAACCCGAACCTGAGACCCTCGGTAACCTTGAGATGGGGATAAGAAAATCCGGAAACCGGATCAATTATTCGCTGAACTATTTCCTGATGAATTATCATAACCAATTGATCCTTACTGGTGAGATTAACGACGACGGTGCCTATATCCGCAAAAATACGGGCAAAAGCTATCGGACCGGAATTGAAATTACCGGCAGTTACAAATTAAATTCCCGTTTCATCCTGGATGGCAACCTATCCCTTCTGGTGTCCAAAACCGACTACCGGAATGCCAATTCCAATGGTGAGATTGTGGAATACCGGAATGTTGATATATCATTTTCTCCCAAAATTATCAGTGCTCTCCAGTTGAGGATTATTCCCGTCAGAAATCTTGAACTGGCATGGCAAATGAAATATGTGGGCATGCAGTTCCTGGATAATACCGGGAACAAAGATCTTGTTCTCAATGACTACCTGATAAATGACCTGCGGGCTGGCTACCTTTTATCGCCTCAGAAGATGGGCCAGGTTGAATTTACGGTATTGGTAAACAATCTTTTTAATGTTCTTTATGAATCAAACGGCTATGTGTATGATAACACGCCTTACTATTATCCCCAGGCAGGCACCAATATAATGGCCGGTATTACGCTAAGATTCTGAATCATATGGCCTGAAAAAAAAAGAACTTAAAATTTCTTAAAAACCTCCGTTTATGTAACAAGAATGGCACGATTTTCGTTATATATTATATGGGTTAATAATTAAGTTTATATTGGGTTAAAGTAGTTTTTTCAGGGTTTTTCGTAAATTTTAGGTTTAATGGTTAGGGTGAAAAGCCAGGGATCGATCAGATTCCTGGTTTTTTTATTGATTTACAGACCCGCATGGGTAATTCAAATAAATAATACCGCATCTGTATAACAGTAATACAAAATTTTTACTTCTTTTGTAAACTATATTCAACCCTGCATTGTGAAATGGTGAGCTTATATAAAATTACGTGGAAGGCAATCCATTCTTCAGTCTGCTCTATCCGGTTCCTGAATGAAAATGACTTTGAGATTGTGTCCCTCACGGGATTCAAAGCCGGAGAATACCTTTTCACGCATGATATGATCAACCGCCTGCACAACAAGGCCGATTTTGTCGAAATCAGGTTTGTAAAGGAGGATGGTCATACTACAGCAGCGTTCGAACGACTTTCCATGCATGATTTCTCGGAACACATCATTACCTCATACAACCAGGAAATCACGGGATTTGCTGTAATCTCCCTTGCCGACCTGACCTTCAATACCATTCCATCACTGCAACTTGCGGTAAACCGGCATATATATATCGGACAAGCTGTTGCATTGGTGGGCTACCAGTATGACAACCCCTGCCTTACCATTAAGTCAGGAATCCTGTCAACGGTTTTTCACCGCAACGGCACGCGCTACCTGCAATTTGACGGTTCCACCATCTGGGGAAATTCCGGCAGTCCGCTCATAGACCTGAAAACCAATGAAGTGCTTGGAATAATCGGGTATAAGCTGGACAGGAAGAATAAGTCATACGAAAAAATGACCGAGATCAGCAATAACAATATAAAAAGCCTTGAAAAAGCCCTCGGTGAATTCGAAGTTTCCGGCGTAGATCCTATCCAGGTGCTGATCGCCTGGCAAAAACAAATACTCCAACTGGCCGGGGAGATATATAAGAATTCCGGAAGCGGCATCGGGATTGCCATCGATGTAAAGTCCATCCGCCACCTGCTCAAATCTTCGGAGATTGATGTTGAATAAGGCAGGAAGTATTCCCTATTCCCCTCTTAAGATATTGTCCCCTGAATCGGAGGAAATATCACCTATTAAGACAGTCTGAAAATAATTGCTGCCTGTTTGCAGCGGACTGAATTCAACGGGTACGTAGTGTTCGCCATATCCTTTAGCCTGCCCTGATTTCATTACCTTTTCTACCAAAACGGTCTGCTTATTGCCTTTGAACAACCGACGGTATTTTAATTTGTTTTCAGATGCCAGATCACGGATGATGAGGCTCCGGAGCTGCCTTACCTTCTCCGGGATCTGGTCGTCCATCCTTTCAGCCCGTGTACCCCGGCGCACCGAGTATTTGAATGTATGGACATGACTAAAGCCTATCTGCCGTACGGTATCGCAGGTGGCATTGAAATCATCTTCCGTTTCGGATGGAAAACCTACCATAATATCAGTAGTAAAATTGAACAGGGGATGCCGCCTTTTTATCTGTTCAACAATTTCCAGATAGGAAGCTAAATTATAAGTCCGGCGCATTTTCATCAGAATACGGTCCGAGCCGCTCTGCAGGCATAAATGAAGATGCGGGCACAGCTTTTCATGTGAAAACAGGTCATAAAAGTGGTCTCCGAATCCTTCCGGCTCAATGGATGAGATGCGTACCCTGAATTTTCCCTCCATGAACAGGATCTTTTGCAGCAGGTCCGTAAATTTTAATCCCGAATGATCGTAGCGGCTGATATTGACACCGGTCAGCACAATCTCCTTGTACCCCAGGCTGATCACCTGCCTTATGTTCTCAAGAATATCCAAAGGAGGCCGGCTGATGGCCCGTCCCCGCACCATCGGAACAATACAGAATGTACAAAAATTATCACAACCGTCCTGGATTTTGATCATACTGCGTGTATGAAAACTCTTTTCGGCCACAGTGTAGCCAAAAACATCCTCTTTTAGAAATTCATTCGCGGGCAATTCCCCATGAAAATGCGCTTCCACCAGGTTCAGTATACCTGCCTTGCTCTTATTACTGACCACATAGCCAATGTCACCTCTTTTTTCAAGGTATTGCCGCTCATTTTCTGCCATGCAACCTGTTACCACGACCAGTGAACCCTCCTTGCCGTGTACGGCCTGGCTGATGGCCGTCCTGGATTTGTGATCGCCCTGATTGGTTACTGTGCATGTATTTACGACATAAACATCCGCCGGTTCATTAAATTCCACAATTGAATATCCTGATTTATGGAAATCCGTTAATATTGAATCGGTTTCAAACTGGTTTAACCTGCAGCCCAGTGTTTTAAAAGCAACCTTGCGTTTCATGGCAATACCGGCTCAATGACATTGTCCGTAATGAGGTTTCCTTCAATTGAATACGGAGCCGCACCTGTAACCTCCAGCCATATAAATTTTCCCGGGGGAACCGGCGACGGAGTGAAAAACCTCACAATAATCCGGCCTTCAGTAATTCCTGACATATATCCCTGCTTGCGGTCGTAACCGGTTACCAGGACTCTGAGTCTTTTTCCGATAAGGATTTTGTTATATTCAAGTGTATGCCGTGTAAGTTCCTCCGTCAACACATGCAACCTTCTTTTCTTTTCAGCCATGGGAATATCATCTTCCCATCTTGAGCTGGCAGCACCCGGGCGGGGTGAGTAGACTGCAATATATGCCATGTTAAACCTTATGGAATCCATTGCCCTGCGTGAGTTTTCAAATTGTTCCAGGGTCTCTCCCGTAAAACCGACTATGATATCCGTGAAAAGGGTGGCGTCCGGAAGAATTTGCCGGATTGAACTTACAACCCGGTTATAGTCTTCCAGGGAATGTTTCCGGTTCATGCGGATAAGCACTTTATCATCACCCGATTGAAGGGGCAGATGCACCTGTTTTGCCAGGCAGTTGTATGTGGCCATCATTTTCAATACCTCATCACTCATATCCCGTGGGTGAGGAGATGTGAAATATACCCAGAATTCATGTCCTGACCGTGCACCAAATTCCCCGATCTGACCCAACAGGCCCGCAAATGTGACTTCACTCCCGCTTTTATCAAGCCCATATGAATTCACATTCTGGCCCAGGAGGGTAATTGATTTGTATCCTTTCTGCACCAGCAATGTCAGTTCATCCATGATCGCCTGCGAAGGCCTCGATACTTCCCGTCCACGGGTATAAGGAACGGCACAAAAGGTGCAGAATTTATCACAGCCGTTCTGGATCGGAATATAAGCTTCAAAGTCTGAGATATAGGATGGCTGCAATTTCCAGAACTCGCGTATTCTTTCTTCCGGTCTTATTCCTGTTGATCTGCCCGGAGAATTCCCGCCTGCACCGGTTACAATGCCGTATTGTGCGATCATGTCCGGTAAGCCGGGCAATTCGCTCATGTTAAATACCAGATCGAATAATTTCAGAAATTTATTCCTGTCAGCAGGCAGTACACAACCTGAAACAAAGGTAAGCAGGCTGCGGGAATTCTTCCATTCATTCCAACGGCTGACACGGGAATACACCTTATCAATTGACTTCTGTCTGACCGAACATGCCAGAATGCCAAGCAATCCGGCCTCCTCTTCATCATCCGTCCACCTGTAGCCCATCCCCTCAATCACAGTGCGCACTCTTTCGCTGTCGGATTTGTTCATCTGGCAGCCGAGTGTTAAAATATGATATTTCATCAATGATCAATAAATTGAAGCGATACTAGAAATACACTTCTGTTTTGATATTTCCCGAAGGAAATCCGCGGGAAGTCAACAGATCATAAACATCGTAGATCATATCGCAATTTCCGCAAAGATAAACTTTTGTTTCCGGATTCAGATCATGCTGTTTCAGGTAATCAGTTACTCTCCCGGCAAAATTACCGATCGTGTCACGGGATGTGCATAAAATATGGCGATCCTCCGGATAATATGATTTATCATAAGCTTCCCGGCCATATCTTACACCATGCAACAAGGTGTATTTCAACCCGGGATAGGATCCGGCCAGACTATGGAATGGCGCAATGCCCGTACCTGTCCCTACAAAAAGATATTCTCGCTGCATCCATTTTTCATCCAGGGTAAAATATCCGAATGGCCCCTCAACATCAAGCAGCTCTCCGGGAATCAGCTTGTGCAATTGCCTGGATACGGTTCCGGTATCAACCTCCTTTATGAGCACCTCAAGAAAGGGATCTTGCTCTGTGCTGTATATGGAATATTCACGGACCTGATTATTGCCTGGTATTCCCAATGTAATATGCTGACCTGCCCTGAAAGACATATTATTACGATCAATCCGCATCACATAAGTATCTTCTGTGAGATTCCTGATCTTTTGCAATCTGTAGATCTTTCTCATGATCAAAGTATCAACAACAGGCTGCATCGGTTGCAAATTGCGTACTATACTGCTCTTGCCGGCCTGATTTTTCGGATGTATATGCATAAAACCAATTACTATTGATGAAATTAAAAACATTAACAACCAAAAAGCTTAATTTGTTTTATAAGATTTTAATACCTACTATTTTCGGCTAATTTTGCAATAATAAAACAGGAGCATAATTTGATATATCCTTCAAATTTTGAAATTAAGACCGGATTTGACCAGATCAGGGAGTTGATCAGAGAGCTTTGTCTTTTTACGCCCGGCAGACAAAAAGTGGACGAAATCGGTTTTATAAATGAATTCAGTTCAATTAAAGAAATTCTTGGCCAAACTTCAGAATTCAAGGAGATTTGCCTGTTTGAGAATAATTTTCCGACCGATAATTTTCATGATCTCGGACCCGGTTTAAAAAAAGCAAGGGTTGAGGGAACTTATCTTGAAACGGAAGAAGTTTTCGATCTCAAAAGATCGCTTGAAACCATAAAGGCTATTCTCCGGTTCTTTAAGAATACCGCCCAGGAAAAATATCCCCTCCTGAAAAAGCTGGTCAGCAATGTAAAATATTACAGCTATGTTGATGAACGCATTGATGCAATAATTTCAAAGCAGGGAAGGATCCGGGATAATGCTTCTTCTGAACTGAGGCGGATAAGGAACGAAATGACACAGAAACAGGCGTCTGCGGGCAAGAGACTGCAAAGCCTTCTGAAAAAGGCGATTGATGAAGGATTGGTTGAAAAAGACACGGCTATTTCCATCCGCAACGGGCGGCAGGTTATCCCCGTTCCGGCTTCAAATAAAAGAAAGATCAGCGGGATTGTTCATGATGAATCTGCAACCGGCCGTACTGCCTATATAGAACCCGCGGAGGTCGTGGAACTGAATAACGAACTCAGGGAACTTGAAATTGCCGAATTCCGTGAGATCATTAAAATATTGATTGCTTTTACGGACGACATACGGCCTTATATCGATGACCTGCTGGCGACATTCGATTTCCTGGGCACAGTTGACTTTATCAGGGCAAAAGCGCTATTCGCGCTGAGGATCAATGCGGGAATGCCGGCGTTGATCAACAGTCCGGGATTCCGATGGAAACAAGCCATACATCCCTTGCTCCTGCTTCATCACAGGCAGGAAAACAAAGAGGTTGTTCCCCTGGATATTCAGCTTGATGAAAAAAACCGTATACTCCTCATTTCAGGGCCCAATGCCGGTGGAAAATCCGTATGCCTCAAAACAACTGGTCTGATACAGTACATGCTTCAATGCGGTTTGCTGGTTCCCATTGTGGAAAGCTCCGAAGCAGGAATATTCAGAGATCTGCTGATCGATATCGGCGACGAACAGTCGATTGAAAACGATCTCAGCACCTATAGTTCACACCTTCTCAATATGAAGATCTTTTTGAAGAATTCATCACCTCAAAGCCTTATCCTGATTGATGAATTCGGGTCGGGAACAGAACCGCAGATCGGAGGGGCCATTGCAGAGGCCCTGTTGGAGGCTCTTAACCGCAACGGCACTTACGGGGTCATCACAACACATTATTCAAACCTCAAGCATTTTGCTTCCGGTGCTGAAGGGGTTACAAATGGTGCCATGATGTTCGACACGGGAAAAATGAAACCCCTTTTTAAACTTGAGATCGGTAAACCGGGCAGTTCATTTGCCATCGATATTGCCAGGCAAATTGGACTTCCTGAAGATATCCTGGGCAATGCAGCCTCCAGGGTGGGGGAAGACCACATTAATTTTGACAGGCACCTGAGGGAGATCCTGCGTGATAAACGCTACTGGGAGGAAAAAAGAGACCGGATAAGAATATCCGAAAAACGGCTTGCATCACTCCTTGAAAAATATGAGGAAGAATTGGGACAAACCAAAAAAATGCGGAAGGAAATTCTGGAAGCCGCCCGCCACGAAGCCGAAAACCTGCTTTCCAATGCCAACAGGGAGATTGAAAAGACAATACGGGTGATCCGTGAAACCCAGGCTGAAAAAGAACTTACCAAAGATGCCAGAAAAGAACTCGTTACATACAGGAACAATATTCCTGAACTTCAATCCGAAAAGGAAAAACAGCTCGATGATAAGATACTGGAGGTAAAGCTCAACGCCAGGAAACTCTCCGCAGAACCACCGGAAAAGGTGCCTCCGGTTAAAACGGAAGCAAGGACCGAAATCCGTGAAGGCGACGAGGTCAGGATCAAAAACCTCGGAACCGAGGGCTATGTTCTTGAGATAAACGGTGACAATACGCTTGTAACGTATGGCGAAAGCATGATCACTTCGGTCAAGCTTTCAAATCTTGAAAGAATGCAAACAGAAAATCACCATTCCCGGCATGAAAGGGTAAAATCAGCCGGGTTCGACTGGAATATCAGCCAGCGGAAACTCAATTTCAAATCAGAGATTGACATCCGTGGCAAAAGGGGGGAGGAAGCCCTTGAAATTGTAAGGAGTTTTGTGGATGATGCCCTGATGGTAGGGGTCCGCGAATTGAGGATATTACACGGAAAAGGAAATGGAATCCTGAAGAATCTGATCCGTGAGTATCTCAATGCGCTGGATGTCGTCCGCACATGCAGGGACGAACATATCGAACGCGGAGGAGCAGGTATTACACTCGTTACGCTTGATTTCTGAAAAATGCAGATGCCTGGCAAAATAATACTGGTCAGCAAGGCCAATACAAGGAGACTGGAGTATGTTGCCGGTTTTCTATCCGGTGTTCTTGGCATAAGTGTGGATATCATCCCGTCGGACCAGCTTGAATGGGACCCACAGACACTGGACTGGGCAATTGTACATTACGGACCGGAGCCTGTTGAGGGGGCTTTTAATATCTTTTCTTCGGGATTGCTGTTTGAAACCGGGATAAAAAAGCCGGACACCGGTGTTTTCAGGGATCAGGATCTGACCTTCCTCTTCCCTGCCCCAGGCGGCTTTTCCCTGCACTTTGACATATTCTCGGCAATATTCTTCCTCATTTCCCGGTATGAAGAATATCTGCCTTTTCAACCCGATCATTTCGGCCGGTTCGAAGCGGATCAAAGCTTATCATACAAGCATGGTTTTCTTGAAGATCCGGTGGTTGACCTTTGGATTGAAATTTTCAGGGATAAAATTAATGAGAGATATCCGAATCTTGAATTCCACAAACAGGAATTCAGGTATATTTCAACTTTTGATATTGACAATCCATGGGCTTATAAATATAAAGGATTGGCCCGGATTACGGGCGGAATATTAAAGTCTCTCCTCCATTCGGATATGGAAGACCTGCATACCCGGCTGGATGTTTTGAGAGGAAAAAAACAGGATCCCTTTGATACATATGCATACATAAAGAGTATGGAGCTGAAGTATGATTTCCGGTCCCTGTTCTTTTTCCTGACCGGGAACTACGGCGGGTACGATACAAATTATGCGCTTAATACATGGCATTTTAAGGAGCT
>Ga0105104_10001564_pt1 | contig 17149 bp, 17 predicted proteins | sample PPLLaktember2015_3_FD_87034 | JGI IMG/M metagenome (GOLD analysis project Ga0105104, IMG submission 87034) | Freshwater sediment microbial communities from Prairie Pothole Lake near Jamestown, North Dakota, USA - PPLs Lake P7 Core (6) Depth... | ecosystem: Environmental > Aquatic > Freshwater >... | reverse complement strand
TAATTGGACACTGACTTGTTTCTCCAAATCACCCTGGTTCGATGTTCGAGCAGCGAGCCTAACAAAGAAGGAGCCTTTATGGCAAAAATAATTGTGACGGGCGGAGCCGGCTTTATAGGATCTCATGTTGTGGATCTTTTTCTTACAAAAGGATATGAAGTGGTTATCCTGGATGACCTTTCCACGGGACGGCTTTCCAATCTGAATCCACAAGCCAGGTTTTATCAAATGGATATTCGAAGTCCCAAGGTCCGGGATGTATTCGCAGCTGAAAAGCCCGATGTCATCAGTCATCACGCTGCGCAAGCGGATGTCCGGCGTTCCGTCGTCGAACCGTCCTTTGATGCAGAGGTCAACATTTTGGGGTCCATCAACTTAGTGGAATGTGCCAGAGAGTTTGACGTAAAGCATTTTGTGTACATCTCCACGGGAGGCGCGGTGTATGGCGAGCCGGAGAAGCTTCCCTGCAGCGAAGAACATCCCATCAATCCGATCTGCCAGTATGGCGCCAGCAAGCATACCGTTGAGCATTACCTTTATATGTATCATGTCAACTATGGCCTCAAATACACAGTACTGCGCTATCCCAATGTTTTCGGTCCCCGGCAGAATCCGCATGGGGAAGCGGGCGTCGTGGCGATCTTTACAGGAAAAATGCTGGCGGATGAGCCTGTGATCATCAACGGTGACGGTGAGCAAACACGGGACTTCGTTTACGTAGGCGATTGTGCGCAGGCCAACCATCTGGCGGTGACAGTGGATCATCAATCGGGCATCTATAATTTGGGATGGGGACGACCAACTTCCATCAACGAAATCTTTTTGGGGTTGGCGAATGCCACAGGCTACTCCCAGCCTCGTCAGCACGGTCCCGCCAAGGTGGGCGAGACCCGGCATATTTATCTGGACGCTACAAAAGCGGCGCAGGAATTAGGCTGGAAGCCGACCATGACACTTGAACAAGGATTGGAAAAAACAGTTGCTTATCTGAGAGATTCAGAGCGGGCCCTGTGATTCCCTATTAATAAGAATTATGTTGAATACTATTCGTTTATATCTTAGTCGACAGGCATCTTCCACCTTTCGCTATTTCCTCGAACAGACTGTATATTTCCTGTTCGGATGGATACCTACGATCATTGGAGTGGGGGTGCGAGGCTTGTTTTATCGCCTGATCCTGCGCATGGACGGTCTGGCTGCGATCGAGAGCCGGGTCCGCTTGCGGTTTGCAGACCATATCAAACTTGGGAATGGTGTTTATTTGGACGAAGGCGTTTATCTGCATGCCTGCCCGCAAGGGATTGAAATTGGATCGGGAACCATCGTGATGCATGGAGCCATTCTGCATGTCTATAATTTTCGTGATATGCCGCACTCGGGCATCAAAATCGGGAAAGACAGCTTGATCGGAGAATATTCGGTGATCCGTGGGCAGGGAGGGGTCCAGATCGGAGACCGGGTATATACGTCACCTTTCACGCAGATCATCGCCGTGAACCATGTGTTTGATGATCCAAACCGGCCTTTTGTCGACCAGGGCATTACAGCGGAAGGTATCGTCATTGAAGACGACGTCTGGCTTGGCGCAGGCGCGATCATTACAGATGGTGTAAGAGTGGGGAAGGGCGCGGTCGTTGCGGCTGGCGCCGTTGTCACAAAGGATGTACCGCCTCACACGGTTGTCGGAGGCGTTCCGGCAAAACCGATCAAAACGATCGATGGCAGTATTGGCAGGCACGAACGTATAATTCATCACGCACTGCAGGATTGAAATCCATGACAGTTTTGTCCATAGTTATTCCTGCATACAACGAAGAAAATGGGATTGCTGAAATCGCCGCACGCGTGCTTTCTGTCGAATCTGCTTTAAAGAAGGTTGGGGTGGACCGGCTTGAACTTCTCGTCGTGGATGACGGTTCGAAGGACCGAACGGCTGATGTTGCAGCAGGCATCTCCGGAGTGCGTCTGGTCCGCCATCCTAAAAATAAGGGGTACGGAGCGGCGCTCAAGACAGGCTTTTCCAAGGCCAGCGGCGAACTGATCGGATTTCTGGATGCAGATGGCACATATCCACCTGAGTATTTCCCGCAACTATGCCAGCTCGCTTTGAATGGAGCGGACCTGGTCATCGGTTCACGCATGGCCGGTGCAGACAGTAAAATGCCCTTTGCACGGCGTGTAGGCAACTTCTTCTTTGCCAACCTTCTGACCTTATTAAGCCGTCAAAAGGTAACGGATAGCGCCAGTGGGATGCGCGTATTCAAGCGTGGAATTCTCGAACATATTTATCCCCTGCCCGATGGATTGAACCTGACGCCGGTGATGAGCACACGCGCGGTTCATGAAGGCCTCAATGTCAGGGAGTTTCCAATTCCCTACAGTGAGCGGGTGGGTCGTTCAAAGTTAAGCGTGATCCGTGATGGCAGTATCTTCATGCAAAGCATGCTCTGGACAGTGCTTTCCTATAACCCGGTTCGAATATTGGGCATGCTGGGGTTGGGAGGCTTGGGGATCGCAGGCATCGTCTTTTTGTGGATCCTTCATCTCAGATCCATCGGCATACTGACACTTGGTCCCTGGGGCGTTGCGGCTTTATTCCTTGCTTTAATATCCACAATCACAGGCGTTAATCTTATAGCGCTGGGCATCACATTCAACTATCTGGTCGCGCTCTTTTATAAGAAGCCCATCCATCAGGGATTATTTGGCAAGCCGATCTTCAAAACACCCCTCGATAAACAGTTCGGCTGGATGGGTCTCGTGGCTATCGTTGCCGGGCCGACAATTGCGTTGGTCGCTCTGCTGCTTGGTGCCCATAGCTGGGAGATCGGTCGTTTGTGGTTTTACATGGTGTGCAGTGCCCTGATATTTTTAGTTGGCGTACAACTGGTTATCTATTGGCTGCTATTGAGAATACTGGAAGAATTAAGCCAGAGGGGAATACTCACACAGCAGGACATAGGGTTGGGCGGGCAGTGAATAACAAAACTATTTTTTGGGTAATCACGCTGGCATTGGCAGGGATTGCTGCTGTTTACCTCTGGCCCTACTTTACGCGCGTGGATTTGCCGGATGTGAGTATGTCCGCTTTTGGCTCTGAAACCGCTCGTGCCCGGGTAACGCAGATCATCGAAGAAGGCGAAATCGATCTCGGAGGGACTGTTCAGCGCTATCAACTCGCGCGGGTGGAGCTGCTGGAGGGCAAGTATCAGGGCATCCCCATGGAAATGGATTATGGGAAACGAGGGATCCTTGCAAACGTTGTCTATTTACAGCCTGGGGACAAGGTTTTAGTGACGATTGGCTCACGCCCGGATGGAGTCCTCACAGTCTATTTTGTTGACTTCGTACGTTCTGATACGCTCCTGTGGCTTACGGCGCTTTTCGTGGCTGTCATCCTTGCCATCAGCCGCTGGAAAGGGTTACGTTCGCTTCTCAGCCTGGCATTTAGCCTGCTGGTCATTATCGGCTATATCATCCCCCATATCCTGGCAGGTGAAGACCCGTTGTGGGTGAGCATCGTTGGTTCGGTTATGCTTCTGGGTGTAACGCTTTACCTGACCTATGGCTGGAATCTCAAAACACATGCGGCGGTTGTCAGCATGGTCTTTGTTTTGCTCATTACCGGAACCCTGGCCGTCCTTTTTGTGTTATTCACACGATTAACAGGCTCCGGGGATGAGAACGCACTGTTCCTGCTGCAAATGCTCAATACACAGATCAACCTGCGCGGGCTGTTGCTGGGTGGGATGATCATCGGTGCGCTGGGCGTGTTGGATGATCTCGTTACGACACAAGCCTCGGCGGTATTTGAACTGCATCATGCGAATGAATCGCTCGGGTTCCGGGCGTTGTTCCGCTCTGCGATGCGCATTGGGCAGGATCACGTCGCGGCGACCGTCAACACGCTGGTTCTGGCTTACGCAGGTGCGGCGCTCCCCATGTTGCTGATGTTCTCGCTTGGGCGTGGAAATTATGGTTTTCTAGTCAATTTTGAGTTTATCGCGGAGGAAATCGTCCGCACACTGGTTGGCTCCCTTGGGCTGGTGACGGCCGTCCCACTGACAACGGCGATTGCCATTCTGTTTGTTCTCAGGGCTGATTCGCTTGGGAAATGGAGGCAGGTTCTCGGTCCGGAGGGGAGTGGAGAGAGTCATGGACATTAGGGGCTAATCCGTATGAAAACTTGCATATATGTAAAGAATCCTGGTGAATTCGGGGAGGGCTAGGGTGCAACTTTTCATATTTGTCCTGCGTATAGAAAGTACAAGGAGCACGAGTGAATGATGAACTTGCCTGGGTTCTCCAGGCTCAGCAAGGCAATGACGAGGCGTTTACAAAGCTTGTTGAGGAGTATCAAACGCACGTCTACAATTTGTGTTACCGCATGTTAGGCGAGCCTGAGGCCGCCGAAGATGCCGCGCAGGAAACGTTCCTGCGTGCGTATCAGAACCTGCACCGCTATGACCAGAACCGGTCGTTTGCTACCTGGTTGCTTTCCATTGGTGCGCATTATTGCATTGACCGATTGCGCCGGCGCAAGCTTTCCATGTTCTCCATAGATGAGGAGAACGAGGACGGGACAGTCTTTGAGATTGCAGATGCCTCTTCGCCCGCCCCGGAAGCTGAATCCGTTAAACGGGAGGAGCGCGACCGCCTTCACATTCTACTGAAAGATCTCGACGAAACAGATCGGGCTGCCATCATTATGCGATATTGGTATGACTATTCTGAAATTGAAATTGCTGAATCTCTGAAGTTGACAGTCAGTGCTGTCAAAAGCCGCCTGCACCGTGCGCGCCGTGCGCTGGCGGGCATGTGGCAGGAAGACGAGCATCGCTCGCCTCGCACTCGTGCCGAAAGGAGAGTTTATGAATCACCAGCCTTTTGAAGATTGGTTGTTAGCTGACAAGCTGATCAATCCCAAACAAAAACTCGAGCTTGACGCACATCTGCGCACATGCTCGTATTGCAGCGCGTTGGCTGAAACGGGGAAGGCTCTACATTTGGTGAAGAAGGTTTCACCTGCAGCGGGTTTTAGCACGCGTTTCCAGGCGAGACTTGTTGTGCAGCGCGCGGCCGAGCGTCGGCGCAGATGGTGGGGGGCTGTCTTGTTCACACTGGGGGGGGCAGCAATGCTTATGTGGCTTTTGGGACCGTATCTGGCCTCTTTCTTTGCCTCACCCGCTACCTGGATCACTTCATTGATCGAGTGGGGAGTGTTTCTTATCACCACTTTGCGAGCGATGGCCCAGGCAAGTTCTGTACTTTTAGACGTGATCCCGGGCTTCCTGCCTCCTTTTGTATGGATGGTGTTAGTCTCTGCGTTAGCCGGGATTGGCTTGTTATGGTCGGTATCAATATGGCGGTTCGTCCGTGTTCCGCGAGGAGTGTAATCTATGAAGAAAACGTTCAATTTTTTCACCCTGTTTATTCTACTTACCCTTTTGCTCGTGCCGACAAGTTCGGTTTATGCACAGGGTCCCGGTCCGAATGGTGAGGGGCAGGTCATCTTTGGAAGCAACTTCACCCTGGAAAGCGATGACACCTTCGAGGGTGACCTGGTTGTCTTTGGCGGCAACGTGATCATTGAAGAAGATGCCAGCCTGAACGGTGACCTTGTGGTTATCGGCGGCACAATTACAAGCAATGGTGAAACATCAGGCAGTGTTATCGTGGTGGGTGGACAGGTCATTCTGGAAGAGGCCGCTCTGGTAACTGGCGACGTTGTCACGATCGGTGGTCAACTGGAGCGTGCGGAAGGCGCGAAAATCGAGGGCGACGTCGTTAATAACGTTGCGCCGAATATTACCTTCCCCAATGGGCGAATCCCGCCTACCGTGCCGGACGTTCCTGGTGTACCTGATGTGGCACCCCCGAACATCCACATCGACTACAATCCTTTTGCAGAATTTTTCGGGACTATCTTCTGGGCGGTCGGTGCCGCCGCGTTTTCGATGCTGCTCGCGTTGTTCTGGCAGCCCCAAATTGAGCGTACGGGAAAAGCAATTATTTCACAACCCTTGATGACGGGTGCGATTGGATTATTGTCAGTCTTTGTGGCTACCATCCTCTTGCTTACCATTCTTCCGCCCATTATTCTTGCTTTTGCCTGGTTCTTTGGAATCGTGGCTATGGGGCTGGAGGTGGGTGAACGTTTCACGAAAGCTATTAATCAAGTGTGGTCGCCAGTACTTACCATCGGTTTTGGCACTTTCCTGCTTGTATTGGTCGGTGGCATCATCGGTTTGATCCCGTGTCTGGGAGGCATATTCCTCTTCCTGCTTGGTATGGTGGGAATTGGTGCGTCTGTGATCACTTTATTCGGAACGCGGCCCATTCAGGTTCCCGGGATGACTATTTACACTCCGCCAACCGACCCTACGACACCTCCGGAAGGGCAGGCTTCCGGGTAGGTTCCGCCAGCAAGCATCCCAGCCTTAAAAATCTCTCATGTTATAATAAATCCGCCCCGGGCAATAACGGGGCGGATTTATTTTAGTGAGGAAAATATGGCTTTCAGAGCAACACCAATCCCCAATACGGTTATTCACAATGCCCCACCACCACTGGTCGAAGTCTCTGGGACGCACCATGAAATGGGATGTCAGATCGGTGAGGCGCGCCGTGAACAGGTTCAGCATAGTATTGATAATGCGCATGTGCTGATCGAGCAATCGTATGACAAGCTGGAACTCACCTGGAATGGAGCAAAGATCCAGTCGCGCAAATATCTGCCTTTTGCCGAGGAACGTTACCAACAGTACATAGACGAAATGCAAGGCATTGCGAAAGGCGCAAATGTCACATTTGACGACGTGATGGTCTTGAATGCCATGGAAGCTGTCACGATGGATGCACTTCATCTCACGCGCTGTACCAGTTTCGCAGTGAACGAGGAATGTACGGCGGATGGTCATGTACTTCTTGCGCATAACGAAGACTGGCTGCCTGAGGATGAGAACGATGTCTATGTTGTTTCGGCAAAACCAAAGGATGAACCTCCTTTCCTCGCCATGACGTATGGCGGGCTCCTGTGCAATGTGGGATTCAACGCTTATGGCATTGCCCAACTCATTGATTCTGTTTACCCGACCGATTCACGCATTGGGATCCCGCGTCTGGTGGTTGCCCGCGCAGTTCTGGCATCGAGGCGTCTATCCGGTGCACTTGGACGTACACTTGTTTCTCATCGTGCGGCTGGCTACCATCACCTGCTGGCCGACGAACATGGGGAGCTATATTCCGTGGAGGTTTCAGCACGCAAATTCGATATCCTGCATGGCACGGACGGATATATCGCCCATACCAATCATTATCTTACCCAAACCATGAAAGAGATCGAAAGTGACCCGGAAGAATTGATCTCGTCACGTGTGCGGTACTTCCGTGCCAACCGCTTATTGAGACAAAACTCCAAACATACGATTAAGACTTTGCAGGCAATTCAAAAGGATCATGTCAACCTGCCAAACTCAATCTGTAATCACAATATCGAAGGCATTGATCCCCTTGATCGAGAGAGCACCATCTCAGCCATGGTGATCGATTTGACCTCCCGCGAGATGCATATTGCCTGGGGAAATCCATGCCAGAATGCATATCACACTTATCATCTCGATGACTGAAGTATTGATGGATAAAAAGAAAAGCGCCTTCTGTGATTAGACAGAAGGCGCTTTCTAAATTTCTGATCCCTACTTCATTATTCTTTCGGTCTTAGGCGGCCGGTCAGATCACGTAACTGGACGAACGAAATTGGCTTGATCATCACAAAATCTGCCTGTTCGGTATAAGCCTCACCCATGCGCGCGTCGGCAGTGGTGATAATGACAATCGTTTTAGCCAGCCGTTCATCCTTCCTGATAATATTGGTTAACAAATCTGCACCTGAGATGTGGGGGATGTGCATATCCAGCAGGATTAAGAACGGCACGCTGCCCTGTTTCAATCTATCCTGCCCAGCCTGTCCATCTGCAACGTGTTCCACTTCAAACCCGACGCCTCGCAGGGCCTCGGCAAAGATATTGGCAAGATCTTCATCATCCTCGATAATTAAAGCCAGCTCACTCATAAGTTTTTCCTTTTCTCAGTATTCTCTTCCGGGACCACCATGGGCAGGATAACTGTAAATATGCTGCCTCGATCTACTTTACTTTTCACTTTGATGTCTCCATTCATTAAATTGACAAGCTGCTTGACGATAGATAGTCCCAGCCCAAATCCGCCATGAACACGCGTTGCAACGCCGTCCACTTGTCGAAAAGTATCAAATATATAAGGAATTTCAGGCTCAGGGATACCGTGCCCGGTGTCAGACACTTCCATGCCCCATTTGTTTACAAAAGGACAGAACAGCCTCACATGCACTGTGCCATGATCTGTGAATTTGACGCTGTTGTTGACAAGATTAACCAAAATTTGTTGCAAGCGGGCTACATCGCCGTTCAAGGCTTCAGGGAGATTATCATCAATTTCACTGGTCAGCTTCAAGCCTTTTCCATGGACGATCTGATCCATAACTCCATGTATATTTTCCAGCAATTCAGCGGGTCTGAAAGGACTCATTTGAATGGTCAATTTTCCGGCTTCCATTTGCGCCTGGTCGAGCAGGTCATTGATCAACCCCAGCAGGCGCTGGGTATTTTTCATGATGCGGTCAGCCATGTTGACCTGCTTTTCGTTCATTGGTCCATAAACGGCCTCTTTGAACATCTCTGCATAGCCTAAAACGGCATTAAGCGGCGTGCGCAGTTCATGAGAAACAATGGCAACAAATGTACTCTTGAGCTTTTCGACCTCGGCTTCGCGTGTAAAGTCACGGAAAACAGTCACAGTTCCGATGTTTGTGTTTTTATCCTTCGAATTGTCATATACTTGTGCGGCACTGATGGAAAGGGTTTTCTTGCCCCATTCGACCCGAAAACTGGGTGGCTGGGTATCGTGCTCCAGCATGGCGTACAAAAGCCCTCTGCTTTTGGGGGAAAGCCGTGGATGCTCGATGAGATCACGGAAATTTTTGTTAACGATCAATTCCAGGGGAAGGTCGAGCATGCTTTTTAACGCTGGATTTGCAAGGATTGCATTCCACTTTGTATCAAAAACGACGACGCCGTCAGCAATGGAGTTCAAAATTGCCTGATTTCGACCCGCTTCAATCCGTTCGCGTTCCAGCGATTCAGTAAGTGCCTGTGTGCGTTCCACAACAACATGATCGAGATTCATATTGATGATGCGCAGTTCATTTAGTGCCTGTTCGAGACTGCGGGCGGAAAGCCATGAGACGAGAGCAATTACGAAAAAGCCAATAATCGCAGGCACATTTGGAACACGATCCACTGAAGCAGCAATGATGGAAATAATGATGCCACTTAAACTGCTAAAAACAAAACTGGACCATGGTACAAGTAATATGCTTGCCATAATGATTGGAATGGCAAAAGCAAATAAACTTCGCCCGCTGGCTACTTGTGTAGGGGTATCGCTAAACGCAAAAACAAAGGTTAAGAAGACCAGAAAAATAGTTGCTGCTATTCGTCCCGACCAAAAATAATTAATCAAATAAATGATTACGCTGCCTACTACTGTGACAGCACTGCCTATAATAACTAAACTTACATTTGCCCAACTTTCAACTTTAAAGATAACTGATCCGAGAAATATAGTTAGAGCAATAAAAGACAGTATTCCAACACTTGCTACCAGTATGTTGAGAATCCTTCTTCGACGGGTGTCATCCGGATCGATTGTAGAAACTGTCAAAAAGCGGCTTAGAATACTCATAATATCTCGTTGTTTGGCTAGGGGGAATGATAACAGATCGAGTAAAACAAATAGCTAGATTGCAGCTAGTCGACTAAACAAATTTGTTAGACAATTGGTTCCACAGACCGTAACAAAATTATCTTGTTCTAACTTAAATCCGAGCCTCTCTTTTACTTCATAAGCACCGGTTCCCCAGCGCAACAAACGCACCTGTTTTTCAAAGGCGTCCTCTAAACTGGCGTAAATAAGTAAAAAATAAACATAGTTTGCACCCTCCTCGAGCCCCAGCGCTGTAGTTATTTGCGCCCCGTTGTCTTCCAGGAGCAAACCACATCCAACGAGCTTTTTGCCGATATGCGCCTCTAACCACGTCCCGTTCGTCAATTCAATATTTTCGAGTAAGTTGCGCGTCCAAGGGTTTGGTGGCGAAGAGTATCGTCTCTCTACATTCCGAATCAACTTCAACGCACCGTCCACATCCGGTACAGTCCTCTGTCGTGTAAGCTGTATCCCCAGTTTTTCGGCTTCCCGCAAACTGCGTTTATAGTGCTGGCGATCTTTCTTGCCTCCATGCGCCAGATACTCTTCCATTGTTTTCCATCGATTCTCCATGACTGTTCCAGGGCTAGGCAATTTTGTAGTTACATAATCAGATGGCCAACCTTGTGCGTTGGCGGCATTCAAGAAATCAAATAAAATGATCGAGGCTCCTAATTGTTTGCCTGAAACCAAAGCCGCATTTGCCAACGCTGAAAGGATTGGCTCGCGCCGCGTGTCATTAGGCAATATCAATCCTGACGCGTTTGCCATAGGTGAACGACAGATCAAAAGTGGCCAGCGGTTTATAAGTGCTGAGACCAATGTCTTCAAGAAAGCAGGTGCTTTTAGAGGCAATGGTTCATTTCGTACCAGCCATAAGCAGGCACGCGCTACCAACTTGTCATCCGCATATGCCAGTAAATAGACCGGCAGACAATCGGCCATAACATGCTCTCCGAAGGCATACCAACGATGGCTTTGGAACGGTTGTCCCTCGCTGAGTTGATCCCATGCCGATGGTTCAATATCGTGAATGTTGGAAACCACTTTTATGTTCAAAGATGCCATAGTCTGACGAATGATCGATGTCAATGTGAGGGCTGTACTACCAGTCTTTTAAGATTTGCTCAAGGCAAGGATCATATCCATGGCCTGAAGATACTCTCTCCAGCCCGGATAGAGCGCAAAATCATCTTTTTGAAACGTTTCATTCGGATACATAATTTTCACCCGCAGGAAGTTGTACAGTGCGCGCTGTTCCCTTGTTGCCTGTTCCATGTCGGCCAAAGCTTTGTCGAAATTGTGATGACGTTGACTTGTTGACACCTGAGGTAACATGGCCTCTATTCGTTGTTGGGAATCGTTTGCCGATCTGCCACAGTGTTCGTCCAGAAAATGGCCAAGGCGAGTACATTGATAGGCTGGATTGTTGATTAACTGATCGTAAGCAACAAAAATCTTGTGATGGCTTTCCTGTGTAAAGGAAAGTATATTAAGCATACAATATTGCCAGTAGATGAACCCTGCAGAGAAAGGGAGATCCTTCGGATCAAGTTCTTCTGTCTTTGCGGAAGATAATGCCACCTCTACTGGGTGCCTGATCGTGATCACATAGATAGGATCATCCCAAAGCTTCACCCAAAATGGAAGTGTCAGAGGCAGCCGTGCATCTTTCCAAATCCATATGTCCTGGTTGTTTTTCTGGGTTTCCTCATCCATGAGACGGATAAGTCTCAATGCTTTTTCACGAAATACAGGGTCTGATGCTCTTTCTTCCAGCAGCTTTTGTGGAGGTGGAACCCTGTCATTGTGATCCAAAAGCTCATCGTTTAATTCCTGTAAAGGTATATATTCCATATACCCATATCCGCGCAGATCATTAATATCAGATTTCCATAAATTGTTTTCAGCGCCGCTATATGCTCCCCAACGTCTGATCAATTCGGCGGTCAGTGAAGTACCGCTACGCATCGTTCCTAATACAATAATTCTTCTTGGCATTTTGATTTCCTTGCATTATTGGGTAAGAGCCAGTGCGCTGATAACTGCCGAACGGATCACAAGACTGGGATTATACAAGCACTTGCCGATCCATAAGGGTGGGTACGGTTCATCCATATGTTCCTTGAGCCAGCGGGACCCATTTTTCAGGGCAGTTTTGGGCACTCGGGCAACGTGTTCATTCCAAAACCAAAGAGCTTGAATGGCGTAAGCTGTCTCCTCGGCAGTTGGCAGATAAGTGCCCCATGAGCCATCTTTGTTCTGTGTCTGGAGGAGCCATTTCACGGAGTCCTCCACCAGGTCATTCGCAAATTTTGCACTGGCAATAACAGCGTGCGCCGTCGCATAATAAGGCGAAGAGTGCCACTTATCGACCCAGAAGGGGTTTTCTCCCTTTGCTTTTTGTAGAAAACGGACTACCTTCTGGACAGACGAGTTCTTTTCATCCAACCCTGCCTGCCCAAGCGCTCCAAGTACATGGATATTTGCGCTAATGGATGGGTTCGCTTCCAAATCGAAACAGCGGAAGTGATCTTTTTCCTCGTATATTAACACGCTGGCAAGATCCTTTTCACAACCGAAGCGTAGCAAAGTATCATAGACCAGCCCGGTATCGTCGCTGTCTTTGACGGAATAACCTGCCGCAAACCCAACACCGCGCTTTGATTGCCAGGCGTTCGAGAGGAACTCAATGTGAGGCTGAAGTTTTCCATTCTTTTTCAGATCGGGAATGAAACTGAGGTTCCATAATGCCCAGGCGATCTCAAAAACATCGAAAGGCGCTACGTTTGGCATGCCACCGTCGGGCTTCATGACACTTCGCAAATAATTTAAAGACGCTTCATCCCCCCTTTTGATATAAGTCGCGAAATAGGCTGTTGCCGAAGGACTAACCCCTACCGAGCCATTGTCCTCCTGCAGGTTCTCAATGTCCAGCATATGCTTTCCATCTGTGCCAGCCATTTCGGCAGAAAAAGCCATCGTCACATGCCTGCTGATCATATTATTTTGAAGATAGGCAAGTTTCTTCGAGCGTTGTCTGGATAGACGTCCCAGGATGCGATTCCCCTGATTTTTGATCAACCCCAGCTTTTCAGCCTCTGCTGCAAGAGTAGGAGCGATCATTTCGAATCCGACAGTTGCTCCGTTGGGATCTGCTTGTAGCCCCTCTGTTGCGCCACTGACAATCCGCTCGAGGGCGAGTTTCCCGTTTTCGATCTGCACTCTATCCTGTCCACGGCGACCTTGATATGAAAGAGCGATCATGGCAGCCAGCGTACAAAGCACACGATCATGGTGATAAAAAGGCGCACGTGCCCCCCAGGAGCCATCGGGAAGCTGATTTTCTGCCAGCCATGCCAGGCCATGGCTGCTCAGGTTCCAATCGATCTCACCCAGGCGGGCAGCCCAGGCCGTATCATAGGCAGTACTGCCCATGTGACCGGGTCCGATTTCATCTATCAGTTTTTCAATGAGTGCTTTCACTATTCGCTCCCCCTTTCGGGAATCCACAAGTTGAATTTTAGCTTTCCAACGCCAAAGGCGTAATCTTTATTCTTGCGATAATAGCCCCGTAACCAGTTAAGTTCAGCGCCTGTTAATTTTGTGTAATCAGGTTCCGGAGTTGGGCGAATGTAAATGTGGTCATAAAGAATGGCGCGCAATTGACGCTGTGTCATGTAGGGGGAAGGGCTAAGGGAAAAGTACAAGTCTTCCTCGCCGGTTGCCAGTAGCGGCATATCGAAAGCACTGAATCTATCGAAGCCAATGAATAGGCTTACTGGCGGCATGTCTTCGCCATAGTATTTGCGGATGACCGTCTGTTTATCGGGTATGGAACCCTCTGTCAGATAATGCTCTACAGAAAGGCGTGCAATGGTTTCGGTTACTTCATCGGCAAAGACACCAAAGAACAGGCGGAAATCTGTGTTGTGCTTTGTCGCTTCAGTCACCTCATACATTGACTTCAAAGCATACTCATAGGGTGTATCTGTCAGCACATCGCGATAATCACCGTAAAAGCGGACCTTGACGTGATAGCGCTCAAAGAACTCGCGGTAGTTCGTGTCAGTAGCTGTACGCACCAGCCCGTCTATGCCGACGCGTTGGGTATACTCGTCACCGCGGTGCATAAGTTCACGTCCAAACACCGGAGCAAGGATAATCTCAATGCCATGATCGAATAGCATGGCGCACAATTCAACATGATTCTTGATCGAAATGTCCATATAGGCTTCGAAGAAATCAGTCCTGATCTTCTCAGCATGTTCAAGCATGAACCAGCGCCGCGTTCCATTAACGGGAAACACGCACACTTTTTGTCCCGTGGCTTTCACAAGTGCAGCAACTTCCTCAGTGGAAAGCTGCAGAAAATGCTCAAAGGGAATCATCGGCTCTTCAACAGGCACGGTAGGTCTCGCGGAGTCCGCTGCGCATATTCTATATAGTTGTGCAAGGTTTTCGTAAGCAAATTTTCTTCCAGTTGTGATATGCGCCTGAGACTCTCAAACCTGCAAAGTAAAGCCGGAAATCTGGTCTACTCTGGGTTTGCAAGACGCTTCACAGAACGTGATGTAATGCCCGCCATGGTGATCATGGCATGATTTGTGTCTTCGAGATGGAGTCCCAACCTGCGCTTAATATCATAGGTACCGCTGCCAAACCGAACCAGACGGACCTTATGTTCAAAAGCCTCCTGCAGCGCAGTGTACAGTAACAGGAAATAACCGCCAGGGACATCGTCCTCGAGGCCAATGCCGGTGGCGAGCTGGAACTTGTTATCGCGGATGACTGCTCCGCAGCCAACCAACTCGTTATTTTTATGGAGTTCGAGCCAGGTGCCATCGACCATGGAAAAATTCTCGAGCAGTCCCTGCATCCATGGGTTTGGTGCAGACCCATGCCAGATCGAGACGTTTCGAATCAATCTCAAGGCCCTTTCTACATCTGAAATGGTTTTGTGCTTGCTGAGGACAAGTCCATTTTTTTCAGCTTCGCGCAGATTGCGTTTGTAGTGCTGGCGATCATGCTTATTGCCGGATTCGAGGTATTCTTCAAAGTTCTTCCATTCAATGGGCATGTATGTGCCAGGCTCCGAGACGGTAATTGGCTCAAAACCTGAGGGCCAGACCGGGTATCGCAATTGTTCAGTGAGCAGATAGTCGAAAACAAGGAACGAGCAGCGCTGTTTTTTGAATTGCTCCTGGGCAGCTTTCGCCAGTGCAGGCAACACTTCATCACGAAGTGGCTCACCTGGCAGGAGTAACGCTGATGTATCCGCAAGTGGTGAACGGCATACAAGCAGGGGACGGTGCTTAAATACTGAAGCCATAAAACGCCGCGCGACTTCTGGAAGGGGCAGAGGCTCGTTGTAGACTCTAAAGAGAGCCGCGCCTGCAACGGGTGTTTTTCCATCCCATGCCACCAGATAAGTGGGAGGACAGTCAGCCATGGCGCGCTCCCCAAACTGATACCAGTGATGGCTTTGAAAGCCGCGCCCGGCAACGATACGATCCCAAACTTCGGGTTCTATTTCGTTGATACTATTGAAAACCTGCACATTTAATTTAGGCATCCTTACTCCTGTGCGCTTCCATTTTACATGAGCAGACTAATAACATACGTTTCAAAAGTGCAAACTAATACAGTCCAATTGTATAATCGGTGCTGAGGAATTGTCATGCAAAATTATACCTTTCGTTTAAAGTCCGGACAGGATCTGTTTCACTCGATTGAAGCCTTTGTAAAGGAAAGGCAGGTGGAAGCGGGGTGTATATTGAGTGGCGTTGGAAGCCTGACCCATGCAACTTTGCGGTTGGCGAACCGTGATTTTTATTCCGAGTACGACGGCTATTTTGAGATCGTCTCGATAACAGGAACAGTTTCAATTCACGGATCGCATCTGCACATCTCGATTTCAGATGGGGATGGCAAAACGGTGGGCGGACATCTCGATGCCGGTTGCAAGATTTATACGACTGCGGAAGTTGTGATCGCAGTGTTCGAGGATGTGATCTACAAGCGTGAGTTTGCCGAAGATTCCGGGTATGAGGAATTGATGGTTTATAAGAGATAGGTCTGTGTAAAGACACGGGTATCTGTCTGTTCCTACCCAAACCAAATTATTTTTGCAACGCAGCCAGAAACTCCTCTTCATCTCTCACAGTTTCTTTAAGCCCGAGCCGTTTTCCCAGGCGTGTCAACTGTGGAGGGTCTACGTACGTTGTCGCCAGAATTTCATCCTGTCCCAGCACATCATTTGTTTTGCCATCCAACAGGATTTTTCCGTGTGACAGGGCGACCACGCGCTCGAAATTTTCAGCACAGAAATCAATATCGTGCGTGATCGTGATGACAGTCTTGTTGCGTTTTCGCAGCTCTGCCATCACAACGGCAATCCGCGCGATGTTGACTGCATCCTGTCCCGTGGTAGGTTCATCAAAAATAACAATATCTGTATCCATCGAAATGATGGAGGCAAGGGCGACCATCTTGCGCCAGGCGGCAGATAAGTCGTACGGATTCGTTTCCGTTTTATCGGCTAAGTCTGTCAATGCCAGCGCGTCCTTGACCAAAGCCTGAACCTGCTCGTTGCTAAACGTGAGGTTTCTTGGGCCGAATGCGACCTCTGCCCCGACGTTCTTCGAAAATAATTGTTCATCGGGGTTCTGAAAAACATATCCCACCCGGCTTGCCAGTTTCGCAACAGAGTACTTTGTTGTATCCCAATCCCCGATCAACACCTGGCCGCTCGTGGGCTGTAACAGCCCATTCAAGTGTTTAACGAGTGTGGTCTTCCCGGCGCCGTTCTGACCGACAATTGCGACTTGCTCGCCTGAATCGATCCTCAGCGATACTCCGCACAGTGCTTCCAGGCCGCCGGGATAAGTGAAATGTAGATCTTTGATTTCAATGTTCATTTCGCCCTCACCCCTGATCTCTCTCCCTTAGGTAGAGGGGAACTAAACCCTTCCGCTGCCTCATCCAGTGTGATTGGTAATCTGTCCTTTTTCCACATTCCCAGCCCTTGTGCCTTACGCGCTACCGATGTGTAACGTGATACTCCAAAACCATTTTCCTGCAGGCTGGGAGAAGTCAACACATCAGAAGGAGTGCCATCCCAAAGGATTTGTCCGTCTTTCAATGCAAGGACGCGATCCGCAAACTGCGCGATCCATTCCACCTTGTGTTCAACAAGGATAACGGTCAAACCGCGCTCTGCCATTCGGCGGATCACGCCGAAGACTTCGCGTGTGCCGATTGGGTCCATCTGTGAGGTTGGCTCGTCGAGTACGAGAACCTTTGGCTGCATGACCAGGATCGAGGTCAATGCGACGCGCTGCTG
>Ga0105104_10001562_pt1 | contig 17162 bp, 12 predicted proteins | sample PPLLaktember2015_3_FD_87034 | JGI IMG/M metagenome (GOLD analysis project Ga0105104, IMG submission 87034) | Freshwater sediment microbial communities from Prairie Pothole Lake near Jamestown, North Dakota, USA - PPLs Lake P7 Core (6) Depth... | ecosystem: Environmental > Aquatic > Freshwater >... | reverse complement strand
TTGGCTCCGGGTGGCTCAAAAATAATGACCGATCCGGCCCAAAATTATTGACCGCCGACACCCCTTCGCCCCTTCACCCCTCTGCCCCTGCTTTTCTCCGCTTAACTTCTCTGGTCCGGATCGCATATGCTAGATCTAGACGAGACCGTATGACCAGGAAGATCGTTTTGGTGCTACTCGTGACGCTCCTTCTAAGCGGGTGTGCGCGCAAAAAGGCCCAGGTTACCCAGCCGGCGAGCCCGAGTCCTTTTGAAGTGGCGGAAAAGTACTATCTCGCAGGTAATTACACGGCAGCGATCCAGGCCTACGAGCAGTCACTGCAGCAAACCGACCCCGAGCACCGCCAGACCGCGCTCTTTCGCCTTGCCGTCAGCTATGCGCTCAGAAACGCCTCGCCCGACGACCTCGCCAAGTCGAAGTCCTTGTTTGATCTTCTGATTCGGGAATATCCGAGCACGCCTCTTGCCGATCAGGCGAAACTGCTGTCCAGTTCGGTTCAGCTGGTCCGGGAGCTGGAGGCAGGCCGCCGGCAGAATGAAGAGCAACTCGAGCGCCTGTCAGGCCAGGTAACTGAGATCCTGCAGAGGATTGATGAGCTGGAGAAGCGTCAGGAGGCGGAGCGGAATGACCCGCTGCGCCGGGCTGCTGGCAGCCTGCGCACGGGCAACGTCAAAGAGGCCGCCGACATCTATCAGACCTATCTTTCCAGCCCGAATGCTCCAAACCGGGACGAGGCCGCCTTCCGCCTCGCTCTGATCCACCTAAGCCAGGAGGCGGGTCTGCGAGACAATCGCCAGGCATTGACTCTGCTCGAGCGCATTGTTAGAGAATGGCCCGACAGTCCGTATGCGTCTCAATCCCGGCACCTCCTCTCGGTGCACCGTGAACTGACTCGCCTTCGTTCCCAGGTCGAAAGTCAGCAGGCGGAGCTTAAAGAGCTCACCGACGCGCTCAACGCGCTCAAAGCAATTGACCTGAAGCGACGATAGCAATCGTCAATCACCTACCGGTCCACGTTCCCGCTTCTTTTCTGATTTACGGCGCTTTTCGTCGAGCCGTCTCCGCACCGAGCCGGTGGTCGGTCTGGTCCGTTTTCGCTTACGAACGGGCACGGCCGCCTGGCGAATCAATTGAACAAGACGGCCCATCACGTCTTCGCGATTTCGCTCCTGGGTCCGAAAACGACGACCTGTGAGGAGTAGGACCCGGGCCTGCGACACCTTTTTCCCGGCCAACCTGATCAGCCGCTCCTGGACATCGACGGGCAATCCCGAGTTTTTGAGATCCAGGCGAAGCTGAACCGCCGTCGCCACCTTGTTGACGTTCTGTCCCCCGGGGCCTCCCGAGCGGATAAACTGGAGCTCAACCTGTGATTCATCAAAGGCAATATCGTCCGTGACCTGGAGCATGACAGCCACTGTAGCAGGCTGAAACCGCCTTTGCCATACGCCTCTGAACCGCAAGCGGCTCGGCAGGCGCCTCACGGCGCCTGGACGACGTTCCCGGTCTCATCCACGGTGAAAGTGGGCCAGCCGGCTTTTGTCGAGTCGATCGGCGTCGCAGTAACTCGGAAGCGCTGATCACCCTCGACGTCGGCGGCATACGTGTAACCGTGACGGCTCTCGCCCGAAAAAGGAATCGCCCGCGCTTCGAGAAGCTCGGCCATGGTGCCATAACGGCCGTGCGTCACCACGTAGATTTTCTGCGCCCGGGCGATCGCCTGCAGGTCGAGCTTGACTCCGACCGTATCGATCTGCTGCTCGGGCGGGACTCCGCCAACCGTGCTTTCCGTCAGAGCGGTGCGGTAGATAAATAACCCGATCACTGCAGCCACAAGGAGCACCAGCAGACAACCAAATGCCTTCATCATCTATTTTCCTCCGGCTTCCGCCAGCTTCCGCTTAAAGATCTTCTCGATCGCCTGGCTCGTCAGCCCGTTCCCGAGGAGCGCAAAGCCTGGTTTTCCGGTTCGCAGCCTCAGCTCTTCAATCACGGAAATGGAGGCCGGCGTCGTCGGCTTTTCCAGCACAAAGTTAACTCCCCACGTATCTTCGTTCGGGAAAACCTGCACAAGCGAGAGTTGACTGGAGACCGGGTAGAGGCCACAGTACTCCCCGTCCTCGCAGATAAACTGGTCGTCGTCGGGGTTGTTCCCCGCGATAACGAAGTAGTAGCCCGCGAAGATCGGCGGGAATTGGAACTCGAAGTTCCCGTCATGATCAAAATCACCCAGCAGGTCGCGCGGGTCGGTGGAATCCAGGTAGCCGATCGTCTCCAGCGTCCGCGGATCCAGGGCCAGCATGTAGATGGTCCCCAGACTCCCGGGCCCCGTTGGAGTGCCGACCTTCATCAACACCGAGATAGTGATTGATCCTCCATTGGAGTTTACCGTCACAGTCCCGGTGTAAGAGCCGTTTGCCAGAGAGCCGCGGTTCACACTCACCTTAAGAACGGAACCCGAAATCGAGGCGGACAGCCATGAGGCGTTGTCCGTCACGTGGGTGATGGTCAGCGTCCCGCCGCCGCCGTTAGACACCGTCGCAGTCAGCTCTGTTTCGGTGTACCCGAAGTCCAGTGTCTCAGTGGACACGACCAGCTCGGGACCGCTGGAAACGGTGGACACTCGCTTCAGCGCCGCTACCGGATCGATAAGGCCATACCCGTAACGGTCGTCTTTGGACGGGTCCCCGAGGTCGATGGCCGTCTCCTGGAGGATCTGTTTGATCAGGGCCGGTTTGAGGTTAGGATTCTTGGCGAGCATCAGGGAGACGACACCGGCAATGTGAGGGGCCGCCATCGACGTCCCCTGCAGGAACGGATATGACGCCTCGTTTAAGTCCTGCTTCCAACCGCAACTCAAAACGCCGTCGACGTACCCGTCGTCATTGAGGTCCATCGCCGTATTGCCACCCGGCGCGACGATGCTGACATGCGAGCCGTAATTGGAGTACGGAGCCAGCTCTCCGGAAAGATCGATGGCGCCAACGGCAATGACTCCCGGGTAGGCGGCGGGGTAGCGCGGATCGGAGTTGCCCTTGTTCCCGGCCGCTGCGACGACTGTCACGTCCGCGTTCAGGGCCGCCTGGATGGCGTTGCGCTCGGTAGTGCTCGACGCGTCGGAAGAGAGACTCATGTTGATCACATTCGCCTTCTTTAGGGGCGTTTTCCCGGTGCCGTTTTGCAGCTTTGCGGCATAGAGGATGGCCTGCGAAATATCGTAACCCGTTCCCCCGCCGGCGCCCAGCGCCCGCAGGACCATCAAGCGGCATAACCAGTTGATCCCCGCCAACCCGCCGCCGCCGTTACTGCGAGCACCGATGGTCCCGGAGACGTGGGAGCCGTGATAGGAGCTGGTCTGCTTATTCGGGTCGTCGCCGACGTCATCGGCATCCGCATCCGGGCCGTCCCCGTCGAGCGAGATCTGCGGATCGGTGATGAAGTCATAGTCGTAGCCCGTCCCGGCGAGACGAGTGTGGAGATCCGGATGCCCGTATTTCGCGCCCGTATCGATGACCGCCACAATCGTATCCGCACTCCCGGTTGTGATATCCCAGGCTTGCGGCAGCTTGATGTACGGGTAGTGCCATTGGTATTCGTAGAATGCGTCGTTGGGAACACTGTCGATCTGGCGGATGTAGTTCGGTTCAGCGTAGACCACATCGGGCTCCGCGTTTAGCGCCTCGACCGCCTGGAGCGTTGCCCGTCTGGCAGCAGCAAGCTGTGGACTTCCTTCACCTGCCCGCAACAGCGATACACTATCGACGCCCATCGACCCGAGCAGATGAACCCGGGTGGCGCTCTTCACCTTGACGCTGGCGCCATGACGTTGGGCGAGTCGCACGAGGGCGTCCGGTCCGGCCGATGATCGCAACTCCACGATCATCTCTCCCGGCATGAAGTTGAGCTGCTCATCCAGCCGAATACCCTTGGCCGCGCTTGCCGGGTACTTCTGTATCGCCTGAGGTTGCATCATCCTCAAGGCGGACGCGAGTCCCGCACTGTCGACGATCGCTGGAGTTAAAACGCCGGACATCGTGCCATTTCCGCGTTGCGGCGGAACGGCCGCCAAGGAAAGAACCTGGCCGCTCGGAGCGTAGAGGAAAAGCTCAAACGCGAAAATGTCGATATCCGAAGTGACGCGGACGAATCCCCCGATCTGCGGGTCAAAACCCGGGATCAGCTGAGACAGGACGCGTGGCGCATGTTCGTAGGGCGCGAGGACAAAGTCGGTGCCGCCCTTAAGATTCCCTTCGACATCGAAGACATCCATGTGAACTTCAGCCGGGTCCGCGTTGACGTTAAGGAACGTGAATCCCGTAGTGAAGCCCACGCCGTCGGCGAGGTGGGAGAAGACGAAATCCGCGATAGGCGAGCTTTGCAGCTGCACGGATGAAAGGAAGCGCTGCGGTGTGGCATTGGCGTCGCCAAACGTGACGTCCCCGACGACGCCCGTGATGTCACTGTCGACTCTGAGCCATCCGACGAAATCTCCTGCAGGCAAGCCGAGAAGCGTCTTGGCCTTTTGCCTGATCATCCCGTGTGCCGGTATTGTCGCGGTCCTGGTTACCACCGCCTGAGGGGCGCCGGCCGAAGAAGGGACACCGGTGCGGAACGCGGAAATCCTTACATGCGCCGGTACATCGGTTGGGTTAATGAGTGTGATTTCAGAGGTGTAGCCCAGACTTTCGGCAAGCTGAGCTCCAAAAAGTGACAGGGGAATGTCCTTCGCGCTTTGTGCCGCCGCGATCGCGTTTCGGCCGGCAAACGCCTTAGTGGTGCCGAAATGCTCGTAGCCGATCAGGCCGGAACCGCCGGCAGGATCGGCGGTCGCCGTCACGTAGCCGGGAGACGGGATGGAAACGGTAAAAATCTGGTTTACCTTGCCGCTATACCGGCCTCCACCGGCGGGGATAGTGATCTGTTTCGTCTGGACGGGATTGCCACCCGTCGCCCGGTACAGGCTCAGGGTGACCTTCAGGTCGGCCTCCGGCATCGTAAACACGCTGATCTCGGTGAAGTCGCCGCTCGCACTAGTCAGTTCCGGAAAGATTACAGTCGGAGGCAAGCCACCTGCCAGGACGACGGCTTCGGCACCGTCTATCTGGTGGTTATTCAAGTCGGAGTTGTACGCGAGGAAGAACCCCACGACGCTGATATTCGTGCTGCTCAGCAACAGACACCCATCGAACTGAGACAGGTCATCAAACAACTCGGTCACCTGTCGCGCCAGCTGCGTGTTGGCGGGAATCTCCAGCCCTTCGATGCCGTCGACAATGATGCCGTCATTGCGGACAAGATAGAGGTCAACGAGCGCATCCTCGTCCGTGGGATTCGCAATCGCGAGTGCCGTTGTGGAAACGGAATCAGTCGTGATTCTTGGGAACAGGATGTATAACGGATACGGCCACTCTGCCAAGGCCGGAGTGAGAACAGAGGCGACGAGAAAAAGAAGGATTATTGCGCAGACAGCCCTGGATGAGCGACACGGAGACAGTCTCATACTTACCTCCCCCGAAAACAGGCACAAGTCTAGTGGGAGGCGTTGAAGCGGTCAAATGAAAACCACTGACCGCTGACGGCCGTCAGCAGTCAGCCGTCAGCAGAATTTTTCCTTCGTAGTTTTTCGCTTTCTCGCGTTATTTGTATAGGGGCAGCCGAGCAAGCATGACCGAGAAGATCGAGAACGCGTTAAAGCGCTACTGGGGCTATGATTCGTTTCTTCCCTTACAGCAGGAAGCGATCGAGGCAATCTGCGCCGGGAGGGACACGATTGTCGTCTTGCCGACCGGCGGCGGCAAGTCGGTTTGCTTTCAGATCCCGGCCCTGGTGCTGCCCGGGCTCACCGTTGTCGTTTCGCCGCTGCTCTCACTCATGAAAGACCAGGTCGACGACCTGACGGAGCTTGGAGTACCGGCCGCCCGAATCGACAGCGCCATGAAGGAGTCGGAGCGGCGGGACGTTTTCACCAGACTGCGCGCCCGCGAGATTAAGATTCTCTATGTCTCACCCGAGAGACTCGTCATGCCGGCTTTCCTTGACTTCGTCAAGTCGCTCGGCATTTCCTCTTTGGCCATCGACGAAGCGCACTGCGTCAGCATGTGGGGACACGACTTCCGACCGGAATACCGACAACTGGGACTTCTTCGCGACGCCTTCCCGGGCATTCCGATCGGCGCTTACACTGCCACTGCAACGGAGAGAGTGCGTGAAGATGTCTGCGCGCAACTGAAGCTGCGCGATCCGCTGGTCCTCGTCGGACGCTTTGACCGGCCCAACCTGGTGTTCCGCCTGGAGCAACGCCACAACCTGCTGACCCAGGTCCGTCAGGTTCTCGACCGTCACAAGGAGGAATCCGGCATCATCTACGGCATTCGTAGAAGCGACGTGGATGACCTGTGCTCACAGTTGAACAGGGCGGGTTATCGTGCTGTCCCATACCATGCCGGGATGGAAGACAGCGACCGGAAGCGGAACCAGGAGGCTTTCGTCGCCGAAGAAGTCGATATCGTCGTTGCGACCGTGGCCTTCGGCATGGGCATAGACAAGTCAAACGTCCGGTTCGTGGTGCACTCCGGCATGCCGAAGTCCATCGAGCATTACCAGCAGGAAACCGGGCGGGCCGGGCGTGACGGACTGGGCGCCGAATGCATCCTTTTCTTCGCGCCTGGCGATTACCACACCTGGAAGTTCATCCTGGAGAAATCCGAGACCACTCAGGGTCTCGACATCCATCTCCGGAAATTAAGCGAGGTCTATTCCTTCTGCACGAGTTACCGTTGCCGCCACCGAGCCATTTCACGCTACTTCGGCCAGAATCTGGACCGGCCGAACTGCATGGCTTGCGATGTCTGCCTCGAGGATCTCCAACCCATTGACGAGCCGCTGGTCGTAGCTCAGAAGATCCTGTCGTCGGTAGTCCGGCAGGGAGAGGCTTACGGAGCGGATTACACCGCGGCCGTATTAACCGGGGCCAAAGACCAGCGCATTCTCCAGAAGGGTCACGACCAGCTGAGCACCTACGGACTGCTCGCAGACATGGCCAGGCATGAAGTCCGAGACCTGATTGAGCAATTGGTCTCACTTGGCGCCCTAAGCAGGACCGACGATTACCGCGTCCTGCGGCTGACTGCCAAAGGCCGATTGATCCTCAAAGGTGAAGAAAAGCCGACGCTGATGAGGATCGCAAAGAAAACGCCTGCTCGAATCGCCGACGAGGATGCTTCGTGGCAGGACGTTGACCGGGATCTGTTTGAAGAGCTGCGGCGGTGGCGTCTGGTGCAGAGCGCAGTGAGAAAAGTGCCCGCCTACGTCATCTTCAGCGATATGACTTTGCGTGAACTGGCACGCTGGAAGCCCGTTGAGCGGCCGTCGCTCGAGCAGATATCAGGTGTGGGGAGGAAAAAGACACTGGACTACGGGTCAGGGGTCCTTAACCTGATCCGCGAGTACGCGGACCGCCACGAAATTAAAGTCCGAGCTGGCTGGGCCGGCGCCGGACCTCCGTTGGCAAGAAGCTTGCAGCGGCGGCGCAAGCGAGGGAGGTAACCGGCTAGTGGGTCAGTTTGTGCTGGAATCGCGTTACAGAGCCGCGCACGCAGTGTGTGGCTTGCCACCCGGGCTGCGGAGTGCCTTTTGCGGAGCAGCATGGAGCGGAGTAAGCGGGACCACCCAACGAACCTGTAAGGCACGTTGGGTGGTCGCGCTTACTCCGCTCCAGGCTGCTCCGCAAAAAGCCCTCCGCAGCCCGGGTGGCAAGCCACACACTGCGTGCGCGGCTCTGTAACGCGACTCCAGCACAAACTGACCCACTACCAGGTAACCGGCCCGCGCTCCCAGGCGGCTAATCTGACACGCGGCCAGTCCCAAAGGTGTCGCAGCCGCTTGGGTTGCCGGACTGGAGGCCTCGGCGGAACCACTCGACTCGCATGCTGGACGATCCGTGCGTCCAGGATTCAGGGACCACATGCCCACCGGTTCGCTGTTGCAGGGTGTCATCACCTATGGCCGCCGCAGCATTCAGTCCTTCCTCGACATCTCCCGTCTCAAGCATTTGACTGGTTCGATTGGCGTGGTTGCCCCAAACTCCGGCCAGACAGTCAGCCTGGAGCTCCAGCCGGACGCTCAGCTCGTTGGCTTCGGCTTGACCTGATTGCTGTTGTCTTGCATGAACCTGGTCGGAAATGCCCAGGAGATTCTGCACGTGATGTCCAATCTCGTGCGCAATTACGTACGCTTGAGCAAAATCGCCAGGCGCGCCGAACCGCCGGTCAAGCTGGCGGAAAAACGACAGATCCAGGTAAACCTGGTTGTCTCCGGGGCAGTAGAAGGGCCCGACCGCCGACGAACTGAAACCGCACGCCGAGCTCACGCTGTCAGAAAACAGCACGAGCCTGGGCTGCTCATACCGCCGACCCATATCCTGAAAAATTTCATTCCACGTGTCTTCAGTGCTGGCCAGAACCACCCGGACGAACTGGCTCATCTCGTCGTTCTGTTCGGGCGTAGCCGTGCGGTCGGTCTCAGTGTGACCTCCCGTCTGGGTTTCCGGGACCTGGTTTAACAATTCGAGCGGATTGATACCGGTGATGAAAGAAATAATGAGGAGCAGCACAAGGCCTCCGCAGCCAAGACCTGCGCCTCCTCCAAGAGACAGTCCACGACGATCTTCTACGTTGGTGCTTTGCCGGCGGCCTCGCCATCGCATAGGGGTTCCTCTCCCCTATTTTCGCAGAAAAGGAAGGAGAACAAGGACTACAAAGACAACAAGGACCCCAGGGACGTCCTTTGGCGTCCTTGGAGTCCTTGCTGTCCTCGTTGTCCTTCTCAGCGAGCGAGAGAACTAGAAGATGAACTTGAGACCGAGCTGGACGACCCGCTGGAACGGCGCCTGGCCGAGGCTGCCGCTCAGCGCCGTTTCGTTCAGGAACTGGGTGCTGCCGGGAGTCACATAACCAGTGACCGTGGTAGCCGGGTTGGGGGTGCTGAAGCTCTCGAAGTTGAGAGCCGATCCACTGCCGAACGAGTAACTGGGATGGTTAAACGCATTCCAGAGCTCGGCGCGCAACTGAAGCTTCCGGTCCTCCGCACCCATATTGACTTCCTTGAAGAAACCGAGGTTCCAGTTGTTGATCCCCGGTCCCCTCTCGGTATTGCGACCAACCACTCCCAGTGTCGGGCTGGCGGCGCCCAGTTCGCCCCGGATGTACTGAGCATTCGGGTTCTGAGCGACGTAGCCGACGATGAACGGAGAAGCGCTTGCGTCCGACGCGGACCCGGCCGGCAGGCAGCCTTCAGTCGCAGCCGCCGTGAAAATCCCGCCTGCTCCCCGGCACAGGTAGTTGACATCCGTCCCGATGTTCTCGGTACCAGCCGGATTCAGGAAGGAAGTGTCGCCAGCGGTGTCGAAGTCGCCATTGACGTCCCGCCGGGAAATGACCGTGACCGGCTGGCCGCTTTCCGCAAGATAGGTGCCGTTGAGCTGCCAGCCACCGAGAATGTTCGCGATGATGGGATTGGCGCCCTGCAATGCCGGCAGATTGTACAACCAGGCAATCGCAAACTTGTGAGTGCGGTCCAAGCCCGAAAGTGCCTTGTTCTGCAACGGGTCGAGGTGGTTGAACGGACGACGCGGATTCACAAAGCTGGTGAACAGGTCGTTCTCGATGATATCGATCGTCTTGCTGAACGTGTAGCTGGCCTGAAACGTCAGGTTGTTCGCAAAGCGACGCTCGAATCGAGCAGACCCGCCGTGATACCAGACGTTGCCGATAGGCGAGAACTGGGTGAGGACGCCTCCGAAGCCATAAGGAGCGAGAAGCAGGTTCTGGTTGGCCTCGTAGTCGGCCAGGGTTGGAGCGGCAGTCAGATCGGCGGCGAGAGCCTCCGCCTCAGTCGCGTACAGCGGCACGCTGACCGGGTTTGGCACCCCGGCACTCAGCCAGCGCTGTACCGGCAGGTGAATGGACTTGGTCCCGACGTACCGCACTTCCACCATGTGGTTGGTACCCATCTGCTGCTGCAATGACAGCGTCCAGGTGTAAGTCTCCGGAATGGTCTCGTCCGGGATGTACGCCTGAGTTGCAGCGCGGGCGATTGCCTGGCTGGTGAAAGCATCTGTCGGAAGGACCGGCAGAAGGGCGCCGCCCTCGATGAAACCGGTCGTCGAGTGGCGTATGGGAGCTGCCAAAGGATTGCCCCCCGGGCCAACCAGTGCACACCAGGCGGGGCTGGGGGTGAGCAGGCACGCGTTACCTTCGCGGTTTTCTGCCTGGAACTGCGGAGGAAGCTGTAATGTCGCGAGGTTGCCGTACAGGACGTCGTGGGCAATCCCAGCCCCGGCACGAACCGACGTTCGGCCATCTCCAAAAACGTCCCAGGCAAATCCCAGACGCGGGCCGACATTGTTCGTATCCGTCTCCGGTGTACGGAAAGTGACCGAGTTGCCAACGTATGTCAACAAGGTCTGTTGATGCTCGGGCGGCAGGGTGTTGAATATGTTCTGCCCCACGAGGGAAGGATCCAGCCCGTTCACATCAACCAGTTCCTGTGTGTACACCTCATTCTGGATATCCGTAACATTCGCCAGAGCATTCAGATCCTGCAGCTTGTTATCACGCGCGGTTTGGGTGTACTCGTAGCGCAGCCCGATCTCGGCAGTCACACGTGGATGGACCTTCCAGCTGTCCTGGACGAACCCGTACCACGCCATCCGGTTCACCGCAAAGACGTCGGTTCCCACGCCCCTGATCGAGACGGCGTCAGGGAACTGATCATGAACGAACGCATCCAGCGAGGTCCAGCTATACTCACCGCGAGCGCGCGGCAGGAAGCGGGACGGAGAAATGTAGTCGCGTACCTCGCCACCGAACTTGAAGGTGTGCGCTCCCCGGATGAGCGTCAGAGTGTCACTGGCCTGGTAGATGTTCTCGGTCCGGCCCTGCGGGAGGTCCCCAAACGGGCCGATGTCCAGGCTCAGATCGTTGATCGCGTAGTTCCCGAAAGTATCCGTTCCGCCGGGGGCCGGAGGCAGGTCGAGCGGCAGATCCTGGACAGCCCGGTTGTATCCCACGCGAAACTCATTTACCACGGTCGGAGTGGCCGACCAGACATCACCCACCGTAAAGCGGCGAGTGTCGAAGACCTCCGTATTGTTGAAGATCGGGACCGGCAAATCACCCGCGCCGATACCGCGGTTCCGGCTGTAATGAAACCGGCCGGCGATACGGTGATTTCCCGTCTGGTAATCACTGCTGATCAGGAACAGGTGTGTCCGGTCGAAATTCGGGGTCGTGGCAGCAAACTGGCCGATTTCGATCGGCACCACCGCACCCGTTCCTTCATGGGTTGCGGTCACCGTTCGACCGCCTGCCGGAGCAGGAGGGACGAAGTCACGGAACAGCCCGACCATCGTCGGGCTTACTCCACTTGCCGGGTCCGATGCCAACCCCTCTAGGGCGGACAAACCGCCAGCCGTCGGTACCAGAATCTCCCCCGACGGAGCTGCGCCCAGAGTCAGGTTCCGATACTCGAAAGACCCGAAGTAAAACCACTTGTCCCGCAGGATCGGGCCGCCGAGCTGACCACCAATCCGGTTATAGTCGTACCTGGGCTTATCGGAATCCGGAGGGGTGACCGCCCGAGTCAGGTTGTCGAGCGAGTTCAAGTGACGGTTCTGGCTGTACCACCAGCCGCGGCCGTGGATATCGTTGGTGCCCGCCCGCGTCGTCGTAATGAACTGACCGCCGGTCGAATGACCGTACTCAGCGCTGAACTGGTTGGTCAGTAACGTAAACTCTTCGACCGCGTCCTGGATAACCGGGGACAATGTGCCCGTGAGGCTCGGGTCGTTGTTGTCGACTCCATCGACAACGAAATTGTTGTTGCGCGGCCGGTTCCCGCCGATTGACCCACCTTCTCCGACCACTCCGCCAGGCTGGCTCGTCGTGCCCGGCGCAATGATCGCGAGGTTAATCGGGTTTCCCGTCAGATCGGGTATCGGAAGATCGGCCACATTGTTGGTCGTATAACCCTCGAGCTGAGGTGAAGTGGTATTGACCAGCTCACCGCCGGCTTCAACTGACACCACCTCGGAAACGCCGCCGACTTCAAGCGCCATCGTCACGTCGACAACCTGGTTTGCCCGGTTCTGGACGTTTTCGCGTACGGCTCTCTTGAATCCGGCCAGTTCGACCGAGATGGTGTAACGCGCGAGGGGCAGATTGGGAAAATTGAAGGTCCCGACATCGGTCGTGACCTGTGTTCGGCTGCTGCCCGTTTCCTGGTTCGTCAGTGTTACTGTCGCCCCTGGCACTACCTGTCTGGTCTGGTCGGTGACCGTACCGCTTACAGTGCCAAACAGGCTCTGGGCCCATGCCGGACCGGAAGTGAGCAACACAACCAGCAAAAGCACGGCAAAAAGAGGTGTCTTCCTCACAAGTGTTCTCCTTTCAGGCGAAAAGCAAAAACCAATGGCCTAACTGCGAGAACCCTCGAGCCCCGATCCCCCGGGGCATTCGGAATTTGCTTTTTTGATTCGCTACAGACGGATATGCGAGTTTTGTTGTGAATTAGAAAGGCAACCGTCATTCCAAATTGCCGCCGCGTTTCCTAACCAATGCCGACGGAATTGGTTACAGGGAAGGCGAGAAACGGCCGCGGGCTGGATTGATCCATAATCTTGAATCTGATCCAAGAAAGCGAAGAGGTCTAGAGGCAGGCTGTGAGCTACTTCCTATTTGAGCATTTATGTCCCGAAGGGGTCGAAAACCCTTGGGGCGTTGCCCTAATCGGCTTGCTGGCACCGGACTATATGGAGTGCGGCGGCAGAGGCCTGCACTTTATACACATCTTGGAAACCGTCGCCAATTTACAGAGCCGCGCACGCAGCGGAGGGCCGCGAAGCGCTTTTTGCGGAGCGAGTCCCGGAGCGAAGTAAGCGGGACCACCCAACGAACCGTAACGGCACGTTGGGTGGTCCCGCTTACTTCGCTCCGGGACTCGCTCCGCAAAAAGCGCTTCGCGGCCCTCCGCTGCGTGCGCGGCTCTGTAAATTGGCGACGGTTTCCAAGATGCGTATGAAGATCAGGCCTCTGCCGCCGCACTCCATATCGGTCCTGCGCCCCAGCGTCCGATTTGGGGCAACACATCCCGTTAGGCATGTCCCCGTTCCCGCTCGCGGTACAGCGCAAACGTCTCCCAGCTTGCTGCTGCGAGTGGAAAACTTGAATGTCGTGCTGCTTCTGAAAACCTGGCCCGGGCGCAACGTCGTGGTCGGGAACTGAGGCTTGTTCGGAGAATCCGGATAGTGCTGGGTTTCCAGGCAGATGCCACCGTGGCGCCCGAAACGTCCACCGCCGGCGCCTGCGAAATCCCGGATGTGGTTGCCGGTGTAGACCTGCACCCCGGGTTCTGTCGTGGTCACTTCCATCAGACGGCCGCTTTTCGGCTCGTAGACGCGGGCAAACACCGCGCCGTTCCTGGCAGCTGGCGGCAGCACGTAATTGTGATCATACCCGCCCGGTCTTGGCTTCAGTTGATCAATTCGGGAGCCGATAGTTGCAGGCGTCGTGAAATCCAGTGGCGTTCCCTTGACACTCGCGATCTCCCCGGTTGGAATCCGTTCCTGGTCGGTCGGAGTGTATTGCTCGGCGGCGAGCCACAGTTGATGGTTCAACACGTCTCCGGCCCCCGCCAGGTTGAAATAGGCGTGATTGGTCAGGTTCACGACAGTCGGCTTGTCGGTGCGCGCCTCATAGTCCAGGCGCAGCTCGTTGTCATCGGTAAGTGTGTAAGTAACGCTGACATCGAGATTGCCCGGGAAACCCTCTTCGCCGTCGGCGCTTCGGTACCGCAACCGAAGGGCGGTTCCGTCCCGGCTCAGCACAAACTCCCGCTTCCAGACGACCGTGGCGAAGTTCCGCCTGCCTCCGTGGATGTGGTTAGGCCCACTGTTGGCGGCCAAACTGTATTCGGCGCCGTCCAGAGTGAAGCGAGCTTTCGCAATTCGGTTCGCAAACCGTCCGATAACCGACGCGGCGGCTGGATGACGGCTGATATAGGGCTCAAAAGTATCCGAGCCGAGCACGACATTCGCCATGTCTCCATTCCGGTCGGGCACTCGAACCTGCGTGATCGTCGCACCATAGTCCATCACTAAGACAATCATGCCGTGGTTGTTCAGCAAGGTGTAGAGATTGACCGGAGTCCCATCGATCTCCCCGAACCGGTTTTCGACGGGACCGGGCACGCCGCGCGGTTGCTCCACGCGCGGAGGCGGCGGCAGGATGTCCCCAGGCGTTTGATTAAGAACAAGACCCGTGAGACAAACGAAAGCGAGAAGGTAGGCTCGGATCGGCAGTGAGGGCATGTGCATAGACTAGGTGCGGCTCCGGGGCGAGTCAAGACGCGTGTTTCGCCCCGTGCGGCGTTCGGCGTACCCCTACTGCCGCCCCTTCTCTTCCATGCTCTGGAGCTGCGGCAGCGGCTTGCCGGTCTCGAGGAAGGTCTTGAGAGAAGAAAGAATCGGCGACCAGCCTTCGCGGAAATCGGCCGCCGCCTGCTCAGTCGGCAACTGATCGTGAACGAGAGTCAGCTTGACCATGCCTTCATGCGACTCAATGGTGAAACTCACGCGCGAGTAACCTTGCGCACGCGCCTCCGGCAGGAACTCGCACCGGAAGCTGTAGACCAGGTGTCGCGGCGGATCGCACTCCAAAACTACCCCGCTATCCGTCAGATCCTGGGTGTCCCGATCAAAAAAACGAACCGCCGACCCGACCGTCCAGTCCGACTCAATACGGCGGCCATACCAGTACTTTTTCGTGAATTCCCCCTGCGTGAGCGCCGCCCAGACCTTCTCCGGCGTCGTCGCGATATAGGTTACATACACGAACTCAGGTTTGCTCATCTTCATCCTCCAGCCTATTCTTCAGGTCGTTCATAGCCTCAACCCGCCGACGCTCGTACTTGCCGATCCAGCGGTGGTAAATCTCGCCGATCGGCGCGGGGTTGAGGTAATGGATTTTCTCCCGTCCTACCTTCACCGTGGTGACGAGGTTGGCCGCCTCCAGCACGGCCAGGTGCTTGCTGACCGCCTGCCTTGTCATCTTCAACCCTTCGCAGAGCCGTCCCAGCGTTTGACCGTTGTCGGTATGGAGCCGGTCGAGCAGCTTTCTGCGACTTGCATCGGCAAGGGCTTTGAAGACCCAATCAGTCGCGTTCTCCATCGGTCGTCCCTATTATATGCAACCATTAGGTTGCATATCAACCACGATGGACTTGCTTCTCGTGCCTTCTGACTACTACTTCACCCGAACTTCGGCGACACTGAGAGAAGTCCCAAAACCCGCTCAGAAGGAACGGTCCTCCGTATGAGAATCCTGCTTCTTTCGATGCCTGATTCATTTGAGCACATGCCCGCCCTGGCTATCCGGATGCCAAACGGCGCGCTGACCACACTAGCCGGTAATGTCGACCCGCATCACGACGTTGCGGTCGCCGACTTGATCCTGGTTCGCGAAAAGGTCCGCCAGACCGTGGAGCGGCTGCTCGTCGAACTCCAGCCGGACGTGGTCGGCCTGTCGGTGATGACGTTTCAGCGCAAAACGGCCCGGAAGATCTGCGAATTGATTAGAGCAAAGCGACCGGGGGCACGCATCGTTCTGGGAGGATACGACCCGAGCCTCGCCCCGGAAGCGTACGCTTGCACGCCCCCTCTGACGGCGGATTTCATTGTGCGTGGAGAAGGCGAGAGCTGTTTTTCCGAGTTGCTGCGCGCGCTCGAAAGTGGTGGCGCTTTCGATCAGATCACCGGGCTGTCTTTTCGTCAGGGCGATCGGTTTGTCCAAAATCCCAACCGGCCGGCGTCCGCCCTCGCCGATATTAAGCTTCCCCGCCGAAGCGCCCGCGTGCTGACCGGCTACACGATGCTCGGACGCCCAATCGACGTGATAGAGACGTCGCGAGGTTGCACTTACGATTGCAGTTTCTGTTCGATCATCGAAATGCGCGGCCGGAATTTTTACACGTACTCGATCGACCGGGTTCTGGCCGATATCCAGGACGCGCGCGACCACGGCGCCCGGACGATCTTCATCGTCGACGACAACATCATGCTTAACGTCCGGCGTTTCGAGCAGCTTTGCCAGGCAATCATCGACGCCGGCCTGAACCGCCTGGAGTATTTCGTTCAAGCTATGACCTCTTCGATCGCCAAGCACGGCGCGACGCTGGCGCCCCTGATGCGGCGGGCCGGTTTCAAATATGCGTTCCTGGGGATAGAGAACATATTGGACGAGGATCTGAAATTCCTGCGCGCCGCGGCCAAGAACACACGGCGTGAGAATGGCGGACAGAAGCGCAATGCGACCGTGCAGGCCATCGAATGGCTGCACCGGAACGGGATCTGGGTAGTCGGAGGGCTGATCGTCGGGAATCCGGGCGATACTCGCGAATCGATTGAGACAAACCTGGAGTTTGCCAGACGTTACGTTGACTGGCCCTATATTCAGCACCCGACACCGTATCCGGGCACGCCGATGACGAAAGATTTCGAACAGCGTGACCTGATCGCGAGCCGTGAGATGGAGGAGTACGACGGCACCACCGCGGTGGTCCGCACCGAGCATTTATCGTGCGAGGAAATCGAGTTCCTGCGGTGGAAAGCGGAGCGCTGGATCAAGCTACGGCATTTCCCCAAGGCTTTCTGGCACGATCCGCGCTTTGTCTTTGGCCACGGAAAAGACATGCTGGCCCACACGTTCCGGGGTAGCTCCTGGAAATCTCTCCTGGGCTTAGAGGATGAACACGCCGTCTTCGCCCGTTACAAGGGGATCAGGGAGCGCGAGCGCAAGTATCTGTGAGGCGCTGGGGGCAAGGCCCAAGGAGCGCAGGCGTCTCGATGGGCGTTAACTCAAGGCCCCGAAACCGGTGGATTGGCGCCTGACACTCGGTCAGCAAAAGCGAAGGCCTGAAGGGCCGACGACATATTAGCCCAGGGCGGAGCGCTTTGCGCGGAGCCCTGGGATACGAGTTTAAGGCAAGACCCAGCCCTCCCAAGGAAGTGACAGCCGAAGGGGACGGCCGCTGGGAGCGCAGGCGTCTCGCCTGCACTGGGGCCGCAGGCGTCTCGCCTGCGATGCAGGATCGATTGTGCATCGCAGGCG
>Ga0105104_10001561_pt1 | contig 17175 bp, 12 predicted proteins | sample PPLLaktember2015_3_FD_87034 | JGI IMG/M metagenome (GOLD analysis project Ga0105104, IMG submission 87034) | Freshwater sediment microbial communities from Prairie Pothole Lake near Jamestown, North Dakota, USA - PPLs Lake P7 Core (6) Depth... | ecosystem: Environmental > Aquatic > Freshwater >... | reverse complement strand
TACAGGTTCAAGACTACGAAGGCATGGTTCGAACGATGCAGAATATAATTCCCGGCATCATTCTGTTCTGCCAGCATTTTGCAAAACACACAGCCGTCGTCTTTTTCCTTGACCGTAGACATGATGTACGGCATCCTCCAGGGGGCCCACAGGCGATCCACCGGCTTCCTCCCTACTCTTCTTCCTTCTCCTCCACGTATTCAGCCACGAGCTTCTGTTGGATTTCGGGCGGAACTTCTTCATAGTGCGAAACGGTCTGCGTCGCCATGCCGCGTCCCTGAGACATAGATCGTAAAGACGTGGCGTAGCGGTACAATTCCTTCTGCGGCACTTTGGCGCGAATGATCTGGTAGCGTCCTTCCGCGTCCATACCTTGAATCTTTCCGCGGCGTGACGACAGATCGCCCATCACATCGCCCATGTATTCTTCGGGAACTTTAACAACCAAATCGTAAATCGGTTCCAGAATCGTCGGTTTGCATTTTTTGAATGCGGCGCGGAAACCGAGACGGCCTGCGATCTTGAATGCCAATTCGGACGAATCCACTTCGTGAAACTTGCCGTCGAACAGCGTGACGCGAACGTCCACCACGGGATATCCCGCGATAACTCCGCGCGATAACGTTTCCTGAATTCCCTTATCCACCGCCGGAATAAACTTGCCGGGAATCGCGCCGCCCACGATGGCGTCTACGAACTCATAGCCTTCACCGCGCGGTTTCGGTTCGAGTTTCACGAACACCAAGCCATATTGGCCGCGGCCGCCCGTTTGCTTCTTGTGCTTGCCTTCCGATTCCGCGATGCCGCGAATCGTTTCCCGATACGGAACCTTCGGTTCGATGGTATCTACCGGTACGTTGTAGCGTTCCTGCAGCTTAGCCAAAATATTCGTGAGGTGCAGATCGCCCTGCCCTTTGAGAACCATCTGCCCCAGACTCGGATCAATGAACAGCGAAAAACTGGGATCCTCCGCCCGCAGCGCGTTCAAGCCGCTGGCGATTTTATCTTCATCGCCTTTGGTTTTCGGGATAACCGCCACCTCCAAAACCGGTTCGGGGAAGTGAATGTCGGGAAACTGAACGACGCGCTTGGGATCGCTCAGCGTGTCGCCTGTGCGAGTGCTCTTCAACTTCACCATAATCCCGATATCGCCTGCAATAAAAGTTTCCGCCGGAGTCCGGTTCTTGCCGCACATCGTGAAAATCTGTCCGACCTTTTCGCTCTTGCCCGTGTTCGGATTTTGCAGTTCGCTGCCTTGCGCAATCTTGCCGCCGAAAACGCGCACAAAAGACTGCTCGCCGACGTGAGCTTCCGCCGTGGTTTTAAACACAAAACCCGCAAACGGTTCATTCATATCGGCCTTCAAAATTACGTCTGCATTACCGCTTTTCACTTCCACCGGAGGCCGGTTCAAGGGAGACGGCGCGTAATGCAGCAGAAAATCCAGTAACCGATTCGTGCCGATATTTTTCGATCCCGAACCGCACAGAACCGGATAAATCGTGCCTTTGGCAATCCCCAGCTTGAGTCCCTGTTCGAATTCCGCCGCCGTCAGTTCGCCGTTTTCAAAGAATTTTTCCAGCAGCGCGTCGTCCGATTCCGCCGCAGCTTCCATCAGCTTGGAACGAATCTCCTCGGCCTTGCTCTTTGCATCGCCCGATAGCGGCTGCTCCGTGCATTTGCCGCTGCCGTCGTCTTCATAGTGATAGGCCTTCATCGTCAGTGCGCTGGCAATCATGTTGAAACTCGGCCCGGCATTGACCGGAAATTCCAACGGCAGCACATGATTGCCAAACTCTTCGACAAGTCCTTTCAGCGTCTCATCCCACTTGACGTGCTCTCTATCCAGCTTGCTTATAAAAAACATACACGGCAGATGATCGTCATGCGCCATGCCAAAAACGCGCGAGTGACCGATGTCATGTCCGGTGCTGCCGTCCACAACGAGAATACCGAAATCAATCGCCCTCAAACTGGAGTATACTTCTCCGATGAAGTCCGTAAAACCCGGGGCGTCTATACAGTTGATGACACAGTCCTTGTGATTTCCGCGCAGCACCGTAGCGGAAATGGACATCTGTCTTTCCAATTCCTGCTTGCTGAAGTCGGAAACGGTTGATCCGTCTTCTACTTTGCCCATGCGCGTAATTACACCCATGGAATACAGCATGGCTTCGGCTAAAATCGTTTTACCCGAATGGCCATGCCCGAATAATCCCACGTTACGAATTTTGTCGGTTGTCAACTGTGCCACGAAAACCTCCAAGGGCCACATTTCAAGGGTGCTGACGGCCGGGTTTTGGGCCCGGTTCGCCAAGTGATCTGTAAACCTACAAATATAGAAAATTGCGGGAAATAGTCAAGCAAAATGGCGCATCCATCACGTACAACATCCATTCCCTCTCAACATTGTGACCACACTCACCAATTCCCCAATTCTTTTCTTCCGTATTAAACGTTGTTTGCCGGAAAACGGCAATGCCAAAAAACACAATCCAATACGGAACCGTAACAACCCTTTGGCTTGCACCCTCCACAGGGTATGTTTCAGGCCGGGTTTATGTTTCTGCCAAAGCAGATCCATTCCGCCAATCCGCCAATTCAGCACAGGTGCGTTAGGCAGCCGCTTCGGCGTGTATCCCGAAGCCTGTGCATCAAAATGAATTACCTGCGCAGTCCGATGAGCGCGAATCTGCCAACCCGCTCTCCGCATCCGGGTGCATAAATCCATTTCTTCGTGATAGAGGAAGAATCTTTCATCCATTCCGCCTACAGATTTGAAAGCTTCTGTCCTCATCAGGAACGCCGCACCACTGATACACTCGACCGCTCCGGCTTCTTCAGCAGCTTTCGCATTCCGATCTTCAGGAACATGTATAGAATGAACGTATGTCCCTAACTTTTGAAACCGGAGCAGCAATTTGATTTCAGGAAGAAAATTCCAAAATTCTCTGAAAAGGCTCGGAAAACGGAAAATGGAAGCCTGCATACTCCCATCAGGATTTGTGAGATTCGCGCCAACAAGGGCACACTTCTCGTCCATCTTGATATAATTTAATAACTTCTGAATTGTTTCACGAGGAACAATAGTGTCTGGATTCAACACAAATACAAATGAAGAATGTACTTCCGACATGCCTCGGTTAACCGCAGCCGCAAAGCCGATGTTTTTCTCGTTAGGAATAATCCTTACTTCCGGGAAATGCGTCCGAACATGCAGCGCGGATCCGTCTGTGGAAGCATTGTCCACCACGATGACATCGAGAGGCAAATCCTCGGCTATCCGCCGAAGAGATCGGAGACAGCCGTCCAAAAGATTGCGCGTATTGTAGGAAACGATTAGAGTGGAAACTGGGGGATTCGTCACGGGCGAAAAAAAGCTTAGAGAAACTTCATTAATATCGTCTATTTCCGGCTGATTTTCAAGAAGTGAATCACGGCGGGGAGACAAAAAAAGACCGTGCCGGCTGATGCCGCACGGTCTGAATGATTGAAAATAAAGGCTAAAAACCTTTGCGGCGCGTTTTGTCCTGCTTGGAATGACCCGATCCGCGGGAATTCCGCCGGTCATCCATGAACTTTTGCACATGGGTGCGGAGATCATTCATTAAAATGGAACACCGGGAAACCTGCTGCGGGGAGAGAAAGCCGGAAACATCGCTCAGAAACTGTCTTTTCGATGCCGTCATCTGCTCTTCATCCTGACTCTGCTGCATCAACAATTGATTAACCTGATCGCGGTTGGTTTCCGGATTCCGGGACAATTCTTCAAGATCGCGCTGCCGTTTCGCCTGCTGCCGCTGCAGTTCTTCCATCTGATTCTGAAATTGACGGAATCGCGGAAAAAATTGTTCCGCCTGTCCCGGAGTCAGATCGAGCTCGGAGGCAAACTTGCCGATGATAACCGTTTCGATGCGTTCTTTACCCCAGCGTGGTTTCTCCTGAGGCGAACTCCCTTGAGCAAACGCGGGCAGCGCGTGGAGCAATAAAATAGCGATTGCCAGCGCGAAAATTAAAACTGGCTGTTTAGAAGAAGCGTGTGTGTTCAAGGTTGTATAACACCTCCTCAAGAGATTGGTCGTCCAAAGCGAGTAGCATATCCGTCAGCGGTTCTTCAGATGCGGCGTTAAAACCCCAGTCTTCAGCAAGCTCAGGGACATCCAAATACAAGGCCAGGGATTCCGGTTCGACATCCGCTTGCACCAAAGAATCTACGCTGTACATCTGAACGGTTTCGAGTGCCGAAGCAACATTCTCAACCGATTGTTCCGTCAACGGTGAAAAGCGCACCCAAATATGGCTGTGCGGGCTCATCATAGCCACCAGCAGCACGACACAAACCGAAGAAACAAGCGCTGCCTGTCTGGCTGTACCGAAAACCCCGCCGAACTTCGGAGCGGAAGATTTGCTTAAGCGGTCGCGAAGCGAAACCAGGAAAACCGCATCGCTGGTGTCGGGTTGACCGAACAGACCGGATTCATCCAATGCGGACATAGCTTTGCATTCCCGCAATGCCGTGGCGATCTCTTGATCTTTTACAGCCAGAGCCTCCGCCTCTGTCCATTCTTCCGAAGACAGAGTAGCATACGGTTCAAGCAGCCGCAGTAATATTTCGTCACGCGAAGCCATGTCCGGTATCCGGTTTATTCCTTTCCCTGCAGATAAGGTCCCAATTTATCCCTGAGTTTTCGCACCGCCTGAAAGTAATTCGCCTTGATCGTGCCCTCATCCCGTTCCATAATGCGGGCAATTTCCGCATGAGGCAGTCCACGGAAGTGCCGAAGAATGAACACCGCCCGCTGCTTTTCCGGCAAACCGGCAATCGCAGTACGGGCTTTTAAAGACAGTTCGGAAATTTCCAGATCGCTGTCTGCTCTATCAGCCTCCGGCAACACAGCTTGTACCTGCTCCAGACCAAAAGATGAACGGACTTTACGCTTCCGAATATGATTCAAACACAGGTTTATCGTGATGCGGTATAGCCATGTGTAAAGTGCCGATTCTCCGCGGAATCCCCCCAAAGACTGATAGGCTTTTATGAAGACTTCCTGGGTGATGTCTTCAGCATCGTCCCGGCTGCTCAGCATCCCCGAAGCCGTCAGAAAAACTCCCTGCCTGTGTTTCAGCACAAGCTCATTGAAAGCCCTCTCGCTTCCAGCCTGAAATTCGCGAACGAGCCGCAAGTCCTCTACAGCACTATCTGGCCTCACCTGAGTTTTGGACACTCGAATTCCCACAGGGTTTAATGGCCAATTCCAGTTCCCGGAAGTGTTGTGCCTATCGTGAAGCGATGGAGGTAACCTATCTCGCCCTGTGAAGTTAAAGCATAGTCTATACTTAGGCTTTTGATATGAATGCCCAGCCCAGCGGAGAATCCGGCCAGAGCATCGCTGTCTAATCCTGTCCTCTGATCAATACCTATGGTATTGTATCCTAAACGGCCTTGCAGATACTTGGAGAAGGTCAACTCCAGACCGCCGCAGCCGCGAATCCCTTCTGCTTCCATATACTCTCCCGCAAATGAAAACCGCGCCGGAAGATGTTGAAGCGGGACAGACAATCCCAGCCGGTATGCGGTGGGTAGATCGTCTTTGTGTTCCAGATAGGCTGAAGTGGCAAAACCTAAATTGTAAATACCCGCACCCACGTCCCAACCGAAATATCCCGTGTGATACTGAAATCCGATATCGGCAGCCAGAGCCGAAGCCGTGTATGAATCAATGCTCGAATTGAGATATTTCAGCGCAATTCCGCCCGTCAGGGATTTGTAGAACGGCCGCGCCAATGCGGCTGTAAAGAGAAAATCGGATGCTCCGAATTCCCCCTGCTTCTGTCCGTACTCGTTCGCGCGGTCGAACGAACCATAATCGAAATACGTGATCCCGATTCCGGCCACGCCGATTTTCTTCAAGGGCTGGGCATACGCGAGATTGCCCGCGTTGATGTCCATTACGTGCTTGAAAAATCCGACGGCGGCTTTGGGATGCTGCAAGTCCGTCAGGCCGGCTGGATTGCTGAACAGTGAATGGAGGTTTCCACCGACGGCGATTTGACTGCCGCCGAGCGCGGAATTGGAAGCCCATCCATCGGTTCGTAAAAGTTCAAAACCAGTGGTTCCGGCCGACGTCGCAAAGGCCGTCGCGATCAACGCGAACTGCAGGGAGATGAAAAGGATCGTTTTCATTCTGGTCTCCATGAATGTCTTACTGTGAACCCGGATTGGAGGCGTGTCGGTGTAAATCTTCCTCATCAACTCCGCATGTTTCACTGAGTCCTCATGGTTTAATTCCCCGGCATGGGCCGGTCAAAAGGTGGATTATCTTCCGTCGAATCGTCTTCGGTTTTTTCGTGCAGGCGTCCGCGAATCAGCGTGTAGTTTACGGTGTATGGCGGCGGCGAAACTTCACCGGAAACGGGCGAAGCGCGTCCGTCTTCCTCACTCCAACGCTTGATCGTTTTGCGGCGGCGAAACCACACGGCCATTCCCGCCGCTAAAACAAGAATCACAAAAATGGCGGAAATCCATAACTCCGTATCGCCAATGAGCGAGATGCGATACGTACGCTGTATATATGCCAGATATTCTGTCTCGAAGGACCCGACCGGAGCGCCGAAAATCATCGAGAATGAGTCTTCAAACCTGCGCCCCGCGCGAACCTCGTGAACCAGATTGGACATCCCGGTCATTCCGTAGCGTGACTGTAATAGCTGCACGGCCACCGCCGATTCGGCATAGGCCTGCTGCGCTTCCGGGGCGGACATGGACATCAAGCCTTCGATCTGATTCAGACCGTGAATTCTGCCCGCCGCTCCCGCCCGTGCAAGCAGATGATTGTCCATGTAATCGAGCTGCCCGGCCAACACTTGCGCCAATCCTTCATTGAACCAGCGCGGATAAGCCGCGCGCGGCGCTCCCGCTTCCAATAAAAGATGCACGTATTCGTGAATCGCCGTCACCGGCAAAGGACCATACGGCAAACCGAAGCGCGGAGATTTTAGAATGGCGATGCCGCGATCCGCGATCGCCAATCCGTTCGTCCAAAGCGGAGCGCCTGCCGTCAGGCGAAACCATTCCTTTTCAGTCGGCGTGACCACAAACGCAACGGTATCCGCGAGTGCAAGTCCCAGCTGTCTCTCCACGACGGGAATACGATCCCGAATGGTCTGCCACAATCCCCTCACGACCTGCGCATCTTCCGGACAATACCACACGCGAAATCGCGCCGAATCCTGCCGGACGTAGTCTTTCTCACGCGACTGCCCCCATGCCGATAACGTGCATCCGATCAGCAGAAAAAGCACAACGGTTTTATACGACCGACTGCGGATCAACGTCCACCTCGATTATCGCTTGGCTCTCATTTTTCGTTCGCTTCAATTCCATAAGAGCCTGCCGCACCATGTCGCGGAGTCTGTTTCCGGCGGCATCATCCCGCCGCGAAGTCCGTACCAGCATCTGATAACGATATTGTCCGCGTATTCTGTTCACCACAGCCGGAGCCGGTCCCAGTACGTTCACTCCGCCGTTCTGCTGTAGGATTCTTCGCAATCGCAGCAAGACCCGTACCGCCGCCGATTCTTCTCGATGCATGGCACGAATCAGCACCAGCCGCGAAAACGGAGGATATCCGCCCTGTTCGCGCTGCGCGAGTTCGCGATGTAAAAGTTCATCCCACTTGCCCGTAGCTGCGGTTTGGAGAACCGGGTGATCGGGTACGGCCGTTTGAATGACTACCGATCCGGTTGTTTCGCGCCGCCCTGCGCGCCCGGCCACCTGTAAAATCAAACTCGCGCCGCGTTCCGACGCTCGAAAGTCGGGATAAAAAAGTTCCGTATCCGCCTGTACCACCGCCGCCAATTCAACCAGCGGAAAGTCCAGCCCCTTGGCGATCATTTGCGTTCCGACTAAAAAATCATATTCGCCGGCCGCAAATGCCGACACCATCCGTCCGTGCATACCGCGACGCGACGCGGTGTCCGAATCCATCCGCAAGATGCGCGCCGTCGGAAAGCATACCGCCAGTTCCTCTTCCAATCGCTGCGTGCCCAATCCCTGCGCCGCCCATTCGGCGGATCCGCAGCGTGGACACGTGTCCGGCGCATGTTCCCGATGATCGCAATAATGGCACCGCAGCGCCAATCCTTTGCGGTGATACGTCAGGCTGACCGAACAATCCGGGCAAACGGGGACTTTTCCGCAATGCGTACAAACTAAAAACGGAGAAAAACCCCGCCGGTTCTGCAAGAATATCGCCTGTTTCCCCCGCTCCAGAATCTCTCCCGCCGCCGATTTCAATTCGTCCGTTAAAATCGGCAATTCTTCCGCCGGTGCGCGTTTCTTGCTCTTTTTCGTATCCGGTTCGGCTTCCGGTTCCGGTTTCGGTTTGGCTTTCCACATAACAATTCGTACGATCGGCGAGGACGCTCCGCCCACCCTTTCCGGCAATTGAAGCATCGTGTACCGGCCGTTCAGCGCATGATGATACGATTCCGCCGAAGGAGTGGCGCTGCCTAATACAATGGCCGCGTTTTCCATATGCGCGCGCATGAGAGCCGCATCCCGCGCATGGTAGCGGGGCGGCGTGTCTTCCTGCTTGAAACTCGCCTCCTGCTCCTCATCCACGACCACAAGTCCCAGCCGTTCCAACGGAGCAAAGACCGCGGAGCGCGCACCCACCACAACCGGATATCGTCCCGCCCGAATCGCCCGCCACAAATCGTATCGAACCGCCGGACTCTGCGCGCTGTGTTGAATAGCCACCCGGTCGCCGAATGCGCGGAAAAATCTTGCCCACACAAACGGAGTCAAAGCAATTTCCGGCAGCAAAACCAGCGACGTTCTCCCCTTTTCCAGCGTCCGCCTTACCGCCTCGATATAGACTTGCGTTTTGCCGGAGCCGGTCACTCCGAACAAGAGAAACGGCATAAAACGCTGCTGTTCAACGGCTGTGGAAATCGCGGACACCGCCGCCTGCTGGTATTCCGTCAGCGTTTCCGGTTCATGCACGTCCGGTATATTTTCCGCAAACGGATCCCATCGGCTTACTTCTTCTACGCGCAGTTCCAAAGATCCGTTTCCAAGCAGTCGCGTAAAAGCCTGCCGCCGGCCTGAACTCGCCCCCTTCAACATATCGGAGCGGAGCACTCCCTCGGGACCGCTTTCGAAAATCTCGCGAAGAATCTGCTGCTCGTGAACAGACCGCAGTGAAGTCAATAACTCCGGCCCAAAACGATCATAGACGGCCGGAGCCAAAGTGACCACGGAATCAAAATGCGATTTGACGCGCGGCGGCTGAAGGACGGGTCGAAACTCGATGAGTCCCGCCTCTTGCATTCGCTTCAAGAGCGCCGCCGAACGCGCGAGACCATATTGCTTTGTCATGCGTTGCTGCGTCACCGGCCCGTTCCGCAAGGCTTCGATTAACGCCAAGGAATGCGGATACTCCGCCGCAAACCTTTCGATCTCCGCTTCGCTCGCGCCCCCCGCCGCCCAATGCCGCTTTTCGTCGAGGGCGATTCCCGCCGGCAGCGCCGCCTTCAGCACGTCTCCCCACGGACACAAGTAATACTCGGATATCCACTGCGTAAACCGCAGCAATGGCGGCGAAAACGCAGGCTGCTCGTCCAAAATATGCTCTATATTCCGCGTGGCCTTCGGATTCGGTTCGCTCTCCACACTCACCACGACGCCCGTCAATCTCCGATGACCGAACGGCACCAACACGCGCATTCCGACCTGCACCGCCGACGCCAGCATATGCGGTACACGATAGGAAAACGATCCCTCCACCCCGGAGAAAACCACGTCCGCACTCTGCGCACCTGTACTCGCCGTCATGATCGCTTACGGAAGGCTAATCGCAAAGGTATGCCTTCGAATCCGTACTGTTCCCGGATTTTTCGTTCCAGAAACCTGTGATAGCCGTCATTGACCAGTTCCGGATGGCGCGTCCAGAAGACAAACAGCGGCGGTTCTACGGCCGGCTGCGTAAGATAAATCAACCGCATATCGCGGCCTTTGATAGCGGGCGGCGGAGTCGTTTCCATCAGGTCGGATAAAAAGCGATTCAGTTCCGGAGTGGCAATGCGCTTCTGCCGCTCTTCATGTATCTTTAAAACCAGTTCCAGAATTTTAAAGACGCGCTGTTTCTCCATGCAGGAAACGAATAACTTCGGAACGAAGTTCAACGTCGCGTAGCGGTCTTCCAGATCACGCACAAGACGATCCGCCGTCTTAGTATCTTTTTCGATCAGATCCCATTTATTGATGCATAGGATCACGCCCTTCCCCGCATCAACGGCGTCCTGCACAAGCCGAGCGTCCTGTACGACCACTCCATCCTGCGCGTCCGTGAGAATGATCGCCACGTCGCATTCTTCAATCGCGCGGCGCGTGCGCACCGTCGTATAAAATTCCACCGCTTCCTTGACGCGGGATTTCCGCCGCAGTCCCGCCGTGTCAATCAGCGTTAATTGCTGTTGATAGTAGCTCACCACCGTATCCGCCGCGTCGCGTGTGGTCCCCGCCACGTCTGTCACCACGCGCAGCGGTTTTCCGGCAATGGCGTTGACGAAGGAGGATTTGCCGACATTGGGACGACCCAACACGGCCACCAGCGGCCGCGGTCGCGCCAGTTCATCGGCCTTTCCCATTTCGGGAAGCTGTTCCGCGAGTACATCCAGCATTTCGGCGAAACCGCTTCCTCCCGCCGCGCTGACCGGATACGGATCGCCCAGCCCCAGACTGTAAAACGAAGCGACTTCGGGTTCCTGCTTCGGTCCGTCCACTTTATTCACCACGAGCATGACCGGCAGCGAGGATTTATGCAGCATGTTGGCGATGTCCAGATCCACGTCCGTAGGACCGGTCTGCACGTCCACGAGATAGAGCACGAGATCGCATTCTTCCAGAGCGAACTGAACCTGTTCGCGGATGGCGGTCTCAAATAAATCCGCCGAATTCGGCACCCATCCGCCCGTATCCATCATTAAAAACCTGCGCCCTTGGCACTCCGCTTCCGCCACGTGGCGGTCGCGCGTCACGCCCGATTCCGGCGAGGTGATGGCTTTACGGGTTCGGGTGGCGCGGTTGAACAGCGTGGACTTTCCGACATTGGGACGTCCGACAATGGCTACAAGCGGAAGTTTCATTACGTATTTGACAAAAACCTACGGTAGGCTGATGAGTTCCAGACGCGGATGATCGGAATCACCCACAATCAATTTATCCAGGATGATGTCCATCCCGATCGCGCAAACATCGGAATCGGGAATAACATGCGGCCGATAAGGCGAACCGGCCACTTGTTGAAGATTGTTCAGGCGATATTGACCGATGCCGATCCGGGAGGAATCCTGCTGAATTACGAACACCGAAAAGATGTCTTCCCGCGGATGAACGCGCAAATCCGCATTGCGATAGCGCCACTGCCGCCCCGGCATCGCCTCCGTGAAATCCAATCCGATAGAAGCCGTGCCGAATCGCGCCAAATAGGCCAGATTGCTCGTGCTTCCGGCAAATACATATACTCCCGCTCCACTCCCCATCGCCTCCGTCCGGACGTTCGTCAGCCCGCCCGAAGTCGTACCGATTTGAAACGTCCCGTCCATGGGAAAAGTGTGTTCGACGGCTCGTGAAAGCGTACCCCACAAATCGGCGTTGATCATCGAAATGTAATCCGCGCCCAAATTGCCGGCGACCAGCTTCCGGCTGTCCGCGTCGAAAAAAATCCGCGCCGGATGATTAAACAGTCCGTCTACTAAATCATTGTTGAAGGCAAAGGGCGCTTGATTGTCGTTATCCGCATCCACCAGAGACTTGGAACTCAGTGAGATCTTATAAACTCCATCGGCGCCGTTGCCGCCCGCATGCGAATAATACACCGCGCCGCCAGCGGAATCCACGGCCAGATAGCCGTGCGTTCCGGCGGTGTCGGACGTCATGACCCGTGTCCCCAAGGTCAATTCCGGCAGGCGGATGAACTGAACGGCATAACCGATGTTGCCTTGAGGTCTTCCCGCAAAACAGGCTTCGTTGTTGGAAAGAAATTTGATGTCGAATACGTCGTAATAATCCAGAATCTTCGTGTGCAGCACGGAACGGCCGTCAATATCCACCAATTGAATAGCCGGGCCGGATGAGGCCGTGCGGTCGTGCAGCAGCAAAGCCCAATGGCGGGATGAATGGACTTCAATTGCCAACGGATTCTCATAGGTCAAGGCAATGACGTCGTGCGAAACCGGCGGCGGCGAAAGCGATGCTTCATCGCTGTGACAACCGGTGAGCAGGAGAACCGAGATCATTCCGAATAGAAGAATGAGACGCGGCAGGGAAATAGAAGTCATGGATGCTACCTCGATGACTGAACTGCTGCGGAAATCGCGAACCGGTTATCGAACAAGAAGGACTCTTGCCACGTGGGTGGCCGTTGGCGTGTGAAGCTGAATCCAATACGGACCGGTTCCGAAGGCGGAAAAATCCAGACGCAGCGGCGAGACCGCACCGGTCGGAACGCGCATCTCATACACGCGGCGTCCCAATAAATCAAACACGTCCAGCGTGGAAGCTTGCCGAAGCGGAGCGATTTCCACGGTCAATGTTGAATTGAACGGATTCGGATAACACCGTATCAAACCGGGATTCTCGGGAATCACCGAAGTCTCGCCGGCCGATGACGATTCCGATTGCAGAATTATATCTACAAATACGGGCAAGTGATCCGATCCGTTAAAAAGCGCGTCCGCCACACTGTCCGGTACGGCGTAATTCGTTCCCGCGTTAATCGAGTTGTTGAAATGTCGCCCGTCGTTCCCGTAGGGTGTGTAGGTTTCGGGCAGGACTCGCGATCCGGCGGGATCCATCAGACCGCCCGATACAAGCAGGATATCAAACCGGTCGTCCATGCCGCCGTATGAAGCATCCGGACTTTGCGTATGAATCGCGGCAAAAGCCGAGTTGTTGTTCCAATCTCCGGGTCGGTTAATCGGATCGAAACACTGGCCGTTCACGTTGGGACTTGACGACAGAAGCAATTGGTAGGCCGGTTCATCGGACGTGTATACGTTGTAGTCGCCGCATACGAAAAAAAGCGATCCCGCCGGCAGAACATCCAGTTGCGCTCGCAGCAGCGCCGCTTCGTCGCGCCGCCTGATTTCATTCTCTGTGCCCTGGCTTGCCTTCAGATGCAGCGAATAAATCCGCAGTCGAAGCGACGTGTCGGCGGGAGCCGCGGGGCGGAGCAGATATTCCGTAATATCGCGAAGCTGAGTATGAATTGCCCGTTGCGAGATAAACGCCACTTGGGATGTTCGATAGACCAGCGCGTTGTCCGTATCGTAGCCGTTTACGAAGGGCGCCGCCGCCCAATCGGATCTGACTTGGGAAAACACATTGGATAAAAGTCCGGACACCGCGTCGGCGGAAATAATCTCCTGCAGGGCGACGATATCCGCGTCTATGCCGCGAAAGATTACTCTAAAATCGTCATAGCGGTCCGCGTCAGCCGCCCCCCGAAAATTCAAGGCATTGTAGGTGCAAACGCGCAAAGTGTCCGCGTAAACATACGGGGTAAGGGAGGCGAGCGAAAGGATGGCAAGCAGAATGAAAAGAAACATCCGCCGCCGCGAAAGGAAATGGTAAGTCATGAGTGCATCACCGAATCAAGAGTGTTTTTTGAACGAGGTGAATGCGGTCCGAAGACAACCGCACAAAGTAGGTTCCGGAAGGCACGGCGTCCGCCCGCCATAAAATTCGTCCCTGCCCGGCGGGTTGCCGTCCTTTGATTAAAGTAGTCACCCGGCGGCCGGAAATATCGAAAACGGACAGGTCTATCCGCGCCGCTGCGGGAATATCAAAACGAATCGAGGCTGCGGAGTTGAACGGATTCGGATAAACGGAAAGTCCGAACTGCAAGGGAACGGTCGCCGGATACTGCGCGGCTTGAGAACCCGACACAAAAAATGTCCACACGTGCTGCGTATGCGCTTCCCCGTCGAACACATCCGCGATCACCTGCTCATTCGCGTTCGCCTGCGTGAAATCCAGCCTAACCGACATGCCGGAATCCACTACTTGTCCGTTCCGCATCCAGTGATAAACCAGTGCGTCCGTATCCGGATCCTGCGCTTCCACCGTGAACAGAATTCCCATCAATTCGCTCAGGGTATCGAAGTTCGCCGGAGAAAAATACGTAATGACCGGCGGCCTGTTCATTGCCAGCAAATCAAGATTACATGTGTACATCGAACGGCCGTATGTAGCCGCCGTAAGCTGTCGCGTCGGTTGGTGCAGCACCAAGTCTATGACCGGAACGCGCGGCAAATCCCGGCTCATGGCTGTCCACTGGATTCCGAGATTCGCCGTGGCAAAAACTCCGAAATCGGATGCGGCGTACAACCGTTGCGGGATCGCGGGATCAGGAACGATGCAGTTAAGGGGTCCGACGGGCAAATCCCCGCTAATGTTCAGCCACGTCTGTCCGAAGTCCGTACTGCGGAATACATGCGCGTTCTGTTCCACGTTGCGGAATCCGGAAATCGTAACGTATGCGGAACTCTCTTCGAAGGGATCGGGTGCGACGCGCGTGATCCAGCGGCTTGGCAGTCCGGCGTTGCGCAGCGTCCAGTTTGTGCCGCCATTGCGCGTCACCCACAGATGCGCATCATCCGTACCCACATAAATCACATCAGGATTCACGCGGGACACGCCGATTGTAGTAATCGTGCCGAATGTGATGTTGCCCACCCCGCCCGTGCCTGTAAGTTCGGGGCTGATCGAAATCCACCAGGTGCCGCCGCTGTAGGATTTATATAACCGCTCCGATCCATAATACATGATCTGCGGATTATTCGGATCCATCACTACCGGCGTGCTCCAATTCGTGCGGTCGCTGCCATCCACCCCGTCTAAAATTGTTTCGAAAGTTTCTCCCCCGTCCAGTGAGCGTTCCAGCCAACCCCATTGATACTCGGCAAAGATCGTATTCGAGTTCGTCGGATCAACTAATACGTAAAAACCGTCGCCGCCGTGAATGTTCTCCCACTCGTTCGGATTTCCCGAGATCGTTCGCAGCGTTCCCTGATCCTGCGTTCCCCCGTAGCGACGTTCCGGATGCTGATAATCCACCGTCGCCGCATAAAACTGATTGACCGGTAAACCGGTCAGGAACGTCCAGGAACTCCCGTTATTCGTGGAACGGTACATCCCGCCGTCATTCCCCAATAGAATTTGCTGCGGCTGCGCGGGATTGAACCACAGCGCATGATGATCTACATGCACATTGGTCGCGATAATAGACCAGCTTTGCCCGCCGTTCGTGGATCGCGCCAAATCAACTCCCAAAGCGAAAACCACGTTGGGATTATCCGGCCGCACTTTGATCACACCAAAGTACCAGCCGAAATTGCTGTAAAGACCGTTCAGCGCGCCGTCGTTTGTGCGCGTCCATGTTTCGCCGCCGTCACTGCTGCGATAGGATCCTAAAAACCATCCCGGATGATCGGCGTAAATTGCATACAGAATGCTCGGATTCGATTCGCTGATCGCCAGCCCGATCCGTCCTACGGTTTCGCCGACCGGCGGCAATCCGTCCGTCAACCGCTGCCAGTTCTGCCCGCCGTCCGTAGTGCGAAAAATTCCGCTGCCCCGCCCGCCCGACATGCGGACTTGCGGACTGCGGATTCTTTCCCACATCGCTGCATATACGATCTGCGGATTCTGCGGATGAATCACCACGTCGCTCGCACCGGTCGAGTCATTCACATACAGCATCCGCTGCCACGATGTTCCGCCATCGGTTGTGTGATAGACTCCGCGTTCCGTGCTCTCTCCGTAGAGTTCCCCCATCGCCGCCACCCAAATGCTCTGCGGATTCCCCGGCTCTAAAACAATCCGCGCAATATAGCGGGAATCGGCCAGTCCGATTTGTGTCCACGACACGCCTGCATCCGTTGAACGATACATTCCCGTTCCGAAGTAGCTGTATCCCGCCGAACACGGTTCGCCTGTTCCGGCAAATACCGTATCGGGATGAGCGGGATCAATCGCCAGCGCGCCCATCGAAAGCCCGGGAGCCTGATCGAAAACCGGCTGCCAAGTTTGACCGCCGTTTGTTGTCTTAAAAATTCCTCCCGATGCCGCCGCTACGTAAAAAATATTCGGATTCGCCGGATCCGCCACGATGTCCGCAATGCGTCCCCCGATATTATTCGGCCCGACCGCTGTCCACGGTGGATCTTCATCTAACGTGCGGCGTGGAAACCGCTGCGCCGTTTCCGCCGCAGCGGTATAGTCTTCCATCGCAATTTGTTGATCCGGCCACACCCTCTGCAACATAAACCAGTCTGATGGAAACGGTCCCGGAGTCTGTCTTTGTTTGGCTCGCGTTCGCCAAGATATGTCCGAATCTTCATTCGCCGTCCAATAGACGAAAGCCGCCCCCGTCAGCAAGGCAATCACGATCAAGAAGCGCATTCGCAGCATGGCAACCTCCCGAATTCGGCTTTCTGTCCAAGTTGATAATATACACAAGAATATTACAAAGTGCAAACCTTTTTCATACCCGGAAATGCCATGTCGCTGGAAAAGGAGTGTGTAAAACCGTATATTTTGTGTTATGTCAACAGATTATCAATACGCCTTAATTGGAGCGGGTGTTGTGGGGTTAGCCGTAGCCGCAGAATTGGCTCCCCGCGGCAGCACTCTGGTGCTGGAAAAGGAGTGGAAATTCGGGCAGGCTACCTCCAGCCACAACAGTGAGGTTGTTCATGCCGGTCTCTACTATACGCCCGGCTCTCTAAAGGCTCGGCTTTGCGTAGAAGGCAATAGGATGATTCGCGAGCTTGCGCAAAGGCACGGCATCGGCTATACTCCAGTCGGCAAGTACATTTTGGCTCAGAATGAGCAGGAAAAAAACTATCTGCAATGGCTGCAAGAAAACGGAGCCGCCAACGGGGTAACCGACTTGCGTTGGGCGCCACCGGAAGAGCTTCGCGAGCAGGAACCGTCCGTACGCGCGCAGGCTTGTCTGTTTTCGCCGACCACCGGAATTGTAGACAGCCATTCGCTCATGGCCTATTTTAAGAATGCTGCGGAACAAGCCGGTGCTGATTACGTCTTCAACAGCGAAGTTATCTCTGCTCATGTCCTTCCCCTCCATTCCATGGGGGGGGCAGGGG
>Ga0105104_10001560_pt1 | contig 17176 bp, 19 predicted proteins | sample PPLLaktember2015_3_FD_87034 | JGI IMG/M metagenome (GOLD analysis project Ga0105104, IMG submission 87034) | Freshwater sediment microbial communities from Prairie Pothole Lake near Jamestown, North Dakota, USA - PPLs Lake P7 Core (6) Depth... | ecosystem: Environmental > Aquatic > Freshwater >... | reverse complement strand
GTTGACGAACATATCATCCACGTCCAAACCATCCAATTGACCGCCGGCAATACACCCACCCAGCTTGGCTATACCTTCAGCATGACATCTGACCCCGGCGTACTGGGCGCGCGCATCGATGATATCGACCCGGCGATCACAGGCAGCGGTGGTGGTGGGGGTGGTGGGGGCGGAGGTGGAGGTGGTAAGGTCGGTAGCAATGTATTCGAATGCAGTTGGTCCTTCGAAGGCTACTCACCTGCCGGACTCAAGACCTTTGTGGTTTCAAATATAACTGTCATACTCACTGAGACATCGCAAGCCACGTGGCAGCCGTCCGGGCAATAAAAGTAGAGGCTGGCGACCAAAGTCGCCAGCCTTTTCATATAACAACCTCATCCGGGCAACGTTCTAAAAAATGAGCATGTTAGGGAATGCAAGATCTCCGGATTTCGCACCGAAGTCTGGAGACTTCGGACTCCGCCTCTCGATGCTCAGGAGCGTTCACATGATTCGAAAATTAAAATCGGGCAGGTATCGCCTGTACTCGGAAAAGAAAGATCCCAGGACAGGCAAGCGCCGAAACCTCGGCACGTTCAATACACGTGAAGCCGCGCAGAAGCATGAACGCGAGGTCCAGTTCTTCAAGCGCAAGAAATAAGAATCTATGTCACCCTGAGCGTAGCGAAGGGTCTCCGCCGCCTTGCAGGGCAACTTACGCCTGCTACGCTCAAAATGACATAATGTTTATAGCTTCAGATAACGGCTTAACAAATTCCCCCGTTCGAACAGCACGATCATGCCATCGGAGATCACCCTGCTCGTCCCCGCGTCGAGCGGAGCAGCAGCCCAGTCAGGTGTGGTGAAGCCGTACTCCACTTCCGCTCCATTTTGATACCAGACGCGGACGGAGATCAATTTTCCGTAGTCTTCATTTTGATGCTTTTCAACGACGCCGAAGCGTTCTATCCATGTCAGGTCAGCGAGATATTTTGAGGGCTGGTCCGTCAGGATCACCAGGTCAATGTCGGAATCGTCTCTCCCTGCAGCGCGCGCGTACGACCCGACCAGGGCGATTCCCTGCACATCCGCCTGATTAGATGCCCAGGTTACGAAGGCATCCAGGAAATCCCGAATGTGTTCGATGTTCTTCATTTGAATTTATCGTCATTGCGAGGATCGCGAAGCCCGACGACTGCGCAGCGTGCCTGTGGCAAGCAATCCCTCATACAATGTGCAAGTGTGCAATCTTATAAGAGATTGCTTCGCCGCTGCGCGTCTCGCAACCCCGGCTGCTTTCGCCGGGGCAATGACGAACTATTTGGGCTTCAGGTAATCGTCGAGATTGAGGCGTTTGAAGAGGCGTTCGCGCACCTCGTCGGGCAGGTCGGGCTTTTCGACCGGCGCGTGCACGAGGTCAATGGTCCGTTTGGTAGTGTTCAAGACGACCCGGCAATTCTCACATCCTTCGAGATGTTTTTCGATCTCCTGGCAAAGTTCCGGGCTGAGCCCGCCGTCGATATACTCGGACAGGGACCCCAGCAGGCTCTCGCAATTCTTATGGACATGTTCGGTCATCATCTTCTCACTCCTCACGGGTCAGGCGTTCGCCATAATAAGCAGATAACTGCTCGCGCAGAAACAAGCGGGCACGCAAAAGACGGGTCTTGACGTTGGTCTCGGTCAGGTTCAATGCCTCGGCCGTCTCCCTGATCGACAAGCCTTCGACGTCCCGCAGCAGAAAAACGAGGCGCATGGACTCGGGCAAAGCCTGGATTGCCTGGTCGAGGGTCTGCTTGCCTTCGCCGGAAAGCAGCTGGGCTTCGGGCAGAGCGCTCCAATCCACGAACTGGGTCGGCAGGAGATCTTCCGCCTCGTCGGCCGACTCAGCGTCGTCCAGATTGACCTCAGGCTTTTTCTTACGAATGAGCATCAACGCTTCGTTCGCAGCGATGCGGTAGAGCCAGGTCGCCAGGCTGGAACGTCCTTCGAACTCAGAGATGTGGGTCAGCACGTTGAGAAATGTGTTTTGAAGGATATCCTCCGCATCCTGAGGGTTGCCCAGCATCCGCAAGCCGAGGCGATAGATCGGACTGGAATAGGCATCTACGAGCCGCGCAAATTCAGCGCGGTCTCCTGCGATCAGGGCTTCCAGGGAAATCTCAGTCGGCATTGTCTTATTCATTAGATGCAATTCACCTCGAAAAGTTACAAGGGAAATCCGTTGGTCGAGTAGAGCGAGTGTGCTTCTCGCTCGTATCGAGACCACCAATCCATCAGTATACATCTCGTTTTGTGAAATTTGCAACTTTTTCAAAGTCCCTGCATCCAAAGGATGTAACAAACCTATGGAACCAAGGAGTAACAAACATGGAAATGATCATTGACTTCCCGGGCGGCTCACGTGTGGACGCCCATTTCGGAAACTTTACGGTGCCCACTGACCAGCCTCCCACTGGCAGCGCACCGACACCTTTTGCGACCTTTCTCTCGTCCATTGGGACGTGCGCGGGCATTTACGTGCTCGGCTTCTGCCAGCAGCGCAACATCCCGACCGAGGGCATCCGCATCGTGCAGCGCATCCACAGCAATCCGCTGACCCACATGGTGGATCAGATCGACCTGGAGATCCAGGTCCCGACTGATTTCCCGGATAAGTATCGCGATTCGCTCATCCGCTCGGCGGAACTCTGTGCAGTCAAGAAGCATCTTGAGAACCCGCCGAAATTCGATATTACGACCAGCAAGGTCGAACTCGCGTAATGTCATTCGCGGCCACAGGGAGAAAGAGCTTTTTGTCTTTTCTCAAGAGTCTCTGTGCGCTCTGTGGCAAAGAATCTATACAAGGAACAAGAATGGAAAAAGTTCTCAATGACCAGATCGTCAAGCAAATCAACGAAGTCTTCGCAGGCCTGCAGGAGCCGGTGCAAGTCCTTTATTTTGGCTCACGCGAAAACTGCGATACTTGTGATGAAGCAAAGCAACTTCTCGAAGAAGTGTCGGCCATCAATGACAAGATCGAATTAAATATATACGATATTCAGGATAACCAGGATGTTGCCAGCAAGTTCAACGTCACCAACGCGCCCGGTGTTGTCATTGCGGCAAAGGATGGTTCCGATGTCCGGGACCTCGGCATCCAGTTTTCAGGGATCCCCTCCGGGCACGAATTCGGCACTCTCATCAATGACATCCTGCTCGTCTCGAAGCGCGACTCGGGGTTGAGTGAAAAGACGCGCGAGTATTTAAAGAAGCTCGACAAGCCGTTGCACCTGCAGGTATTCGTCACACCGACCTGTCCCTACTGCCCGCGCGCCGTCCTGCTTGCCCACCAGATGGCAATGGAAAACCCGCAGATGATCCGTGCCGAAGGCATCGAAGCGATGGAGTTCCCCGAACTGGCAAGCCGATTCAACATCAGCGGTGTGCCGCAGACCGTGTTCAACACCGGTGCCGGGACAGTGGTTGGTGCAGCCCCGGAACAGCAGTTGCTCGCCGAGATCAGGCGCGCACTTCAGAATTAATTTCCAGCTTTCAAACAGAAAAATCGAAACATCCGAAGCCGTATGACTTCGGATGTTTTCATTGCATCCGCCAAAATCAAGTATCATCATTTAAAAACCAAAGGACATACAAAATGGAATCCATCTTCCTCATCATTCTTATCGGTTTGGCGGGCGGCATAGCCGTGGGACTGCAAAGCCCAATGGCAAGCATGATCAGCCAACGGCTTGGAGTCTTCGAAAGTGTTTTTATCGTTCACATCGGAGGCGCGCTGATCGCACTCCTGCCGCTGTTATTCTTTGGCGGCGGAAAACTGGCACAGTGGAAGCAACTGCCCTGGTATACACTCATCGCAGGCGTTTTTGGTTTGATTGTCATTGGGGCGATCAGTTATATGATTCCACGCGTGGGCGTCGCGGCGTCCATCACGACCGTCGTCGCCGGTCAGCTTTTGGTGGGGACGATTCTCGATCAATTCGGCTGGCTTGGAGCAATGGGCCGATCTCTTGACCCAACGCGGGCACTTGGGTTGGTGGTTGTCCTGGTGGGAGTGTGGTTGACGGTAAAGTAGGGACGCACGGCGAAGCCGTGCTGCGTCCCTACGCCTTATGGGTTATTGCCGAATAGAACTCATGCAAAAAACTTGAAGGGAACTTCGCCAGGAATTGCGGCTCGCTGAAACCTGCCCGCCTGGCGAGGGAGCGATAGGTTTCGAAGGAGAGTGGATGCGGCACCCACAGGTTTCCCGAGTCCACGTTATATTCGACGAGCAGAAGCGCACCGTTCGGCTTTAGGAATTCACGCACGTGTCGCAGGACTTTTTCCTGGTCTCTGGAGTAATGGAGTGAATTCGCCATCACGATGCCGTCCAGTAGAGGCAGGTCAAAGGGACGGGTGAAATCCTGGTTTAATGGGATCAGCCGAGCGGTCGAGGAGAAGCGCTGACGATGAGCCGATTCGAGCCTGTGGAGCGCGCCGCGGTCCTTATCCACGGCATAGATCGTTGCCTCAGGCCTAATCAGTTCCCGCAGGGCAAGCGTGAAAGCGCCCGACCCTGCACCGAAATCCGCCCATGTGCCGCCTGAAGGTAAATTTGCAGGTCGCAGTAAATTGACATGCTCTGCATGATTCATGGCGGCATGTTATCATAAAAACCATGGGACCACTTGCGTATCTTCATCTTCAAATGCGGCTGGAGGGTAAGGTCCTTGTCAACACATGTTTGATGAAGCAGGTTGAAACCGTGCCGGATGAGGAACTCCCATTGATGCTTGTTGCGCGACTGGCAAATGAAGAGTTGGTCACATATTACGACGAATCTTTGTCACCTGATCTGCACAAGGAATTGTCTGCAGCTAAGATTGAATTTCCAAAAATTGGCACTCTGCTCGAAATATTGGCTTCACATCGCATACCATTTGAGGCCGGACACTACAAAACCTATGTCTTTTCATTGCAGCCTGCCGTGGATGCTGATGTGCTGTGCCTGCCAAAGCACGACGCCAGGGTAACGTCTTTTGGATTCGATGGCTTTGCCAGCGAAGTTTATGCCATTGAACATGATGGCAGCCTGGTGTCTGCCTGTGTTTCCACGCGTGAGAATGAAGCATGCGGCGAAGCATGGGTTTATACAACGCCTGACTATCGAAAGCACGGATTTGCACAGAAAGTAGTCAGTGCCTGGGCAGAAAGTTTGCTCAAAGCGGAAAAAGTTCCTTTTTACAGCCATGACGTAAAAAATACAGCCTCAGCAAACCTGGCAAGGAAGCTCGGCTTACTGCCGGTGTTCGAAGAAATTGCCATTACGGAAATTTAGTTCCATAGTAAACACACCCCGAGTTCATCGGGGTGTGTTTTTGGATACTATCAATCGACTGTTGCTACCGGATGATCACTGCATCCAAAGAGCCTTTGTTGATGGTCGAGCTGACAGCTTCGAACACCAGCTTAAGTGTGTGATTGCTCGTGGGTAATTGGCCGGGATAGTCCCAGCGCTTTTGATAGGTCGCAGTTGACAGCTTTTGGTTCAGTGTGCCTATCAGGACATCGTCCACATACACGTTCAATTTGCCATAGGTCACACCACCTTTATAGATGATGCTGAATGACTGGCCATGGAAAGGCAGGGTTACGAATGAACCGCTTTTGGTGGTTTCCTTGTAAGAGCCACCAATGGCTTGACTGGTCGACTGATCCTGCCAGGCAGATGAGGAATAGGCAAAGGCAGCGTTCGTATCATCGAATGTTTGCGCTGCGGTCCCAGGAACAGGTGTGCCAGACAGTGTCGGAGTAATTGCAACAGGCATCGGACTCGGCTCGGCTGCTTTTGTAGCAAGTATCTGAATGGCATCTATATCAACATAGGCTCCACTGCCTCCTCCATTGCCAAACTGGACAAGATGTGTACCGGCTGGATACACAGGACTGACATACTTCTTCTGATACGCCAGAGGACCATTGGCATTGATCACGCCAACTTTAACCCCATTCACATAGACATCAATATTCCCCCGAGTTACGAACTGAGTATAAGTCAGGATGAACTGTACTCCTGTAAACCTGAAGGAGGCAATATCGTTTACTGTACTACTATAGTGTATAGTATTGTTGCTATGTGGCTCATTACTGCTATAAGCAGTCCAACCACCACTGTAGTCCCAGTTAAAATGTGTATCATCATAGGTCCCTGCTCCGGGAACTGCAGGAACTGCGCCAATCAGGGACGACAACACATTCAAGTACTTGTTACCCCACTTCTGCATTGGCTTGATATGGGAGTTCTCGGCAATTTCATTCCAGCTGATGAAGCCCCAGCCATCCGGGTTGGAAGCCAGATTGCCATTCCAAACAGAACGCAATGTCTCGCCATTCCGGCGCGGAATGCAGGTGCCATTATCGAGCAGGCGGGAGTTATAGCCGGGGTTGAGCGGCGCATACCAGCGTTTGCCCGCGCCATGGACCCTGTCACCCATCTCTTTAATTTGGTTAAACGAGTGAGGGTTTCCATACGGATCCTGCGTGGACCAGTAATATGTGATCGCATCGAACATGGCAATCCGCGTGCTTGTCAATGTCGAGCGGGTCTCATCTCCGACCAGGAACATGCGGTCACGGACGGCATTGCTGATCTTTTGCACGTCGGCATTGCTGTATTTACGGGAACCAGTGAAGGTCACGACAGGCTTGCCATCAATTCGCTCCCAGGCACTCTCGTTCTTGAACTCGTTGTAGAGGAAGTTCAAGTCGTTAATAATCTGATTGGCAGGTTGCATGGAAGCTGCCTTGTAACTGACCCAATTCTTAAACCCTCCCACGCGGGTTGAAGCGGTAAACGCCTCTGCCAGCCTGGGCGTGTACGTAACACTTGTGCGCGTCTGGGAAGGGGTGCCATCGCCGCTCCAGTTCAGCCAGAAACCGGTGATCCCGGCATTCTTGGCTGTCCGAATATCATTCTCAATGGCACCAGGATCATCCTGGCTGACCAATGTGGTTGGAACGTCTAACAGTTGATTGCCTGCGTAGCGGGAAACGGCATTACAACCATCCGCATCGGTTGTGGCAGGGAGTGGAAGTGGAGAGGCATTGTAAGGATAATTTGTTCCCAACTTATTGTGCCAATGATTGTTGCTCCACCATAGATAGTAATAAGCGTAGACTGGCTTGCTTGAAGCAGCAAGCTCATTTGATGTAGCTTCTGCATTAGAGATCCCTCCCAATGCCAGCGCGAACGCCACAATGATCCCCATAATCCGGTAAATGGTTTTGCTCATTGTTTTGTCTCCTTATCGTTAAAATGAAAACTGCCTGACATGCGAGGCAGTTTTACCGAAATACTCTGGCAACCTTGCAAATCATAGCTATGAAGCAGCTTTGGTCCCTAGCTTTGCTTCCCCGGCTCTCACCGGTTGGCTTTGTGTAACCTCTCGTTGTTAAATTTGCCTGGACAAACGCAAGGTTGCCCGTAGCAGCGGGCGCATTATATACTATATTTATCCGATTGAGACAGGATCGAGATGCCGAATCCCCGAACATTATTGTAAACCCGTACTTTGGTCGGATTAGTCTTTTCTAATGTAGCTTTCTCGATGGATTAAACCTATTTTTCTCGGTAATTCCTAACAGGCGTATAATCCGTTAGAGAAGAGAATGGAGAGAAAGGATTATTGTTATGATGAATAATCGTCAACTGGCTGATTCATTTACCATGATCGCTGATCTATCCGAGATCAAAGGGGAGAACATCTACAAAACTCTCGCTTATCGCAAGGCTGCCGACAGCCTGCTAAACCTGGGACGGGAAGCTTCCGAGTACTGGAAGGAGGGGAAACTTGACGATATCCCCGGCGTGGGGAAAGCTATCGCTGAAAAAATCGATGAGTTGCTAAAAACGGGAAAACTGGGATTCCTTGAAAAGCTTAAGAAAGAGGTTCCGCCAGGTTTGGTGGAGTGGCTGCCCATCCCGGGCCTGGGACCGAAGCGGGCTGCGCTGATCTGGAAGACGCTGAACATCACGACTTTTGCAGAACTCGAAGCAGCCGCGCGCGCAGGTAAACTGCGCAGTCTTCCGGGTATGGGCGCCAAGAGTGAAGCAGCCATCATCGAGGGCATCGAGTCGCTATCGAGGCGCACGGTCAGGATCCCGCTGGGCCGCGCTTATCCAATCGCCCAGGCGTTGATCGCAGAGCTCAAAAAGATCAAGGGAGTTGTCGACGCGCAGCCTGGTGGCAGCCTACGGAGGATGCGTGACACGGTTGGCGATCTGGACATTCTGGTTGCCTCGAAAGATCCGTCGGCAGTGATGGATATGTTTGTTAAACTGCCGCGCGTCCATCGCGTATTGGGGAAGGGGCCAACGAAATCCAGCATCGAATTCAACGATGGCTTGCGCGTGCAGTTGTGGGTCCATCCACCTGAAGAGTTCGGTACCGCGTTGGTGTATGCAGTTGGTTCGAAAGAACATAACATCCGTCTGCGTGAAATGGCGCTGGCGAAGGATTTGTCATTATCCGATCATTCATTTAAGAACATCATCGATGGCAGCGAGATCTTTTGCGCGACCGAAGAGGAAGTCTATAAAACGCTTGGGCTGCCGTGGATCCCGCCTGAACTGCGGGAAGACCGGGGTGAGATCCAGGCTGCCAAAGCGAACAAGCTTCCGAAGCTGATCCAGAAAAAAGATATCAAGGCTGACCTGCAAATGCACTCCACCTGGAGCGATGGAAAGCTATCCATGCTGGAGATGGCGCGCGCCTCAGCGAAGCGCGGTATGAAGGTCATCGCGTTCACCGATCATTCGGTCAGTCTGGGCGTGACAGGCGGCTTGAGCATGGAGGCACACAAGAAACAGGCTGCGGAGATCAAAAAGATCCAGAAGCAACTCGGTGATAGCATCCTGGTTTTGCACGCCAGTGAAGTGGAAATCAAAGCCGATGGACAGCTCGATTATCCGGATGAATTTCTGGCAAGCCTGGACCTGGTGGTTGCCTCGCTTCACACCAGCCTGCGACAGCCGCGCGAGAAGGTCACCCAGCGCGTGCTCAATGCCATCCGCAACCCGCACGTGGACATCATCGGTCATCCCACGGGACGTTTGATTCCGGATCGTGAGGGTGCGGACCTGGACATGGAAGCAGTGCTGCAAGCCGCGGCGGAATCGGGTGTGGCGCTGGAGATCAATGCCCATCCCGCCCGCCTCGACCTGGACGATCTGCATGCCCGCCGCGCTAAAGAGTTGGGCATCCCGATCGCAATCAATTGCGACGCGCACTCCGAAGAGGATCTCGATATGCTGCCCTACGGCGTTGCGACGGCGCGGCGCGCCTGGCTGGAACCTAAGGACGTCATCAATACCTGGACACCAAAGAAGTTATTGGCTTGGTTGAAGAAGCGCGGGAAGTAAAAACCTTGCGAAAGCTGTGAGCCTTCGCAAGGTTTTCTGCAGAGAGAATGATATGAATAATATTCCTCCCAACAAAACCAGACGCCTGGCATTGATATTCAGCGGCAGCATGGACGCGTTGCTGGGCGCATTCCTCCTGCTGACCGGCTTTGGATTGTTGCCGATTGACATTACTCAGTATGGATTTGAGAACTGGCATGCCATACTATTGGGTGGGGTGTTTTTTATTATGGGGATTGGATTTGTTGCCTACAATCTTTCGCGGCTGGAAGAATAGTCCGAATCAGCATGGGGGAGCGCAAAAGTTTTAAACACGTATGACTATACGCTGGCCCAAATAGTTTGACAAAATCAAACTATTTGGATAATATAAATCAAACTTGTTTTGTCCAATTTACTGGTAGGAGAAAAGCATGACTACAAATCGGTTTGATGATCACAGCGCTGTTCTCGTCGCACCTCTGTCCCACTTTCGACGGAGTGACCTGGCGCTTGCAGGAGGAAAAGGCGCCAACCTTGGGGAGTTGTCTCGGGCAGGATTCCAAGTCCCGGCGGGGTATGTCATCACTACGGCTGCTTATGATCTGCTGCTTGAAAAAAACGACCTGCAAACACGCCTGAGAGAGATCATCGGTTCCCTCGCTACCGATCGTCAGGATGCAGCAGAAAAAGTCAGCCGGCAGATCCAAAACTTATGGCGGGAAATTTCAATTCCAGAAGAAATAATGGATCAGGTTATCAAAGCCTATCACCAGTTGGATGGCGAGGCGGTGGCTGTACGTTCGAGCGCGACGGCTGAAGACCTTCCGGAAGCTGCCTTCGCGGGTCAACAGGAAACGTTTCTAAATATCATCAGTGAACAGGCCTTACTGGAGGCAGTCTGTGCCTGCTGGGCGTCCTTGTGGTCGGAGCGCGCCATACTTTATCGGGCGCGCCAAAAGGTCGAGCAGAACACGGTCAAGCTGGCAGTGGTCGTCCAAAAGATGGTACCGGCCGATGTGGCGGGCGTGATGTTCACCGCCAATCCGGTCAGCGGGGCACGCGATGAGTTGATCATCGACGCGAGCCCGGGGCTTGGGGAGGCGGTAGTCAGCGGAATGGTCACGCCCGATCATGTCATCGTGAACAAGCGTTCACGCCGCATCAAAGAACAACAGCTCGGCAGAAGAGAGGTCGTCATTCGCCCCAGGCTGGACGGCGGCACCGAGCAAGTTGCATCCATTCAGGGAGCAAGCGATACTGCCGCTTTGCCGCTGCGAGCCACCAGTAAACTCGCGCAGGTAGGCATCGATATAGAACGCCATTATGGTTTCCCGCAGGATATCGAATGGGCCTGGGTCAACGATAAAACTCGAATGGGAAAATTCTTCATTTTGCAGGCACGGCCCATGACCGCTTTACCCGAGCCGCTCAAGGTCAGTGGACCGATGCGGATGGTGATGCCCATGCTGGCGGAAATGTGGCCCACGCGTCCCTATCCGCTCGACATGACAACGTTCACCGGCGCGATCGAACGTGCGATTGGCAACTTTTTGGTGACGATAATCGGCAAGAGCGCCCCCAACCCGGACGAGGCACTCCTCGAGGAGGACGGAGTCGTTGTGCAGCTCAATCCACCTCAAGTTCATCCCTCTCCAAGCATGCTCGTTATGCCCTGGATCGCGCTGTGGCGCACGCGTCAGTATGACCCTGTACATTGGGAAGCCGATCCCCTGCTGAGGGAGTTGATCACGAAGGCACACGCGCTGGAAGGACGTGATCTGGGATCGCTCACCTGGACTGGGATTGTGCAAACATTGCATGAGTCGCTGGCATTAATCCCGCGCGCGATGGAACTGCGCGAACGTTATTTTCCGCAGGCGCTTTTGGGGCTGGGAGGTTTGTCGCTGCTGCTTGCCCTGGCACGCCAGCGTGATCGTTTCGGCATGCTGGTATCAGGGGTCAAGACCAAGACGATCGAGATCAATCAAGCCCTCGAGGATCTTGCAACGCAAATCCGAACCGACCCCACTCTGCAGGATTTGTTCGAGCACACCGAGGCAAACAGTTTGCAGGCCGAACTGGAAGCCTCACAGGCTGGACAGGCTTTTCTCAAACGCTTCAAGCTCTTCCTCGATCGATACGGTCACCGCGAAACAGCGCTGACCATTTCACAGCCAGCCTGGAAGGATCAGCCTGAAGTGGTCCTGGGGATCTTGAAAGTACTGGCAGAAACAGAGCTACACCCAACAGAGGGGTACGAAGCCTGGGGACGAACACGTGATGAGCTACTGGCAAATTCGATCCTTGGCACCCGGCTTCTGCGTAAGCTGTTTCTGAGATCCCTCACCAATGCCCGTTCTTTCTTCCAGATCCGCGAGGACACGCATTTTTATGCAACCCTGATGCAGCCCACCATCCGGCGCGCCTCACTCGAACTTGGCAGGCGATTGATGCAGGCCGGTGCACTTGATCAGTTTGAGGACGTATTACATTTACGATTGGATGAACTGGAAGCATTTGGAATGCCGTGGCCCCTGTCGGACGAGATGCTCGCGCGGGTCCGCGAGCTGGTTGCCCATCGAAAGGCGAAGCGCGTCAGTTTGGCGAACAAACCCATGGTCGACCCGCGTCTGCTCGCCGTGACATCCGAGGCACAGACAGGAGCAGGTGTTCTCCTGAAGGGGACTTCCGGCAGCCCGGGCGTTGCCAGCGGACCCGCGAAGATCGTGCTGGATGTCTCCGAGTTTGGAAAATTGCGGGCTGGTGACGTACTTGTTGCCCCGGTGACCAACCCGGCCTGGACACCACTTTTCCAGCGTGCTGCCGCAATCGTTGTCGATGCGGGCGGAGCAGCCTCCCACGCCGCGATTGTCGCCCGTGAGTATGGCATCCCGGCTGTGATGGGTACGATGAACGGGACAAAAGAACTTAAGGATGGCCAGTGGATCCAGGTGGATGGGTCGCGCGGGCTGGTCTTGAAAGCAGAGGAACAGAAAGGAGCTTCCCATGTTGTGTAATGCATTTGTTGCCCTTGGGTTCACACCCCCCTGCGATTCACAACTCTTTCTTGCCATGCTCGTCATACACATCCCCTTCGGGATGTCCTGTGTGCTGACGGGCCTTGTGGCGATCACGAGCAAAAAGCAGCACGGCCGCCATCCAAGGTTTGGGACCATCTACTACTGGAGCCTGGCAGTGGTTTTCGCCTCCGCCACGGTGATGGCAGCCTTGTACTGGGCGGAGTTCGGTCACCTGTTCATCCTGGGGACCCTTTCCTTCACGGCAGCAACGTTCGGGCGCACGGCGCGCCGCCAGCTTTGGCGCGGCTGGGTCAAATTGCACATCAGCGGCATGGGCCTTTCCTATGTGCTGATGCTTACAGCCTTCTATGTGGACAACGGCAAAAACCTTCCCATCTGGAAGGAGTTGCCCGCGCTTACCTACTGGATATTGCCCAGCGCAATTGGGCTTCCACTCATCGCGCGTGCTCTGTTGTTCCATCCGTTGGTAGCACGAGCACGGAAAGGATCAGTCCATGAAGGTCGCTAACCAACTCTTGTGACACGTTCACAGCGCACCCGAACGTTGGTCTTGAAGATAAAGGAACCAAAATGAAAATCATTACGGAAGAACAGAACCGATCCGAACTTGTCAGCACAGTCGTACGGGCGTACATGGATCTGTTCATGACCATGCAGTTCAACGCCGTCTCTCACTGGCTCATGCTCGAGCTGACCTTTGCCCAGGCCCGGGCATTGTTCATGCTGGCGGCACGCAAGGAGCTGACGGTCAGTCAATTGGCTAGATTGCTGGGCGTGGGAAACCCGACAGCCAGCATCCTTGTGCAACAGTTGGTTGAGCGGGAACTTGTCACTCGCACAGAACACACCGGTGATAGACGTCAAACGATCGTTCGGTTAAGTCCAAAGGGTGCCGAGATCGGAGCAGGCCGCCGAAAGGCGCGTGAGAAACAGTGGCAGCGCTGGTTAAGCCATTTGAATGATGATGAGTTGAAGGCACTGGCACATGGCTTGAGTGCGATCGTTGCAGTCGTGAAGAAGGATTTGGAAGACGAAATGCAGAAAGTCACTCCACCCTAATGAGGAGCAGGAACGAATGAGCGCCTCTCCCCATATGACACCCGAAACCATCCGCAGAGAGCTGGAAGCGACGCGCCTGCGCTTCCATTCCTTGCTTGATTCTCTTTCTGAAGAGGACTTCAGTACACAGAGCCTTAACCCCGGCTGGACAAACGGCGAGATCCTGGCACACATGACCTTCGGCTTTATCGTCATTAACGTACTTTTGCCGATGGCACGTCTCTGGGGCCGGTTGCCGAAGGGATCATCCAGGTGGTTCGCCTGGCTGTTGAACGCCTTCACCGGTCTTTTCAACTGGTTCAATGCACTGGGGGCACGCGGACAGGCAAAGGTCTTACCCGCCAGCGAATAGGAAAGATCTTTGACCGTGTCTGTTTTTCGCTCTTGAAACAAATCGATTCCATCAAAGAAGACGAATGGAAGCGCGGGATGTATTACCCAACCCGGTGGGACTCCAATTTTGACGAGTTCATGACCCTCGACAAATTATTTCATTACCCGGTTACTCACTTCAACTTTCACTTTATGCAAATATCGCGCTAAAATTGAGCGGATCCCTGTAACCATTTCAGCAAAAAACTTCAACAAGGATTTTGGTGTCTGCCTGCGCGGATACAGCGGATGGCTCACCGCCAGTTAGAAGCAGCATCCAAGGCAAGCACATTTACTGCGAACACCTGACCAACTTTCCAAGGAGTCAAATGACCGCCTTCAAATCTCTATTATTCCTGATCGCCGCTCCGGGTATGGTTGCAGGCTATATTCCGCTGGCTTTATTGCGCAGAGGCCCGCAGTTCGAAACAGGCATCCTTGCCTATCTTGCATTTCCGCTCTGGGCGATCGGCGGAATGATCCTGCTGTGGTCCTTCTGGAATTTCCTGGTTCAGGGGCGCGGTACCCCGGCCCCGATTGACGCGCCAAAGGAACTGGTTGCGACTGGCTTCTATCGCTACGTCCGCAACCCGATGTACGTCGGCGTCCTGCTCATGCTGCTTGGACACTTTCTATGGTTCCAGTTTGCCTGGCTGATCGTTTATGCCGCGATCGTTTTCCTGAGCTTCCATTTGTTCATCACCTTGTACGAAGAACCAACCCTCAAAAGAAACTTTGGCGCCTCGTACGAGGAGTATCTCCGCCGGGTCCCGCGCTGGATCCCAAGATTCAAGTAAGTCAAGCCTAGTGCTCACGCCGCCGCGCGCAGCGGACGGCGGCGATTGCCAGGTAATTCCAGCGCCGCCTCGGAGAGCCGAAGCTGGACGGCGCTGAGAGAGTTTGAAAGCTACATTAATCTCCGTCAAAAAAGGAAACTTCAATTATGAATTTTATCGGTGAGCTTGCCGCGCTCTCCACCTCCTTCTTCTTCGCCATGACAGCGCTCATCTTCACAGCGACCGGACGCATGGTCGGTTCACAGGTCACCAACCGCCTGCGACTGCTGTTCGCGTTGATTTACCTTGTGATCTTAAATCTCATTCTTTTCCGTGAGCCGTTGCCATTCTCCGCCGGATCGTCACGCTGGATCTGGTTGAGTCTTTCCGGGGTGATCGGCCTTTCCCTGGGCGACGCCTTCCTATTCCAATCCCTGGCCTCGCTGGGACCGCGCCTGGGCACTTTGCTGTTGAGCCTCGCCCCGATCTTTGGCTCCATCATCGCCTGGATATTCTTTGGCGAATCCCTGACGCTCTGGCAGATCACCGGCATTGTCCTGGCGCTGACTGGGATCGCCTGGGTAGTCCTGTCGCATAAGGAGCCGCCCAATACGCCCCATGGACATACGCGCCGCGGCGTGCTCTTCGGGATCCTGGCAGGGTTGGGCCAGGCGATTGGGCTGGTCTTCTCGAAGCAGGGGATGTTCGGAGATTTCTCGCCCTTCCAGGCAAACGCCATTCGCATGCTCGCCGCCGTCATTTTTATCTGGGTATGGACGGTCATGGAAGGCAAAACCGGTGCAACGATCACGGCTTTGCGCGAGAAACCCAGGGCGATTCCGTTGATTGCCCTGGGCGCAGTGATGGGTCCATTACTTGGGGTCTCCGCCTCACTGCTTGCAGTCCAACACGCGGAGGTCGGTGTGGCAAGCACCCTCACGCTATTCACAAAAAGCCATACATTTTTCTGTTGACATTTCCCCATAATTTAGCCTTCACTCAGTAGCTATAAGGGAATTGCAAAATTCAACCAGTAGAGGCTCTCCCCATGAAATTCCTTGGCGAAATTGCCGCCCTCGCAACCGCAGTTTTCTTTGCCATGACCGCATTGATCTTCACCTCGACAGGTCGATCGGTCGGCTCACAGGTCACGAATCGCATGCGCTTGTTATTTGCATTGACCTATTTGATTGTTCTGAATCTGATTGTCTTTCACGAACCGTTGCCTTTTTCTGCGGACTCTTCACGCTGGCTGTGGTTGAGTCTTTCGGGGATCATTGGTCTTTCGCTCGGCGATGCGTTTCTGTTTCAGTCTATGGTTTCGGTGGGAGCCCGCCTGGGCAGTTTATTGTTAAGCCTGGCGCCGATCTTCGGCTCGATCATCGCCTGGGTATTCTTCGGCGAGACATTGACCTTTTGGCAGATCACCGGAATCATCCTCGCCCTGGCAGGGATCGCCTGGGTGGTCGCTTCCCATGAAGAGCCGCCCGATACCCCGCGTGGGCACACCAGCCGCGGCGTGCTCTTCGGGGTGCTGGCAGGATTAGGTCAGGCAGTGGGGCTTGTCTTTTCGAAGCAAGGCATGTCCGGAAATTTTTCTCCATTTCAGGCGAACGCCATCCGTATGCTTGCAGCGGTGCTTTTTATTTGGATATGGGCTGCGTTTCGCGGAGAGGCAGGCAGCACATTTCGAGAGTTGCGCGGCAAACCGCGCATCCTTGGGTTGCTGGCTTTAGGTGCTTTTATAGGACCTGTGCTTGGCGTAACTTCCTCACTTTTAGCGATCCAGCATGTCGAAATCGGGATAGCGAGCACACTTATTGCGCTGACCCCTGTGATTATTCTGCCGATCAGCTATTTCGGTTTCAAGGAAAAGGTTGGCTGGCAGGCCATTGTTGGGACGCTACTCGCTATTGCTGGAGTTGCAATCTTATTTCTGGCATAAAATGAACTCGATTGAACTAACAGCGATGAAACGATGATTGTCAGTTTCCTCCCTCTGTGCTATCCTCGTGCCCTTTGTCCGGTTTGCCTCTTGACAAAACATTTCCGACTGGTGGGAGTCACCGCGTTTTCAGGCACCTTTCTTGGCTCGAAGTTGGTTCCGGCAAAGCGGCGTTCTCTCCTCCCGCCCACCAGTGCCCGAGCACACCGTTGGGCGGAGAAACCAGAGACCTCGTACCGAATTCCTGCGAGCACTAACGTAAAACCGTGATATTCAAGCCTAAAATGCCAGTTTGAACACAAAATAATATGCAATTGCCCTGGATTGCTTTATAATTGGATTATTCTTATCATTTTTAACGATATAGTATTTAGGGAGATCCTATGCTGGATGCCAGCAGGCAAGAAGCCATAGACGTTCAAGGAGTCTCACGTCGTGACTTCCTGAAACTTTGTTCCTTGATGATTGGGGGGTTGGGATTACCTCGCGATTTTGTGAGTTCGATCGAACGAGCGGTTGCGGCGCCGAACCCCTCCTCTTTTACCCCACAAGTCTACTTCCAATGGCACAATGAATTTTTATGCAAAACCATCTATCCCATGCGCGAGGTAAAGCTGCG
>Ga0105104_10001559_pt1 | contig 17179 bp, 33 predicted proteins | sample PPLLaktember2015_3_FD_87034 | JGI IMG/M metagenome (GOLD analysis project Ga0105104, IMG submission 87034) | Freshwater sediment microbial communities from Prairie Pothole Lake near Jamestown, North Dakota, USA - PPLs Lake P7 Core (6) Depth... | ecosystem: Environmental > Aquatic > Freshwater >... | reverse complement strand
GCGGGCGCTGGGGGGCGGTGGGGGCCGCGCTGGGGGGCGGGGGGGGGGGGGGGGGTGGGGGGGGTGGGGGCGGCCGCGCGCGCGCGCGCGCCTATGGCCATAGCCAAAAAGCGCCCGCGCGGGCGCTTGCGGTCGGCGGTCGCGCCGCGCGGGAGCCTGCCAAGGTACCGCGCGGCGCGCGCCGCGCGCGGCGCGACCTAGACCTAGGTCGCGCCGCGCGAAGGTTTAACGCGAGCAATGATTAACGCGAGCAATGATCGGGCTTAGCGCGAGCAATGATTAGCGCGAGCAATAACGCGAGCAATGATCGGGCAGGCTCCGCGCGAGCAATAACGCGGGCAATGATCCCGCGCGGGCAATGATCCCGCGCGGGCAATGATGTCAGTCCGCAACAAAGTTGAAATAGAATCGCGGACTATGGGTGAACTCCATTGATCCCTTGACTCCATCCGACTTGCGGACAACGACAACGAAAGGCGCGGCGAATCCAACGACACTGAATTCAGCGGACATTTCCGCAGTGGTATAACGGCGGTCAGCCGCAACGCAATCAACGAACGGCTGGTTAGTTTCAATCATCTCACGGCGGAGTGATTCGGTATGGTCGGTCATAGCAGGCTCTTTCTGTTTTGCGGCGGAGCACCATGCTCCGCCGATGGTTTGAATATAGACTGTCCACCTGGACAAGTCAATAGGTTATTTTCATTTAGTGTAGATGATAACTCACATGCTTTACTTTTGGATTCCAGCATGCGCGACAATCGCCGCACTTGCCTTCCTGCTTTGGCGCGGGACAAGTCCGACCTTTGGCTTTCGCCTTGTCATGGACTCCGCTTGTCGTAGGCCATGCTTGCGTTGCATCGCCGTCGACCATTGTTGCGCTAACCCTGATAACAAGATTCTTCGGAACAACTCCGCCGCCTTTCTCAAACGCCTTGACGATTCCCAACTCACGAGTCGGTAACCAATGCTTGATATGCGGAGTCTGGCGCGCGACTTCGCAAATCTTTTCCAAATGCGCGACCGATTGCAAATCGCCCGAGTCATGCCAGCGATGCCAGCCGACCGCTATCGGACCATTGCGACCTTTGCCGATGGCATGCGCGCGGGTTATCATCATAACCATTGCGCCAGTCCAAGCGGGATTTGACAGGCCTTGGAGTCGTGTTTCGTGCGCTTGCGCGACACTCGGATATTGATAGTTGGCTTTCAAAGCGTAGCAGTCATGGCATACGCTCCCTTCGACCTTGGCAAGCTTGGACCCAGTGATGCAAGCATGCGCGGAGATTCCGTAAGACGTGCCCGGCATTTTGCTGGGATAACCAAGCGGTCCCGCGACTTCGATTGCTTCTCTCTTGTTCATGGCAGACTCTCTTTCGTTTCAACAATTGCAATGTAGCATGCCGCGAATAGAAGTCAACAAGTCATTGTCATCTTTTTTGCATAGCAGACATGTCAATAAGCTGTTGACTTCTCAAAACGGCGTGCTATATTCCTGACACTGAAACGAACAACGGAGTCTGAAATGAAACAAGAGAATCAAAAGTATCGCGACTTGACCGCCGATGAATTAGAAGCGGTCCGCGCGTTCATCGCCGAATTCGGTCGCACTTGGAAAGAGCGACTCGCCTTCGACTATTGGCCAGCCGCACGAATCTTTATCGCGCGCAACGGTCGGAGTTGCCATGAACTTCACAGGCTCCGCAACGAGCTAGGTCCGCAGTGGCTCAAACAATTCAAACTTAATTGACAATAGGCGCTTGACTTCTCAGTCAAGCGCCACTATCTTAGGATCATGGAAATGACAATCGCCCAACACATTGCCTACTGGGAAGAGATCGCCGAGCGCCATCGCGATGCGATGCGCGCCACGCTGGAGACGCGCGAGGCCAGCGAGTCGGAGACGCTGGCGCGCGCCGCCGACGCCATCGCGGCGGCGGTGCGGGCCTACGACGCCGCGCTCTAGCGCGGCGGCGGCCGGGCCATGCATTCGTGGTACCACAGCCATGCGGCGGCGACGGATTGACGCCGCCGACGGCCGGTGATACCACGAAGTGGCCCGCCCGGTGATGAGGCCGGTGGTTTTCCCGCATTTTTGGTACCAAAAAGCCCGATCCGGGGCGGTTTGGGGCTGTTTTACGGCAGAATGCCGAGAATTAGGATGGGAATGGCCGTTTATCGCGGCCCCGGAAAGTCGGCCGGGAGAGGCTCTACACGAGCAATGAGAGGCCCCGTCTGACCCGCCCACAGGCCCCCACACGAGCAATAACGCGAGCAATGAGAGAGGCTTAACGCGAGCAATGATCGCGCAGGCCCTCGCGCGAGCAATAAGCGCGAGCATTGATAGCGCGAGCAATAACGCGAGCAATGACAAAGGCTTAACGCGGGCAATGATCTCACGCGAGCAATAACGCGAGCAATGAGAAGCACTTAACCGTCGAGGCTCCACGCGGGCAATGATCGCAGGCTGCGATCCTGCATGTTTGCTTAACGCGAGCAATAACGCGAGCAATGAGAGAGGCTTAGAGGGGACCGGTCAGTCCTTCTCGACCATGTCAACGTCGCTGCAAACCACAGGATGCCCACCGATTATCCCCAGCATATCGGACGCAATGACCCGGGCACCGTGCCGGATCACCAGCCGACTCCGCGGGTCCATGCCCTGCCGCAGCAGCGCCATCGCAACGTCCGCCCGGGGCGTGGAGGTCTCGGACAGCAGCACCGAACCGTCCTGCATCAATGCCGCCCAGCAGTCCTTGCCGATCAGGATCAGGTTAACTTCAATCATCAACATACCTTCCATATAGTTCCGCCGCCCAAAGGTTCCAATTGTTTCACGTGAAACGCCGGGCCAGTGATGGCCGGGGCCGTACTGGCCGGGGTCGGAATGGCCGCGGATTGCAATTTGCCGTGCCGGGGACGGTGACGCAGGTGACGCACCCACCTATCTACCGGGTTGTACACGCGCGATACACTGTTATAGAGGGAAAAGTCCGTCACTGGCGTCACCGGCGTCACCGTCCGGTAACCTCACGTATTCCAGCCTAACTTCAAGCGAACATTGAGGAAATACCGCCCGTCGTTGGCCCTCTTGTACTTGATCCCGGCCGCCATCATCTCGGTCGTGAACGTATTTTGCGCCCCGGCTTTGCGTCCAGAACGTGAGTTGTAGTCGCGCCATGCATTGAAAACATTGGATGTTTTTTCCGACCAGTTCAGGTTTTGGCCCTCCGGCTCGACCTCCAGATGGGTCTGGATGAAGTCTTGGAGCACATTTTCCTCCTCAAAGTAGTCCTTGGTGTCGTCGGCAATGACGCGGGCGACGTGCAGCCGCCCGGCCTTCTCGCGGGCTACCGAACCGTCGATAATCCACCGCAGGATCGCCGGTCCCTCCTCGCGGATGAACTCCTTCTCCAGATCGACGATCACCTGACCCTCCTCCAGCTTGAGCTTGAACGTCGCCACCAGAAACCGCCGCTTGACCGCGTCGTCGATCCCCTTCAGGGCTGGCTTCTTGTTGCCCGAGATCGTGATGATGCAGCAGGCCAGCACCTCAAACGGATCCTGCCGCATCCTGTTGACCTGCATCGGATCGCCGCCGGTGATCTTCTTGATCAGCGCCACGTCCCACGTCGCGTCGTCATCCACCTCCGTGGCCATCGCCATCCGCGCCCGCAGCACGTCGATCAGGTGCGTGCCGTGCCGCGAATACTTCTCCAGCATCAGCAGGTCGTTGGGGGCGTTGACGGCGTGTTTCCCGAGAAGCCCGGCAACCGTCCGCAGCAGGACGCCCTTGCCGTTGCCGCCCGGCCCGTACAGAAACAAGATCCGCTGGTCCCGCGACGTCCCCTGCGCCGAAATCCCGAACCAGTGCTGGAGCGTCAGGATGAAGTCCTCGTCATTCCCGGTGATATCACGCAGGAACTTCAGGAACCGCGGCATCGGCGTGCCCGGCGGCGCTGGCGTCACCGGCGTTAAAATTGTGATGAAGTCATCCGGGTTGGCTGGCATCATCGCGCCGGTCTTGAGATCGACCGTGCCGCCCGGCGTCCCCAGCAGGAACGGATCGGAATCGAACAGCCCGGTCCGCGCCATGAATGACGGCAGTGACCGGCACATTTTCTCCACCGCGGACAGCGTCCGCTGGCTCTGAAACTTGACACCGTCGGCATTCGAGATGATCTGCGCCCGCACCAGTGCTTTCGAGAACGTCACCAGAAAATTCCGCATGCTGTCCAGCAACTCCGGTGTCTGGTTGCGCGCCCAGTGCGTGCCGACCCATTGCAGCCAGTGCCCCTCGTCCACGTGGTAGCGCCAGACCTCGTTGTTGTACTCCTCAAACGTCGAAGCCATCGCGGCTTCGGATGCCTGATGATGCGTGCGTATCCACGCATGCAATTGATTCACGCCAAGCCGTAATTGACTCATCTGGCAGTCCTCTTCGTGAAAACGGCGTTGAGCAAATCCTGCAATTCAGTGTCGTTGGTGTTGAGGATCGGGTGGTGTGTGATCCCAGTCCGAAAATCCACCACTGACAATCCGGTCCGTGGATTCCAGTGGATCTTGCAGCGTGCCGAACCAGACGACGGCATGCCGTCGTTCGCAAACGATCCCGTCACACGCATCTGCGGCTGCTTCAGTTCGTGCAGCGCCTTGGCGTTCGCCACCGCTTCGGCATACGTCCATTCACAGCCGTCGGCATCGACGAACACCGTGTCCTCAGTGATGCTGTTGACCTGCTCCTGCGAGCCGTCGCCGCCACGGTCGTGCCGCTCGTCTTTCTGCATGCCCGGCCAACCGGCCAGCAGCGCATCGACCTCGTCAACGAACGCCGCCACCTCTGCCCGGCGCATCACCGGCAGGTCCGCCAGCGGCACCGTGGCCGGAGACCGCTCGCCGACCCACGAATAGGTCCGCAGCACGTTCCCGGCATCGTCGTGAGAGTGCGGCCCGAACGCGCCGACCTGTGCGCCACCGCCGCCCCCGGCGAACGCCTCCAGCGCAAAAGCCTTCTTGGGGTCGCCGTTGAGATGATATCGATGCGTCCGCAGGGTGCGGAAAGCCTCGTCCCGCTCGTCCATCCGCAGGAAGAACGCCGTCTTGGGCACGTTGCCGTGGCGTTCCAGACCGTCAAAGACTACCGACGGCGTGATACCTTCAATGGCATTCAAGATATCGCGATCTGGGATATCGAAATCGAGCACCAGAAGCGGTGGCTCCATCCGTAACCCTATGGCGGGCCAGCGGTTTTGTCGCGTCCATAGCTGGCATTGCCGCTCGTCGACGCAAATCGACGGCCATCTTGGTAGCATGCAGACCTTGTCCCGGTTGGGCAGTGGGACATAGCCGTTACGCAAAACTTGCGGAAATAGTTTCCTTACGCTATCTCTTGACATGTCGAAGACGCTTTCGGGGCCTTGGCCCGGTTGGAGTATTCGGTGGCTTCCTGTGGTGGGTAGTCTTCAGATCGGCCGCGGACTCATCCTCCGCGGCCGTTCGTCTTTAGGCGTCTGCCGGTTCGCTTACGTAGAAGTTGGTGCCTCCGCACCCGGTGCACGTGATATCATTCATGTGCTCAAGCGACTCTAGGATGGTGGTGCGTCTGGTCTCCAGCATCCCGCGTTGAACCATGCCGGTGAACGCTCCGATCCCATCTTGATCATCGTCGCCGATGATCTGATGACCAACGCTTTCACAGCCGGTGCACTCATATCGAAGTCTGATGCTCACGCCGCCTCTCCAATTTTCTTGGCCGCTGAATAATACCAGCGTTCTGTGATATCAATTGCAAGCGGCAATCCGTCCGCCCATTTACGATCCGCAACCAGCATCGCCTTCTCCATCGCGGCCTTCGCTATCGACACATCGGCCTTCTCGCACTCGACTACGATCTCGTCATGTGAATGCGAGATAACTTTGTAGCCGCGCGCCACCAGCCAGATGATGGCCTCACGCAACAGATCGGCAGCGGCAGCTTGGGTAATGTTCTCGGCGAACCGTCCACCGTACAGCGCGATGATGCCGCGTGCACGCCGGAATGTGAGTCCGTGCCGGGTATCCAAAACCTTTTTCGTGACCTTGTCCACGATGTCGTAGTCGCGCATTCGGCAGCTGGGGTAGATCAGCGGACGGCCGCTGGGCAGGATGCAAATCAGTGTCCCGTCACGCCGCCCCGAGATGTAGACGAACTGCACCCTGCCACACACAACAGGTAGCATCGGTGACGCAATCGCGCGCCGCGCGGCACCGAATAGTCCGTACGAATCATCCTTGGTATGTTTTCCCCAGAAAGCCGGTGCCCAAGGATTCGCCGCCCGCCACTTGTCGACGATGTCCTGCGCCTCCTGATCCGAGAAGTGCAGCCGGTAGTTGGCGGCCATGGAATGAAGTGCGTTGCGACCGCCGCCGAATCCGCAGGCGAGCACCGCGACCTTGCCGCGCTGGCGGTCCGCCGACGAGATCAACATCGGATCCTGTCCCGTCATCGGCCCGGCCGTGCGGCGGTAGAGATCGGGAAACTTTGGATCGATGTCGGACCGCTGGAAGTCCTTCAGCAGTTTTCGTCCGCCGTCCGAGTTCGACAGCCACGGCAGCACCCGCGCCTCGACCTGCCGGTAGTCCGCCTTGATCAGCGTCTTGGTACCAGTGGCGATGAACGCCGGACGAATGGTCAGCGCCAGCTTGCGCGCCGCCACCTCGCCCTTGCCATGCGCCAGCAACTCCTCCAGCGTGCAGCCGTCGGTGATCAGCGCCACCGTCGGCTCTTCCCAGAACCCGTAGTCGTCGTCGGCGTCCTTCCCCAGCGTGGCGCGGGTCAGGTTTTGCAGCTGCACGCCACGGCCAGAGAAGCGACCAGTCTGCCCGGCACCGTTGAACGTGAACTGCCCATACAGACGGCCGCCGACATTCTGATCGAGGATCGCTTGAAACTTCTTCGGTGCAGCACTGGCCCCGAACTCGCGAAGCTCCAGCACCTCCATCAGCGTGGTATCATTGCAGCCCTTGGCCCGGAGGAAATCCAGTATCCGTTCGACGTTGCCGCGACCGATGCTGAGCTTGGTCTTCTCGACCAGATCCTCGTCGTTCTCGCCATCGGCCTCCTCCTTGAAGGTGGTCGACATGATCTCGCGCGCTTCGGCAAACGGCAGCCGGTCATGAACCCACTGCGCGATCCGCTCATGCTGGAAGATCGAGGTGATCGCCCCGCCGGTGAGTTCGCCAAGGCGCTTGCCGATCCGCACCCCCTCCTCCTTCGCCAGCGCCGCGGCGTTGGTGCAGAACCCAAGGTCCACGCCAGCGCCGGTGTCGTTGACGGCCTCGTTGGCCTGATAGGCAGCCCAGTCGTAGGCGGTGAGGGCGGGAACCATCTGCCCGAACCGGGTCCGCAGTTCCGCGACGTCCTGATCGGCATAGGTACCGAAGCGGTCCCATTTATCCCTCAGTTCCGGCAGTTCCGGCGTGTCCGGCATCAGGTAATAGGGTTTGCCCGCCTCGTCGTATTTCGGGGCACAGAACGTGGCGATCAGGGTCTTGCCGTCCTTCTGCTTTCCCTGCCCTCCCAGCCGCTTGGAGAGCGTCTCCAGATCGTCTGGCAGGTTATGGGCCAGCGCAGTGGCCCGCGCGTCGATAACGCGATCTGGGGCCATCCACGGGGCACCGGCGAGGCTGTAATTCCAGATGCAGCGGTCGAAACCGGTGTTGAAGGCGCAGAATATCGTCCCCTTATGGAACTCGGCCTTCAGATCGTCGGGGATATCGTCCCATGTCAGCGCCAGCCCGCGCCGATCCACTCGCCGGACAGGCCCGGTGCCGATGGCATACGAGAGCAGGATGGGGTCCGCCTCGACGGCGTACCGATATGCGCCCCACTTGATCGGGACGGCGCAGCGAGATTCGAAGTCGAAAAATACGAGATTAGCGGTCGCAAAGCGATCCATGGTCGTCTCCGTTGGTTCATAGGAACCCATGAGGGAAAACCGGCCCCGCTAATGCGGGGCCGGGGTGGTCAAGTCAGTCAGATCAGGCGGCAGCGCCGGGTTGGCGACGGCCGCGAGGGACGGGTGCAGGGGCAGGCGCTGGCGCGGGTGCCGCGCGAGCGGTGGTGCCACGCGCCGCAGCGCGGGGTGCCGGGGCTGGAGCCGGTGCCGGATCGGGTTCGAACGGCAGGTCCGCGGTCGCGTTCGCGGTTTCCGCTTCCCCATCGTTCAGGCTGGGGTTGTTGGTCTTTTCGAAACCGTCGTAGTCTTCGAAGCTGATCCACTTGTGGATCTGGAGCACCGGATTGTGGATGTCCTTCTTCCACTCCTGATGGAAGTAGGTGCGGATCTTAAGCTCGACCACCGGGCACAGCCGGGTCGGGTCGTTCTTGGCCTGCTTGCGGACCTCCTCGACCAGCGTTTGCACGATCACTTTCGCGCCGTACGAGCCGTTCTTGTAGAGCGCCATCACGCCGGAATCTTCGCCGGACATGCAGAGAAGCTCAAACGCGAACTGCAACTGGTACTCGACCGGAACCTGCGGCAGCGAAGCCAGTGCAGGCAACGGCGAATTCGCCGGGACCATGCGCTCAGCCAGCGGCTTGCGTTCCTTGGCCGTGTTCGGCGGCCACGCGATGTAGCCGTGCATCCACGAACGGATGTCGATGGCCCAGAGCGAGCCTTCCTCGACCTCCGTGCGATCCTGACCGTAGTGCCAGACACCAGCGTTGCTGATGCCGATGAAGGGGAATTGCGAAGCTACACCACCGGCTTCGGCGATGGAGTTCTGGACGTTGGTGAGACCGCCGAGAAGGTCTTGAATGCGGCCCGCGGCGTCGGGCAGGTTATTGCGAAGGGGAACGACTTCGTCAGTCATGTTGGTATCCTTTGAGTCAGAGTTAAGAGACGGAGCTAGGAGTCGGAGTTAAACGACCAATAGCGGCCGTTCGACATGGTTACGCCTCATCGCCGAGAACCTCAAGAAGTATTTTGGTCAGCGCGTTCGGATCGCCTGATACCGCGGGACGCTTGTCGGTTTCCGGCGCAATTGTCGTCCCCGACGACACTGTTGTTGCCAGTTCCGGCGGCACTTTCTGCTTGTTTGGCAGTATCTTCTCGACACCCGCCGGTGATTTCAACGTGGTATCATAAAGATCCTTCTCCTTGATCTTCAGCGCCTTGGCGATCTCCTTCGGATCTTTCGTCCATTGTCTGGTACCACGCTTGGCGACCAGCTTCCAGCCGGGGATCGCGCCGCCGTTGCCGAGAATGATATGCGCTTGTGCTCTGGCTTCGCGGATCAAAGCCTCCGCCATCGGTGCGGCGTCGAGAACCTGCAACAGCGTAGCGATGTAGACCAGATCGTCCGGCTTCTTTTCGATGATAGCAGGCGTGTTGTTGAGTGCCGACAGGTCCAGCAGCGGTCCAGTGTGGTGCGGACAGATGGTCTGGCACGGCTGGAAGCGGCACCAACGGCCCTTCTTGGTCGGCGGCTCGTTCATCTTCATCGCGTACTGGAGCAGCGTCTCGAATTCGTCCATCTCTTCCAGCGTGACGTCGCAGGAGGTGATCGGCTCTTGGCCGCGGGCACGGGGCTGGACGATGGTGAGCACCACTTTGCAGCCCGGCGGGAAGAACTCCGGCTGGGTGTGCCGCGCGCCGCAGGCGTAGAACATCAACTGCTCGTTGACGACTTCAGAGAACAGGTCGTCGCCGTCAGGATAGACCGCCTTGACGGCTTCGCCCGATCCGAATTTCCAGTCGGTTACGTAAGTGATGTTGTCGCGATCATCGCGGCCGATCACGTCGGCGGTGCCGAACGCGCCTTTGATGCCGGGGAATTCGACTTCGGTCTCGATCTGCCACGCATCGATCTTGGTCAGCAGATCCTGCCAGTATTCCCATGCTGGTATCACGGCGTCATGGATCAGTTCGGGCGTGATCCTGATCTCCATGCCCTTCTCGATCATCGCCACCGGCAGCTTGTCGATCTTGAACTTGCCGGTGATCAGCCGCTCCATGATGGTGTGGCAGACGGTGCCTTCGACGGAGAAGAACGAATCCCTGTCAACGATCTCTGGCAGCTGGGCCAGCAGCAGGTCTGCGCCGGGGCAGTTGATTTTGCGCGCCGCGGACGAGCCGCCGACGACACTCGAATGTCTGGATGGCATAGGTTAATTCCTCTAGGTGGGTTGTGGTATCGTGTGATATCACGGATCGAATCTGAGGTCCATAATGTACGAGAGCCATCTGCGTGATCTGGCCCGCCAGCTAATGGCGGTGGCGCGAGCGCATTTTGCCTATTCGCAGGCGGCCCATGCCATGGATCATCTGAACAGCCACCTCAATGCGCTGGCGCGTATCGAGGAATTCAACCGGAGAGATCATGAGCAAGAAGAATCGTCTGGTGGAGGGGGACAGCGCCTATCGGAAGATGTTCCCGATGGCGGAAGGGTGCCTTGACTACTTCCCTGACGCCCTCGCCGCGGTCTCGAATCTCAGCTTCCTTGGCAACCGCAAGCACAACAAGGACGAGCCGCTGCACCACGCGCGGGGCAAGTCGACCGATCACGCCGACTGCATCATGCGCCATCTGACGGAGCGCGGCGGCTTCGACGTCATCATGGTCGACGGTATGGAGTACCGCGTCCGCCACAGCGTGGCGCTGGCATGGCGCGCGCTGGCGCTGGCGCAGCAGGAGATCGAGGAGGCGGAGGGGCTGCCACTGCCAAGGGGAGCACGACCATGACGATAGACTGGCAAATGGAAGCCGACCGCGCCAACCGGCTTTACGGTGACGCTTCCCGTCGCATCGAACAACTGGAAGAGAGGATGCGGGGAGCAGACGCGCTTATTGTTCTCTGGGAAACCAGAGCAACAAGAGCCGAAGCCCGTGTTGAACAACTGGAAGCCTCTCTAGCAGAGTGGAAGGCGTTGGCTATCCAGTGGGCGAAAGACTCTCCGCAAGGATCTTCTTGATCCGGCTGCGCTGCTGATCGATTCGATTCTTCTCGCGTGCTACCACGGGGCGGCACTCGTCGCAGTACTTACGCTTGTAGCCCTTCGGCTTCTCGACTTCACCGCCGCACCGCTGGCAGGTCAACGCAGCAACTCGTTGGCGCGCGCCCGCCGCACGATATTGATCGGCGGCGGATCGATGGGTGGCGGTGCCGCGGCCTGTCTGGCGGTCTCCAGCGCCCAGTCGACCAACTGACGAATCGCTTCCGGCCGTGATAGCCCGGTGTCGGCGATCCATTTGTCGATGGCGGCGATCTGCGGATCGTGCATGCGCACGACCATCGGCGTCCCGGCACCGGTTGATTTGGGCCGCCCTTTTTTGGGGGATTTTTTGATGGCACGCTTTGACTTCTTCATGACCAGCTGGTACCACGAAGCGCGGGGCAAAGGCAAGACATGTTGAGTGAACGACCATTTCCGTTGCAGCCGCAGCGGATGTATCTGGATTCGTACCGGCGGCCCGCTCTCGGCAGCCCGTGGCGAAACCTGTCCTTTGCTATCGTACCTGTTGCGTTGTGTGCAGTTGGGTTTGGATTGGCGGCCCGGTCGTCGACACAGCCGCCGCCTCCGGCAGCGCCTGCTCCTGTTACTTCGGTTCAGCGTAGTGACAAGCTCTATGTCGAACCGGCCGTGGTGACGGTGCGCACGATTCCAATCGCAGCGGCCACACCCGAACCGCAGCCGTTGCCTCCCCCAAGTCCCCCGACCAAGGAGGTGGCGGCTGCGGAAGAGGTGCCGATCCCCAGAAGTTCACATGTGAACCGGCGGGATCGCGGCGACATATGTCAACGGCACGGACGACGTAAGGTAATGGTTGGGAGGTACAGATGGCGGTGTCGGTAGAAGAACTGGGTCGAATGAACATGTCGGTGGTCGACCGGGCGTTGTTCGACGAGGCGATCCGGGTCGGCGAACAGAGCGCCACCCACGCCAACCGCAGCATGCGCATCAACCGCGTGGCAGTCGACGCCATCGCCGATGCGCTGGAGCTAATCAAGAGCGGCCGCATCGGCCACGCCCGCGAGCGGCTCAGCAAGGCGCTGCTGGTGATCACGAAGATGTCCAAGCCGCGATGAGAGTGAAGGAGCCACCACAGAAGGAGTGACGACCTATGAGCCGAAAGACCATCAAAGGGTTTGCCGAACTACGAACGCTACTGAAGAAGACCGAAACGGAATCCGAAGCCAAGGCGATATTGAAAGGCGGGGAAGTCAAGCTCCGTCGGCTGCCGGTACGGCCTGATGTGCCGCCTGCCAAAGATCCGCGCAGCATGTCGGTCACCGATAAATTCATTGTCGACACGCTGGCGATCCAGTTGGACACGCTGCCGTTGGAGCAATTGTACGATGCCCGCATCACCATTCAGGATGCGATGGAGTGCGCCAACGCTTCCATGGTTTCAATCGGACACCAGCTGGAATCGAAGGAAGATCATCTCGACCCACAGGGTCGCAGCTGGCGACCGCGTGCAGAAGCAGCACTCCGGTTCAAGGTGCAAGAAGGCAAGATGTTGCAGAAGCGGTTGACGATGGTTGACGAGATGATCGCGCGGATGAAGCCACAGCCGCCGCTCAAGCTGGTCCCGCCGCCTCCGCCTCCGATGGCATATGAGATCCTTACCGACGTCCCACTTCCAAGCCCGCGCCAGAGCAGCGACGAGTGGCGCAAGTATCCGTTTGAGAAGCTGGAGACGCCGCAGCACAGTTTCCGCTTTGCACCGGGGATGTCGGCCAATGAAGTCCGCAGGCTGATCACGGCCGCGCAGCGTCATACAGGCAAGCACTTTGCCTACCGCACCATGCCGGACGGTATCATCGCCGTGTGGCGTACCGAAGGGCCGTCCCGTGGTGGAGGGATGAAATGACAGAGCCTTCACTGATGAGCAAGCTGGAGGTCATGGTCCGGCGCTTGATGGACGAGAAAGACATGGAGTTGTCCGAAGCTTGCGAGTGGCTGGCCACGTACCGGCAGAAGGAAATGGCTGAAGCGATACTGGAGATGGTGCGCGGGAGATTGCAGTGATGGCCGATCTGGAGAAGTTGATCCGCGACCGGCAGGACGAACTGCGCGGCCGTCCGCGCGACTGGATCGACGACTTCACGGCGTGGCACCGCCGCATGGACTGGGTCACGGTTGGCGTTGTCTTCATCGTGGCCGCGCCGTTCATCGTCATGACGATCTGGATCATGGTGCAGTGATGAACATCAGACGGATGATTCCGATGGGCACCAAGCTGCGCTACTGCTCCGTCTGCGGCTATCCGATCCACGCCAAGGATGACGAACTGACGGCGCACGAAGTCCAGTGCATTGAGGAGATGATCATGCGCGCCAAGGCACAGAGCCGGGTGTTCTACTGCGAAAAAACCGGCGGTCCATCGCCGAATGAGACCATGTGCGATTGTCAAGGTTGCTACGCCAACCGCCGGATCAGGGAACTGGAAGCAGTATTGGAGGAGCGTGACCGTGGGAAAGAGATCTGATTTTAAGCGACGGCCGCGCGACTTCTACGCCACGCCGCTCGACGCCGTGAAGCCGCTGATCCCGTTCCTCAACGGCACCCGCCGGTTTGCGGAACCGTGCTCCGGCAAAGGCGATCTGGTGCACCATCTGGAAAGTTTTGGTCTGGGGTGCATCTACGAAGGCGACATGCACACCGGCAAGAATGCGCTGGCGCGCGACAGCTACGGCCGTGGCAAGTACTCCATCATCACCAACCCGCCGCACACCCGCAAGGTGATGCACGAATTGATCCTGCATTTTCAGGAGATCATGCCGACGTGGTTACTGATCGATCTCGACTGGGCGGCGAACTTGCAGGCGACTGATTACCTGCACCACTGCTCCGACATCGTGGTGATCGGCCGGGTCAAGTGGATTCCGAACTCCAAGTTCACCGGCAAGGAGAACTACGGCTGGTACCGCTTCGATGGCGGCTACGACGGGCCGACCAGATATCATAATCTCAGAGGAACAGTTTGATGGGTACGCTTTTCGATCAACGTCCGCGCGGCGAGACTCTGCTGCAAGTCATGGAGAGCATTCAATTCAGCCGTGGCCGTTTTGGTTTCCCTGAAGTGATGACGCCAGCAGACTGGCACGCGCTGTGCGATCTGACGCGCACTGCACTGGCCGTCCAAAGCGCCGATGTTCTGGATGAACAGTTGGGTGGCTTTGGTGACATCCTGAACAATCTCGTTGCCGCACTTGGTGAGAGAAATGACCAAGACTAAATTCGATCATGTCGCCGGTCGCGATCTCGCCCGCCACCTCGACACCCGCATCGAGACCGTGCTGCACGACTATATGGATCGCTGCGCCGAGTGTGGTATCTCCTACGAGGACGCCACCATGAGGGCGGTCACCGTTCTCGGCCACTACTTCATTGTCGCGGCCGGTGGCGTCGACGCCACCGAACCAGAGCTTATTGCAGCGTGCCGATGGCACTACGAGAGGATGAAAACAAATGAACGAGCCAACGAGAGTAAGCCTGAACGGCGGGGTGTATCCTAACGAGAACGGCACGTGGCGCGTCTGCTGCTGGTTCAGCGAGATCACGACCGAAGTCGAGGCCAACCATGTCTCGCAGTGGCTGACCAAGCTGTTGCAGAACAACATCTCGCAAGGCCCGCCGCCGCAGGTTGCCGAAGCGCCGCAGCCGCAGGCGACTAACGGCGCAGCCCAGCCGTGAGGCTGGACGAGGAGATGTCGAAGCACTGGTTCGGCCTGCCACTGCATCTGCGCAAGCGGTGGTGGGACGAGACCGAGTACGGCAAGAAGCCGCCCAGCGAAGAACTCAAGCAGGCGGTCAAAGACGCCATCGAGAAAAAGAGTCATGTCGATTGATATCGCGATGGTGCACGACAACTCCACCGGCGAGGTGATGGTGCACAAGGCTGACTGCCCGGTGGCCCGCCGGATGGCGGAGGAAGGCCATCCGGTCATGACGATGCTGGGCTGCCAGAAGGTGCCCGACGATTACAAGTGGCACTCCTGTCTCGACAGGTCGCTCCGTGAGTGATGGCGAACTCCGCAAGATCTTCCGCAAGCACTTGACCGGGTTCGATCTGCTGGCGGTCGAGACCGGCGGCACCACCAGCGGCGTGCCGGATATCAACTACGCCGCGCCCGGCGATATCGAGGGCTGGGTCGAGTGCAAGAAAGCCGACCACTGGCGCTGCACGATTCGGCCGATGCAAATCGGCTGGTGTGAGCGGCGGCTGCGCTACAACAAGCGGGTGTTCTGCGCGGTGCGCCGGGCCGATGACGAACTCTGGCTGTTTCACGCCAGCCAGATGCGCTACCTCACGACCGAACGGGTCGACGCGCTGCCGCGGCTGGGACACTGGACCGGCGGCGCAGCCCGGTGGGACTGGGCCGCCGTTCAACAGTTGCTGCTAGGCTGACTCCTTCAGCACCAGCCCAAAGCGTTGCGACAACTCCTGCTCCAGCTGCTTGAGCAGTCTGGCTTGGAGTTCGGCTTGATCCATCACATGAGTGGATCGAAGCCCGTTGATGAGGAGCATCAGTTCCTCTTTCTTGACTTGGCTGATCTGCATTCGATTCCTTTCTGTCTTGTTTCAGTATCAGCACTCTAGCACAGTCAGAAATAGAAGTCAACAACTAATTTTCATCTTATTAGAAAATGACCTGTTGACTTCTCAAATTGGCTGTGCTATAGTTCGGATACTGAAACAAGAAAGGAGTCTGCTATGCGAGTTCAAATCCCTGCATACACCGACAGGTGGATGATGGGTGACCGATACGGCGAAGTCGTCAAGGTCACCAAGTACAAGCCGCGCGCCAAGCGCGGCAAGGAAGATCCCTACAAGGAGATCGCGCACGTCAAGCTGGACAAGTCAGGCAAGACGATGAAGTTCATGTTCGATGACTGCACGGTGCTGTGATGGCAACGCTCAGACACGTCAAGGCACTGGCCAAGGTTCTCGGCGCGAAGGTCGAGGACGACAAGATCGGCAACACCCATGAGTGCCGGGTCGAATCTCCGCACCGCAAGTACTGGTGCGAAGGCGACGTCCACGAACTGATCGCCTGCACCAACCGGCCATGGAAGCCGGACTACGCCGACCTGCTCAGCCGCATGGGCTACGGTCTTGCCGACTGCATCGGAGAGTGTGAGTGGTGCGACGGAGACGACATCGGCTGCGGCGAGCGTGTCATCGAGCCATGGAAGAATAACAATGAGTGATCCGATGGCAGCAATCCGTAAATACTTCACCGTTGAGGACGCGCCACGTCAGAATGGCAAGTGGCTAATCGTCTGCGAGAAGTGCGGCGACATGTGGCACCTCGACAAAAATTCCAAGGCCGTCGGCAACGTGCTGCACCTTCTGAACCACGCCCGCGGCCACGACAAGAAAAAGTAACCACAGCCTATTGACTTCTTTTCTGGCTGCGCTATATCACGCTTACCACCACAGGAGATGAACATGAGACTGGTTCAGAAGACGGTAATACGACTCACCAAAGTTGACGGCACGCAACACGACATCGTGCTCAATTATGATGATGCTTGCACAGAGGTCATCGCCCAAGCCGCAACGCAGCTGATCCATCGCCACACTTTGATGGACGGCGACGGCGTCATGGTCATCACCGCCGACGTCGAGGAGGATGACTGACATGAAGATCGCCATCGAACTCTACAACAGCAGCGACTGCTCGCTGGATTCCTGCGTCATCACCGTGACTGAAGGTGACGACGTTGCCGCCGCCATTGCTGACGAGATGCACCGGCTCTTGCGGGAGTGGGTGCTGTCGCCCGGCGATATCATCAAGATCGTGGAGCTACACTGATGAGACCGCACGACCACCCGGCCTATGACGATGCCATGCAGCAAGCCGTTCGGCTTGCTGCCCGCGGCACCACCGCTGCCGTCTATATCGAAGACGGCAAGATGTTTGTCTGTGCTGCGGGCCAGCGCCCGCCACAGGTGAACACCGTCTGCATCGCCCAGCGATGGGACGACAAGACCGTGCAGCTGCGCTTCGACGGTGCGCAATCCGAATGGGTGAAGATATGAAAGTCACCGCCCTGCACCCGCTGCTGACGCGCGAGCACCTTGGGTACATCCCCGACATCCTGCTCGACAGCGATCCGCGGCCGATGAAGGAACAGATCAGCGACCGTTATAGCTACGGCGGCGGCTGGCACCCGATGAGCGG
>Ga0105104_10001557_pt1 | contig 17189 bp, 10 predicted proteins | sample PPLLaktember2015_3_FD_87034 | JGI IMG/M metagenome (GOLD analysis project Ga0105104, IMG submission 87034) | Freshwater sediment microbial communities from Prairie Pothole Lake near Jamestown, North Dakota, USA - PPLs Lake P7 Core (6) Depth... | ecosystem: Environmental > Aquatic > Freshwater >... | reverse complement strand
GGGAAGGAAGGGAATCGCGGTCATCATGGCCACCACCCCGATTAACGCACGCTTCGTTTCGCGGACCGAAGACTTCGAGTACCGGCTATGGCTTGCCCGGAATATGGGCGGCGGTTACAAGTCGGTCTTTGATCAGCCGTTGAGGGCGGCAAGGCCGCAGGCGATGACGGAGTTGCGAGGTGGTGGCAAGTAGCGCACGGAGCGCATACCCGCGGATAACGCGGATATGCGCTCCGTGCGCGGCTCTGTAACGCAATCCTTCCGCTCTGCTTCCCCTCCCCTCACGATATAATCTTCATTTGCCATGCGGGTGCTGGTTTTGCTGTTACCCTTTTTTTTTGCCCCACTGTTCGCCCTGGCCGGACTGACGGTCACGGTCGTCGACGAGAACAGGGTCCCTGTACCGGCCGCCTTTTTAACCATTGAAAACTCCCAAACAGGCGAGTTGCTCAAGGGAGAGACCGACGAGCTCGGGCGGTTCGTCCTGGACTCTGTCCCAAGCCAGGATTTCAAGATCCGGGCCGAAAAGAAAGGCTTCTACCCAACCACGTCGAGAAGCAGCGAGCTGTCAGAAACGGGATCGACACCGATTGAAATAGAAATAGTCCTGACCCACCAACAGGAGCTGTCCGAGCAGGTCGAAGTCGTTTCCTCCCCGGCACGGCTCAATCCGAAAGAAACCGCGGCCGGCCAGCAGATAACAACCGTCGAGATCCTGAACGTCCCGTTTCCTGCAACCCGGGACATCCGAAACGCCCTGCCTCTCATATCCGGAGCGATTCAGGATCACTCGGGCCGCATTCACGTGGACGGCTCGGCCTCCTCGCAGACCCAGTTCCGGCTTGACGGCTTCAAGGTCGACAATCCAGCCACCGGCCTGTTCGATACGCGCATCACCGCCGACGCCGTCCGATCGATTCAGCTGCAGTCCTCCCGTTATTCTACCGAGTACGGGAACGCTTCGGGGGGAGTCTTCGACCTCACATCGGCCTCAGGTGACGACCACTACCGATTCTCCACCACCGACTTCGTGCCTTCGTTCCAGAGCCGCAGAGGCTTGCACTTGAACAACTGGACACCCCGAGTGACTTTCTCGGGACCCTTCTCTAAGGGTAAGGCTTGGTTCCACCAGGCGCTCGACGGCGAATTGGGAACGGACATCGTAAAGGAGCTGCCGGTTGACCAGGACCAGAACCAGATCTGGCGCGCGGGTGGGCTCACCAAGGTGCAGGTGAACACTGGTCGGTCCCATGTTCTCACCGGCACCTGGTTGTTCAACCAGTTCAGAGCTAATCACGCCGGCCTTAATCCTTACAACCCGATCGAAACGACGGTGGATCAGCGTCGGAGCGCGTACCTCGCCGGCCTGCGTAGCCTTTCGTATTGGGCCAACGGACTGCTTCTCGAAACGGCTTTGGGGATGAACCAAAGCCGGGATAGCGACACGCCCATGGGCCCCGCTCCTTACGAGATCCGCTTGGAGCGGACCCAGGGAAACTACTACCGCTCTCTCGAATCGTTGGCCCGCCGGTTTCAGTTTGCGGTTACCGCCACTTTTCCCGTTCGGGAGTGGCTCGGACGGCATCAGCTCAAGTTGGGGACCGAAGCCGACCGGACGACTTATGATTCCTCGGGCGAGCGACGGCCGATACAGGTTTTCAACGCGGCGGGGAGTGTCGTCCGGAAGATCGGTTTTACCCCGGCTTCCGCCTTTGCGCTCCGAGATCTCCAGATTGGCACTTTTCTACAAGATCGCTGGAATGTCTCAGATCGCCTTCTCCTTGAGCTCGGCTCGCGGTTTGAATGGGACGACATCGTCTCCGACTTCTACTTCTCGCCTCGTATAGCGGCAAGCTACCAGTTGAACCAGCGAAACAAAGTGGCCGCTGGTGTCGGCCTCTTTCACGATTCCGTCCGACTGGACCTGCTCGGCCGGCCCATGTCCGGCCACCGTTTTGATCTTCTCGAGACCACGGCAGGATCCGCCTCATCCCTAATCGTGTCGTCCTTCATCGCCAACCCCGATGATCTGGTCGTCCCGCAGTCGACGAATTGGAGCGCCGGGTGGCAACGACAGCTGCGAGACGCTTTGGTTCTGGATGTCGAGCTCAAGGGCAGAGCGGGCCGCCATGGCTGGGCTTTCGAGCAAAATTCCGGACAACGGGTGGAATCCACCGAACGGCTACGCCACTTTCTGCTAAGGAGCAATCGAAAAGACTGGTATCGGGCATTGAAATTCGGGATTTCTGGAACACCTACACCTCGCCACACCGTTTCAGCGTCCTATACGCGCTCTTCCGCACGATCCAGCTATCTTCTTGATCCTGACATCGACAACGTGGTTTTCGGGACTCCCGAAGAGGGACCGGTCGCATGGGATACACCCCACCGCGTGCTCGCCTGGGGCTGGTCCACACTGACTAAGCGGCTCATGGCAGGCTATTCAGTCGAGTGGCGGTCAGGTTTTCCTTTCACTGTCGTAAACGAGAACCAGGAAGTAGTCGGGGAAGCGAACTCAAGGAGATTTCCTGACTACTTTTCCATTAATCTGCATCTGGAGCGTCGGTTCCGGTTTGCCAATTACGAGTGGGCCTTTCGAGCCGGATTCAACAACTTGACCGATTACCCGAACCCCTCGGCGGTGAACAACAATATCGACTCGCCTGGATTTTTGAGCTTTACCGGTCTGCAAGACCGGGCGTTTGTGGGGCGCATTCGGTTCTTGGGGAAGAAGTAGCGTGGAGCGGGTTGTTTGGGAGTTGAGGCAGAAGTGCCAGCCCGCGGATCACGCGGACTGGCACTTCTGCCTCAACTCCCAAACAACCCGCAGTTCTCCCGAGATCTACCACAAATCGATGTTGTACTTCTCGGCAAACGACTGGATGAAATGAAGGGCCGAGGCACAGGCGATGATGGCGCCGGTGGTAAGAGTCTGGATTGAGGCCGGCATCAAGTAAGCAAACAAGCCCTTTGCCGGGACAAGGGTCTGCCAGAACCGCGCAGCATAGAGGCCGCTAGCGCAAAAGCCAAGGATCGAAAAAATCAGGTAAAAAGACAGGGCATATTGAAGGGTCCGCATCCTCAACAGCAATCCGGCCCGGTTGGATTCATCGGAACCGCGTACGATCCTGAGCTCGTTTCTCGCGCCGAACCAGCCGGCGAGAAATCCTACAATCAACGTTATCGGTACTCTCCAGATCATCAAACTGTCGTACATAAGCCTTCGTATTTCCTCTTGTCACGGTCTTAGATGCACGACGAAGCAAATGGTTCCCCTTTGCTTTGCTGGTTAGCCCTGCGGCTCCGCGCTGGGTTGCGCACGATCGGCACTCCTCTGAAGGCGCGAACGCACCCAGTCTCGCCCGCCTGCCAGGATCTCGTAGAAAGTTGGTATCACGAGAAGCGTCAAGAACGTTGACGTGACAACGCCCCCGATGACTGCAATGCCCAGAGGACGACGGAAATCGGCGCCTTCTCCCCATCCGAGCGCCACCGGAATCATTCCCGCAATCAGCGCAAACGTGGTCATCAAGATGGGACGCAGACGCACCCGGCCTGCCTCGATGAGCGCCTCACGCAACGGCATTCCTTCCTCGTGCGACCACTTGGCGAAATCAATCAGCAGGATGGCATTCTTGGCCACGATTCCCGCGAGCAGGATCACGCCGATCATACTCATGAGATTGAGGGTCGCCCCCCCGATCAGCAACCCGAGCATCACGCCAATCAAGGAAAGAGGCAGCGAAGCCAGGATCGCCAGCGGATCGAGGAAGGACCCGAACTGCACGACGAGCACCAGGTACATCAGCATGATTGCGAGTGCGAGCGCCATGAGGATACGGGTGAACACTTCCTGCTGATCCTCGACTTCCCCGCCCTGCGTGATTCTGTATCCGGCCGGCAGCGCTATCCTTGCCAGGGTCTGGTCGATGTCCTTCATGACCTCGCTGAGCGGCCGTTCCGCCGTATTGGCGCCGACGGTGATGACGCGGTCGCGGTTCAGGTGATCGATGCGAGCCGGTCCGAGACTCTGGTTAATACTCGCAACTTGCGCAAGGGGCACTGTTGCAGCCGCTCCGTTTTGGCCGAACACCATGAGAGGCAGGCCTTCGATATCGCGCATGTTGGACCGGGCGGCCGGGATCAGGCGGACTTCCACGTCCCGGGTTTCACCTTCGGGGTCGACCCAGTCTCCGGAATCGATTCCCGCAAAAGCGGGCCTTAGCGCCTGCGCAAACTGCCCGACCGTGATTCCGAGGCTCCCCGCCATCCCTCTATCAATCTGGATGTTGAGTTCGGGCTTTTGACCTCGCGTGGATAAACCGACGTCAACTGCGCCGGGGATTTTCTTGATCTCGCCTGCAACCCGATCGGCCAGCGTAGCCAGTTCCCGAGTTTCCGGCCCTCGCAACTGGAGTTGAATTCGTTTCGCGTTGTCGAAGCTGCCAGTCCCTATTGCCGCGGTAACGCCAACAAGACGCGCCGTCCGACGCCGAAGTTGATTCGTAATGACATCCTGGCGAAGTGTCCTCTCCGCCTTCGGTTTCAGGCGCACGTAGATCTGCCCTTCGTCTACAGAACCTGACCGCCCGCCAATCGTCGTATAGGTATAAGCCACTTCCGGCATTTCCCGGGCCATTCGAGCGACTTCCTCGGCCTTGATCAGGGTGTAATCGAGATTCGAGCCGGGCGGCGTCTCGATGTTGATGATGAACTCGTTCACGTCCTGAACCGGGAAGAACTCCGTGCCGAGGATTCCGACGGCAGGGAGCGCCAACGCCCCGAAAAAAGTCACGATGACAATGGCAATGACCGCCAGACGATGATCGAGTGCCCAGGCGACTACTCGCTTGTATCTTTCGGCCTGAGATTCAAACCACTCGTTAAACCGGTCGAGCAGCCTCGTGATCCACGACTTCCGGCTGTCACGGTGAGGATCCGGCCAATAAGCGGAGAGCATCGGATCAAGGGAAAACGAGACAAAAAGAGAGACCAGGACCGATGCCGCAATCGTGAGCGCGAACGGAGCGAACCACTGCTGTGCCAGCCCACCCATGAAGGCGATAGGCACAAAGACAACCACAATTGAGAAAGTGGTGGCTGCGACCGCCAGGCCAATCTCGGACGTCCCTTCTCGGGAAGCCTTGTAATGGTCCTTCCCCATGTGGACGTGGCGTACGATGTTCTCCCGGACTACGATCGCGTCGTCGATCAGTATGCCGATGGCCAGCGATAGACCGAGCAGCGACATCACGTTCAAGGTAAAACCAAAGGCCCAGACTGCCATGAAGGCGGCCAGGACCGAGACTGGGAGAGCCAGCCCAGTAATGATCGTGGAACGCCAGGAATTCAGGAACAGGAAAACCACGAGCACTGTCAGCAGCGCGCCTTCGACGAGGGCATGCTCCACATCCGTCACCGAGTTTTCAACCCGAACCCCGGCATCCCGTACCATGCGCAGCTCAACGCCCTCCGGCAGCGTTTTTTGAATGTCGGCCACCCGAGCGCGGATGTGTTCGGCCACAGTCGTAGTGCTGAACCCCTTCGATTTCACGACGTCAATTCCGACCGCAGGCCGGCCGGAGAAGAGGGCCGCCGTGCGCGGTTCTTCCGTGCCATCGGTGATGTCCGCAAGGTCTCCGAGGCGGACCAGGCGCCCCCGGCTCTGCGTCACGGCGATTTGCTCGAAGTCATGAGGAGTTTCGAGACGTCCTCGAAGCCGTATCGTTCTCTCGTCGAGCCGGCCAGTCAGCCGGCCGACCGGGGCCGCAAGGTTCTGGGACTGCACCGCCTGCACAACCTGGGCGATGCTCACATCCGAACCCTTTAGTGCCTCCGGCTTCAGCCCGACGACCAGCTGTCTTTCGACGCCCCCAACGACGTTAACCTCGGCAACTCCGGTCACGGATCTCAATTCCCGCGTAATGCCCGGGTCCACCAAGCGTGTAAGTTCCGGAGGAGAGAGCCGCTGAGAAGTGAGGCTGAGAGAGACGATAGGAATGTCGGCCGGATCGAAACGGGTGAGAATAGGCTCTTCCATCTCGGGCGGCAGGTCATTTCGGATCTCCGAGATTTTGTCACGGATCTCCTGTGTCGCCTGGTTCACATCCTTGCCGAAAACGAATTCGATGGTGATCGTTGCAAAGCTGTCAAGCGACGAGGAAACGATTCGTTTCACCCCGCTGATACCCGCAATCGCCTCCTCCATTCGGTCGACAACTTCGCGCTCCACAATGTCAGGGGAGGCGCCCGGATACGGGATAGCGACGTTGACGATCGGCGGCTGGACGTCCGGGAACTCGTCCGTGTCCAGGGTGGCCAGGGCAAAGATCCCGAAGACGGACAGCGCCAGCATCACGACCGTCGTCACTACCGGCTTTTTGATGGCATAGTCGGAAATGAACATAGAAATTCATTCGAAAGGACAACAACAAGGACCTCAAGGACCACAAGGACACAAGGAAGAAACTGCTTTTCTTGTGTCCTTGTGGTCCTTGAAGTCCTTGTTGTCCTTTCCCTTACTTTTTCGCCAGCCTTTGGCCCCTGTCGGCTTGGCCTTCCACGGGTTCCTGGCCCGGCTCTCCTTCGATTCTCACTGGTGTACCGGGAGTGATCTGCTGAGCCGCGCCAACGAGCAGAACATCTCCCTCATTCAGCCCCGAGAGCACCTCGAGCCTCTCGGTCCGCTTGTCTTCCAGGCCCAGTCGAACCTCAACACGCTCGGTCTTGCCATCGTGCACCTTCAGGACCCAGGGACTCGGTTCCCTCGTATCCACGGCATCCGCCGGTACCACCAGGCTCTTGCGCCGCTGCGTCGCCACCCGCCCCTCGGCAAACAAGCCCGCAACCAGTCGCCTGCCCGGGTTTGGAACGTGCACAAAAATTGAAACCTGCCGGGTCACAGGGTCGGCGACCGGGCTGATGCGCTCGATGTGTCCCAGAAAGTGCTCGCGGGCCGCCCCCCGGACCTCAAAATCGACTGTTGTACCGATCCGCAAATGCGGGAGCTCCTGGGCCGGCACGGATGCCTGAAGCTCCAGCTGTGAAGGGTCCATGATCACGAAGAGAATCGTGCCGGGAGTCACGACATCCCCTGTATTCCCCGGACGCTGAGCGATGACGCCGCTGATCGGAGAATGAACCGTCGCCTTGCCAAGTTGCTCGCGCGCGGCAACCAGCCGGGCGCGGGCATCTGCCAGCTGAGCCTGAGCGCCACTGACAGCATTACGAGCCGCTTCAAGATTCCGCTCCGCCAGTGCGCCGGCTTCCACGAGTCGGCCGGTCCGCTGTTCCTCGCGGACGGCCACGTCAAGAGCATTCTGCGCGGAGCGTACGGCCGATTCCGCGGACAAAACCGAGTCATTCAGGGCCCCGGCGTCGATTCGTGCCAGCAGTGCTCCTTTTCGAACCGGCTGGCCTTCTTCGCCATTGACCTCGAGAACTGCGCCTCCGACTTCGGCCCGGACGGTCGCTTCCTTCTCCGCTTGCAGCGCTCCCGAGATAAGCGGGCCCGTGAGGATTTCCTGCACTGCCGCCCTGGCCGTGTTTTCCTTTCCGACTACAACCGCTTCCTGTCGCGGTTCCGCCGGCCCGGCCGATTGTGTAGTCTGGCAACCGGCCAGAAAGACCAGCGCACTCAACGGCAGCAGGGACAAAAGGACCTTTTTGTTCATCATCGTCGCACACCTGTCGAATTGGCCGCGCCGGGGATCGTCTGAGATGCTTGGCTCTGCCCGGCTGGAAATTGCTGCTGGCCGGTGGAAGAAGCAGAGGCAGCAGGTTGGGCTCCCGTGACCTGGGCCGCGGCCGTACCGGAACCCAGGGAAACGAGCGGCAAACTGGGTAGAAGGGCGACTCGAACGCGAGCCACCTGCAGGTCCCGCGCGGCCTGTGCCCGATTGACCTGTGCCTGCTCGAGCAAAAGCCGGGAGTCGGAAAGCTCGAGTTGCGTCGATATGCCTTCCCGGTAGCGAACTTCCGCTATCTGATAAGCCCGCTGAGCCTGCTCGACCGTCCCGGCGCTCGCCTCCCAGGTCGCCCGGGCGGCGCGCAGCTGCTCGACTGCCACCCGCGTGTCAAGTTCCGATTCGTCCCTGACCTGATGCAGGCGCGCCCTTGCCTCCTCGACACCCGCCTGAGCCGCCATCCGGTCCGCCTTGACCCTGCCGCCATCGAGGATCAACAGCTGCAGGCTGATCCCCACAGTCCAGTTCAACCGAAAATCTCCGAGAGTCGGAGCGACCTGAGGATAAGCGACCGGATTCACGAGCGAAGTCAGCGAAATCGTAGGAAGGCGCTGCGACTTAGCCGCCTGCAGGTTGGCTTCCTGCATCCGCACGGCCAGCCCCGCCTGCAGGATCGGCGCTCGATTGCGTGCAACCCGATCCACGTCAATCCCTTCTGTGACAGTCCTGAATTCGGCAGGGAGTCCCTGGCTATCGCCCTCCAACTGCGAAACGAGGTTCAACGGAGTCCCCGCCGGCAGATCGAGGATTTGCCTGAGCCGCGTGTACGCAATTTCCCGGTCCGACTGGCGCCGGATAACGGCCGGACGCTCGTTGTCGCGTGCGACCTGAGCGCGCAGCAACTCGAATTCGGGTTGAGCCCCGACTGATCGCGCCACCCGGACTTGTTCCAGGGTCTGCTCGGCTTGTTGTAGCGCCGTCTCTGCAATGGCAACCAACTGGTCGCTCAAAACCGCCTCGTAGTATGCCTGGACCGTGTCCAGCTTGACCTGCGCACGGGCCGAATCAAGGGTCACTTCCGCCGTCTCTCGAGCAGCTCGAGCAAGCCGAAGCTGGCTGCGGATACGGCCGCCTGAATAGAGCAACTGCGAAAAGGACAGACCGGTGCTGTAGATATTGGACCTGCCGAACGGAAGGTCCGAAAAATTCTCAAGACTCGAGTTACTCGATCCTCCGCACTTCAGGAAGCGCTCCACCTCGGAAACCCGCTGCTCGACCGGTGCAGAAGGATTGACATTGAGCGGAGCACAGGGCGGGCCCGACGGCGCCTGGTTAAAGACTCCCTGGAACTCGGATCTCAAGGTCCTGTCGTAGCCCGTGGACATATTCAATTGCGGCATTCGTTGGCTGCGTGTCCGCAGATAATCGGCGTCCGCCCGACTGATGCCGGCCCGGGCAATCTCGATCTGCTCGGCCCGCTGCTCAGCCAACTGCAATGCCTGTTCTAAACTCAGTGATCGGCCTGCCGGTGCTTGCTGTCCTTGGGCAGCCGCGAAAAAGGTAAGCAAGACGGCACCAAACACGCCGGGTAAAAGCCGTGTTCTTCGCATAGACTACTTCTCGTGCTTCCAGCCGTGGACGATGGTGTCAACCAGGGAATCGGCCAGTTCATCTGTCAGTTCTGGTCTCCCGGTTATAAGGAAACCGGAGAGGGCTTCTCCCAGCGAACCCATGAAGACGAGCAGCCGAACGTCGGTACGCCCCGGTCCAATCTCCTTTCGCGCCACGGCCGCTTCCATGGCCCGGCCGAGCAGCTGCAGCGCATGACAGTACGAAGAGTGAAAGACCTGATCGACAACCGGCATTCGGGGTGTCGCCCAGACCAGGCTGAACATGAAGCGCCAGCGGGGAGCTCGTTCCCGGGCGTCTCCGAACAGGGTACGTGCAATCCGCTTGTACTGCCCTTCCAGCGTGTGCTCGGTTTCCAGGCCTCGCGCTATTTGCCCGTGGAACTCCGCGGCCGCATCCTCGATCAAAGCCCGGTAAATCCCTTCCTTGCTCTTGAAGAAATAGTAGAGAGTCGGACGGGTGATTCCGGCCCGCTCGCAGATCTCGCGGACCGAGGCGGCTTCGTATCCTTTTTCGGAAAAGAGTTCCAGGGCGGCGTCCAGAAATCGCCGTTCACTGGGAGAGCGATCTATTTCAGGAATTATATACCTATCGGTAGATATACGGAACATTGATACAGAAGATGCAACCCGGAGGGGATGAGTTTCGGGACGAGTTTCGGGACGACTGTATAGAACGCGCTACAGCCGCGCACGGCGGGACCACCCAGCGCAGCGGCGGTTGAGTGACTCGCCGTTCTGTGGCGAGTCGTATCGAAACCCCGCGCCTCTGGAGTGCGCGTAATTGCGCCAATCGCATCCGGACGCAACTGCTGGAGCTTCAGAAGCGCGGGGTTTCGATACAACTCGCCACAAAACGGCGAGTCACTCAACCGCCGCTGCGTCAGGTGGTCCGCTTACTCCGCTTCGGGGCTCAGAAAGCGAGCCCCTCCACTCCGTGCGCGGCTCTGTGACGCGATCCACTCCGGTGCTTTTTGCCCGCGGGACCAGCTTTACGATAAGATTCCCAGGATCGTGCGCTGTCGAAAGCTTTTTCCCTTATTTATTCTCCCGTTTTTGTTGGCGGCGGCGCCAACACCGCCGGGTCGCATCACCCTGCGCAACCTCGCCCCCGGAAACGGCTTGGACTTTAAGCAGAACAACTATGCGACCGAGATGAAGTACCCGTTCGAAACGCTTGGCGGGGCAGTCGCCGCACTCGATTACGATGGCGACGGGAAACTGGACCTGCTGTTCTTAAACGGATCTCCTTCTCCTGATCACCTGAAGAACGATCCGGTCTCATACAACCGGCTTTACCGAAACCTCGGCGCCGGCCGTTTCACCGACGTCACCGAGAAATCAGGCCTGAGCGGCGCTGGCAAGAAAGGGTATCCCCAAGGGGTCGCTACCGGGGACTATGACAACGACGGGGATCCTGACGTCTACGTAACTCAGTTCGGCGACAACATCCTCTACAAAAACAACGGGGACGGCACCTTCGCCGATGTAACCGCCAAGGCCGGCGTAGCCATGAACGAGTACCCGTTCAAGGCGAGCGCCTCCTGGCTGGACTATAACAACGACGGCCGCCTTGACCTGTTTGCCACGTACTACTTCCAGTGGACGTTCAAGGACAACACCCACACCTGGTGCGGCGACAAGAAGCCCGGCTATCGGACCTATTGTTCACCGGACGTGTTCACCCCTTTGCCCAACGCCCTCTTCCGAAATAACGGCGACGGGACTTTCACCGACGTCTCCGAGCAGGCGGGCATCCGCAAGTCACTCGGTAAAGGTATGGGTGTCGCGATCGCCGATTTCGACGATGACGGCTTTGTCGACATCTTCGTCACTAACGACAAGACCCCGAATTTTCTCTACCGCAACCAGGGAGACGGAACCTTCAAGGAAGTCGCGACCGAGGCAGGCGTTTCGGCTAATGAAAGCGGGACCATGGTCTCCGGCATGGGCTGTGACTTCAAAGACTTCAACAACGACGGCTTCCCGGATATCTTCTACGCCGACCTCGCCGGCGAGTGCTTCTCGCTCTTCCAAAATGCCAAGACCGGCTTCTTCCTGGACAGCACTTTTTCTTCGATGCTTGGTAAGTACTCGGAGAAGTTCAGCGGGTGGAGCAACAAGTTCGTCGACCTGGACAACGATGGGTGGAAGGACATCTTCGTGGCCGGGTCCCACGTCGTGGATAACGTTCAGCTGTACAACCCACGCCTCCGGTACATGGATCCCTGCCGGATCTACCGAAACCTCGGGACCGGAAAAGTCGAGGACGTCTCGGAAGCCGCCGGGCCGGACCTGCAGACATTAGGCGCGTGGCGGGGCGTTGCGGCAGGGGACTTCGACGGGGACGGCAGTATCGAGATTGTCGTCTCGCGGTTGAACGACGGCCCATTTTTCCTCGATAACCCGCTGTCCGAGCGGAACTGGCTGGAGCTGAGGTTGAAGGGCACCCGGAGCAACCGGGACGGTATCGGAGCGCGGGTCAAGCTGGTGTTGCCTTCGGGTCTTACCCAGTACGAACATGTGACCACGGCAAACGGGATTTATTCGGCCAGCGATAAAACTGTCCACTTCGGGTTGGGCAGTGAAGGCAAGATCAGCAAGCTCGAGATTCGTTGGCCGAGCGGGAAGGTGCAGGTGGTGCCTGACATTGCGATCAACCGGCTTCACGAGGTCGTGGAACCGTAGCCCTGGGAGCGCAGGCAGGATGCCTGCGCTCCCAGGGGTTCGCGGCCAATAGCATGATGACTATCAGACTCCTCACATTGCTTTCACTTTTTCTGACCGTCGGCCCGCTCCTCGCCCAAACTGCACCCGAGCTCACCCGCGAGGCGGTGACGGCCTACGAGGCGGGCGACCTGACGACTGCAATCCAGAAGCTACGGCAGGCGAGGACCCTTGCTCCGTCCGATTCTGCTGTCACTCTCTTCCTCGGACTGATGCTGTATCAGCAAAACAGCCAAAGTCGAGAAGCGCAGCAGCTGCTCGAATCCGTCGCCGACCGCTACCTCGACAATGCCGAAGTTCAAGTGAAGCTGCTCGATTCATACCTGGTCCTCGGGGAAAAAACGAAAGGACTCCAGCAGCTCGAGCGGCTTGAACCGAGTATGAAGCGGGAGGAGAAGCTGCGCTTTCAGACCGTTTACCTCCTGATCAAGTATGGGCTCCTCGACGCAGCCCGGGAACAGATCGATAAAGTCGGTCCGATGACCGAACCGGACACGGCGCCACCCGCAGTAAAGGATGCTCGACTAGGAGAGCTGTACTTCCTGCGGGGGCTCATGGCTGCAAGTGAAGAGCGCAAGGCGGAGGCAATGAAGTACCTGCAGGCGGCCGACCGTCAGGATTTTCCGGCGCGCGACTCTTACCACATGCTCATCCTGGCCGACGCGCTCTACCGGATGCAGGACATGCGGCTCGCATGGCAGGCCTACGAGGAATACCTCAAGCATTTTTCAGCCGATGTTGATGCCCGCATGAAGCTCGGTCTCGTTTATTCGTCGCTGGGAGTTCTCGACGCTGCTCAGCAGGCATTTGAACAGGTCAAGACGGCCGATCCCCGGCATCCGCGGGTGAATTACCATCTCGGCGATGTCCAGTTCCTTAAGAACCAGCTGGACGAGGCACAGAAGTCTTTCGAGCAAGAACTGAAGAACGATCCGCGATGTGGCCCTTGTTTTGCCAGGCTCGCACGGATTGCCTATCAGCGAGGCGAGGACGCCGAGGCCGAGAAAAACCTGGGTGAAGCACGGAAACGAGATCCGGATTGGCCGGAAACGCGCCTGGTGAGCGGGCTGATCGCCAGCCGGAAGGGGCTGTATGAGCAGGCCATCAAGGATCTCGAGTTCGTGGTCGCCAAGCTTCCAGAGTTCCCGACCGGGCACCTGCAGCTCTCTATCGCGTACTCGCGAAGCGGCCAAACCGAGAAAGCCCGAGAGCACCGGGATGTGTACAACCGGCTGATTCAAACCCAGAAAGACGCAGTTGCCGCCGGGGTCAAAGACGAGAGAAAACCGCGGAATTAGCACGGACAGACACGGACAGGCACGGACAGACACGGACGAACACGGACGAACGCCGGTTCTGTCAGGTCCGTGTTTGTCCGTGTGAGTCCGTGTTTGTCCGTGTCTGTCCTGCTGTGGTTCGTACCCTTCAAAACGAATACTTCAACGCAATCTCGATTTCCCGCGCGCGCTTGGCCCCAAAGATCTGTCCGAAGGATGACGTTCCCCACGTCGTTTCCGGTTCTTCAAAATTGGCTTTGTTGAAGGCGTTGAAAAGCTCCAGCCGAAATTCCAGGCGATGGCCGTTTGGGAATCGGGTCCCTTTCACCAGGCTGAGATCCCAATTCTGATAGCCCGGACCAAGCAAAATGTGGCGGCCCGAATTTCCGAAACCGAATGCCGGAGGAGCCACGAATGCCGAAGTATCGAACCACTGGTCAACATTGCGGGCGCTTTTCTGGACTTTGCCGGAGGCGACACGGTCCGGGCGGTCGGAATCAAGTCCGTCGTTATTCACGTCCCCTGGCATCTGGACGGTGAAAGGCACCCCTGATTGAATCGTCGTGATGCCGGCCAACCTCCACCCGTCCAGGAAGCGGAAGAGCCACGAGCTTCCCGGAGCGGTCGTTCGTTCCGCGCAACAGGGGAGATCGAAGATGTAGTTAACGAAGAAATCCAGGGAAGGCTCATCAAAGGAGGCGCGTTCCGCCCGCAGGTTGCGAGGGTTGGATGGACTCTCGTCGATCTCATCACTGAAACCTCGCTCCCAGTCGAACCCGCTCGTGAAAGAAATGCCGCGGCTCAAGCGTTTCTCAGCCCGCAGTTCCAGTTCGTGTCTGGAAAAGAAGCCCCCGTTCGTGACAATGGTGAAGTTACCGAAACCTGGATTCGGTCGTCGCTCTTGAATCGGACCGAGTCCCGGAGTCGGAACGTTGGCCAGCAAAGTCCTGAACATTCCGTTCGCCTTTTCGCCTTCGTACGTGGCGGAAACTTGCCATCCATCCGCGATCTGATTTTCGGCTGTGAACCGCCATTGATGGATCTCGGCATTCCGGAGGCGAGGTTCGAGGTCTCGCACGGTCAATTCCGTCTGGACGGCCGTTTCGAACGGTGCGGAGAGGTTCAGGCCCGGGCCGTCCGAGGACGCTTCGGCCGCCACCGTGTAATAGAAGGGGTAGTTTCTTCCCTGGTACGAGAGAAAGAGCGACGGTTCGGGCGACTCGTACTCCAACTCGTAGCCGGCCCTGAGCACGAGCAGATCACTTTCAAACGGCCTGAAGGCCACTCCAACGGATGGCGCCAGGTTGTTCCGATCGGGAGTAACAACAGAACGGGCCGCACTCGGCAAATCAACTAATGCGCCGTCCAACGGAGGATCGAAAGACAGCGGGCGAAATACCGACAGGTTCCGGTGCATCGACTGGTACGGAGGTGTGTAATCATAAAGAACGCCGCCCGACAGGTTGAGATGGGAGTTCACCTTCCATTCATCCGAAAGGAACAACTCGAAGCTCCGACGCCGAAGATCCTGTCGTGAAGAACCGACTGTCCTGGCGGCAGAGTCAGCCAGGCCCACGAGAAAATCGGCGAAAGCATCTCCGGTATAAATCCCGGTGAAGCTGAAAGTGCCCCGGCGCAGGCTGGGAGACCGGTGATCGTTCATTTCTCGCCAGTCGATCTCCCCGCCCAATTCGAGGTGATGTCGCCCCTTCACATAGCTCACGTCGGCATCCAGTTCAAACTGGTTCACGACGCTGCCGTCCGGAGCTCCATCGTCCCCGAAAGAGCGATATCCCGAAAACTCGAAGGCCGGGAACCCTTCCTCGTAGGGGTCTTCGGCCATGAGGCCTGAAATCCCCAAGGAAGCGAGAAGCCCGGGATCCCGTGTCTGGCGTGGAAGCATCAGTTGAACCTCACGGCGAAATTCGAAGATAGTGGTGGCAACCAGGTTGGGTGAGAAAGTTCGGTCATAGGAAAGTGTCGCCCCCTGGCCTGCTTCCGAATCGAGCCCTCCGAAGGCCGGGAGCGCGTGCACTTCCAGTTCCTTGTTACGTTTGTAGTCGTAGGCCAGACTGACTTTGCTGGTCTCATTGAACTCGAAGTCGGTCCGGTTGGAAAGAGTGTCTTGATTTGAAACGTAAGGCTGGCTGTTGACGAAATTGCGGCTCGAGTCAGGGCGGTTGGGATCCGGCAAGAGGGGCAAGAGCCGGGCCGCAACCGGATGGAGGCGGCTCTGTGGGATCTGGTTGCCGGGGAACGGATTTTGCGTGATCGGGTCGCGCAACTGCACCATGACCCCGTCTTTCGACAGCCCGCTGAAATCTCCCCGTTTCATATCGGCAGTGGGGACGTGGGAGAGCAGTGTCGACCCCTGGATGATCCTCAATCCATCATAGGAGAACTGGGTGTGAAATCGATTGCCCAGCCCTATGGCTGCGGTTGCCCCAAACTGGTTTCGTTTGTACTCGGGCAACGGGACGCCGACCGGATCGAAGAAGTTGCGCGCGTCGAAGTTGTCGTTGCGGTGGTATTCGTAGAGAGAGCCATGAAATACACCTCCCCGCTTGGCGGGGAAAACATTCACGATCTCGGCCAACCTCTGGGATCCCGCACTAATCTTTTGGGTGACCTCGTTGACCTGCACTGCGTAATCCCGGACTTGGGCCAGATCCGGGACAGAAGACGAAACGTTCAGCTTCTCCTGCAGCATTTCCCTCGGGCTGAAGACCGTCCTCAGGCGGGGAGCCTCATCAGGCAGGACCAGCTCGAAAACCAAGGACGAGTCTTCGGGCGACACCACCGGCTTCCCCTCAATGACACTCGGAAAAACGAATTTCGCCCCAACGCTGTCCTCGGTTGCCGGGAAAAAGGCGGCTAATTCCACCTGGGGAAATCGCGTGGAAGACAGGTAGGCGCGCGTCTTTAGCGTTTCAGCCGTCTGACTCTGCAGCGTCCTTCGCACCTCCTGTTCCACCTCCGGATCGTTGGATCGAAAACAGACAGCCAGGACAATCGAGTTGCTCAGGTCCATCTCGATTTGAACCGAAAGCCGCTCGTCCAGCGCCTGGCGGGCCGATTCGTCCAACTGATCGTAGCCCTTGGACAACTGTTCGATCCTGGCAAAAGCCTGGCGGATGGGCCGGGCGGAAAGATAGCGAACATAGTACCGATGGTAGATCTCCTTTTCCCCGAAGACGCCGCTGCCTACACCGCTCACTACGCGAGTGACCGTCTGCTGGCGCGCCCAGGGCGAGTCATTCAGCACCTTGACCGCCTCCTCCAAAGTCCAGGAGCGAAAGTCGGTCTTCTGCTGAGAAAAGACCGCTGATCCCGCAAGAAGCAGGAAGATGAGCGAAAGAGCGCAGGAGCGTGAGGGCGTATGCATGGGTTTAGTGGGTTTACCGCTTAAGCGTCACCGGGACTGCCAACACCTCAATTTCGTAGCCGCTGTTGCTGTCGGGAGCATCGAAACGCGCGACGACACTCGGAGCTCCAGGCACTGTGTTAGTCTGGAAACGGGCACTGGACCTCATCGAGCGGCGGTCTGGCGCCTGCCCCTACGGCCGGCGAGAGTCCGGAGCGTGAACAGGCTGGCTCACGGCCGGCAGGGCCAACGCGAAAAGCCAGTATGTCACTTTCGTCTTCATTGTTCTCTCTCCACCTATGTCGGATTCAATTGTCCAGACTGCGCGTTTCCTTGCTGCCATAACGCATCTATCATGCAAAGACCTGCAGGGGAAGCGGATCGTTCCGGAATTTTTGCCTGCTGCCCGCTGCCTGCTGCCCGCTGCCTGCTGCCCACTGACCACTGACCGACTGACCGGCTGACCGGCTGGCCCAACGGCAAGGGAGCACGGACCGACCGTGGGATG
>Ga0105104_10001556_pt1 | contig 17190 bp, 13 predicted proteins | sample PPLLaktember2015_3_FD_87034 | JGI IMG/M metagenome (GOLD analysis project Ga0105104, IMG submission 87034) | Freshwater sediment microbial communities from Prairie Pothole Lake near Jamestown, North Dakota, USA - PPLs Lake P7 Core (6) Depth... | ecosystem: Environmental > Aquatic > Freshwater >... | reverse complement strand
AGGGTGGTCGTCCCCTGCTCGAAAACATAAAAGATTATCTGCGCGATAAGCGCATTCTGTTGGTTCTCGATAATTTTGAGCAGCTCAATTCTGAGGCTCCCGTGGTTACTGAATTCCTTGCCGCCGCGCCGCAGTTGAAAATAATCACCAGCAGTCGCATCGCGCTCCAATTGCAAGGCGAACGCGAATACCCGGTCCCGCCACTGGACCTGCCTCAAAAGACTGACCTATCCGTTGGAGACCTCGCGGGAAACGAATCAGTGAATCTTTTTGTGGATCGTGCCCGCGCCTCCAATCCCAACTTTGCGTTGACGAAGGATAACGCCTCTGCCGTAGCCGAAATTTGTCGCCGCCTCGATGGGCTGCCCCTCGCCCTTGAGCTCGCCGCCGCACGTACCAAGCTTCTGCCTCCACAAACGATTCTTTCGCGCTTGGACGATCGTTTCAAGCTACTCACCGGCGGAGCGCGTGATCTCCCATCCCGCCAGCAGACTCTTCGTAACACCCTCGAATGGAGTTACAGCTTGTTGAAGGAGGACGAGAAAACCTTATACGCGCGCCTCAGCGTGTTCGTTGGTGGATTTTCTCTCGAAGCCGCTGAAGCAGTTTGCAATGCAGAAAATAAGCTCGATATTCTCGAAGGCTTGACTTCACTGGCAAATAACAGCCTGCTCCGGCAGGAAGAGATAACTGATGGTGAACCACGCTTCGGGATGCTGGAGACGATTCGCTCCTACGCCCTCGAACGGCTCGCAGACAGCGGCGAAATGGAAACCTTGCGCGAGCAACATGCCCGGTATTTTGGGGATGTAGTCATCAACCAGATTGGACTTCAACTTTACCTGGCGCAAGCCTTTTACTGGTTGAACTGGTTGGAACGGGAACACGACAATATTCGAGCAACACTGACATGGAGTCTGACGGCACAGCGCGGCATTGAGTTTGGGACTAAGCTCATCTTTGCGATGTTTTGGTTTTGGTATCGACGCGGCTACTTTATCGAGGGACGCATGTGGGCGGAACGGATTTTGGCATCTCCAGCCATGCAAACCGATTCGCTGCCGCGGGCATTGGCGCTTGCATGTGGTGGAATGATGGCATTATGGAAGGGCGAACAGGATGCCGCTCTTATGCAACTGCAGAAAAGCCTCGAGATCCTTCAGAGGCTGGAAGAAGAACAATGGATGCCGCATGTGATCATGTCCAACGCGGTGGCTTTGATCAATATGGGACGCGATAGCGCAGCGCGACCTTTGTTGGAACAATCCCAGAGAATGTTTAAAGAACAGAACCAGATTCCTTTTATTGCCATCACACTTGTGCATCTCGGGAACGTCGAACTGGGGCTGGGAAACCCGGAGCGGGCTCATGCCTTGCATGAGGAGGGCCTTGCCATAGCCCGGTCGATTGGCGAAAGCTGGCTGATGAGCTTCGCGCTGAACAACCTCGGCGAAGTGGCACGCACGCAGGGTCAATACGATCGAGCACGCGCTTATTACGAAGAGTGTGAGATGCTGTTGCGCAGGACAGGTGATCGGGGTGACCTGGCGCGATTCGTTCACAGTTTAGGATACATTGCCCAACATGAAGGAGATTATGCCCGCGCCGAATCGCAATTCCGGGAGAGCCTGGCAATGTTCCGGCAGTTGGGCAATCGGCGCGGTATGGCGGAGTGCATGGCTGGGTTGGCTGGTCTGCAAGCCAGACAGGGAAATGCCGAATGGGGCGCGGTCATGCTCAGCGCGGCAGAGACCGTGTTGAAGGTCACAGGCGGTGCGTGGTGGCCTGCTGACCGCGTCGAAGTGGAAGCGAATCAGGAGATTATGCGTGCTGCATTAACTGAGGCTGATTTGATGGCGTCGCAGAAAAGAGGCCAGGCGATGACTCTGGAACAAGCACTCTCGTTTGCCTCGGAATCATAATGATAGAGATTGACGCATCAAAGTTGTTGCGAGTCAGTGTTGCCACATATAACCGGGTAGTTTTCCCTCATCCCCAAAATGGCACTTCGATCCTGGCTTTGGAGTGCAAAGCAACTGTATTAAATGGAAGTGTCCGCGTTCGAGCGCAGCCTTTCGGTGGGGCAGTTCGGATTCTTGACCCAGCGCCTCTACAGGAAGTAATCGGCAAAATTCAATTCGATAGTAACCGATCAAAACAGGATAGGGATTTTCGAATTTTGATCCCACCCTCCAAATGGGAACCGGTGAAAAAGTATTGTCTGCGTCATCTTCAAAACCCCGCCAGCCTGGAGATGGAATCTGCTCCAGATCGTGAACTGGTCGAGGAGTTCGAAGAAACAATAAATGCGAGATTGAAGCCGGATCAATATACAGTTCAGCCCATTGGATTTGTCATTGAAAACAATCCCGTGCCGACAGAGAATACCTACGCTTACGGGCAGTTAACAGTCCGACTCTACCGGATTTTTGAAGTCAGAATCACTGATGCTGCGCTCTGCAAAATCATGATTAATGCCAGCGAGCGCCATTCTGATCAAGATCTCAGGATGCTTGCTCTAAAAGATTTACAAAATGGCGGCAAAGGTCATGCTCATTCTGTACTTTGCCTGCCATTACACATGGTCCGGGATTCCTTTCTCACGTTCGCGCGTGAAAGGCGCTATCGGAAAATTGCAATCAAAAACCATGAATTGGATGAGAGTATGCTTGCAATCCTGGATGATATAGAAGTTCCACAATATCAAAGGGCATGAGTAAAAAAATATAAATTCATATATTCTGTAATTTAAAGTATTTGGATATTCCCTGATTCATACCCCCTTGGCTCCCCGAAAAAATTAATATCGGGGAGCCTCGTCACAAGCAACCTACAGTCTTACAAATCAAACAAGAAGAAGCACAAACATCTGGTGCCAGATTCTCTATTTATCGCTTATATCCAGCGCGTAGTTACGATAAGTCCGCGGCTTATTTGATTCAACACTAAGCAGGATATAAACCCCTTTGACGTCTTGAGGAACTGCGACCTCTGTTTTCCAATCAACCTTTGCGTTTGCCGGGGTGATCGGAATCTCCGCCATGTCCAGAGTTTCATAAACTCCGTAGATAATTCCATCCGACCCGATCACGGGTGGGGTTCCAATATGGGTCTTCAGAGGAAACTTGGTCGGGTTGAAATTCTCCCAGGTGAACTGGAAACCTGTGTCAGTACGTTGAACATCGAGCAGTGTGATTACATTGTCACTCAGACCGGTAAAGCTCGCTCCCACATCCTGGATCAATCCCTCGACCGGTGAAGCAATCGGATAGCTCAAATCCGTAACAACTTCATCAAGATTCAATTCCAATACACCCTCGGTCCTGTTTGACTCGGGTTCATAATCATCCAGAACCCCTTTAAAACTTTCATAGTAGACCAGGAGTTTTGATCCGGCGGGAGCATCCGCGCTTTTACATTCCACATATAGGGTCTGCAATTCCGGGTTGTCTTTTTCACCGGTGGTATAACCACGCATCTGGAATCCGGGAGCGAATCGGTGATCACCTGTACTTACGAATACAGTGTCACAGGGTGCGGTTTTTCCATCGCCAGTCTTAAGGATCGTTGGTTTATCGGGCATGGAACGCATCGTACTCCAGTCACCGGTGTCATTTCGAATCGTGATATCCACATGCAAATCCCCCGACTCGGATTTTCCGACATTGGTCACCACTCCATTCCATACCCCAGCGGATCCCTCAGCTGCTGCAGGGTTTTCCACTCCTTCGGGTAATACAATATAAACACAGGCAAAGGTGAGTAATGCAGAAGCCAGCAGGATCAAAACTGGCAATTTTTTCATAACATTCATCTATCCTTCTCCTTTTTGATCAATACTTCTCGCTGAAATGCTGGTTTCTCTATGGTCTGCAATCTTGTTAAGGTGCAGGAACTATGACTGGAAGCAAGGGTCTGATCTCTGCCAGGGCAAATGCATATCCGGGGGGCATGGCGGTCGTGCCATCCACACCTGTGACAGCCTTCTCCTGACCATCATAGGCGATTTTGATATAGTGCGCAAAACACTGCCGGCATGGGTTAAGATAGGTGCTATATATCTCATTCGTGAACCATTTATGATCCACGCTGATGGCGACAAGCACTTGTTCCACTTCGGTGGGGCTTATCTGTTTTTCCAATTTTTTCCCGTCAGCATCCGCAGTGACCCTGCCATCGGGATAAATTGCATATAATTCGTCAACACAAAGAGGACCTGCAGCACGGTTATATACGATCACAGCGCCGCCTTGTAATAAACTTTCGGCTTCCTCTTCATGAAACTCGACAACACATTGGGCAGCGGCGGGAGTTTCAGCTGTTGCTGTGGGTGCCGCTCTGGTAATGGAAACGACCGCGGCAATCCCCACGACAAGCAGGGCACCAAATCCCAAGGCGAGTCTTTGCTGTAAGCGGCGTCTCGCAACAAATTTCTCGGCTGTTTGTGCGCCCCGGCGCCCACCCTTGCGATTTGCCAAAACTGTCTGAACGCCAATAAAGATCAGCGTAAGTGCACCGATCACAATCTTGGTCCACCAGGAGCTGAGCGATCCGATAAACTGGATCAGAACCTGAGTAACGGCAAGAACCATTACACCAAAGAATGTCCCAAACACATAGCCCGCACCACCGGTCAGCATCGTACCACCCATCACCACTGAGGCGATGACATCCAATTCAAAGCCCGGGGCATAGAGTCCGTGTCCGGACTCCACGAAGAGAGCGAACGAAAGTCCTGCCAGCGCTGAACAGAATCCGTTGAATGTGTACACGAGAAATTTGGTTCTATCTACAGGCAAGCCCATTAAACGGGCCGACTGCTCATTCCTGCCTTCATTCCCACCGATGGCATAGACAGTGCGTCCAAAGCGCGTATATTGAGCGACAAAGATGACAACGATAAAGAGCAGGAACGCAACCGCCACGGGGATGGTAATGTAAGGCGGAGGCGTTCCCCGACTTGCAGAAAGTTCCATCAATCCCGGAATAAGTAATTTTGTCTGTCCAATGATCTGAAAGACGTGGTTATCAATTTGAACTGCATCATCACTGATAAAGAAGCACATACCCCGTGCAAACCACATACCTGCCAGCGTGGCGATAAACGGTTGAACTTTCAATTTAACAATAAAACCACCCATAAGGGCGCCGAGAGACATACCCATCAGAAGCATGAGCACGATCACAAGCCAGGGATTCCATCCTTCACGCAGCAAAACAGCCGAGGAAACCGTTGTCAGCGCGACCACACCGCTGACCGAAAGATCAATCCCACCCGTTAGAATGACGAGCGTCATCCCGATGCCACTAATCAATGTGAAGGCAGTATTGCGGAATAAGTTGAAGAATACCTGTGGGTTCCGCATCCCTACGAAGAAGTATGCGCCGATGGCATAAGCGGTCAGTGCCAGCACCGCTGTGGATATCATCGGTATGAACTGGCGGTTCCTTGCAATAAAAGCAGTAATGCGATTCATGACTACACCACCTTTTTCGAAGCACTGATACCGCGCACAAATGTGCGCACTTGTTCCGAATACAAGAGGATCACCAGGATGACAACCACTGCCTTGATCGCCTGAAGAGCAAATGCCGGCACCCCGATCGCATACATGGATTGGGTGATGGCTTGCATTACCAACGCGCCGACCATGCTGGCAAGCAATGAGAAACGTCCGCCTTTCATGGCTGTGCCACCGATCACCACGGCAAGAATGGCATCCAATTCGGTTGTGAGTCCAATGTTATTGGCATCTGATGTTTTAATATTCGAACTGGCAACCAGACCGGCAATCCCGGCACATAAACCACAGAATGTATACACCAGTAGTTTGATCTTCTTTTCATCAATCCCGCTGAAAAAACTGGAGCGGAAATTGGTTCCTACTGATTCAATGAACATACCGATGGCAGTCTTGCGGGTCAGCAACCAGGAGATCGCAAATACCGCAGCTACAATGTAAAGAGAAAATGGCAGAACAATCCAACCCTGACCAATAAATGAATAAGGCCTGTAAGTAATTTGAACCCGAAGCCCATTCGTAATCAACTGCGCAATGCCGCGTCCTGAAATCATCAGGATCAGTGTTGCCACCATGGGTTGGATGCGCATATACGCAACCAGAACACCATTCCACATACCACAAAGGATGGCGACCAATAATGCCGAGACTATCACCAACCAAAGCGGCTGAAAGGTGTAATTTGGATCCGTTACAAAGAACACTTCATTTTTGAGCGCTGAGGGGTTCATCAAGATCCCAGCCACGGAGGCTGCTATCGCCATAGTGGCGCCTACCGAGAGGTCTACGCCACCAGTAGCAATGACCAGCGTCATTCCAATGGCAAGAAGCATCACAGTCGAGCCGTTTCGAAAGATATCAATCAGGCTTCCATGCAGGTTGCCATCTCTATTTTCAATGCTGAAAAAACCGGGGATAAAAATAAAATCGAATAGTAAGATAAGCGACAATGCAACGATTGGGAAGAACAACGTGTTCTCCGTAACCTGTCTCCACGCGAAAGTTCGATTAAATATTTTTTTCATGCTTCACTTCCTGCAATGGCATGGATGATCGTGCTTTCCTCCACATCGCCTGCAAACTCAGCCACTTTCTGGCGTTCACGCAGGACGACAATGCGATGGCTGGTACGCAGAACTTCCTCCAATTCAGAGGAGATGAACACACAGGCTTTCCCCTCTTCAGCCAGGGAGAGCACAAGTTTTTGGATTTCGGCTTTTGTACCCACATCGATTCCGCGGGTCGGCTCATCAAGGATAAGTACCTGAGGATTGGTAGCCAGCCATCGTGCGAGGATCACTTTCTGTTGATTGCCGCCACTCAGATTTTTAACCGGCTGGTCTGCCGAAGGGGTGGCTATGTTTAGTAATTCAATGTACTTCTCTGCAATCTCATACTGCTCCGGCAAACTCATGTATTTGAGCCAGCCTTTGCTCGCCTGTATGGCAAGAACGATATTTTCCCTTACTGTCAGATCATCCACAATTCCAGCCGCCTTTCTATCTTCCGGGCAGAGAGCTATGCCGCGTTTGATCGAATTCAACGGGGAGTGATCGTGAACTTCCTTGCCATTTATGGAAATCGAACCTGTATCCGGTTTATCAACTCCAAATAAAATACTGGCAGTTTCCGTGCGACCCGAACCAAGCAGCCCTGCAAAACCAACCACTTCGCCAGCATGCAGATCCAGGTCAAGGGGTTGGATCGCGTCTGTAAGACCATATCCCCTCGCCTGCAATAAGGCTTCACTTTTAATGTGTTTTCCGCTTTCCAATTTTGTTTTTGTCATTTCATCGAATTCGGCCAGATTGCGACCGATCATTTTTGAGATTAAACCAACACGCGAAATGGCAGCGGTTTCGTACGTCCCAACCAATTTTCCATTCCGCAGGACAGTGATCCTGTCTGAGACTTCGTACACCTGACCAATAAAGTGTGTAATGAAAATGATCCCCACACCTTGATTCTTTAGTTTTTTCATCACCTTGAAGAGTTGGTCAGTTTCATGCTCATCCAAACTGGATGTGGGCTCATCAAGAATGAGTATTTTTGCCGAGGCAACATAAAGCGCCCTTGCAATTGCAACCATCTGCTGAATAGCCACTGTATATGAACCCAATGGCTTGGTAACATCGATATCAACGCCTAACAAGTTATGAAGAGTCGCACTTGCCAGTGCATTCGTCTTCGCCCAATCAATCCGTCCTGCTTTATGAGGCTCGCGCCCCAGAAGAATATTCTCGGCAACAGATAAATTCGTACACAGGTTGATTTCCTGATAGACTGTGCTGATTCCCAATTCCTGAGCCTCCAATGGAGACTTGGGTTGTATTTCCCTGCCATCAAAGATGATTTTGCCTGAATCGGGCTGGTCCACACCTGTCAATACTTTCATCAAGGTGGACTTCCCGGCACCGTTTTCTCCCACAAGACAAAGGATCTCTCCTTTTCTGAGCGTCAAACTTACATCTTCAAGTGCCTGTACGCCAGGAAAGGCTTTACCGATGCCTTCCATCATAAGTAAACTTTGATCCGACTCAGACATATGCGCCTGCCTATTGTGAATAGTTCTTTTGAAGAATTGGGAAGCGATGGAACCATCGCTTCCCATTTGGTTATTTACGCTGATCCACCATCCCTGCAGGGATGACAGATAGGTTCAAAGTTTAGTACTTGCGCCCAGCTGCAATATCCTTCAGAGCCGGATCATCCATGAAGAACACACTTTCCTGTGAAGGAATCCACTTGGGCAGAGACTCACCATTGAGAGCTGCGAGAGCTGCTTCGTAGACCTGCGGGGCAAGCAACGGATTGCATTCCACAGTGACGTTCAGTGTTCCATCGAGCATTGCCTGGAAGGCACCGGCGGTGGCATCCACAGAGATGAGCTTCACATCCACAGCAGGAACGAGACCGGCTTCCTTGAGCGCTTCGATCGCGCCGAATGCCATTTCATCGTTCTGGCCGAAGATACCCTGGACGTCCTTGGTTTCCTTCAACCAGGCTTCCGTAACCTGCTTGCCTTCAACAACGCTCCAGTTGGCGGTCTGGCTCTTGGTTACTGTGATACCGCACTTCTCAGCGGTCTCGCGGAAGCCCGTGCCACGGTCAATGGCGGGAGCAGCACCCACGTTTCCAACCAATTCCCAAACGTTCTTTGATGCACTGCCTTCGAGCATCTTGCACATTTCGGTACCGGCTTTGCGGCCTTCTTCAACGAAGTCGGCGCCAATGAAGGTAACATAGTAATCTTCAAAACCATCGATGCGGCGATCTGAAAGGATCACTGGCTTGCCAGCGGCCTTGGCATCCTTAAGAACCTGATCCCAACCAGTTACTTCGAGTGGTGACATGACAATCACATCCACTTCGGGATCCTGGATAAATTGCTGGAAACCAGCAACCTGCTTGGAAAGATCGTTCTGGGAATCATAGAACTTGAGGTTGATGCCCAATTGTGTGGCAGTTTCCTTGAAGGAAGCACTGTTGGCAGCGCGCCAGCCACCTTCGGAACCGGTCTGAAGGAAGCCCACGGTCATATCCGCATATGTCCAGACCTTGGCTGCAGGTTCGGCAGGTGCTTCGGTCGCGGCGGGAGCTGCGGGTTCCGCAGGTGCTTCGGTCTTGGCGGGCTCGGCGGGAGCTGCGGGTTCTGCAGCGGGGGCGCCGCAGGCTGCCAAAATGAAGGAAGCAAGTACGATCAGGAAGGCTATTTTCTTAAACATTTTTCTTCTCTCCTGTTAGAGCAATATTATCTTCGTGCAGGTATTTTGTTACGATATAATCGGGTCACGCGAAGGTGCCTTTGTGTCGATGGGCTATCTTTCGCCCGGGAGTGCTCGCCTGGAGATGGCATTCAATAGGTGGGCACTTCCTCTCTATTTATGTGATTTCATGATTTTCGTGCCGTTTCACCTCCATGATATTCCGTTCTTTTTTGCGGAAATACTAGAAGTCCAAACTTGCCTTTTGATTTCTGACACTTACCACGATACACACTCCAAGGCTACATCAAAGTGGCATGAAACTCCATGATTTTTCTTTGGGATGAAGTTTGTTTTTTCATTGTGTACACAAGCAAAAGGAATACGACCTCATCGGATGGCAGATCTTTCATAAAAAGAGTTAATTTTCTTTCGATGGAGTTAAATTATTTACGCAAACTAGTATTTGCGGGTGGGTAAGATCTCGGCAGCATTTTCAGGGAAGAAGACGCTTTCAATGATTGGCACCCATTTGGGAATGGATTCGCCATTGACAACTTTCAATGCCAGCTCGAAAAACTGCGGTCCGAGCAGGGGATTACACTCAACAGTTGCATTTAATTTCCCGGCGATCATCGCTTCAAACGCACCCCGTGCGGCATCAACGGAAACGATCTTTATGTCTTTTCCGGGCTGGAGCCCGTATTCCTCAATGGCTTGGATCGCCCCAAGCGCCATATCATCGTTATGCGCATATACCGCCGTGATGGTAGCTCCATGCTTCCGCAGGAATGCTGCCATGACTTCCTTGCCTCTGGCGCGCGTAAAATCACCAGATTCCGAATCGATGATTACCATTCCCGGATAATCTCTAAGTACCTCGCGAAAGCCTGTATACCGGTCATTTGCAGGAGCGGAGTCAATGGTTCCCACGAGTTCAACTATGTTTGCCTTCCCATTGACCAGTTCCGCCATGATCCGCGCCGAGTTGCGTCCTTCTTCAAGGAAATCCGAACCCACATAAGAGACGTACAGATCTTCCGATACATCGGCACGCCGATCGACCAGGATGATGGGGATGCCGGCATCCTTCGCCTCTTGCAATACCTCGTTCCAGCCTGTTTCAACGATGGGGGCGATCCCGATGATGTCCACCTTCTGGACGATCAACTTGCGCACTGCCACGATCTGGTTATCCTGTTTCTGCTGCGCATCGAGAAAGCGCAATTCCACTCCCAATTGTTCAGCCGTTTCTTTAATGGATAAAGTATTCGCCTCGCGCCACTCGCTTTCGGCTCCAAGCTGGGCATAACCAACAATTAAATCCTGATATGTTTTCCTGGGTTTGACCTCTATAAGGGAACCGGGTTGGGAAGGAGAAGATAAGGATAACCCGGGGGAACAGGCTAAAAGTCCAAGAAAGGAGGCGAGAGTTACAAAGAAAATAAAAATATGTGAAGGCTTCATTGAGTTCAATCCTCGAATCTTTGGAATCGATTCTTATACCAAGATGTCCACAGGCCCCTGGGTCTCGGGCTCCGTCTCCAATTTGGCTGGGATGACAAGGGTCACACAAGTGCCGGTGGTGTACTCACTTTGAACAGAGAGCCCATAGGGCTTTCCATAATATAGTCGTATGCGTTTATTGACATTGCCAATTCCAAAACCGCTTTCAAGCTTGATGTCACCCGAGTCATCCTCCAGTTCAGCCCGCAGTTGTGCCAACTTCTCCGGTGTAAAGCCGATCCCATCATCTTCCACTTCGAGCTGAACTTCATCATGGTTCTTTTGTCTGGCACGCACATTGATCGTGCCTCCCTGACGTTTGTTCTTAATACCGTGATAAATGGCGTTTTCCACCAATGGTTGAAGAATTAGTTTTAGAATGGTATTCTCAGACACATCCTCATCGACTTCGATTTTATAATCCAGAATATCCCGGTAGCGCATCTTCTGGATTTTCAGGTAGCTTCGGATACGTTCAACTTCCTCACCGATGGTGATCCAGTCCCTGCCTTTGCTAAGGCTAATGCGAAAGAAACTTGAGAGGGCGCTGACAATTTCAACGACCTGGTCGGTTTTATTGGACTCAGCCATCCAGATAATCGTATCGAGAGTGTTATAAAGAAAATGGGGATTGATCTGTGCTTGAAGCGCCCGCAGTTCAGCCTTCTTGAGATTTTCCTGTTCCTTGATTTTCGAATCCAGCAACACCTTGATTTTGCCGATCATGATGTTGAAACTCAACCCCAGTTCGGTGATTTCATCCACATTGTCACTGGTCATCAATGCCTGAAGATCATTTTTAGTAATGGTGGTGGTCACATCATGCAATTTTTTGATAGGCGTATAAATGCTCTTTGAAAGACCCCAGGCTGCCACTACCGAAAAAGCTACTGCACTGAATATCAGAAGAATGGAAAGGATTTGCCAGCGCACATAACCTTCGCGCATCACCTGGTATTGACTTTCGGTGCGATCCACCTCATATAGGACGTAATTCTGGACAACTTCCTCCATAACCGAGGTTGCAAAACGGATGTTTTCCAATATGGCTTCATTTTCAGTGGCGGTGCTGTTGTTGGCAATCTTGTCACCCATCTCGTTGACATATTCCTGCAACGTTTGGAGTGTTCGCAGGATCAAATCCAGCTTGACCCTGGCTCGCTGCGAATCGGTATTCTCCATCATCCAGCGGACTTTAATATTTACGTTATCCAGGATCTCATATTGTTTCCCCTCCGAAAACTTGATCTTCCCGGCAACAATCTTCCACATTTCATTGTCGATATCTGGTTTGATGCTACCGCTGATACTGTTGGCAGTCGTGATGTTCGTGATGATGGCGTCATACTGGCGGCTGTAGCTCAGAACCTGCAACATGGAGACAACATTTGTCGTTCCCATCAGGAAAATGACAATACATAGAGAAGCCAGGATCTTGGCGCGGATGGACAAATTGGCACCTGCCATAAGATCGGCAAGCCAGCTCAAGGACCCAAGCGGGACTTTGCTTGTCGATCTCGCCTGTGTGCTGATCCGACTTAGAAACTGTCTGAATCCAGTTGTTGCGGTTTTATAGGTCACATCGCTCTCCTGCTGCGGGAACTATACCTGTGATCGAAATTCGATGGGAGACATCCCGGTATGCTTTTTGAAAACAGAACTAAAGTAATGGGGGTCGTTATAACCGACCTCATATGCAATATCTGCTGACCTCATCGTGGTCATCCTGAGCAATCCCTTCGCTCTGTTGATACGAATCTCTGTCAGGTACTCCTTGAAAGTTTTACACATTTCCTGACTGAAGACAACACTAAAATGACTGGCGCTCAGGTTCACCTGGGCAGCCACATCGTTCAGCGAGAGTTCCGGGTCAGCGTGATGCTGCTCGATATATTCTTTTGCCTGACGAATCAGGTATGCATGCTGACCATTGGGCTGACTATCTCGAAATGCCAACCCAATTGAAATCATCTTGTAAACATGTTCGCGCAAGAGTTCCACCGATTTGATGCCTGCCAGTGTTGTTTCAATGGAACCCAACTCCGGGATAACCTTATCGATCTCCCCACCCAACTCGGTGATAATTTTGGCAGTTGCCAGAATAACATCGACAAAAATATAGTTTTTGATCAGTGTGGATTTCTGTGCAGTTTCACTCAAAGGGCGAAGGTATGCATCAAAGAATCCATCGAATTCATCTTTTGAGCCGGAACGCAGATAATTTTCCACAGCCATTTTATCCAGCTTGAGCAATTCCCGGCGTTCAATGGACTGATTAAGGTTGAGCCCGTTTCCATTCACTGGATTCTGAATCTGCAGCAACGCATCTACAAACGACCGGGAGATATCTGCAATTCGTTTCTTGGAAGCCCCTACACCGATGGTAAGCCGATAACGAGTCTTTGCCACTATCTGGCGTATCTGCTCCAGCAGCAAATCACGTTCCTCTTCGAGATATTCCGGCGTTACGCCTTTCATGATCAGGGTGATATCACCCCAGTCTCTTTTCAGCGTAAAGATATCCGGATTTTCCTCGACCAACTCAGTGATGGAACGCTGGACTTGTTGATAGTCATCATGATCATATTGTTCTGTGCGATCGCCCAACTCAAGTTTCAGGATCACAACCAGATAATGCCTGGCACTCAGATCCAGACCAAACGCCTGTCCCTTCTCGATTGCCTCTGTCGGGGAAATTGCCCCAACAACAAGCTTGAACAAAAGCCTTTCGCGAAGCATTGCCCGATTGTCTTCCATCTGTTCTCGAAGCTTTCTCAGGTCATCCTGTTCTTTTCTTTCCTGATCCAGTTGTACACGCAATTTTTGCAGAGTAGTCTGCAAACTTTGAACAGTGATCGGCTTCAAGAGATAATCCGTAACCCCGAGGTTGATTGCCTTCTGGGCATATTCAAATTCATCGTGACCGCTAAGGATGATTATCTTGACCCAGGGCATACGCTCCCGAACGATTTTGCTCAACTGCAAACCGTCCATGAATGGCATCTTAATGTCAGTAATAAGTACATCAGGCTGGGCTGTACGCAATAACGGGAGTGCCATCTCACCATCCGCTGCCTCGCCGCAAAATGCAAAACCACTTGCCGCCCAATCTACATTGTCGCGGATACCTTCACGGGTAATGATTTCATCCTCAACGAAAAAGACCTTATACGCCATATGTCATCCTTGGGCTTTAAGACCATTTTACTCCATACAGTCACCCTGGCGGAGGCTTGCGTTGCGCTATTCCAGAGTTGCAATTCTGGTTGTAGGCTAGTTTTAGGAGCCTTTCAAGGTTGTAATTTCATTCATTGGGTGGATTCGGAAGAGGTGGAGGGGTGAACCGGGCCCATTTTGGAGGAAATAGGCAGAGGGTCCAGCTCGACCGGATTCTGGATCGCAGAGAAACCCACTTGAAGGAGAAAACCATCAGTCGTATGGAGGCTCCTGTAGTGTATTCATCCACCTGGGAAAGTATATTTCGGGGTTTGGTTTTTAGTGTTCACTTAGTTGGTAATTTGGCGCTTCCTTTGTAATGATCACATCGTGCGGATGACTTTCAATGAGACCCGCGCTGGTGATGCGAGTGAGGCGGGTTTTGGTGCGAAGATCGTCCAGCGATGCTGCACCTGCATACCCCATGCCCGAGCGCAGTCCACCAACAAGCTGGTAAACATATTCTCCAAGTGCGCCCTTATATGGCACACGCCCTTCGATGCCCTCGGGGACAAGCTTGCTGCTTCCGCTTTGACTCGTGGCATACCGGTCAGCGCCATAGCCTTTCATCGCACCGAGGCTGCCCATACCGCGATATTCCTTGAAGCGGCGACCTTCATACAACAGGACCTCGCCTGGCGCTTCTTCGAGTCCTGCCAGCATACTGCCAAGCATGACGGCACTGCCACCCACGACGATTGCCTTCACAATATCGCCGCTGAATTTGATACCACCATCTGCAATGACAGATATGCCGTGCTTTTTCGCGACTTGCGCGCATTCGAAAATTGCAGAGACTTGTGGCATGCCCGCGCCTGAGATCACACGAGTTGTACAGATGGAACCCGCGCCGACTCCGACTTTGATTGCATCTGCTCCTGCCTTAATGAGCGACTCTGCCCCTTCGGCTGTTACCACGTTGCCCGCGAAGACAGGCAGATCCTTCCAGGCACTCTTGATGCGGCGCACGGCTTCGAGCACACCCCTGGAATGTCCATGTGCGGTGTCAATGGTGATGGCATCCACACCTGCTTTGACCATCAAGTCCACGCGGATTTCGAGGTCCTTGCCAACACCGGCAGCCGCGCCCACGATCAGACGTCCCTTCGAGTCTGTCGCGGCATTGGGGTAGTCCCGCGCTTTCTGAATATCCTTAACCGTGAGCAAGCCTTTCAACATTCCGTTTTCATCCACAAGCGGAAGTTTCTCGATGCGATGTTTCTGGAGGATATCCTTCGCTTCTTTTGCGGAAATCCCAACTCTCGCCGTGACGAGTTTATCTTCGCCGGTCATGAATTGACTGACGGGCAGGCTATAGTCTTCCGCTTCGACAAACCGGATGTCGCGGTTGGTGAGGATGCCGACGAGTTGTCCGTTTTCATTTGTGATCGGCACACCGCTGATGTGATACGTGGACATAATCTCTTCGGCGCGACTCAGCGGCGCGTCGGGCGATAAGCTGATCGGTTCAACGATCATCCCGGATTGCGAGCGTTTGACTTTTTCCACCTCAGCCGCCTGGACATCGGGCGGCATGTTGCGGTGGATGATTCCCATCCCACCTTCACGCGCCAGCGCAATGGCAAGCCTTGCTTCAGTGACCGTGTCCATTGCAGCAGAGAGGATGGGGATGTTTAATTTGATCTGTGATGTCAGTTGAATACATACATCTGTTTCGTTGGGCAATACTTCCGTGTAACCCGGAACAATGAGAACATCGTCGAAGGTCAGAGAATCAAAGCGAGTGAAAAGTTCTTCGTTCATTTGTTTATCTCCTTAATAAGTTGACAGTCACTTGCTTCGCAAAAGTGACTGTCAACTAGTCTTGATTTATTCAACCTGTTTCTTCAAGTAAGCATGAATGGCTGTATCGTAGTGGGCAGTGGATGCAAATCCTTTGACTGCCAAACGTTGGCGTGTCTTTTCCGGGATGCCGCCAGCGCGGATTTCATCCAGAACGGAACTGTAGTCAGATGGATCGCAAACCAATGTGACGCGTTCGTGATTCTTCGCCGCGGCACGGATGAGGGTCACGCCGCCGATGTCAATGTTTTCGATGGCATCGCCGTACGTGACTGTGGGTTTGGCAACGGTCTCTTCGAATGGATAGAGATTAACCGCGACAAGATCAATGTAATCCCAACCGAGGTTGAGGAGTTGTTGGTGGTCTTCGTCCGTGGGGCGGGCGAGCAGTCCGCCGTGGATGGCAGGATGAAGAGTCTTGACTCGTCCACCGAGGATTTCGGGAGATTTTGTATAATCCGCCACTTCGGTGACAGGAATAGCATTGTCGCGGAGCAGCTTCGCAGTCCCGCCTGAAGCGAGTAATGTCCAGCCGAGATCGGCAAGACCCCTGGCAAATTCAATGAGTCCGGTTTTGTTGTGTACGGAGAGAACGGCAGTGGGCATGATGTAATTCCTTTCAAAGCGGATGAGTGTCAAAACGGATGAGTGAAGCGGATAAGCGGATGATTGCAAACGGACTTTCACACGGATTCACGGAGGGAAACGGATATTGTCAGTGACTTTCATGTTCAAGGTCGGATGTGACGATTGTTTGTAGGGTTTTCACTAAAAGGCGATGTTCGGTTTGATGAACACGGGTTTCAAGGGATTCCAATGTGTCATCTTTTTCAATTAGCACAAATTCCGTTGCGAGCACGGGACCGTTATCCACGCCTTCATCGGGGACCAGATGAACCATGACGCCCGTGTGAGCGATCTCGCCGCGTTGATAAGCATCGAAAGCGCGCTCGATGGCATGGGTGCCAGGAAACATTCCGGGCAACGCCGGGTGGAGGTTGACGACGCGGTTGGGAAATGCGGAAAGAAATGAAGAGGTGAGGATGCGCATCCAGCCAGCTAGAATCACGTAGTCAGGTAAACACGTAGACACGTAGGCAGTAAGGCGAGCATCATATTCCGAGCGGGATTCGTTTGCCTGTTTGGCAAAATAAACGGCTTCAACTCCGGCATTTTTTGCACGGACAAGTCCATAGGCATCCGCTTTGTTACTGATAACGGACACAACTTTAGCGTTAAGTTCGCCCGCATTACACGCATCAAGAATTGCCTGTAAATTAGAGCCATTACCAGAAACGAGAACGGCGAGGCGGGAAGGAATAGTCACAACTCTTTTCATGTTTACCTGTTTAAGTGTTACCGTTCTTAGTGATGGAACAAACGCAGGCTTGAGAAGACCATGGTCATGCCATACTCATCACACGCGGCAATGACATCTT
>Ga0105104_10001555_pt1 | contig 17191 bp, 11 predicted proteins | sample PPLLaktember2015_3_FD_87034 | JGI IMG/M metagenome (GOLD analysis project Ga0105104, IMG submission 87034) | Freshwater sediment microbial communities from Prairie Pothole Lake near Jamestown, North Dakota, USA - PPLs Lake P7 Core (6) Depth... | ecosystem: Environmental > Aquatic > Freshwater >... | reverse complement strand
CAGGCCCGGCGGCTTCGGGTTTTGTGTTGACCAGCCCCCAGGGCAGGCGATTACTGGCCAGGGCTTTTTTCCTCGGCAAAGCGACCAACAACTTCGCAGAATACACCGCAATTCACAAGGCACTCGAAGCAGCAAAATCATTAGGGGCAGAGCAAATCACCGTTTACAGCGACAGCGAGCTTTTAGTCAGGCAAATCAACGGCCAATACAAGGTAAAGAGCGACCAGATAAGACCGCTGTTTGCTCAAAGTATCGCGATGCTTGGCCTGTTCAAAAGCTGGCAGGTCAGCCATATCCCGAGAGAGAAAAATACGCAGGCCGATGAGCTTGTTAATAAAGCTCTCGACCTCGGAAGAGACGTCGAAATGAAGACCGAATCGGTTAAAAAAGTAAAACCAGTCCGGCTGGGAATTCTGATAAGCGGCGGAGGCACTACCCTGATGAATCTCGTCGAGCGTATCAGGCAGGGAGAGTTGAACGCAGAAGTGGCACTGGTGATAAGCTCAGTTTCGACCGCCGGGGGAGTTGAGAAAGCAAAGGCCGCTGGTCTAAACGTTAAAATCATTCGTAAAAAAGATTATCCCGGCATAGACGAATTCAGCAAAATGATAGAGCGGCAGCTTGCGGATGCCGGCGTTGAGCTTGTAATACAGGGCGGATGGCTGTGCCTTTGGAAGATACCCCCCCGCTTCGAAAATAAGGTAATGAACATACATCCGGCACTGCTGCCGAGCTTTGGCGGACAGGGAATGTGGGGGCATAACGTTCATGAAGCCGTTTTGCGTGCCGGGTGCAAGGTCAGCGGCTGCACGGTGCATTTTTGCACAAACGACTACGACAAAGGCCCGATTATTGTCCAGCGGTGCTGCCCCGTAAAAGAAGGAGACAGCCCCGAAACTCTCGCGGCGAGGGTTTTTGAGCAGGAGTGCATCGCCTACCCGGAGGCGATTCGGCTGTTCGCCGAAGGAAGATTGACAGTTCGGGACGGCCTGGTAACAATAAAGTAAAAGTGAAATATCATACTGTGACACTATGAATAAACAGCAGAAATGGACTGTGACGAATTTTGTGATTGTGATTGTTATCACCATCGCGGCGGTCATTGGAATGGTCGAGCTGAAAAACTGGGTCAACTATTCAGAAGCGACGCGGGCGATGGAGCATTTGTGGCGAGTCGTCAGCGACTACAAACAGAAAAATGGTTCCGTACCGCCCGAGTCATACATTGACAGCGTCAAAGGGGTTCTCGAGGGAAAGGCCCGGATAGGAAATTTGCGTTACAGGGCATTGGCAATACAGATTGATTCGCCGCCGGATACGATTTTAGCTTACGCGATAAAAGATTATCATTCTTTGCTTTTCAGGCCCGAAGCGATTGTGCTTCGCCTCAACGGCCATGTCGAGTGGTTGGAAAAGAAACAATTCGAACAGCTTCTTGCCAAACAGCAAACACCGCTGGAATTGCAGTTGACCCCCGCAAAGTAACCGGATTTTGACGGCTGTTTCGTTTTAGACGACGGCCTTTTCGCCCTTGGCCGGCAGTGGTACGTCGGCGCCTTCCAGCTTAAGATGGTCGTCGTCAAGCACGTCTATCCGTATCATGTTTTTGCCCTTGAATTCGCCTCGCAGCACCGCTTCCGAGAGCGGGTCTTCGATATAATGCTCGATTGCCCTTCGCAGCGGGCGGGCGCCGAATTCGGGGTTATAGCCCTTGTCAATAAGGAATTCCTTGGCCCGGTCGGTCAGCTCCAGTTTGAAGCCGTGCTCGGTGAGCCGTTTGAATACCTTGGAAAGCTCGTATTCGACAATCGTCTGGAGATTTTCCTTTGACAACGGCTTGAAGACGATTATGTCGTCCACGCGGTTGAGGAACTCAGGTCTGAAATGGCGTTCGACCTCCTTGTGGAGCATATCTTTCATTTTGTCGTAGTTGGCCTCGGGGGTCTTCTTGCCGAAACCGAATCCGGAGCTGTTTTTAATCAGCTCAGCGCCGATGTTGCTTGTCATAATCAGGATTACGTTCTTGAAGTCGATCATTCTGCCGAAGCTGTCGGTCAGACGGCCTTCGTCCATAATCTGAAGCAGGATGTTATAGACGTCGGGGTGCGCCTTTTCGATTTCATCGAGCAGCAGCACAGCGTAAGGTCTTCGTCTGATTCTTTCGGTAAGCTGACCGCCTTCTTCGTAGCCGACGTAGCCCGGAGGGGCGCCAACCAGCCGGCTGACGTTATGTTTTTCCATAAACTCGCTCATATCCAGCCGGACAAGGGCGTTGCGGTCGCTGAACATAAATTCCGCAAGCGCCTGCGCCAAAAGGGTTTTACCCACGCCGCTGGGGCCCAAGAAGATAAAGCAGCCCATCGGCCGGTTGGGGTCTTTCAAGCCGCTTCTGGAACGGCGGACCGCCTTGGCTATCGCGCCTATCGCGTCGTCCTGGGAAACGACCATCTTGTGAATCTCCTGCTCAATCTCGAGCAGGCGCTGGGTCTCTTTCTTCTCAAGACGAGTCAAAGGCACGCCTGTCATATTGCTTACGACTTCAGCGATTACTTCAGGGTCAACCACCCCGGTCATCTCTTTATTTTCTTCGTACCATTTCTTCTGCATTTGCGCCTTGTCGTTAAGCATCTGCTGGGCCTGGTCTCTAAGCGCAGCCGCACGTTCATAATCGGCGCTTCGAACCGCCTCGTCCTTTTCACGCTGGAGCTTCTCGATTTTTCCCTCAAGCTCAGCAAGATTGGGAGGAGGCGTCATATTCTTTAACCGGACCCGTGCGCCCGACTCATCGACAACGTCAATGGCCTTGTCGGGCAGGCATCTGCCGGTGATATATCTGGTTGAAAGCTCCACCGCCTGAAACAGCGCCTCATCGGTGAATCTGACCCTGTGGTGCGCCTCGTAGCGGTCTCGCAACCCTCTGAGGATTTCTACCGTTTCGTCTTTTGAAGGCGGCTCGACGATAATGGTCTGGAATCGTCTTTCCAAAGCGCCGTCTTTTTCGATGTGCTTTCGAAACTCATCGAGCGTGGTCGCGCCGATACATTGCACCTCGCCTCTGGCAAGGGCCGGCTTTAAGACGTTGGAGGCGTCAATCGCGCCTTCCGCGCCGCCTGCCCCGACGAGTGTATGCAGCTCGTCGATAAATAATATTACGTTTTTAGCGCGTCTGACCTCGTTTATTACCGCCTTTATGCGTTCCTCGAACTGGCCGCGGTATTTTGTTCCCGCCACCATCATAGCCAGGTCCAGAACAACCAGCCGTTTATCTTTCAAAATCTCCGGCACCTGCTTATTGATAATCTGCTGGCTGAGTCCTTCGACGATAGCGGTCTTGCCCACGCCTGCCTCGCCGAGTAATACCGGGTTATTTTTTGTGCGTCTGCACAATATCTGAATCAGCCGCTCGATTTCGCGTTTTCTCCCGATAACCGGGTCAAGCTCGCCGTCAACGGCCAATTGCGTCAGGTCTCTGCCGAAGCTGTCCAAAGCGGGGGTCTTGCTCTTTGGTTTACCCGCCATGGCCGGGCCGCCCATCTTCATATCGAGTCCCGCCGCCGGCTCATTGGTATCAACGCCCGCCCCGAGAAGATTAAGAACTTCCTGCCGGACGTCCTCCAGCCGAAGCCCAAGATTCATCATTACCTGTGCGGCTATGCCTTCTGTCTCGCGCAACAGGCCCAACAACAGGTGCTCTGTTCCCACATAATTATGATTAAGAGACCTCGCCTCTTCGATAGCGTACTCGATTACCTTCTTTGCGCGGGGGGTATGAGGGAGCTTGCCCATTGTACCCATATCCGGGCCGCTCTTGACGAGCTTTTCAATCTCAAGGCGAAGCTTCTTTATATCGACCTCGAGATTCTTAAGCACAGTAGCCCCTACGCCGCTTCCCTCTTTGACCAGACCAAGCAGGATATGCTCAGTTCCGATATATTCGTGGTTAAAACGCTGCGCTTCCTGGTTGGCCAGCGCCATTACCTTGCGTGCCCTGTCTGTAAATCGCTCGAACATCTTTTTACCTCAAAAGTGCCTTCAACGTTGAAAGTTTAACTTTTTATATTCCTGAGTTTCCCGCTCCGCGCTCTTGATCTTGCTTTGAAGACCATCATTCTACCAGCCCCTGTTAACCTGTCAATGGGCGCCGCAAGCCAATCTCCGGAATCTTAGTTCTCATATACTTATATGTAACTGTAAAACCGATGTTCATTCACCGGGCCGCGGTTTGCGGCGTCTTGCTATTCTATCGACAAAAACGGGGCCTCACTTTTCACCTTGTCTGACAAAAATCCGCCTTTTTTATGCCAAAAACCCGCTTCAAGTCCCTTTTTATTCGACCAAACACCTTATAAGAGTAGATTCTAAGTAATTTTCTTGTATTTAATGTTACTTATCAGGTATAAAAACAGCTTCACAGTCGGCTGGTATCGAAAAATTTACTAAAATATAGAAATTTAAGGGAGGTCCTGAAAATGTTAAGGGCAATGCGTTCAAGGGTCGTAACACTATCAGTATTATTGGTCGTAAGTTTTTCCATTCCCGGTTTTTCAGCGGAAAGCGACGTTCTGAAAATGGCGCCGGCAGATTCGCTGTTTTGCGCTAGGATTAACAATCTGGACGCAACGACCGGCTCACTCGACCAGTTTATCTCAGGCGTATTGCCAATGCCTGTGGTTACTTCGATGTTAGTGAAGGCCCAGCTTTCCGCGATACTCGGCAATCCCAACCTCGACGGCCTGAATACGGCCGGCAGCTTCGCGGTCTTCGGCAAAGCCGAATTGAACCAGATGACTCCCGACATATACGTTTTAATACCTGTAACAAACTATGATAAGCTTGCTGACGTAAACACAAACGTTTCCAGGCCCGACGCCAACGGCGTATCGGTTATCACAATGGCGGGCAGGCCATTTGTCTATATGAGCAAAATCGGCTCATTCGCGGTTATTTCAAAGGACTACGCAAAGACAATGCAAATGGCTAAATCGCTTTCTGCCGGCTCAGCCCCGTCGTTAGCCGCCTCGCTCGACGCAGCCCAGGCAAAGCAGGCCGACACCGAGCCGGTCTGGATTTACGGAAACATCCAGCAAGCGTCGAAAATATACGGGCCAATGCTTTTTGCCCAGATTGAACAGCTCAAGACAATGATGCCGAAACCAGCAGAGCCGAACAAACCCGCACCACCGATGAATCCCGCCGTGATGATTGATATGTATTCCGGTATGCTCAAGACGCTGATGAACGAGGGAAAATCTCTGACGATAGCGGTCAATCCGAAGGCAGACCTTCTGCTTATTAAAACAACGTTTAACGCTGTCCATGGAACGGAAACGGCCGGTATGCTCAGTGCCGATAAGGCCCCGGCGATGAAAAACAACCTCGTGGGTTTCACAGAAGACGGCTCTATGATGAATTTAGCCGGAAGGATGAATCATACAACGTATAAAAAATTCAACACCAAATTCATCGACCTGATTGCGCAGTTTGCCGGCAAAGACGCCAACGCCGCCGATGTTGTAAAAACGAAAAAACTTTGCGACGATATGGTTGATTCGATGGGCGAGAAATTTATTTGCACCCTCTCGGCCGACCCGAATGCAAAGACGTTTATCGATGCCAAATACGTCATAGAAGTCAAAGACGCCGACAAGTTTAACAAAGGAATCGACGAGTTCGCACAAACCTGGTCTGGCGGTGTGTTTGACGACCTGTACAAGAAAATGGGAATTGAAATGGACTTTACCGTCAAGCGCGGGGTCGATAAATATCAGGGAATCTCGATTGACGCGGCTACTTTGAGTATGAAATTTGCCGATGCGAACAGTCCTGAATCACAAATGATTAACGCGATGTATGGAAAGGGCTTTGGATATCGCTGGGCGGTTGTCAACGGCTTATGGGTTTGCAGAATCTCAGACGACCCCAACGCTATTTACAAACTCATCGACCAGGTAAAGGCAGGCCCGCCGGCGCAGGTGTGTCCTGAAATGCAAAAGGCGCTTTCGATTATCCCCGACGCCGATAACGCCGACGTTGTCGCCACCTATAACTATCTGCGATTGTTCAAGATGATGTCGGCTATGATGCCAATGCCGATGCCTAAGATGGATATTCCCAGCAAGAGCAACCTTGTTTTTGCGGCCAGGGTTCGTGACGGCTCGTTATCGCTGGATATGGCATTGCCTAAAGAGCACCTTTCGGAAATGATGATGGCGTTTCAAATGATGCAGATGCAAATGATGCAGCAGAAAATGCAGAACCAGCAAATGCAGACGCCGCCTTCGGCTCCCGCGGAAAAATAACAAATTCCGGAAGAATAGTATTTTTTACGCCGCAGAAGGATGACGGACTGCTAGCGATTAGGCGCTATTCTTCCTGGTCCTTATCCTGAAGAAGTTTTCTCAGATAGTCGTTCTCCCGACGCGTGGCCTCGATATCCAGCAGCAGGTATTTTATGCAAACCCGCAGGTAGTCGAGCGATTCCCGCAGGGTATCGACGCTTTTTTGCAGCCGTTCCTGGTTATCCTCGGCCTGCTTGGCCAGGACAATCAGCCGTTTTGAAGTCGGGTCGGCAGAACCCGAAAATTGTTTTACCAACTCGTTAAGCTCGTCAGCTAATCTTGCCTCGTCCATTGTCAGCCCCTCACAAAAAGGGCGATTTTCAATCGCCGGTTGTTTCTTCAGTTCGGTGCTTTCTATTTTTTATACGTGCGGCCTCGGAAAGGGGTACAATTAAAACGGTGAGTATTTTTCTTAAAATAAAATAGGCAAAAGTAATCGGCCTGCCCTGAGCGAAGCCGAAGGGGATTCGTTTTTCCCGTTTTTGGAAAAGTAATCAACAAGCCGCGTTTTTATCGTTAAAATGAGGGTTGCTATCAGAAAGCCAACATATAGACCGGCTTTTCGGGCTCGGCTATTTCTTACGAGAACTGCGAAATCCTGAGAATATAATTCAGAATTGTCAATTCTTCCCCCTGCGGGGACTCCGGCTGCGCTTCCGCGTTCTCAATTCAGCGGGTTCATCGTTCGGCCCATAAAAAGGATACTGCCCGTTTTGTTGTCCCTGATGAGGAATATGAACGGGTGGTCGGCTCTGAAGACCGGCGGAGGTTGCCTTACTGCGGTTAGTTTCATTGTTACACCTGTCGCGGCGGCCGCTTCGGTGCCTTCCTCGTTTACCTCAACAAAGGCCTTATGAATGACAGCGGATATGAAAAGGTCCCGGCTGCCCGTCATACCGCTGAAATCGGCTTTTGATGTGAAGGCCTCAGCTATCCCCATTGCGCCTAAAATCCTGGCAAGCTCGAATTCGCTCGTCATTTTGAGTCGCGGCAAAAAGACCTGCACCTCGCGTTTTCGCATCTTGCCTAACCAGCCGGAAAGATTATCGAAAGTAAGCTGTTTTTCGAGTCCTTTAACGCCGTCGTTCTTTTTAGGAAGCAGTACGACCATCGACAGGTCCTTATTGACATAAGGCATCGCAAGCACCTGCAGGTCATCTGTCTCGGTATATTCAAAACCGCTGGTCTGAGTCATCATCGGGACGGTTACTTTATTACCCTCAAGCAGGGTAAAAGGAGCGTCTTTGGTAAGTTCGGGCTTAAACTGAATTTCCCATTTACCCTTGAAATAAATGGCGTTGGTCAAGACCAGCCGCGTCATCGAATCGACCGCGCCGGGCTTGATAAGCTCCTTTATTTTGTCTTTAGTTTTGTTTTCGACCCAGGCGTTTATGGTTTTTCGCCCCTCCTCGGCCTGCTTTGCGAAATCGACCTGCTGTAAATTGCCTTCATAGTTTGTCTTTACGAGCGTCAAATATTCATCAAGAAATTTAAAGTCCTTTTGCCCCCAGAGGGCGTTTGCGACGACAAGTTCATAACCGCCTTTCTCACCTTGTGCGTTCAATTGCTTTATTATTGAGCCGAACTTCTTATGAAACTGCTCGTTTTCGATTACCATCGGGAATTGCAGGGCTTTAGCCATTTGCTCGGAGGTAGCGCCTTTTGCCCCGCCGTAAGTCATCGCAAGGGCGGTCGATATGCTGTAAGGCGACAAGAACAAGTTGCCCTGGCCGGCCCGAAGCGTCCCGTAGAGTTCGAGAGCGAATTTATTGTTGCCTGCCGCGATGTCGGCCTGATTTGACTCGGTAGCCGGACAAACCGCCGCCAATCCCGTTAAAACTATCGCAATAATCACGTTTCTTATCGTTTTCATATCTGTCTCCCCTAATTGTTACGTTTTACCCGGCCCGGCGTTTGGCCGCTATTGACAGGGCCGCTAAAAAGGAATTATAATGACTTTACGGTTGCGGGCAGCAATTATTTTAAAAATTGTGAAAAGGTGCGACTATGAACATCGGAAAGAATAATCCCTTGATGAGCGTCAAAAATCTGCTGATAGTAGCCGTCGTGGTACTCATAACGGTTTTTGTGGTCCTGTTCGGTAAATACCTCCCCGGCTCATTTCTTGACGCCGTCGGGCTGCTTTTGGGCCTGATGGGTTTGATTGTCCTGTTTGTAATCCTCGCCACGGCCATGAAAATCCTCGATATCATCGACGAAAACAAGATGAAGCTGGAAAATACGGCCGGCGAGCTGGAAAAAATGCGGCTGGCCCTCAACCAGGTCAACCAGAGCGCCCGGCTCAGCGAAACCGCTAAATCAATCGCCTTTCGTGATAACGACGCACAGACCCTTCGCGACGCTGTTTTTGACAAGCTTCAGCAGAAAGATTTTGACTCGGCCTATGAAATCATCGACGAAATCGCGCACCGCACGGGTTATAAGAAACTGGCAGGCCAGCTTCACAACCAGGCCGACAAATACCGCGACGCTTCAGATGTCGAGAGGATGAACCAGTCGGTTGCTCATATCGACAAGCTCATCGAAGACCACCAGTGGCCAAACGCAAGCGCCCAGATTGAGCGGCTGGTAAGAGAATATCCGTCAAGCGATACGCCCCTTACGATGCGCCAGCGCCTGTCAGACAAAAAAGAGGAACGCAAAAAGGTCCTGCTCAACTCCTGGGATGATGCCGTAAAAAGACAGGCCACCGACCGCAGTTTGGAAATCCTCCGTGAGCTTGACCAGTACCTGACGCCCAACGAGGCGCTTGCCCTGCAGGAAGCCGCCAGGGACGTTTTCAGGACCAAGCTTCACAATCTCGGCGTGCAGTTCTCGCTTGCCATATCAGGCAAACAATGGCCCAAGGCCGTAGAGACGGGTATGGAAATCATCCGCGATTTTCCCAACAGCAGAATGGCCGAGGAGATACGCGAGAAAATCGAAGTCCTCCAGACCCACGCACAAAAGGCCTAAAAGCGGATGACGGAAGACCGATGACAGAAGACAGCAAGCAAATAACGAGTGTCCTTGATTTGTTTTCTGTCCTCAGTCCTCCGTTCTCCGTCCTCTGCTGTTAATGGAAGTCGAACAGCGATTGCGTTTTTATCATCGCAATCTGGTCGGGGTAAGCGGCAAAGGTGTGAACGTGCAGCTCGGTTTTGCGGGCCTCGAAATCGACGTAGCAAAAGGGCTGCAATCCGTCCATCTCAAGCTCGGGGTATCTTACGAAGACGCCGCGGTCCCGGCCGAACTGCTCGAGGTCGGTGAAGCTCTGGCGATACAGGTTGGCGCTGAGACGCTCGACCTGGAAATCGGTCATATAACTGACACCCTTGCTCAGTGTGCATTTATGAGAGCGCGGGCCTTTGAACTGGAACCGCTCAATTAATCCCCGCTCAGGCAGCGGCTGGCTGGGCGAGCTGATTACTTCGCTAAGGCATACGTCGCCCGAAAAGACGCTGATGACGTGAGTGCATCCCGTGACCCATATCAAGGCCTCGTATTTCTCGGTCTTGAGCTTTCTGCTGGAGTAAATATTGAAAAGCTCCGGATGCAGAGGTCTCTGGAATAAGCTGAATGATAACTCATCTATGGCAACGTTGATTTGCGGTGATTCCATAATTTTCAAATCCTATATATCATTGTTGTGATTTACTTCCACAACCTCATTATATGAAATTCGATATGTAAAAATCAAGCCCATTATCAATACTGATAATGGGTTTTTATATACTTATAGGACGATTATTACGCAAATCACGGAGATTAAACGATTAACGAATGGCTGTTTTTATGAAAAAAATTGTTGGAAATCGCGATTTTTTCCGTTTTTTTATCGCTGAAACGCTATCGCGTTTATCAGTGTCGCGATGATGTCGTAAAACGCGTGCGTGCCTGCGGTTATGCCGAATCCCCGCATGGCGAAAAGTCCGGCGAAATATACCCCCGCCATTGTCCTGAAAGTGAACTTCGACCAGTCGAAAGGATCGCCCTGGTTGGGTGTGCCGGAGAGAAAATCGATATGGTGGTGTGCCCCGAAAAGCGCTGCCGATACAAGCACCGCCAGGATAATCGAGCTGCTGTTGCTTAGCCCCAGCACGTCCTGAAAAAGAACTACGAGAATGGTTATCAGAATTAGCCGGAATAGCAATTCCTCGTAAATCCCCGCGCCGAGACCCGTAACGATATCGGCAAGCAGGGCAGGATGCGCGCCGCCTGCTACGACGCTGTTTTTCACGAAGGGGGCGCTATTCAGTAATAAGCTTAGAACGATAAGCGGTATCGCCAGCAATACGCACTCGATTGTCATCGGCAAAAAATCGGTCAGCGATACCCACCATTTCTTTTTTGATGCAAGCTGATACGCTAACAGGATAATGACTACAAGCAGGGCGGGCATCGCCCAGAGAAATTTGCCGCCGAAACCGAGGCGCAGCAAAAACTCCTGCAGCCAGACAAACGCCACGACCCGCACCTGCGTCTGGCTCAGCACGTCGGTATTGATAAATATTGTGCCAAGCTCATAAAAGATGATGAATGGCAATAGATACGCGATTGCGTAAACGGGCCTGCTGGTCCTCTCCAGATAAGAGTCCCGCGTGAAGTTGAACAACTGGTTCGACGCTGATTTAGTTTTTCTTGCCATTCCTTTGGCCCACATTAACTTCTCACCGCGGAGCACGCGGAGACCGCAGAGAAAGAATATAAAACAACCTCTGCGAACTCAGCGTTCTCTGCGGTAAAAGAGTTTATATCGCGGCCAAAGTTTACTTAACCCCCTCGCGAATTACAATACTTAATTCGGATTAGCGGCGTTGAAGGCGTCGAGGTCGAGGATGAAGATTCCTCTGCCGACGCCTGCCTGGTCGCCTAATTTGGCGTATTGGAAGGCGATGAATTTGCCGTCGTCGCTTACGGCGGGGTTGCTGGCCTTAAAGCCCGGATAATCGGAAAAATGTGTCAGGCGCTGTTTCTGTCCGGAGCCGTCCAGGGCGAGCTTGTAAATATCGATGTATTGCGTGCCCATCGGGTTGTGCTCGTCGCATTCGATAAGCGTGTATTTGCCGTCGGGAAAGATTCCTTCCGGCTCATCGTAAATTTTCGGACTGTTGGTGTAATTGACAATTTTACCCGTCTCAAGATTCAATCCCGCCACGTCGCCGTAACGGTATTTGGCCATATACGCGCTGAAAATCAGCTCCGTTTCACCATGCGGGCGAAAATTCTGCGTCTCAACGTCGCATTTGACGCCAAAAGTAAGGTTGTTTGCGTCTAAGATAAGCTTTTTATCAATAAGCTTCGGCTTATCGTTTTCATAAACGATATCGCCCAGATAAATAAGCCCTTCATCCTGAAGCGTCCAGGCGATTCTCAAATTCTTTCTCGAAACGGCAGGCCCTTCCGAGCATTTCTCGCCCAAAGGCACAGGCGCAGCCGAAAGGTCTTTTTTCATAACCCATAATTCAGCGTTCTTGCCGCTCCTGCTTGCCTGCGGATGAGTGGCGTCGAATTTCCTCGCCCCCGAAAGCAATATATCGCCGTTAGATAAATACATCGCCCGCGTGAAACCCTCGTGGTAGAAATGCCCCGTCATAAGACGGATTTTGCCTGTATTAACCTCGACCTCGAAGGCGTCGCCGAAGGTCTTCGATAAAAACAGTATTTTTTTCCCGTCCAGCGACCAGTCCGCCCTTTCCCCGAAATACGATACCTGCCTTATATACGAAGGCAGCTCATCCAGTGGCGACTTCCCCGCTTTACTATCATCGGCGCTGTAACTTACCTTAACAATTAAACCCATCAGGATGCCCAAACAAATTTTCTTAAGCTCTTTGCTCATTTTTTTAACTCCTATTTTTTCTCTGTGTTCTCTATGCTCTTAGTGGTGGAAGTTTTCGGGTTGGCGGCTTTGAAGTCCGTTGCGAAATCCTTTGCCTGCTCTTTGACGGTTCTTGTAATCATACTTTTGGCCATAGTGATGTCGATAAGGCCGAATCGGCTCTGGCTGGGCGCGGGCCAGGTCTGGGCTTCTGTTTTTATCGTCGAATCCCTCGCCAGATGCACCGTCTGTAAAACCATCGATTGCACGTTCATCGCGATACTCAAATTATCAGGCCCGCCGCCTGCCACTTTGACTATCACTAAGTAAAGCCCCACGTCCGGCGTCGCGGGCAAAACCTCGACGCCTGCCGACTGCAAAGCAAGCTCGATATCGCGTTTAAGGTCGCTTTCCTTCAGTAATGAAAGCGTCTCATCCCTGTCTCGCGAGATTTTCACGGTTACCGCCACCCCGGACAAACCCTTGAGCGTTGATATCTTGAAATTTTCCAGTTGATGTCTTTCCGAAGGCGTTACCGCAAGAACCAGTCCCGCCAAAAAGACCGAACAGCAGGCGATTACCGAAATCGTAATTTTTGTTTTTCCCATAAGACCCGTCCTTTCACAGCTTCTGCACGAGCACTAATAACGCTTCTTTCTTCTGGCCGCCTCTTAAAAAAGTAACATTGACTTTATCGCCGTTGGCTGCCATCAAGTCCTTTCGGAATACCTGAATATCATACTGACTGGCGAGTTTCGGACCTACCATTAAAATCACGTCGCCGGCCTTGAGACCCGCCTTGGCCGCTGGACTATTTACCTCGACCGACTGCACAACCGTCTGTTGGTATGCCTTGCCGAGGCGAAGCCCGCTCATATCTCTCTGGTCGTGCCTGCGAAAATCCCTGCCCTCTTCGAGGTATAGCCGCCTGTTGGGAAAATCGAATATTACCCTGTGCCGGGCAAGAAACTGCAAACCCAGAATCGACGAATCCAGCTCGCTGAAAATCAAATCCCGGTAATGCAGAGGCCCGATAGTCAAATCGTTAATCCTGGCCTCTCTTTCCTTGATTATCCCGCCCATAGTCGCAAAAGTCGCCTCTATCGTTTTGGCTTTTTTCTGCGACAAAATCTGCCTGAACACACCCTGCTCGAGCGAACCCGTCCCGCTGTGGCCGGTATCAAGCATAAAATCGACGGGTATATCGAGAAAAACCATAGCCCTGATATGCGCCAGCCCGCCGACGTCATACGAAATATCACAGGGTTGCCCCCAGCGCAGGCGTTCCCCTTCCGTTGATTCGTAAAATGTGATTGTGTCCACGTCGAAATCTATATGGACCATAAATTTGCGAAGGAAATTCATTCCGATAATCCCGCTGATTTTTTTGCCCTCGGCGTAGCCGGCCTGCTGCATATCGAGGCAAATCACTCCCGCGCCGCTTTTCAGATTCAGCGTCCCCAAAAACGCATCGGGCGCCTTATAGACCTCCGCGTTGACGACGTTCCTCGGCGTATTGACTCGCGCCTTTCCCTCAATCGCGCCCAAATCGTATTTGAACGATGAATCGAATATCGTAAATGAGCTTCCCGTATCGAGTAAAAACCAAAGGTCTCTGTCCTTGAACCTCACGGGTAAAATTATCTGGTCGCCGTATCGCGTAATCCGGAATTGCGCCAGCTCCTTTCCCTGCCCCGGGCCTGCCAGGCAAATTTGCGGAATAAACAAACCAATGACCGCGATTAAAACCAGATACCTTAGTCCCGCCCGTTTTCTAACTTCCCTGTTCATAGCGATACGCTCCACAATTGCCGATAATCCTTTTTGGCCGTTTAATCCACTCTATTTATTTCGACCTGCGCCCAGCATTTTCCGCAGGAAACTCATCAAAGTCGCCGGCTCAAAATAGCTTTCCGCAAGATGCAGATACACGGTCGTCTCGTCGGCTACCGTATATTTGGCGGCTACGTTATGAAACAGCCGTCCGGCGTTTTTAGTCGAATCCGCCCCGAATGAAAATACGAGATTTCCGCCATGCGCCACAAGCCCTTTTATGCCCAGTTTGCTCGCCGCGATTCGCAATTCTGCGATACTTAAAAGCGTTTTGACCTCGTCAGGCGGCGTTCCGTAAACATCCGCCAGCTCGTTTTCTAATTGTTTCAATTCGTTGGCGTTTTTTGTCGTCGCGATTCTGCGATAAACATCCAGCCGGCTTCGGTCAACGGGGATGTAATTTTTCGGTATCGATACCGCCAGCCCCAAATCGATATTGGCCATTGGTATCTCCTCAACCGGCTCATTCTTGATTTGCCTGACGGAGTTGGCCAATAAATCGCAATACATCTGATAACCCACCGCCTGAATATGCCCCGACTGCTCCGCGCCAAGAATATTTCCCGCACCGCGAATCTCCAAATCACGCAGCGCTATCCGAAATCCCGCGCCTAAATGCGAGTATTCCTCGATGGCCTTGAGCCGTTTTGCCGCTATCGGCGTAATCGGTCTCGACGCCGGCAAAAGTATATAAGCGTATGCCCTGTGCTTGTATCTTCCGACCCTGCCTCTCAACTGGTGCAATTCCGCCAGGCCGAACCGGTCCGAGTCGTTTATCAGCATCGTATTTGCGTTGGGAATATCAAGCCCCGACTCGATAATCGTAGTGCAGACAAGCACGTCCGTTTCGCCCAGCACAAAAGCAATCATCGCCCGCTCAAGCTCGTGCGCCGTCATTTGCCCGTGGGCAATCGCCACTTTTGCGTCGGGCACTAATTTTTGAATCTCCCAGCATTTTTTCTCGATTGATTTGACCCGGTTATGAACGAAAAAAACCTGCCCCTGCCTGTTCAGCTCGCGTAAAATCGCCTTTTTGATAAGCTCATCGTGATAAGCAGCAACCGATGTTACAATGCTTCGCCTGTCCAATGGCGCCGTCGCCAGCGCGCTTATATCGCGCAAACCCAGCATCGCCATATGCAGCGTCCTCGGGATGGGCGTTGCGGTCATCGTCAGGATATCCACGTTGACGCGCAATTTTTTGAGTTTCTCTTTATGCTCGACGCCGAACCGCTGCTCCTCGTCGATTATGACTAATCCCAAATCCTTGAATTTGACGTCCCCGCTCAACAGCCGGTGTGTCCCAATCAGGATATCGACCTTGCCCGCCCGCGTTCGCGAAATTATATCTTTGGCCTGTGAGCCGGTTTTGAATCTGTTCAGCGCCTCGACTACAACGGGAAAATCCGCGAACCGTTCCGTGAACGTCCGGGCATGCTGAATGCTAAGCACCGTCGTCGGAACAAGCACCGCGACCTGTTTACCATTCTCGACTGCCTTAAACGCCGCCCGCATCGCAAGCTCGGTCTTGCCGTAGCCCACGTCTCCGCAAAGCAGCCGGTCCATAGCGACTGGCTGGGTCATATCCTGTTTTATATAAGCCGCCACCGTCGTCTGGTCGGGCGTCTCCTGATACGGGAACGATTCCTCGAATTCCCTTTGCCAATTGGTATCCCGTCCGAAAGCAAAACCGCCTATGGATTGGCGTTTGGCCTGAAGCTCCAACAGCTCAACCGCCAGGTCCTTGACGGATTGCTCCGCCTTTTCCTTCTGCTTGAGCCATTTTTTCGTCCCGACCTTCGACAATTTAGGCCGTCTGGGGCTTGTCCCGATATATTTCTGCACAAGCGCGATATTCTGCACCGATACCTGCACCTTGACGCCGCCATCGTATTCGATTGTCAGGTATTCACCCTGCCCCGATTGTTCTTTTATCGTTTCGATGCCTAAGAACTTGCCGATTCCGTAAGAATTATGAACGACGTAATCGCCCGCCTGCAAATCTTCGAGAGTATCAATCGGCGCGCTTGCCCTCATAGGCCGCTGTCTTCGACGAACTGCGAATTGCCCGAATAATTCGTGATGGCTCAAAACCGTTACATTCAGCGACGGTATCGCGAAACCCTGATGGATAAATCCCTTGAGCAGTTTGAATCTCGGCGGTATTTCCTCGTGTTCCTGCTTGATGATTTCGGTTACCCGCGCTATCTCCGCCTCAAGCTCGCAGTAAAGCAAAACCTCCTCCCTCTTGGCCAGTCCCACAAGCTCGGCAAGCGCCTCCTTATGACCCGTCCAAAGCGTCGTCGTCTTGTGCTGATATTGCTGAACACTCCTTATATCCAGCTTGATAAATTCCTCGGGTTCCCCCGTCGCGAATCGAGCTATATGAAGCTGAGTAAATCGCTCAACCGACTTATGAATTTCGGGCCAGTTATAAAGCCGTTCTTTTGCCTCCGCCCGCTCATAATAAACCCGCGCCACCTCCTGGCAATCCGCCGGCTCTTCCAGAACGATAATCGCTTCCGCAGGCAATATATTCGGAAATAGCTCTCGCTGCTCCTGCCTTTCCCCGCAGATTACCGAAACAATATTCACTGCCTCTAATTGATGAGTCGATACCTGCGTATCAAGGTCGATCGCCCGTATGCTTTCAATAGTATCCCCGAAAAACTCGACGCGTAATGCTTGTCCTTGTCCTAAGGCGCCGGATGTGTAGGCCAGTGGCGCGTAAATATCTATAATCCCCCCTCGCCTTGCGAATTGCCCCGGCAAATCAATCTTATCGACCCTCTCAAACCCGTTTGATACCAGCCATTCAGTAACCTTCTCAGGCGAAATTGCTCCGTTGGTCCGCAGGTTCAGCGTACTTTTCTCTAACTCCTCCGGCTTAGGCACCGGCTGACTTATCGCCTGCACCGGCGCAACAATTATAAATTGGTTGTTTTTTACAAGAGTAACGGTTCTCAGGCGTTCGGCGCGAATTTCATCTGTCGCGTCCGCGATTTCCTCCTCGCCCTCCCATGCAGGCAAAAGCTGAACATCTTCCGCGCCAAACGTCTGCAAATCATCGAAAGCGCTGTCCGCGTCGTCAATATGCGGACAAATATAAACAACAGGCCTTTTAACCTCCTTTGAAAGATACGCCGTCAATAAGCGCGCAAAAGACCCCCACGTCCCGGCGACTTTTACCACCCCCCCT
>Ga0105104_10001554_pt1 | contig 17195 bp, 13 predicted proteins | sample PPLLaktember2015_3_FD_87034 | JGI IMG/M metagenome (GOLD analysis project Ga0105104, IMG submission 87034) | Freshwater sediment microbial communities from Prairie Pothole Lake near Jamestown, North Dakota, USA - PPLs Lake P7 Core (6) Depth... | ecosystem: Environmental > Aquatic > Freshwater >... | reverse complement strand
AGTTGCTCCAAAGCCTGCGAGAAAGAACGCAAACTCCCGCCTGAGCGCGGGAGTTCTCATCTGGCATCAAAATAACTTTCGAGGGACCTATTTTCGCAAATGATAGGGAATATCGATAATGACTCGTTGGAAGCCCCTTTCTCTTCTTCGATACAATAAAGCCGCCTTGAGCAGCCAGGCGGTCTGGTTGTGCATAATGCTTTGCCACCATTTGGCCGGGACGAACTCCGGCAGGAGCACAGTTGCCAATTGCCCGTCGTTGTGTTTTGTGTCTGTCTCGTCCAGGAAATCGATCAGGGGTTGGATGATCGAACGATAAGGGGAAGGGACAACCACCAGGGGAATATCCGGCCACCAAAGCTTCCACTTCTTCTGCACCGCTTCTGACTCTCCCGGTTCCAGTTCAACGTAAACCGCGGTAACATCCCGGGTAATCGCCAGGGCAAAATCCACTGCCTCCACAATCCCCCGGTGTACGCCGGAAATCGGAATCACAACACGCGGCGTTGGTGAAGGTTTCAGGGAAGGCGGCAGGCCGTGCAAGGTCAACTCCCGTCCCACTTCCCGGTAGTGTGCGCGTATTCTTGAAAAAATAACGACTAGGGCGGGAATGAGAAAGACCGTGATCCAGGCGCCCTCCAAAAATTTGCTGTATCCCACGATGATCAGAGTTGCAAAAGTCACCAGGGCGCCAATGCCATTGGATGCCAGTTTGAATGACCAGCCCTTTCCGCGCTCCCTCCACCAATGGACAACCATACCCGCCTGTGAGAGGGTAAAGGCTAAGAAGACACCCACAGCAAACAACGGGATGAGCGCATGGCTATTACCGCTAAACAGGACAATGAGCACACCTGTAGCTGCAGCGAGAGAAATGATACCGTTTGCAAACACCAACCGGTCACCTAAGCCAGTAAATTGGCGCGGAAGGAAGCCGTCCTTGGCCAGGATGGCGGCCAGGCGCGGGAAGCCCGCAAAGCTGGTGTTTGCAGCCACCGCCAGGATCAACATGGTACTAACCTGAATGAAGTAATATGCCACGCCATTGCCAAGCAAACGGCGAGCTAGTGCTGAGAGTATGGTCTCCTGCGGGCCAGCGGTCACTCCCAGGAATTGTGTCAAGCCGATGCTACCCACGAATAAAATGCCCATGAGGAACGCCATAGCAATTAAGGTTTTTCCGGCATTTTTTGACTCAGGCGATTGAAATGCTGGGACGCCATTGCTGATGGCCTCGATGCCGGTCAGGGCAGTACAACCAGTTGCGAATGTGTGTAGAATTAAAAAGCGGGTTACTGACTCTGTTGGTGGAGGCGCACTTATTGCAGGAGAAACAGTCCCCTCTGTCAACAATTTGAACAGGCCATAGACTAGCATAGGCAGATAGGTGAAGAGAAACAAATAGACCGGGATGGACATCAGCGTGCCAGTCTCGCGCAACCCACGCAGATTGGCCAAAGCGATGACAAGCAGCAAGAAGAGGGCGATGATGATACGATACGGCCAGAGGCTTGGAATAGCCGAGGCAATCGCTTCCACCCCCGCCGTCAGGCTGACCGCCGCAGTCAACAGATAGTCAATTAACAATGCCGCGCCTGCGATCAATCCGGGCAATGTGCCCAGGTTATCTCGCGAGACAACATACGACCCGCCGCCGGAAGGATAGCCGTGAATGGTCTGGTAGTACGAAAGTGCAACTATGACCAGCAACCCGGTAATCGCCAGCCCAATCGGCCAGGCCAGTCCTAATCCTACGCTCCCCGCCACGACCAGCCCAAGATAGATTTCCTGGTTGGCATAGGCGATGGACGAGAGCGCGTCCGGCGAGAAAGCCGCCAGGGCGCGGATCTTGTTCAATTTCTTTTCATTCAGTTGTTGAGTGGGCAGGGGAGGGCCGATGAGAACATCTTTTAGTCGTGTAAACATGGCGGTGAGTATACCCTGATAAAAGAATTCCGAAGTCTTTAAGATTTCGGAATTCTATACTTACCCGATCGTTTCCTTCAACTGCCGGGCTAGCTTGCCAAACTGCGGGGTGTAGCGCATTTCATCCACGCGCGGGCGGGGCAGGTCTACTTCCAGATCCAGTTTGACTTTTCCGGGGCGCTGGGTCAGCACCAGCACGCGGTCGGCCAGGAACAACGCCTCCGAGATCGAGTGCGTGACCATCAGCACCGTCTTCTGCCTGGCCTGCCAGATGCGCGAGAGTTCCGTCCACATGCGCTCGCGGGTGAGAGCATCCAGGGAGCCGAACGGCTCATCGAGCAGGAGCAGGTCAGGGTCATGGATGAGCGCGCGCGCGATCGCCACCCGCTGCGCCATCCCGCCGGACAGGTCGCGCGGCCAGTAACTGTCGAATCCCTCCAGTCCGACCAGTTCCGTCAGTTCCTCCACTTTCTGACGGGCCGCGCCGTTCTCTACCCCGGCCAGTTCGAGAGGCAGCCTCAGGTTCTCGCTGACGGTGCGCCAGGGCATCAGGTTGGCCTGCTGGAAGACCATCCCGATCCCTGGATGCTCGCTGCCATGGAACGTGACCTCCCCCGAGGTGGGCGGCAACAGCCCGGCCAGGATGCGCAGCAATGTGCTTTTGCCGCTGCCCGAGGGCCCCAGCACGCACACGAATTCCTGCGGGCAGACCTCGAACGAGACATCCTCCAACGCGCGCAGGCCGCCGTTGCTGTCAGGGAACACGGCGCTCAATTCGCGGACGGAGAGAATGGGATCAACGTACATTACGGTATATACTCGTTCGTAAAAGCCTTATCGAGATCGAGCGCACCCTCCAACAAACCCATCTTGAGCAAAGTATCCTGCATGTTCAGCCAGGCTTGTTCATCCGAGAAGCCTGTGCGCTCGGCTTTCCACAGATCGATTGAGCGTAACAGGATCTCCTTTTGCACGGCTTCGTCCGCTTCGGCCAGGTTAGGGATATAAGCCTTGCTCAGCTCGTAAGCTTCATCGGGGTTCGCGATCGTATCTGCCAGCCCTTGCAGCAAGGCTTTTACCATCTGGCGCACAAGCTCAGGATTTTCCGCAATCGTTTTCTCATTGGTGATCAGCCCGTTCGAAGCCAGTTGCACATGGTCTGCCACGCGGATCTCGTTCAGGTCATATCCCTGCGCGCGCAGTTGCACTGGCTCATTGGCCGTATACACCGACACCGCCTGCTCCTGGTCGGTCGCCAGCGCTTCCACCTGGTTGAAACCGATTGAGTCAAGCGTCACATCGGCATCGCTCAGGCCCGCCGAAAAGAGCAGCGCTTCCAGCCCGATGTAATTCGCGCCGTACAGTCCCGGCAACCCGATCTTTTTGCCTTTCAAATCGGCAGGCATCAAAATGCCCTGGTCCACCTTAGAAACAACCGCTACCGGGTATTGCTGGTACCAGGCCGCCACGTAGACCACCGGCAGTCCTTGCGCACGTGCCAGCAGTACTTGCTCGCCCGAAACAACGGCGAACTGCAATTCGTTTGCACCAACCAGCGCAACTGCATCCGTCTCGAACGAATAGTCGAACTCGAGTTCGATGCCTGCCTCCCGGAAGTATCCCTTTTCGATGGCAACGTACAGCGGCGCAAATTGGATATTGGGGATATATCCCACTGGCAACTTGACGTGTGTCAGCGCTTCGTTCTGGGACACTTCGTCTTCGCTCGGTGCAGGCTCTGTGCCTGCTTCCCCTGAGCAAGCTGTGACCAGCGCCCCCAGCAAGACCAGCAAAATGAATCGTTTCGACATATCTTCTCCTAAAAATTATCTAAACCTGACAGGTTTTGGTTCTCCAGTATTTGCCGTGAAAGGGGCCGGATTTGGGGGTGTGAGCGTGCGTACGCACGCTCACACCCCCAAATCCGTGTATCTACCACGGAAATTCCCAAAAAGCCCAGGTTTTTGCAAGGCACCCCGTGACGAAGTGTACGGGTAAAATCTGTCAGGTTTTATCTCTCGGTTTCCTGCCAGCTTAATAATCTCTTTTCAGCCCAGGCCACGATGCCATACAGCGCCAGAGCCAACAGGATCAAAGTGAACACAGCCACGAAGACCAGCGCGGTATCGTACTGTCCGCGCCCGACGTTGACAAGGAAGCCCAAGCCCATATCAGCGCCGACCAGTTCGCCGACCACCGCGCCGATCACCGAGAGCGTCGCGCCGATGCGCAGTCCGCCCAGAAAAACGGGCAGCGCCGCCGGGATTTCGAGTTTGAATAAAATCTGCCCGCGCGTAGCGCGCAGGGAGCGCATCAGGTCGTGCAAGGCGGTCGGGACGGCCCGCACCCCCACCACAGTGTTGACCAACACCGGGAAGAAAACGATCAAGGCGCAGATCAATATCTTGGAAAACATCCCCGGCCCAAACCAGATCACCAGCAGAGGCGCAATCGCCACCAGCGGGATGGCTTGTGAAGCGACCAGATACGGGGAAAGCACGCGTTCCAGAGCGCGCGATTTTGCCACCAGATACCCCAGGATCGTCGCAGCCAGGGCGCCGACCAGCAAACCCGTCAGGATTTCGAACAATGTCACGCCTGTGTGCACGAAGAGACTGCCATCTGAAATGGCGCGCAGGAAGCGAGTCCAGACCTGCCCCGGAGACGGCAGGATAAACGACGGCAGTCCGCTGTAACGCGCGATCGCCCACCAGGCCAGCAGCCCGGCTAACAGGGATGCCAATCCCAGCCAGTTGCGGCTGGATTTGGCAGTGTGGGTGAGAGAACGAATATCCATAACTTCCAGGTGTCATTGCCCGGCCATATTTCGGCGGGGCAATGACATAAAAACAAAAAAGCCTCGCAGAGAATTACCTGCGGGGCACGGAAACAGACCACGGATCTAGTTTGACCGCCTGAGAAAAAAACCCCGAAAACTAAATCGTTTTCGGGGTCTACAAGCAGACCAAACCGCACCGGTCGGTCAGTCAATTCCTTCTTTTATCCGGACTGTAACCGTCGGCTCCGGAGTTCCACCGGATCATGCTCACCTTGTCATCCTGTCTGCGCCAGTGCATCAAGCACTGGTCAGCGAATGTGAAGGATCTGCTCGTGGGCTATACCACCGATCGGGAATTCACTTGCACCGCGTTTCGTTCCCTGCAATGCAGGTGTCACCCTGCCCCGAAGGTTGTTATTCGGATGTACTTATCCTAATTATAACGCATTTACGTAGCGTATCAAAAAAAATCGGGGTGTGGGGTTACCCCACATTCCCCTTCTATTTTGAAATGAGACGCAGTTATGCTTTTACGATGCACTCAACCGGGCAGACCGTCGCACACTGCGGTTCGTCGTGGTGACCTACGCATTCGACGCAAGTTGCTGCGTTGATAACGTATAGGGTGCCGTCACCTTCGCTGATGGACTCGGTGGGGCATTCGGGAACACAAGCGCCACACGAAATGCATTCTTCAGTAATTTTCATTGCCATAGTAGTTACTCCTTTTTGAAATATCGTATTTAAGTTAATCCATCCCCTAAAGCATGTCAAATGACAAACGTCTTTGCTTTGGCTGATTTTGTCATGAAGGGATATGACTCTATACGTTCGGTTATAATCGTTTCAGACCAACAGGAGGACCCATGACCGAACTTAAACCGCTTAACTGGCAACCCAAACCCGGCGTTGGCATGAGTGTGGTCCGCCGCGGGGATGGCGGCTTGACGCTCACCTTTACCGATCTTTCCGATTCCACGCTGGCCGACTGGTACGCATTCGCCTCCGATCATTTGCTAGGCTCAGACCAGCGTGTTCGCAACCTGTATGACCTGCGTCAGGTACAAGATATCCCTGAAAAAGCCATCCGCATGGCGGTGGAGCTCAACACAGATCCGGGAACGCGTAATATCCGGCTGGCTGTGGTTGTTTCGTCTGAAAAGGTGAAAGCCGCTGTTCAAGAGATCGCCGCTCTATCGGGTGGGGATTCTGCATATATGCGCCTGTTCACCGATATTAACGAGGCTGAAGCCTGGCTTGGCCGTCCGCTCGACAATTTTTCATAAAGCGTCCTCTGCTCTTTTTCGGAATGAAATCCGGAAAAAGTTGTTATTAATTCATGAAACCACTCAACATCGCTGGCCACACATTCGATTGGGGTGCTCGCACTTACGTGATGGGCATCCTTAATATTACGCCCGATAGTTTTTCGGGAGATGGACTTCTATCCCCCCCTATTTTCGAAGAAAATGAGGGGGGCCAGGGGGGGGCCAGGGCAGCCCTCGAACAAGCCCGCAGCTTCCTCGCCTCCGGTGCGGATATCCTGGATGTAGGCGGCGAATCCACTCGCCCCGGTTCGGAACCGTTGGGCGCTGAGGCCGAGATGGAACGTGTCATCCCGGTGGTGCAGGCGCTGTCAAACGAATTTCCTGATGCGCTCATCTCAATTGACACCTACAAAGCAGCCGTTGCCGAAGAGGCTCTCATGGCAGGCGCACATTTCGTTAACGACGTCTGGGCCTTGCGCGCTGACCCAGCCCTGGCTGGCGTGGCGGCGAAGCATAATGCGCCCGTTATCCTGATGCACAACCGCAGCAACCCCGCCAGCGTGGAAGTGCGCGCGCAACTTGGCAATGCCTATATCGGCGCGGAATACGACGATCTGCTGGCGGACGTCAAGCGCGAGTTGATGGACTCGGTCAAGTTGGCGCAGCAGGCCGGGATCCAGGATGAACGCATCATCCTGGACCCGGGAATTGGTTTCGGTAAAACGGTCGATCATAACCTGGAACTCATCCGCCGTCTGGACGAGGTCCGCGCCTTGGGCTATCCTGTTTTGCTGGGAGCCTCGCGCAAATCATTCATCGGCTTCACCCTGGACCTGCCTGCCGACCAGCGCGTCGAAGGGACGGCTGCCGCGGTGTGCGTTGGCATCACCCGCGGCGCGGACATCATCCGCGTGCACGATGTGGAGCACATGGTCCGCACCGCGAAAATGACCGACGCGATTGTGCGAAAATAATTCGATTTAACCGCCAAGAATCAAAGTTCGCCAAGGTGTTGACAAAATCGCCAAGAATTCTTGACGTCTTATCAAAAAATCTTTCGTTCTCCGCGTACTTGGCGGTTTATCTCCATAGAAAATCGTTGTAAAATCAACCCATGCAAAGAGACTACGCTGAGAGCCTGTTGCACAACGGGATTGTAGAAGCCAAAGCAGGGGAGATGGCCACAGCGCGCCGCTATCTGGAACGTGCAATCAATACCAGCGGTGAGCATGCCGTGTTATCGGAAGCCTGGTACTGGTTAAGCAAAATTACAGACGATCCAGCCGAAAAACGGTCTGCCCTTGAAAACTGCCTCTCGTTTGACATGCGTCACGCCCGCGCCCGCCGGGAGCTGGCCATCCTGGACGGGAAACTGGACGCCAGAGAGATCATCAACCCAGATGCCCTGCCTGCTGTCTCAACCGATCCGGCGCAGGCCACTGCCGACCGTTTCATGTGCCCGCAGTGCGGTGCAAAAATGGTCTTCGCTCCCGATGGAGTTTCCCTGATCTGCGAGTATTGCACGCGCACTCAGATCTTGCCCTCCCGGGGTGAAGCGAAAGAACAGGATTTCCTGATCGCTATGGCCACTGCCCGCGGACACGGGGTACCGGTTGCCATGCAGGTCTTCCATTGCCAGGGCTGCGGGGCGGAATTTATCCTGCCACCGGATGTCATCTCTTCAACTTGTGCTTACTGCGACTCGCCGCATGTGGTCAGCCTTGAGTCTTCCCGCGAACTGCTCCAACCGGAGGGCATCATCCCGCAGGCGTTCGATCAAAAACAGGCGGCGCGCCTGCTGGTAAGTTGGGTCGAGCAAAATGGAATTAACCCGCAGGGAATCGTTGACCTGCCACGCGGCGTTTACCTGCCGATCTGGACATTCGACATCGGTGGCGCAATTGCCTATAGTGGCGACCGCTATGAGGCGGACGAGGGCCTTCAAGGAAGCTCCCAAAAAGTCTTTCACGTGGATGACGAATACCCGGTTCACCTCAACGATTTGCCTGTCCCTGCCAGTCGCAAAATCGCCAGCTACCTGTCGCGTTTGTTGCCATCCTTCGAATTGAGCGCTACTCGTCCTTATGACCCGCGTTATCTGGCAAATTGGGCGGCCGAAGTCTATGACATATCGATGGCCGATGCTTCCTTAGATGCGCGCAGCCGCGCCTATACCCAGTTAAAACGCAAATTGCCGGGAGATATCGCTTCTCTTTTTAATCTAAAAACATCCTCTGCCAACTTGCTAATCGAATCTTTCAAGTTGGTGCTAGCGCCGATCTGGATCACTGAGGTCCCCTTCGGGGGCCAAAAATCCCTGGTGCTCATCAATGGGCAGAATGGCATCGTGCAAGGCAACACGCCCTCACAGCCCAGACCCAAGCCCAAAAACGGCCTGTTCGGCTGGCTGGATGACTTACTGGACGACTGATGCCGGCTGTCCGCTCTATTCTCCAGCGCCGCCGTGATCGACGCGAATCCGCCCGCCGCAGCGTGGAAGCGCGTACGCGGCGTTTCTCACTGGGATGTGGTTTCGTGCTCAGCCTTTTGCTGGCATTCATCATTTTTGGAACCACACTCTTCTACGCCGACCTGACCCGCGACCTGCCGTCCGTTGAAGTTCTGCCTGGCCTGCTCAACCCACCCGATGGTTTGCTCTTACAGCCCACGCGCGTGTATGACCGCACCGGCCAGCACATCCTGAAAACGTTCGCGCCGGGCGAATCCCCGCGCCGCTATATTCCACTTGATCCCGGTAATCCGCAGCATCTGCCGGATTCGCTCGTGCAGGCCACCATCGCACTGGTAGACCCGACCTTCTGGGAACATTCCGGTTATGCGCCGGCCGGCCTGGATAAGCCCGATCTGCATCCCACGCTTGCCCAGCAGTTGGTCAGCGACCTGTTGTTGTGGAATGAGCCACCCTCGTTTAAACGTGCCGTCCATGAGCGATTGCTGGCTGCACAGGTCACGTACGAATTTGGGCGCTCGCAAGTAATCGAGTGGTATCTTAATTCAGCCAATTATGGCAACTTTGCTTACGGCGCGGACGCCGCTTCCCAGCTCTACTTTGGCAAATCCGCTGCAGAATTGACACCCGCCGAGGCCGCTATCCTGGCTGCCGTGAGTCAGGCCCCCAGTCTGAATCCCTTGGATGCGCCCCAAGCCGCACTCCAGCGCGGACGCGAGACCGTCCACATTATGCAAGCGCTGGGCTTTCTTTCTGATGAAGAGTCCGGGAAATTACTGGCAGAATCCCCTACCTTTTCCCCCTCTCCCAGGGGGAGAGGGGCTAGGGGTGAGGGAGAATTCGCTCCCGCCTTCCTCAACCTGGCACTCCAGCAACTCGATACTCAATTCGACCGCGCCCGCATCGAGCGCGGCGGGTTGACCATCATCACCAGCCTTGACTACGAATTGCAAAACCAGGCCTCCTGTGCCATGCAGGTCTATATGGCGCGCCTGCAGGGCAGTTCCGATGTCCAGGTAGATTGCGAAGCCGCGCGCCTGCTACCCTCCCTGCCATCTGACCTGCTCGCTCCGGAACCTGTTGCCAGCGCAGTTGTCACCGACCCGCGCAATGGCCAGGTGCTGGCTGTCGTCGGGGAGTCCTTTCGGGGACAGGAAACAGCCCTTTTAGCGGAACACAATGTTGGGTCCCTCCTGACGCCTTTTGTATATCTGACAGGATTTACCCGTGGGCTGAGTCCCGCATCACTGGTCTGGGATGTGCCTGGGCTCGCTACCTTGCGCAACTCCGATGACGAATACCATGGCCCTGTCCGTTTGCGGTTGGCGCTGGCGAACGACTATCTCGTGCCTGCCGCACAGGTGCTGGACCAAATGGGGCTTGAAAACGTAACGCAAACGATGGACTCGTTTGGGCTGGATACTGGCTTTGTATTATCCTCGAAGGGGGCTTCCGTTCCCCTGCGCGACTCAATCCCCCTGAGCCTGCTCGATGTCTCCGGCGCGTACGGCGTTCTGGCGGCTGGCGGCGTCAAATATGGGAACGCCACCGACGAGGAACTTGCATCTGTGACCGTCCTGCGCGTGGAAACCGCCGACCATGCTATCTGGCTGGATGCGCTCACACCGGGCGCCCAACCGGTGGTCACCCCGCAACTGGCTTACCTGCTCAACCACATCCTGAGCGATGAGCCTGCCCGCTGGCCCTCGCTGGGTCATCCCAACTCGTTCGAGATTGGCCGCCCTGCGGGCGCGAAGATCGGTGTTACCCTGGATGGACTGGATTCCTGGGCGGTGGGTTACACTCCTTACCGCGTGGTCTCGGTCTGGACGGGCACTCGCGCCACCGTTCGTGCCGCGAGCACGCCGGTGCGAGACGGCAGGACGGAAACTCCGGTCTCGCCGCGCCTTCCTGCCGGGTTGTGGTATGCGCTGATGCAGACCGCCTCGCGCAATCTGCCGCCCGATGGCTGGAGCGCGCCTGCTGGCATCACCCCGATGGAAGTGTGCGATCCCTCCGGCCTGTTGCCTACCAGCGATTGCCCGACGGTCGTGCGTGAGATCTTTGCCAATGGCAGTGAACCGACCCAACCGGATAACCTGTACCGTGTCTATGAAATCAACCGTGAGACCGGTTTCCTGGCGACGGTCTTCACCCCGCCGCAGCTGGTGGAACAGCGCGTCTACATGACTTTCCCGCCCGAAGCACGAGACTGGGCAGAAGCAAATGGTTTTTCGACGCCGCCCGATTCCTATGATGCCATTCAGCCTGTAATATCCAACCCGAATGTGTATATCAGTGCCCCGACCATGTTTGCAGACGTGCGTGGCAAACTAGAAATTGTGGGGACTGCCTCAGGGGAAAACCTGGATTACTTCCGTGTGTTGGTCGGGCAGGGACTCAACCCCCAGAACTGGGTGCAGATTGGCGCAGACTCCAGGTCCCTGGTGCTGGATGGCAGTCTGGCAACCTGGGACACCAGCAAACTGAACGGCCTGTACGCGCTGCAACTGCAAGCCGTGCGTACCGATCAGCGCGTGGATACGGCTGTCATCCAGGTCACCGTGGATAACACCCCTCCGGAAGTAAGCGTGACATTTCCACAAGAGGGGGATGAACTGGACTACACAAGCAACCGGCAGGTCACTTTCCAGGCGCAGGCGAGCGATAATTTGTCGCTGGCTGTGGTGGAATTTTATATCGACAACGTTCGGATCGGCACGTTCGAACAGGCCCCCTTTGGCCTGGCGTGGAACACGACCAGAGGGGAGCATGTGTTGCGCGTGATGTCGCGCGACAGAGCGGGGAATGAGAGTGAAGCAGAGATTCAGTTTACTGTAAAGTAAAGCTATCATCTGTCATTACGAGGGAGCAGAGGGCCGAAGCAATCTCATGTTTTCTAAGTACATGTGCTTCGTCAGGCTCCGCCTTCCTCGCAATGACATTAGTTGGCTATTCTTGCTTTCCTGCGCGCCAGCAATCGACGGATTCTGGCGTGGCGTTCACGGGTAAGCGGATAGAACCAGGCCATCGCCACCGCGCTAAAGAGCAGCACCGCGCCAAAGGGTCCAATCAAAATTCGTATGGCGGTGAGAGTCGTTGGCGCTTGCTGGAAGAAAGTCGCGCCTTCGGGAGGAGACTGGTAACCGAACCAGCCCAGTACCTGCAAAGCAATGAAGATCGCCAGTGCGCCGGTCATTTTGCGGATGAAGTTCTTGACGCCGTAATAAATCCCTTCCTGTCGGCGACGCGTGCGCAGTTCATCCCATTCGATCACATCGGGAAAGAGCGCATCGGGGAGCACGTGTGCAGTCGAGACCGAGATGCCTGCCAGCACGGAAAGCACAAGGATGTAGGTGATCTGCCCTGGCTGGATGGTAAAAATCAGTAATTGCACCACTGCCCAAAAAGACATACCAATCACATAGGCGATATGTTTGTTCAACCGGTTGGACATCCAGACCCAGAACGGCAATACCAGCACAGACGTAATCAAGAGCAATGCAAAAACGGCCGATTCAACCGGTAAACCGAGTGCCTTTTCCAACAGATTCCCGCTAGAAACCCAATAAGCAATGAAAAAAGGCAAGGCCAGTGCGACCAGATCAAAGGTGATCCAGTTGAGCATATACAAACCGGTTGCAAAGCGGAAGGGGATATTTTTCCAGGCTGTGCGAACGCTTTGAAAAAGGGAAATATCTTGTCCCTGCTCGATCTCCTGCTGGCTGCGCTCGCGCTCGCGAATAAAAAAGAAGATCAAGAGCAGAGGAAGGACAGCCAAACCACCAAATAGTGCAGCCACAATAAGATAACCCTGTTGCTGGGTCGCACCGGAGGCCAGAACCGAGTCCACGATAGCGGGAGCAGCCACGGCCGTCGCGAGAGAGGCGAGCAGATTGAAGAGCATGCGGTAACCGGTCAATGAGGTCCGTTCATCGTAGTCCAGTGTGATTTCTGGCGTCAATGCATACAGCGGAACCCCAACAAGGGTCTGGAAGGTGTCGCTCAACATAAAGGCTAACGTGACGAAGGCCGCCAGTGCTATCTGGCTTTCGAAAGGAGGCGCCCACCACAGAATGACGAAACTCAAACCGAACGGAATGGAACACCAGAACAGGAACGGACGCCTGCGCCCCCATTTGGAGTTGATACGATCACTGAGAATTCCAACCAGCGGGTCGTTGATGGCATCCCAGGTGATGCCGACCAGCGCAGCGACGGAAGCCAACCGCGGTTCCAGGCCGACCACGTCGGTGATGAAAATGGCGTAGAAAATCTGCCGCAGCGTGCCGAAGCTGGAGATACTCCAATCGCCAGAGCCGAATATCAATTTTGTCCAGAGGGACAGGCGGGCTTCCTTGTTGGTGGTACTCATATGTCCTCCAGTGAAGTTGTGATCCGATGAATCCAACACCGTTGAAGTGAAACCCCCTCGCACGAGCGGGCGTTCGATAAATAACAAAAAAGCAGCGAATCTGAATGAAATTCTGTGCGTTGACACCTGACTTTTTTGTGAGGCAGACATTACAGTACTGTAAAGGCCAGATACCTCTGCTGCGCGTATAATCTAAGCAACAAAAGTCCGATAAAGGCAAATCCGTTGAAAAGCGGAGGCGCAGAGTTATGGGTCTAAAGTCATGAAAAGCATGGCTATGACCGCCAGACCGCCGAAGACAGTAACAAACATTGTTTGTATTTCTTTTGCGAGTCTGGTGTAACCCAGGCTCGTTTTGTTTCTAGAATTTTTAAAAACTGTACGTTCGATAAGGGCAAACCCGTTGAAAAACGGGGACGCAAAGTTATGGATCTAAAGTCGCAGTCGTGCGACCATGATTGCCAGACTGCCGAAGGCGACACTTAGTAGTTTGTCTCTTAAATTTAGGCAGAAGACTTTTGCGTAATTTATACAGGTGCCCTTCTCGGAAAAGGAACTGCTATGGCACCCAACAATCCAGACAATCGCAGAAGATTTATTTTCCAGAGTATACAGATTTGTATTATTGCACTCGTGTTATTCGTTTCCCCGGCACCTGTGCTGGCATTAAGCAATTCCGCCATGCGGGGTCTTCCGATCGAGTGGTATAAAACTGCTGAGCGGGATTTTAACGAAACCGCACTGCCTGACTACAAAAGTTTTTTGGAAAGTGTTCAGAATGGCCAGAAGGGAGTTTTGCGTGGTGTATACGTGCCGGGGGTATTTGCCCTGCCTATCGTTCAGCAACCTACCGGCAATCCAGGATTTGTATCTCAAAATAATGACGAAATCACTCAATTCAATATGGCGGCTGAAGTAGGGAATATTGGCTTGTTGGCTCACAATTATCTGAGCGGTGCAAGTTTCACAAACCTATCTGCTGGACAGGAAGTGCGCTTGATCTACGGGGATGGGGCAGTCGAATATTTTGTTATTGATCAAATATTGCAATACCAGGCTTTACAACCGTACAGCCAAAGCAGCGATTTCCGGGATTTGGAAACCAATGTCACGATCTCAGCCGAAGAGTTATTTCGCATGGTGTATCGAGGGGACAGGCACGTAACCTTCCAAACTTGTATCGAAGCCAACGGGAATGGCAGTTGGGGTCGCCTCTTCATCATTGCGCAGCCGAAGTTGTTCCCCTATGTTGAGCAAAAATATATTCAAGACAACCTGCTGTCATTTTTATATTAAAAAACGTCCTTTTTGTTGCTCGATTATCAGACAATCCCTGCCACTTTTTCGAGGATCAATCAAAAACAACAGGAGCCAAGATTGTTTGGCTCCTGTTGTTTTTTTATCGGCAAATTGGCCAAATACGAACGCCCGTTAGACCACGAATGGTCAGGTTGAATGGGTACCAGTAGGCCTTAACAGTCCGGTCCGTACAACGAGTAAAAAATTTGTCCCCCTTATTATAAGATAATTATTCAGTCGCCTGACCTTGCCTCGATGGGAAATAATTGGAAAGGTCAAAGATGGGATACCCAGCCTTCCAAAGGGCGACTTTTTAAAAATAATATGTTAATAATTCGTTGTAAAAGAGAGAAGCCGAAAGACGTATTTTGTGTTTGTCGACTCTTTTGAAAATCGCGCTTACGAAGCTCTTGGTTGCGGATTTGTCCACTGGCTATGGTGTTACAAGCGCGTTCTACGAAGTGGTGTCAATCTCTCTCTTCAAAATTAGAAAATGTGATTGCAAATTGCTTTTTACATCGACTTGGAAATCGATTTCGAACTTACACTCTACATGATAATTATTTATGTCTTAAAGTGTGTTAGGGATTTCTTAGGATTTCTTTAGGGTTGGCAAAATGCAAGGAGATAGCAAGCTATCTCAGTCAGATAAATATCCGCTGTGAGTACTAAGTGTTTGGTTCTCCAGGATTTGGTTATAATCGTTGATATTTATCATGAAGCCTGATCAAAAGCCTCCCCTTATCGACAAGCTCAGGTCGCTGGGCGTCAAGACCGGTATACCTGCCCCGAAGAAAAGAACCGGTAATTCCATTCAGGATGTTCTCGACGGTCGCTTTGTCTCAACCCGGCGTGGAGAAGCTTTCATTTACGAGGCAACCTACGCTGCAGACTATCGTCACGGCTGGGCCCCGCTCGAGACCAGTGTCCCTCTCGGCTTGATGGCAGCCTGGGCTCAAGATTCCCGGTTGTTGGAGATGCCCCAAGAGTCTTTTGCTTTTTTAGATACGGAAACTTCTGGTCTGGCGGGTGGCACGGGGACCTATGCCTTCCTGGTCGGCGTAGGGCGCTTTGAACCGTCCGCTTCAGGCCGGACCTTTCGACTGCTACAGTTCTTCATGCGTGATCCCGGCGAGGAGCCGGCTCTGCTCGAAGCCCTGGCCGAGTTCCTGGCTCCCTGCTCCGCGCTGGTGACATATAACGGCAAGGCCTTTGATGCGCCCCTGCTCACGACGCGTTATACCCTGCACGACATCCCTGTCCCCTTCGAAGGCTATGCTCATGTGGATCTGTTGCACCTGGCTCGCCGCCTATGGCGCGATCGTTTGCCCTCGCGTACGTTGAAATATGTCGAGGAGAACGTGTTGGACGCGCCGCGCACTAGCGATGAAGTGCCCGGTTACGAAATCCCCTGGCTATATTTCGATTATCTGCGCACGGGTAACGCGATTCCACTGAAAGGCGTCTTCTATCACAATGCCATGGACGTTGTCGCTATGGCTGCTCTCTTCGGTCACACGGCCGCTATGCTTCACGATCCTTTTGACGAGCGCATCCAGCACGGACTGGATGTGGTCGCGCTGGCAAAACTGCACGAAGACCTTGGTCAGTGGGACATGGCAGCCCGCCTCTACGAGCGGGGCCTGGAGATGGATCTGGGGGCAGAAGACTTCTGGAAGGCGGTCCACAGGCTGTCGGTCCTGCAAAAGAGGCGTGGAGATATAGAGCAGGCCGTCCACTGGTGGGAACAGGCTGCCGCGCAGGGGCATGTCTATGCTTGTGTCGAGTTAGCCAAGCACTACGAGCATCGTCGCCGTGATTATCTCGAAGCGCAAAAATGGGTGGGTTCTGCCCTTGAGCTGGTCAACGTCGGAGATCTGCCCGCTTATGTACGACAGCACTGGCAGACCGAATTGGAGCACCGCCTTACACGCTTGGGAGAAAAGTTGAAAAGCAAGCCAGCAAAAGGGAAAAAGCACGTATAATTTGATAAATTTTGCAATAATTTTACGGAGGAGCAATGGAGATTATCGTTTCGCAGGAGAATGGGAAAGTCCCTGTGAGTGTGCTTCATATCAAAGGGGACCTGGATGCATCGAGTTATCTAGAACTGGTCGATACTGCACAGAAACTCTACAATGCGGGCGTTCGTGATCTGTTACTCGACCTGAGCGACCTGGCCTTCATCAGCAGCGCCGGGCTGGCTTCCCTCCATATCGTCACGAAAATGTTCCGTGGCGAAAAGACTAACACTGAAGATGGCTGGGGGACTTACAGGGCAATTGATCGCGATCGCGAAAGCGGTTTCCAGAAAAACGTCAAGTTGCTCAAGCCATCACCAGATGTAGCTCAAGTGTTGGAAACAGTCGGGTTCAAACAGTTCTTCGAAATCTACGCGGATTTAGATGAAGCTGTACAATCTTTCAATTAGGATTGTGCTTGTTTGTTGGCCAGTAGCGTGAGGCTCGGCATTGAAACTGCCCAAGGTAAGTATTTAACAATAATTATTCCAGACAGTTTATAGGGATATTCGGATATGAAACATAATTTGGGTAATTACGCCATCATCGCTCTGGTTATTCTGAACATTATTATCTGGCTCGTCTTCCCACCTGTCAACGACGGTCGGCCGAATTTCGTGCGCCAATATGTGGGCGAGGTGATTGGCTCGACCAATATTATTTTGATGGCCTGTGCATTGTTTCTGTCCACGCGACCGAAGTGGGCCGAACCATATTTCGGCGGGCTGGACAGAATGTATATAACGCACCGCCGCACAGCCACTGTCGCCTTTCTGCTGATCTTTGTCCATGTGCTGACAGTGCCTATCACAACCACAAATTTAAGTCTTGGCAATTACCTGGCGATCATCGCCTTTGTGGGCATTGTCTCCATCGTGCTGATCACCCTGGCGCCACGTATCCCTTTCCTGAGCAAACTTTCAGGCGGTACTTATGAAGGTTGGAAAAACCTGAAACGTTTTATTGGGATTTTCTTCATCATAGCCTTCATCCACGCTCTTACAATCCCTGACCCCCTTGACGCTCTGGTTGCCATCTCGTGGGTGCAGATTTTCTT
>Ga0105104_10001553_pt1 | contig 17197 bp, 21 predicted proteins | sample PPLLaktember2015_3_FD_87034 | JGI IMG/M metagenome (GOLD analysis project Ga0105104, IMG submission 87034) | Freshwater sediment microbial communities from Prairie Pothole Lake near Jamestown, North Dakota, USA - PPLs Lake P7 Core (6) Depth... | ecosystem: Environmental > Aquatic > Freshwater >... | reverse complement strand
TGCGCCGTTCAGCGCGTAATCCACCGCCGCCTCGGCATGCAGCCGGGTTGTCGGAAACAGCGGAACGGCACTGTCTTCCGGCCGGACCAGCAGCTCGATTTCCGTGCACCCCAGGATCACCCCTTCGGCCCCCTGCTGCGCCAATCGGTCAATGACCGCGAGATAATATTCCCGCGATTCCGGCTTTACGATGCCAACGCACAACTCACCGAAGATGATGGCATTGAGTTTTTCGCGGTCCGTCTCCTCCGGTATGAGAATATTCAGGCCATGCTTTTCGATCAGCCGCCGCTTGTAAAAATCCTCCTCCATGGTATAGCGGGTTCCCAGAAGCCCGATGTTCTTCAAGCCCGCCGATCTTACGGCTTTGGCGGCGGCATCCACGATATGCAGTATTGGAATACCCAAATTGGCCCGGATTTCCTCCGCCAACTTATGCATGGTATTGGTGCAAATAACGATGAAATCCGCCCCGGCTTTTTCCAGGCTCTTTCCGGTTCGGATCATCGCTCCCGCCGCCTCCTCCCACCGGCCCTGATGCTGCAGGGTTTCGATTTCCGCAAAATCCACGGAGTACAGAATGCATTTTGAGGAATGCAGGCCGCCCAATTTCCGCCGGGTGGCTTCGTTGATGATCCGGTAATATTCCAGGGAAGATTCCCAGCTCATGCCGCCGATCAGGCCGATGGTTTTCATCCATTGCTCCTGTGGTTCGCTTTGCAGGGCCGGAAATTCACATCCGCCCGGCGCACGCGGGTATGACGATCACTCAAGCGGCCGTCTTCCTGCGGAGCATTATCACTCGAATTTGGTTTTGGAGTGGGGATGCTCGCGCAGCGAGGGTGATCTCAGCCGTCATCCCGGCGTGATCTCAGCCGGGATCCATGGCCGCCGGTTTCATACCAGCCCGGCCGCCCACATCAAAACCAGCAAAGCGGCCATTCCCGACAAAATCGTCACCAGCGTATTTTTCGTGCGCCAAGCCACGAGGATGGCGGCCGCGCCCGCCAACAGGCGGAAATTCGCCGGGCTCAGGTCCAGGGCGCCGTCGGGAAGGAACAATGCCGGCGCAATCAGGGCGGATAGCACCGCCGGCGGCACGAACCGCAACCCCCGCTTCAGCGCTTCCGGGATGGAGAAACGCCCGAACAGATAGATGAAGGACAACCGCATCCCAAACGTCAGCGCGCCGCCGAGCAGCATTACCAGCCAAATGTTCATCGGCGGCTCTCCAGCACGGCGCCGGTGACGATGCCGACCGCCGCTGCCAGAATTAGCCCGAGTTTAAAGGGAAGCCCGTTCGCCAGCAGCGCGACCGCGCCCGCCGTCAACGCCGCAGCCAGGGCCGGCTTATCCTTCAGCACCGGCATCACCATCGCGATAAACGTCAGCGGGACGGCAAAATCGATCGGCCATGAGGCGGGAAGCAGCGTGCCGAAGAATATTCCCAGCGCGCTGCTCACCTGCCACGTGGTCCACAACGCCAGCCCCGCGCCGAAAAAGAACCAATGGCCGGTCGGGGTGACCCCGGCTTTTTCGTAATGGACGATGGTGGCGGCGTAGGCCTCATCGGTGAGCAGGTATGCCAGCAGGGTTTTCCAGCGTGCCGGGAGGCTGGCGACATACGGCGCCACCGATGCGCTGTAGAGCATATGGCGCAGGTTGACGACGGCGATCGTCAGCACGATGACGAATCCCGGCGCGGATTCCCCAACCAACCGGGCGGCGATCAATTGGGCGGATCCCGCGAAGAGGATGGAGGACATCGACTGGGCCGCGGCCGCGGAAAGGCCGGCGTCAAGCGCCAGTGCGCCGTAGATAAGACCGAAGGGGAATACTCCGATGAGCAGCGGGAATTCGGCGCCCACTCCCGCCCAAAACGATTTAGCGGATGGATCCATGAGTTTTGTAATTTAATCCTTACGCCAGGTGATTTGAAAACCGGCCGGGCAATACGCTCTTTACAAAAGCCCGCCGGCGGGCTTCCGCACCGGCGCATGACCGGTCGCGTAAAGCCCGATCATTCTACTCGAAAGAAGACCGGGGGAGGAACTACGGTTCATAAAAGTTCTGGTAGGCCATGGGCAGAAGATCGCGGATGCCGATTTTTATCAGCGCCCCGTTCTTATTAAGCAGCACCGCGGCATGGGGAGCATAATCCCACAATAATTGGCGGCAATTGCCGCAAGGAGGGATCACCGGATTATCCGCGCCGCCACCCCCGACGGCCACCATTGTCTCGAATTCCCTTTCCCCCTGGCTGACAGCCGCCCCGATGGCGATCGGCTCCGCGCAAGGACCATAGCCGCAGGATTCGACATTTACGCCCGCGTAGACGTTTCCGGATCCGCACAGCACTGCCGCGCCAACCGTATGCCTTTCCTCGCGGTAATTCCTGGCCAGTACGTCAATGGCCGCTTGTACAAGCTGTTTGTCTTTGGATGTTACTTCCAGGTAATTCATGGGGAATCCAGACCATCACCCAACCTGAAGTGGAAGCCGCTCCCGGTCACACGCCAAGCCATTTCAGCGCCATATCGTCCTCGGCAAACACCCGGAAGTTGAATCCGCGGTTTTGGGCGACGGTTTCCAGAAACCAGCCGGGTGTCGCGGATCTCCGAATATCAATAACAGCGACTTGTTTGACCCCCTTATCGCGAAGATCCCGTAATACATCCGTAACCAGGTGGTAGATTTCCATAATACCAAATATCCCGTTTAGTTCGCGGACATCAATAAGAACTTTCTGCAGGTGATTTGCGAGCGCGGTATTGAAGACCTCCATCACTATGGCTTTTACCGTATCCTGTGATCGTAGGCCGCTTGCGCGAACGACCAGGTGGTTCGCTTTTACTTCCATGGTCAGCTGGTAATCCTGCGGATCCATCGGTCACACCTCCATCCGGTTCTGTATCGGCTTTTGCGCGGGCGGGCCCGCATCCGAGGGAAATGGTTGCCGTAAAGGCCGCCCCGGGTGACAGTCATAAAGCCTGTACCTGCCGTTTGGCCGGCTGCGCAGGTTTGTCTTTATTATACTTTTTCCGCCGCCGGAGAGCATATCCGCGCAGATTCCTGGATTGTAGCCGCCCTCGCAAATCCCTCGCGAATGCGCACAACCCGCTTAAGCTACTCGCCGGCAGCTTTTTGTTCCAGCGGAGTCCGGCCCGTTCCGGTTCCGCCTTGCGGTCCGGGGGCATTCGGCCGGCCGGGCATGCCTGATTCAGTTTACTCGAATCAGGATCGAACGATTTAGAATTCGAATTTCAACAGCCGGCATCCCCCGGTGTATCCGGCCTTTTCCAGGCACCTTCTCGATCCTTCATTCTTAATATCGCATCCGCAGATCGGACGCCATCCTTTTCGTTTTCAGTATTCCGTCAGATGACGATATCCTCCAATACAAAATGGGTTGCCATAAGTTTAATCTCATCGTCCAAATTGTACTCCGGCCAACATGCGCGATGCGCATCCTGAAAATGCCTGGCGCTTCGGCATGCCTCTCCTTTCCACAACTTATCAGGGATATTTCCGAATACTACCGGGTAGATTTCAGTTATGCGAATGCGGCATCGCAATCGTTTCCGCAAATCGTATACTTCGACCAAATCGCCGATTTCCCATCCCCCATCGTCATACTCTCCTTCGGATTCATAATATTCATCCGCTTTGCACACCGTCGCCGTCTTTTTTCCGTCAAGGATTTCCGTTACCAGGCTGTCATCATTTTCATCCTTCCCCCAGAATTGCATTCTCAATCGGTTCATTGTCGCTCTCCTCTTTTCCCCATCATATCAACCGCCATACCTGGGAGCGGGTGAATGAAGTCTTTACAGTACCGCAGATTCCTTCACCGGAAGATATTATATTTTATAACGGCGAAGTAAAAGACAAGGCAAAATCCAACAAAGAATAACAGCCAGATCCGGGTACCGGCCATGAACTTTTTCCATTCCTCTTTATTGAAAGTGACAAATCTGACCACGGATTTCCAGTTTACGATGAGGATGGTTAAGCAAAAGCTGATAAACGCAAAGAGGAGGATCACGCTCAAGGCGATTGCCGAGCGGGCCAGCTCCAGCGGCGGATCTATCACTTCCTTCAGGCCTGGAATCGTAAAGAGCGTGGCATTAAGGACTTTAACCTCGTATCCGTTGCAGAAGAAAGGATCCATTTCCAGTTGAGCGACAATCAGATAATTACAATTGGCGTAGGAAGTAAAGGTTTCCTTAATAATCAGGTTGAACAAGAAGACCGCCGGAATAATCAGGAGGCCGATGATGATGATGGGACGATTCAAAACAAATAGGATTCCCGACTTGAATATTCCACGCGCGCTTCGATTGTCATGGTCGGGCGCTTTTATTGTGATCATACTTTCCTCCGATTTATCGGCAGTATTATTCCAATATATTGGGCTTCAATTAAAGGCTCATAAGGTGGAGGCCAAGAATATCTTACGAACGGCTTGATTGGCCAACGGCTTGCCGTTCAGCGGTTTGGCCGACTGAGCAGAACAAGATTCAGTATACATCATCTCCCGCCGAAGAGCATATCCGCGAAGACTTCATCCGAAGGCAAATTCTGTTAACGCGCGAGTCTGTGTGAAATTTAATAAATTGAATTCCGAGATGTCGAAATAATCTCACTTTCCGATTGTATCCCCCGCCAATTTATTTTTCCACGGGATTTCACACAGGTTCGCGCCTATTCTCGATCTCCGTGATTAAATTTCTCCACCCATGTATCGGATAGTGAATCGGCTTGTTTTTTTTGAGTCGGTGCCGGTTCGTGCAAATCTGCTGGATAATTAATCTCCAAATATTCCAGTATGCTTCTTAGTGTACCCATCTGATCGGCCACTAATTCCTCGTAGACCACCCGAAAAGGTTCGATCCGTCGCCGGTGAAAAAATGTCTCCCAGCCTTTGGCATCAACGCGGACCTCCCTTATGCATTGTAGAATCTGGTAGTAATTGTAGGCAGGATTTCTCACGGGTTGCATGCCTGAGTTATAGGAGTCGGTTTGGACAGCCCTGGCTAATGAAATTCCCTGACGGGTGAAATCGCGCCGGAATAGAGAAATGTATTTGAGCGGGGTCGGGTAAAGACTTTCCAGGAGATCCGGCCCAACGAAGTCGATAACCTGCAAATAATGGGCTTTGGAACCAAAAACGCCGTTAGGGGTAGTATGCTTCTCGATTAACTGCTGAATATGCCCTGGGCCATAGAGCAAATCATATGGGAAGAATTTCGTGGCGTCGCCCATATGCCAAGGGTTAAAATGCTCATCCGGAAATCCGGCCAAACCAGTGGCCGTCAACAATTCCCCAAGCAGTTGACTACCACTGCGAGGGGAAGATGCAATCAAGTAACAGGTTGATGGAATGATGTTCATAGAGAAGTTACTTCCCCATAATTAAGGTTAGGAAAGTGCCAAACCCCGGCGCCCTGCGGCTTGGCTGGCTGCGCAGGACTATCTTCGACTATTCTATCCGGCAATCCACAACTTTCCAGCGATAAAACTTGCCCGAAGGCCAAGTCGGTTGCACCGGTTGGCTTGGCGGGAATAAAACTTTTGTTCTATAATTATCACCACTTCAACTGTCATGGTGGTTACATCGATCCAAAGGTTCAAATCCACAATATATACCAATCATTTTTAATCATAGATTCGGCAAATCCGTTTGGTTTTGAGGATGATATGGAGTCTTATGGAAATTATATCTTGCCATAGTATAAATATTGTGTACAGCGTTGTACCGAGGAGGTTTTGTATGGCCATAACCAAGAAAATCCAAACGGGCGATATACAGCCGTCTGAGCTGATCAGCAAGAGGATAAAGGAACTGGGAGATTGGCGCGGGAGAATGCTCACGGAGATACGCAAGATCATCCACGGGGCCGATCCGGAAATCGTAGAAGAGTGGAAATGGGGGACTCCCGCCTGGTCACACAACGGCTTGATCTGCACCGGTGAAACCTACAAGGATCACGTCAAGATGACCTTCTCCAAGGGAGCTTCCCTGAAAGATCCTGACGGATTGTTCACCCAAGACGGGACTGTAAGGCGCGCCATCGACATGTATGAAGGCGAAATCATTGACCAAGTTAAAATGAAGAATCTCATACGTGCGGCTGTGGCGTTAAACCTCAAGGGAAAGAAATCCGCTTAGGTCGCTGCGCCCATTTCTTCTTGAATATTATTTGGAGTGTGCGTTTCGTCCTTGCCAGTGGAACCAAGGATATTTTTCACCCGCGGCGGACGCTCCCATTTTTTCAAACACATTATTCTATGTTATTCCCATTTGCTCCGGAGTGAGTATTACGCCTTTCGGAGAATATTCAAAGAGGCTACTTTTCTCTCACCTTGATCTCCAACGGTGAAGTTTTGAAGGTCATATAAGTAATACATGAAACCATCCTTTCCATATTTCATTTCCGATCCGTTGAGATAGTCATCCTCAATTGCGGCCGATAAAACTTTCCCGATGATCAATGACGTTATTCCCTTTCCCGAAAGATCGATATCCGCATGGAAAGTGCATTCTATCGATAGAAATGCCTCCTGGATGCGGGGAACGCCAATACATCTCGCTTGTTCTGCCGTAAAACCGCCCGCGGCAATCTCATCCGTGTCATCCGAATTATTAATGATCGTCTTATAACACGCATCAAAATACCGGGCATTTATGAAATTAATACAAAATTCCTTTGCGCGCAGTATATTTTGATACGTATGTGTAGTTTGAAGGATTGGGGTTATTGCGAAATAGCCGCCACTATCTCCGGAAAATGAACTCCAAGATTGAAAACAAGCATTCGATTTACCATTTTCTTTCAGAGTGGTAATGAGAAAAAGAGAGTGCGGGATGCCTAAAGCCATTTCAAAGTGAGAAAATATTCGGAACTCACCAGGCCATCTATCTATGAAATTATCGGGTTTTAAATTACCAATTTCTATTTTCATAATAGGTTGAACTCCTATTACTTAGCCGCCCATAGACCGGCGCGCTAGTCGCTTGGTCGGGTGAGCAGGAAAAGGTTCGGCGCACAGTATTCACCGCCGAACAACACATATATTTGCGATTGTCTACTTAAGCCCAATTAATAATTCGGTTATGTAGGCGGAAAGTGGTAAATATATGGTCTCGGATATGAGACCTGCAATGGCTTCTTTCCATGAATAGTTTGGTCCAATGGCCTGCCCGATTTCACCGATGACAATCATTATCCACCAAATAAACGCGTAAAGAAACCATTGTCCACTCATTGTATTTCGGGCAATATAAAAGAATAGAACAAAAGCGATTGCCGTGCCGATTTTAGATACAAGCACGCTTATCAGAAACCTTGCCGGGGATGCGCCTTCCGGAGGCTTTAAACGTACTACTTTTGTGGCGAGGCCATAGACAAAGAAAGGAACGACGTAAATAATTACCAGCACAATAACTATGTTCAGGATCACCAGGACCATTGAAGCACCACCTTTCCCGAGAAAATTATTGCCCACTCTCTACATACACCTTGTTCTGAGGGCAGGCCCAACCGCCTGAGGTTGAGCCGCTTGGCCGACTGCGCTGATTAGGATTCAGTATACAACGGTTCCCCGAAGAACATACCGACGAAGTCCCTTGCCGATAACAATTCGGTCCCTACCGCGTGTTGGGCGGTTATTCCGTTCTTAGAATTTCATAAACTAGTTGATATTTCTCATGTATCATTTTTCTGTCATACTCCCACATCTCTTCCATCATTTTCTTCTGTTCTTCTTTATCGAAATATTTCATCGAAGCCGGGAAAAATACCTTATCTTCCTTTCGAATATGACCTGGATATAAACCGGCTAAAACATCGAACTTTTGAAGAATTATGGGTAATTGATCATTCTCTCCTGCAAAATATTTTACTTTTGCATCCTCAAGCGTTATTACAGTATTTCTCGTAAAATTATGCTCATGTACAAGTTCATTCAAAATTTTCCGGTCTTCTTCAGAAAGCTTTTTGTTTACCAAATCCCTGAATAATATATCTTCTTCTTTTCCGTGGTGAGTGCGATCGGCATATATTCGAATAAAATCCACGGTCGTAGTAATAAATAATTCGTGAATCGTTTTACCATTTTTTACTTTCTCTGATTCAATGCGAATAAGTTCAATTACTTTTTCAATAAGTCGATGTTCAATCATCAGCGGACCAATCGGCATCATATTGCGCCTCCTTTATTTATTATAACCAAAGAGGTTGTAGTTTTACGGAATCTAACCGGGCAATGCGGCTGCCTGTCGGATCCCTTCCACCATCCACGGTTCATTTCGTTTTTACGCCCAACGGCATGCGTTTGAGCCACCTGGCCAACTCTGAAAATCCAGGTTCAGTATACACCACGCGTCAAGCGCTTATCGCCTTGTTCCCTGGCCTCCGGCCAGAGCCTCTGCCCTCGCGTGTTCTTAGCGAGGGCAGGCTCGATTCGCTGATTGGGCGTGTGGATGCCATTACATGAAGATTATTCTTCCAATTGTTTTCCTTCATTTATTTCTACCAAATTCCTGGTAAAAGGCGATAGTGAACCTTTTCGGTGTATTCTTTATAGCCCGGTAATTCTTCAATAAGCGTCTTATCTTCCAAGGCTGTACGGACCACTATTCCAATCCACAGAATAAGAATGGGCGGAAAAGCATAAAAAGAATCCAGTAGTAATGGGATTCCCAGCATTGCAATAGCGCCAGTAATATATGCCGGGTGACGGACGATAGCATATGGGCCAGTAGTTATCACTGTCTGGCCACGGTCTTTTTGTATTCGAACATATGATGAAAAATAAGCATTCACCGCCATTGCCCAGACACCAACTGAGTAACCCATAATTAATAGTACTATTCCCAACCAATGCATCCAGTCAGGCATAGTGGTTGACCATTCAAATCGCTTATCAAGACTGGCAAGTAGTACTGCAATAAGTGGCAGCCAGAGTGCGACCAGGGGGACAATCCATTTATCCCATCTTTTCGTATCTTGCATACCGCTTGCAGTCGCCCTTTCGCGGGCGAAACCCGGGTGAAGGCGAATGGCAATAACCCGGCTGATAATGGTAAATAGAATCATTGAGCCGGAATAGATCCAACCCAAGTTCCATTTCCAATCACCGGAAAACAAGAAAGGCGAAATTATCAGCAATATAAAGGTGAAGATGTTTATGACTATCGAGAGATTAATTCCACGATGATGATTGTTAGCCATAGCTCACCTCATCATTTATTACCGCGCCCAATGCACAGGGGTCGGCGGTTTGGCCGATTGGGCAGGACTAGGTTCAATAAATATACTTCATCCGCCGCTGAAGGACAACACAAACCCTGCTGCGCCGGGTTGGACTGGCTTTTATTTTCGATTATTATTCATGGCATTTTCAATTTCATTGATATGAAGATTTCTATGTATGGATCTCTCTACTAATCGGCCATTTACCTTCTTCATTTCTTCAAGTATATCTTTGGGGCATTTTTCCAATTCGCTATCTGCCCCTTCAGCCATTGCAATAGCCAATCTTGCGGCATCTATTGAGGGTATCGCCCTCAATAATGGGGTTATTATGTCATTCAATTGGTCGTCGTAGAATGGGGCATGTAATTTATTATTCTTTATTGCCGACTCTATCACGAATATGACTCGTTGATCCCACAATGCCAGATGAGCTAACGTTAATGATATTGTCCATTCACCTCCTATTCTATTGGAGAATTCATCTCCTGATAATTGGTTTATTATATTGCGCATTCTTGCCGTTGATTTACGGTTTGCTTGAAATATTGCCTTCTCTTCCATTTGTGGTTACTCCTGAAGAACTATGCCTGCGGTAGACCGATTGGTCGGCTGTGCAGGATGGGGATCAGTATACTTCACTCGCCGCCGAAGAACGAGGACATTCGCCCGAAGGACAGGGCGACTCGATTCGCGGGTATGGCAAGGCGATGGCGCAGCAATAAACTATTGGACTTGATTTATTCGATTTTATGGCCTTTGTAATGATTAGTAATATTCCAAAACAATTCTTTCTGAATCTCATTATTTTCTATATTTCCCTCATCAAGAGATTCCACAAGTCGTAATAATCGTTTTCGAGCTTCTTCAAATTCTGGCAAGACTTCAGTAATTGATTTATGGGCGGACCTTTTCACAACTTCGGCGTTGAATGTATCAGCATCTTGATCGGGAGATTTGTATTGTAAATCCTTTTTCATTTGCTCTATATTTTTATAGGCATCATCCCACCACGCAATAATATGCGAAATCAAGGCGATGTCGGTTGTAAAACCTTGCCTTTTAAGGTATGGTCTTTTCATATCATCAGAAAGTGTTTCTATTCCTTTTATGTATTCTGTCCAATCATTTGTTAGGTTGTTGATTACCTGAGCCTTAGTTACTTTTTCCATTTTTCTCACCTATTGTGGTCTTTGCCCAACGGCCTGCGCTTCAGCCGATTGGCCGGCTGTGCCTATCCAGGTTCAGCATACAGCACGCACACCGAAGACAACAGGCGCCTTGACCCCTGGCCAAGGCCGGAGCCCGCCCCCGCGTGATTTTAGCCGAGGTCGTTTCCAACCGCGGGTTGGGCAGCCTAAGGGTTTACTTTTCTACGTCAACAGTCATTATGGCACTTGTTGAGGTACCATATTTGGTATCTCCGAAAGCACGAACACGTTCTCCACTACATAAGATATAGGAAAATTATTTTCGACGAATGTAAATCCCAACCTGCCGTCATATGGCTGGGTAGTGGTGTCATAGACAATGAACTGGGTCATATTTTTACTGTATTGCTCACTTGTACTTCGCTCATAGAGCGGGTTCTCCTCAGAAGAGTAAATCAAATCCAGGTAATTGATATCTGAAAGCTCAAAGGATGTGGTATAGGAAAGATCCAAAGGATGCCAATAACCGTCATCGTCCATATATTCTGCCCATTCATGGTGGTGTTCATACTCGCCATCGTTGAATGTGGCTCCCCACACGGTCCGGGCCGGTACGTTTGCCGCCCTGCTTAGCGCGACAAAAAGCCGCGCGTAATTAACACACGTTCCATATTCCATACGGTAGGTGTCAGACGCACTACTGAGGTAGTGTCTGCCATAAGGCTGGAATTTTAGATACCCTATTACGAATTCATGAATACTACGGGCTTTTTCCGCATATGTATCGTGATTAATCGTCAACTGTTTCGCCTTTTCGGCCAAAACAGGATTATCCGAATCGATAAGTTCGGACGGCCTCAACCACTTTTCTATGTTCTCGCCTTCTTCGCGATAGAGTTCTTTATTCGGTTTGGTAATATTGAATCGCAACACTATTTTAGAATTATTTATTGGATCGTACGGTACCGCTATCCAATATCCACCGTAATCGTCATATTTCGGAGTTGGAATATACTGCTCTAAATCGACAAGCACTTGAAAATTATTACCTCCTACAATAGCGGTACGACCTACGGGAAGAATTAATGATGGTTTAGGCGCCTCAGGTGTATTACTTGGGATTATTGAGTTAATAGTGGGAGATTGGGTAATTGTGGGATTTGTGGAAACCGTGGGTATTCCACATCCACTCAGAAGAAAGGAAAATAGTAATGCGACAATATATTTTTCATATAATATGCGATTGATCATAATGGATTCCTTTCTTGGCTCTATGTGAATAATATCCTGGGCCGCCCAACGGTCTGCGGCTTAGCCGATTGGCCGGCTGTCCAGGACTAGGCTCCAGTATATGTCGGACCTCCGAATAACGTATCAACGAAGACCCAGGCGCGAAGGCCAAGTCGGTTCAACCGCGGATTGGGCATCGCTTATTCACTTTTCTATATATTGAAGATAGTCTTCACGAATAGGTGAAAACACTTCAATTGCTATTGATTCTTCAATTATTTCGGCGCCATGAGGGGTGTTGCATGGTACACTCCAGCAATCACCGGGTTTCATCTCTGATTTTTCATCAGCTATCGTAAGAATTATCCTTCCGTTTAATAATCTCCCCGTCTGCTCATGTGGATGAGAATGCATTGGCAATCGGCTTCCCTTTTCCATATGGAATTCAGAAAGTAGCATATTTTTTCCGAATACCAAAGTTTTTATCGTTATTCCTTCAATGACTTTAATGTAATTTGATTCTGAAGTTTTATAGAACATATCTGATTTCCCTTATGCTCTCGATTCTCTTTGGAAGGATTGGTTTTGCTTCCCTACGATGGCGCTTCAGCTGCCGCCCATCTGAGTCCAGCTCTCATTTTAGCAGAAAACGTAAAACCGCATCACCAGATTCGCTCTCGGCGCCTTGGCGGTCCGCTGGAAGCGCCGGTTGGGCGCCGTATTAGTTACTTATACTTTATTTATTTTCGAACTATTTGCTAGAAGCCTCGTCTACCGCAATAATGTTCGATCGTATCAATTGTCATATCTGGCATCAATTTCAAATTCTTGGTAATATCACTTTCATTAAACAAAAATAATTGATATCTAGAAGGTACTAATTTTCGGTGCCATAAAAAGTACTCCTCATACGGCGTGTCAACCGATACGATTTGCTTATCGCGATGAAGCTGACCAATACCGCAGGATTCTAGTTGCCCATCTTTCAATATATCCCATAGAACCCACTGGAGAGAAAAACCCACAGTAGATTCGACTATCTTTGTACCTGGCCATTTTAATAGTAATTGTTGTCGGTAATATTCAGGATCGATTATTAAATCAACATTATCCAATTCTCCATTTCGAGTAATATTTGGATCAAATGGAGTTATAAAGTAACTTGTCATGTTGAACATTCCCCAGAATAACCATGCATAATATTCGACCGGTAAGCGCCCAACGGCTTGCGCTTCAACGGTTTGGCCGGCTATGCATGACTGGGTTTCAGTATATTACAGATCTCCCGAAGAACATACCAACCAAGACTCCAGGTCAATTCGGTTACAACCGCGTGTTGGGCAATTATTTTTTCATAAACTTTTTCTTCATATTTCATAGATCAAATAAATAATAATTGCCAATATTCATCTACTTCAAGTATTCCTCTTGGAACTTGGAATACTGCTTTCCACTCTTTTTTCGCCCAATCTTTTCCGAGGTCAAGGTGATATATGATGCTTTCCGTTTGACTTTCCTTCAGCATAACTTTCATTGTTATTTCGCCCTTCTCTCCCAACATAATCAATAAGTAATACCATGTATCAGCCCTTATTGGGAAAGAATAGAAATCACTAGGTGTAAGATATTTTCCGTTCCATCTAAACCAAGAATTATTTCCAAGGTTGTCGCCATTCACAGATAATCCCCAGCCACGGTATGAAGTTTCAAACCACTTTCCGGTGTCAATAAAAAGCGTTACAGAAGAGCCTTGCCGATACCGGAATAAAACTAACATCCCTTTGTTATCAGTTATATCATTCGTGTTCCTAATTATTGAAGCAATAATATCATTGCCATTCTCTGCTCGTATCGTTAATTTACTCTCGTCAATACTTATAATGGTTTTTGGATTTGTATTTGGGCTCCACCATCCATAACTAAATTCTTGGCATATAAAGTCGTCGTACCATACAACCTTTGCTCCTGGAACCAGGAATTCTATTCTCTCCCGAACTGACGAAACACTATTTGCTGAACTAGGTTGAGGAGGGCAAATATCTGTGGCGGTGGGCTTAATGGTTGACGATGGTTTTGGCGTCAATGTTGGTGATGATTGTTGTTTCGTCAATTCAAATGGTGAATTAATTTTGGTATTTGTATCAATTATGGTGGGTTGAAATATTTTATTGGTCCATGAACAGGCAATTGTCCAAATTAGTAGTGCAATAATAAATGCAAGAACGCGTTTCATGTAGAACCCTCTTTTTCTGGAGTAATTGCCCAACGAATGGCGAGTGAGCCGCTTGGCCGGGTGTGCAGGATTGGAATCAGTATGCTTCACCCGCCGCCGAAGAGCATACCTATGAAGACACTAAGCCGAAGGGCAAGTCGGCTCGACTCGCGGGTGGGGCTGCGCCTCTTGTCTTATCCGCTCGCTAGGCAACGTTGCGTTTGCTGGCAATGAAACTATTCCTCCAAGGACCTTCCTTTTGGTACTCTGTGAAAATCCAGTCCGTCATTGTTGCTTTCCACTCATTGAACGCTCTCTGCTCGCCCAAGTTCGGGTTTCCCCGAAAACAATACCAGTCATCAAATATAATGATTGTGCCATCTGTCAAGAGAGGTATTACAAATTCCAGTGCTGTTCTTGCCGAAGCATACAAATCACAATCCACATGAATGATGGATGCTTTCTTCATTCCGAATTTCTTTATCGTTTCCTCCGTGCATGTTTCTTCAAACCAGCCTGCAATGGTGATTACCTTGCACAAGGGCACACCCTCTTTGACAAGGTTCTCGTGAAACGTTTTTTCTGTACATGTGTATTTTCCGGTAGCAAAACTATTTGTTTCCTTGTCCACCCCATTGGGTTCAGGCAGTCCCTGAAATGAGTCAAATGCAAAGAATCTCATGTTATCCCAGATTCTTTTTATTTCCGCCGCGTCATCTTCCGTGCGTCCTGCATGCAATTTCTGATGCTGCATGAAAACATCCCGTAAAATGTGGTACGAGCGTATGAATGAAGCCCCAGCAAAAACACCGAATTCTAAATAGTCCCCTTCCACCTTCTCCGGGGCGATAATATTCGCAGCCTTGGATATAATAGAATTGTCGGAATTACCCGGATTGATGTTAACGAATCTAGCTGCAATTGTTCGAACAGGATAGAGGGCACGCTTGAGCGTTTGTTTCATTGTTTAGCTCGGTAATAAACCACACTATGATTGCGACAGATTATCATGAAACCTATGTTTAATGCAACGGGCAGCCCAACGGCTTGCGCTCAGCCGATTGGCCGACTGTGCAGGACCAGGTTCAGTAAACAATATCCGCTGACGAAGAACATACCGACTAAAACTCCAGCCGAAGGCCAATTCGGCTTCTTCGCCTGGTTGGGCCGAATTGATTAATTAAGGTAATTAATGTACTCAAGTTAAGAGCCATTTCAATGCTTCCGTTTTTTCTTGAAATATCGACATTGTAAAACCCTGATTTCTACAAACAGTTTCAAAAAACCTAAAATGCTCGAGATGTTCCGGTTTGATAACTTCTGCAATTTTTACTCCGAGTATTAAACCTATTAGTCTTAATGCCTTCGGTCGATAATAAATTTCGATGGTTTTTCCAGATATTCCAGTAATATTTCTATGGTCAATTAATCCCTTTGTTATCCTATTGTTTCTCATTGTTTCTGTAATACTTTTTGCCATACTAATCGAGCCATCATAATCAGCGACACCCTGTGTCATTATCTCTACATACTTTTCTTCTTTATGAATGATGAGTTCCCATTCCATTTTTCTGCCTCTGGTTAACGAAATATTTCTTGATCTGCCCAACGACTGGCGCGTGAGCCGATTGGCCGGCTGTGCAAGGCTGGATTCCAGTATATATCAGAAACCCCAAAGAACATACCAACGAAGACTCCAGCCGAAGGCCAATTCGGTTCCAACCGCGCGTTGGGCGGCTTAATATTTTATACGAAAAATTACTCATCGATTTCCCTATTACCAAACATATGCGCCGAAGGAAACTATTACTTACTCTGGGAAGTCATAAGGAACATATGTTTGGAAATGAAAATCTTTATTTTCACCTTCAGACCAGGTAAAACCATCAGAAATACTTGAATATCCATTTCCGCCCGGATATGTATTTCCAGTTGATCCCAACCAAATTCCTTGACCTTGTCCGGCACCAATTGGTGGTGCGCCAATATAGCTCACGACGACCGCCGATTGGCCGTCTGTGCAGGATTAGGCTCAGTTTACAATATCCGCCGCCGAAGCGCATACCTACAAAGACACTAGGCCGAAGGCCAAGCCGGCTCCTCGCGCTTGTTGGGCGCACTCTTGATCAGCGTCCATAAACAGATACATGCATGCTGCTACTAGTGTTGAATGGTTCTTGCTTCCAGCCCCCCCAACGGTTCTTCAGTTGCAATCCTGCGATTCTTGCCATCAGGTCAAGTTCGCTTGGCCAGGCGTATCGTTGAACCACCGGATTCAGGTGGATTCCTGAAGAGGAAAGGGAAATATGGCTCTCCTCAATCATTTGCTTTCCTGCGTCATGTCGAAGGACATCGAGCCGAACCTCATTGACTTCAATGGTTTCCGCTTCGACGTATTGGTCATTTCGCAGTCGGTACAGAAAGTTGGGCGTTAAGGCCTCAATGACAAAAGTGCCATTCTCAGTGAGATGATCGGCAACATTCATAAAACAATTGACTTGATCTTCCTGGGTTAGTAAATTAAATAGCGTATTCCACACTACATATATCAAGCGGTAGGTACCAGACACTGGTACACCCGCAAAGTCGCCAATTACGACGAGGATTTTGTCACCCCCAGGTTGGGCTCGCAACTGGTCAATCATAGCGGGTGAAATATCGATACCATCAACGCGAATACCGCGAGCGGCGAGTGGCAAAGCAATTCGCCCGGTGCCTATGGCAAGTTCCAAAACGGGGCCACAGTCAGCCAACTGGGCCAAGAACTCGACAGTCGCAATCTCGTCACCGCGCTTTAGATCGCGAAGCATTTCAGAAACATCACGCCCAAAACTCATTATTGGTTCATAATTTTTCATCGCTTAAATCAATCTCCCTTCAGCGCCCAACGCCTGAATTAAGCCGCGCCGCGAAGCGGCGTCGGCATGAATGAGTTGTTAGGCATGATTGGATTTTCCCCTCTTTCTGAGTCGCCCGGTAATCTCCTCATCACCGCGTCATCAGCGCGAACACTCCCCAGCCCAGGTATTCACGCGTGTAAGCGGCGTAGCGCTCGGGTTCCGAGGTTAGTTTGGCGCGAACATCTTCCGCGAACTCGTCGTCGGGATTGGCTTCAAGCCATCGGCGCATGGTGAGCCACTTGGCCGCCTCGTATCTGTCCCAGCTGTCTTGGTCTGCCAAAACCATTTCCACGACGTTGTAGCCTAGGTGACCGAAAGACGCGAGAAGTTCTGGAAGCAGGAGAAAGTCGGAGATTGAGCCGGCAAGACACCCCCTGACAACATCTTCCGTCGGCGGTAACTGCCGCCAGTAGGGTTCGCCGATGAGGATGATCCCTCCGGGGCGGA
>Ga0105104_10001552_pt1 | contig 17198 bp, 17 predicted proteins | sample PPLLaktember2015_3_FD_87034 | JGI IMG/M metagenome (GOLD analysis project Ga0105104, IMG submission 87034) | Freshwater sediment microbial communities from Prairie Pothole Lake near Jamestown, North Dakota, USA - PPLs Lake P7 Core (6) Depth... | ecosystem: Environmental > Aquatic > Freshwater >... | reverse complement strand
TGCAGTCGCGGGGTGGGTGGTTAACTCATGCAGCGCGATCTGACGTTCTTTTTCACTTGGGTTGAAGAGCATGAAAAGAAAATGGATCAGACCATCCACCCAGTAAATGAAGCGCTGAAAGAGCCCCTCATGGAAGAGACTCGCAGAACGGATTACCTCCGGCTTGCTGTAATTGGCATGTGAACCCAGGGCAACATAAATGAGGGGATGCGTTGTGTCATTCCCATTCTTATCCTTCACACGCTGCACATCCTTCCACAATTCCATCGCGCCGGTGCCATGTTGCGAGAGCAGCAATGAGTAAGGTTCATCATTCTTCAAATAGACGGCAACCATTTCCCAATCGCCTTCATGATGATTGATGCCGTTTGCGGCGAGCCGCCAATCATTGAACGCGTAAAAGAAGTGGTATTGCAGACTTTTCCAGTTGTTATCTTCCACATCCTGCCAGCGCGCGACGCGCCCATAGTAAACAGGCTGTGGCTCCTTTTCCAGGATTTCCGCATATTGATAAAAGGATTTACGCGCAACCGTTTCGGTGGCGCGCGAAAGCATGTCCATCACAACCCCAGGCGCTTCCGGGATGATATGGTCGAAGATAAACTTCATCGCCCGCACAGAGAGATAGAAGAGTACAAACAAATAGATGGGCAGCAGCACAAGATATTCGACCTGGACGCTGATGAATGAATGCGGCGTCAGAAAAAACAGGATTGGAGCCGCCTCAAGCACAAAGAAGAAAAGCGCAGCCAGCGCGGCGGGGAAAAATCTCAAACGGATGGGTGAGGCCTGGATAAAGATGATAAACGCAGCGATCAGCGCCAGGAGGGCTGCAATCTCGACTCCCCACCAGCCAGACATGAACCAGCCTGCCCCGCTGATCAGGGCGGAGGAGATCCCCCACCACACCCAGACGTCGGAATCGATCAGTGGGTCGTTAACGAAGCGCAGAAAGTACTCCGCGCTTTCCAGTTTCCCGAGGCGCGCGGCCAGCGGCTCGTGTGGGTGGGACAACAAGCCCACCACCCCTTGGGGTCCGCTGGGAAAGATCGTACATTTTTCGAGATACGGCTCAACAGCCATCGGGAAGAAGCGTTCACTTCTTGCGAAACGCAGAACAGGTTCGTATTTTTTCAGCAGCTCAGAATCATCCATCGATAATAAATAAAGACCCAAAGGTTTTTACGGCAGATTGGGCGCAGAGATCGCAATACAAAACTCTGTGACCACAATTAATTATCTTTGCAAAGCAAACCTTTAGGGTCTACTTGTTATTGAAAGTACTGTAACGCCATCCTCAGACGTTCTTCCGTATCTTCCGGCGCGTCCCTGGGCAGTGCCTGGATGGCAGACTGTGCCTCCACCACGGAATAGCCGAGGGCGGTCAAGGCCGCCAGGACTTCACTGTCCCGGTCTGTCATGGCAGCCATGGTTGCCAGCGCGTCCATAGGCTTGAGCTTATCCTTCAAATGCAGCGCCATTTTCTGGGCGGTCTTCTTTCCCACACCCGGGACGCGGCTCAACACTTCAGCCTCCTCTGCAAAGACCGCGCGCTGGATGGCATCCAGGGTCATGGTGGAGAGTACAGACAATGCAACCTTCGGTCCAACGCCGTCCACACCGAGGAGGATGTTGAACAGTTCGCGCTCCGATTGGGACTCGAAGCCATAAAGTGTCAGCGCATCTTCACGGACAACGAGATGAGTGTAAAGCAAAATGACCTCGCCCGCCTTCATTCGTCCACGCAGGGGTGCGGGGACAAAGACGCGCAGTCCCACGCCGCCCACTTCAAGGATGAGGGCGTTATCTTCGATCTGTGCAATTTCACCACGGAGAGTTGCTATCATATGTTCAATTATATGTCATTGCGAGCGAAGCGAAGCAATCTCCTATAACGTTTGAGGTTGCTCCGTCAAGCTAAAGCTCTCCTCGCAATGACGTCATTCGTATCTCTTTGTATTCAGGTGCGTGATCGCGATTGCCAGAGCATCGGCCGCGTCGTCGGGTTTTGGAATAGCATCGAGCTGCAGCAGGGCGCGCACCATTTCCTGCACCTGTCTCTTCTGGGCACTTCCGTAACCGGCAACCGCCTGCTTGACCTCATTGGGAGTGTACTCAAACGCTTCGATCCCCGACTGTTGTAAACATAACATCACCACACCGCGTGCCTGTCCCACTGCCAGGGCTGTTGTCACATTTCTTGAGAAAAACAGCTTTTCTACGGCGGCGATTTCAGGGTGATATTCATTGAGGATCTCATGCAACTGGTCGTAAAGCATCACCAGGCGGGCCGGGGCAGTGGCATCCTTCGAGGTTAAGATCACGCCATAGTTAACGGCGACCAGGCTTCCATCCGGCGTGAGACGCACAAGTCCGTAGCCGGTCGTCGCAGTACCTGGGTCAATTCCTAATGCAAGGGTCATTTAAAGAATTAACCGCGAAGGGCGCGAAGTCCGCAAAGAATTCTTTTAAAACTTTCGCGACCTTCGAGGTCTTCGAGGTCTTCGCGGTTCAAAATTCTTATGCCGCATCAAAAGCTGCGATAGCTTCGTCTGAAACCTTCAGGTTGGAATAGACGTTCTGCACATCATCAAGATCTTCAATAGCCTCAAGAGCCTTGAGCACCTTGACGGTATCTTCAGGATCAAGTTCCATTTCCTGCTTGGGGCTCATGCGCAGGCCCGCTTCTTCCGGCTGGACGCCGGCTTTATGCAAGCGAGTGGCGATCTCTTTGAATGATTCAACCGGAGCCGTGATCTCGATGTGTCCATCCTCTTCCACGACATCGTTCGCGCCCGCCTCGATCCCAAGTTCAAAAGCTTTATCGAAGTCCATCGCACTGACTGGAAACAGAAAATATGTAATACGATCAAACTGCCAACCTACTGCGCCGGGTTCTGCCAGATTGCCGCCCGCCTTCGTAAAGGCATGGCGCAAATCAGAAACTGTGCGATTGCGGTTATCCGTGACCGTTTCGACCATGACTGCCACCCCATGCGGCGCATAACCTTCGTATGTGATCTGCTCGAACACAACGCCGTCTTTATCTTCACCGGCGCCGCGTTTGATGGCGCGCTCGATGTTGTCCTTTGGCATATTTTCTGCGCGAGCTTTGTCTACCGCGAGGCGCAATCGGAAATTCGAATCAATATCACTGCCGCCCTCACGTGCGGACATCACAATTTCACGCGTGAGACGTGTAAAGATGGCGCCGCGCTTGGCGTCTGCTGCGCCTTTTTTACGTTTAATGGTTGACCATTTTGAATGACCTGACATGGAAACTCCTTACAAAACCACGTTCGTGGAAAATTACGCAATGAGAGCCAAAATTATACCATTCCCGGCGGGACAAAAAAGCCCGCTCCCATCGTCTTTGGACCGGCATGGACAACAATCGCGGGAGGCAGTTCATAAATGGGGATCTCCGACACAGGCACTTTGGATTTTAGTTCGTCGGCAAGTGCCTGCGCTTCCTGCTCTGCCTCCGCCTGGATCACGCACAAATGAGCCTCCTCTCCACCCTTGCAGGATTCCGTGACCACTTCGATGAGGCGCGCCAGCGCCCGCCTTTTCGTCCTCTGCTGTTCGAACGATTCGACCTGTCCATTTTTGACTTGCAGGATCGGCTTGATCTCCAGCAGTTCTGCCAGCAGTTTCTTCGCCCCACCAATGCGACCGCCCTTGGCGAGGTACTCCAGGGTGTCAACAACGAAGTACAGTCGGCCGCGCGGGATCATATCATTCAACCGGGCAAGGATCTCATCCGCTGACTTCCGTGCCTTCGCCATGTCGTCTGCGACCAAAACCAGCGACCCCAGGTTGCAGGAAACCGTTTGAGTGTCCACAACACGGATATCCACACCCGGAAATTCCTGCGCGGCGATCTCCGCCGAACGGACCGTTCCGCTGGCTTTGCTCATCGGCGCGACGATAATTACGCTTTCACCTCTTTTGCCGGCCTCCTCAAAGATGGGGAAATATAGGGAAGGTTCCGGCGCGGCAGTTTTCGGCAGAGTGGGTGAGGCTTTGAGTTTGCTCAGGAATGTGGCGGTGTCCAAATCCCTGTCATCGTGATAGGACTCCTCCCCAAACGTGACAATTTGCGGGATCAGGGGAATACAGCGTTCGTCAAGCAATTTGCGGGGCAACCCGCAGGTGGTATCAGCTACGATGAGGGTCATGATAATATCTCCAACTTTAATTGTAGCTTCAATTGTAGTCCTCCCCTGCCTGCGTTCTAACTGCCAAATGAACTCAAAATCTCATTACAAAGCGCGCTGATATGTGCGGTGCCTCTTATAAAAATCAATTCCAAAGTTTTCCAACTCACGCTGCATGTTTTCGTTCGCGAGGCTGACCTGCACCACTTCCGTATGTCAAAAACCTTGCGAAGGTTTTGATCCTTCGCAAGATTGCGTACTACATTGATTTTGCGCGTTCCGCCATCTGCGCCCGCAGATGATGTGCATCTTTGTCAATCGTGAAGAGCGCGCCGAGATAGAAGAGGACACACAAGCCCCAGGCTATGCTGCAGATCAAAAGGATGGCAGTTTGCAGGTTGATTGCATCCGCGATTGCACCGGTGAGGATGGGAGCAAATGCCGCCCCCGCGTTCTCGACGAAGTATTCCGTGGCTTGGGCCGTCGAGCGGACTTCAGGCACTGTCACATCGTAAACCGTCGCAATGACGTTCGCCGACGAAAGCGGCATGAAGAGGGCGGTGAGACACATGAAAATGAAGAATCGATCCCTGGCTTCGACGGGCGTGGTAATCGCCAGATAAAGGAAGATGGCGCCGAGAAAAACGCCAATGATGGAAACGATGATCCGGCCCTTGTTCGAACGTTTGAAAAGAATATCACCCAGCCAGCCGCCAAGGAAATAACCGCCGGCCAGGATCAGGATGACGGGCGCCATCGTAAAGAGGATGCTGTTCGCATCGTAGCCGCGTTCTTTTTCAAGATAAGCAAAGAAAAAGAACGTGATGACATTCCACGGAAAAACACCTGCAAAACCCTGCAGGAAAATGAACCACATGGTCTTCTTCCTGAAAATATCCCTGGCTTCGGCCCATGAGAATTTGAAGGCCTGCATTTCGGGCAGGCCATCGAACTCCGGCTCGGCTTTGCCGCGCGGCATCTCCTTGACACCGAAGAAAATAAATACAGCGATCACAATCCCAAGTGCGCCGGTGATGTAAAACACCGAGCGCCAGCCGCCGATCAACGGCGCAACCATCAGAGCCAGGATCATGCCGATCAGATATCCAAGCGGCTGTGCGAGCTGTAAAATGCCATAGACTTTGCCGCGCAGACCGGGGCCGAAGTAATCGGCAATCAAGGTATACAAACCGGGATAGGAGGAATCGTCGATGCCGGTGGAAGCACGCGTCACCAGAAAGCCGCCAAATGTTCTCATCAGCGCGTTCAACCAGGTTGTCGCACCCCAGACAAAGGCCGCCAGGGATAGCAACTTTGCGCGCGCATAGCGGTCATACAAATAGCCCCAGATCGGATAGAGGAGGGTGGCGACAATCAGCGCGCCGGAATTGATCAGGCCCCATTGCTGATTGTTGATCCCGAATGTCTCACTGATCGGAACCTGCAGGGAGCCGATCATCAACTTGTCAGTTTGGTGAAGGAGCGTGAAGAAGAAAAACACCCCCACAACGAACCAGCGGTAACGGGAATTTTGTGGTTGCATGGATACCTCTGTATAGGTGTCAGGGGTCAAGTTTCAGGTATCAGGGGCTAGAGGTCGGGGTCGTCCTCATAGAGGATTTGTTTTGCAAGTTCACGCAATTCTTCCGCTTCATTTACTTTTGCAGAATCAAAATATTGGGTGAGCAGATCCATTGGGCTTAAACTGCTGATCGCCTGCCCCTGGGGGATGCGAACGCGCGCCTCCACTTTTGGCTTCTTGACCAGATGAAACTCGAATGCACAATCTGCATACTTTCGCAATGCGGTCTCATCGATCAGCACGTCCAGCTCGCGGGGATATTCCACCGTCAGCTTGACGATCGCCTCAACCATTTCCTTCTGCTTGGGCAAATTGAACGTCAGGAACTCGGTCACGTTCTCGCTGGACTGGAGGATGGCCCGCCGTTCAATGAAGGGCCGCGTCCCGTCGATTTTTCTCCACTCCACTTTTGTCTCCCCGCAAGCCACCTCGGCGATGACGAAGAACTTGTCATCCATGGCTTCACCAAAGTCAATGCGTTCAATGGAGCCCGGATAGATCACAGGCGGATGATATCCCTCGTTTAAATTCTGCGGCTTGTGTATATGTCCCAACGCCACATAATCGAGGCGCCTATCCTTGACCAGCGAGGTCGGCAGCACCAGGTCGGCGCCCAGCATCACCATTCGCTCCGCGCCAAACAAGGCTCCTTCCACAGAAGCATGTGCAGTGAGAATGAGTGGCAGACTTCGATCGGCTTCATTGACCCAGGCTTCCACAAGCTCCGAGATGCGTGTTTCGATCTTGGAGAACAATTCCTGTGTATCGCTTCCGCTCACCTCGATGGAGGCCATCAAGCCTGAGCGCGAGACCCAGGGCATGGCAATGACCTGGACAGGCAGATCCCACAAGTCTGCCGGTTTATAGAATTGAGGCTTTTGCAGGACACGCACATACGGCACCTCCAGCGTATCGAACTCCTGGATGGCATGGGCGCGTCCGGTAGCGGGCGATAGATCATGATTCCCAACGAGCAGGAGGGTTGGGATTTTGGCTCGAGATAACCGAATAATGCGCTTGCCCCATTCGCGCTGAAAAGTGGGTGCAGGCGAACGATCCTTGTAGGCGTCGCCCGCGAAGATGACCATGTCCACTTTCTCCGAGATCGCCGCGTCCACGATCGTATCCAGCGATTTGAGAAAATCAAGCACACGCAGAGGCAGCCCGGTTTCGGGATCATGCCTGCCGTAGTTCGCCATATCAATATGGGCGTCAGCGAAATGGAGGAGTTTCATGGTTTGATAGTTAGGTAGTCGATTAGTCCAGTAGTTTAGTAGTTAGGATTTTCGTAGGTATCTAATCATGCCATTAATGAGCCGTTTGGTTTCGGTCGCAAGATTATAAGCTAAAGTAAGTTCATCACTAGGGCTGCATTCCCAAATCCTGCAATGCCTGGGTCGCAACGATCCATTTGGGATGGACTTTCAACGCAGCCCGATAATCGTTGACGGCCAGGTCCGTTTTGCCAGCCATATAGTAGGCACGTCCACGCCAGTAGAGGGATTCCTCAAGGACCGGCTCGGCAATCGTATCGTTCAAGGTGGTATCGGCCAGGTTGATCACATCCGCAAAACGGTTGCTATAGTAATAGGCTTTATAGGGTCCGGTCTGATACCACATCATGCGATAAGGGCGGATGGAATCATTGGTGTCCAGATTGGCATAGATATTGAAGGCATAATCGTACGCGATCGCTGCGTCTACATATTGAAGCAACGCAATGTGACTGGTACCGACGTTGAACCACGCGAAGAAACGGTCAATATCAGTGAGAGATTGTGATTCGGTTTGCGCGACACTTAACGCATGCTGACTTGCCCACTGCTCATCGGCATACGGGCCGAGAAGGGTCAATACTTCACTTTCCTTTTCATTGGGATAAACAACAACGAAGACATAGTTGAACGCCCGCCAGCCTTCCAGAAAAGTGGATGTTTTGATCCTGCGGTTGGGTCCGGGCTCGGCGCCGGCCGGTTGATAGGTATCCTGATAAATGATCAAATCCTGGCTATTGTCATAGCCGGTGACAAAGGCATAATGTCCCATCCAGCCGTATTTGCCGTTAACATCCAACTCGTAGATGCCTTTTTCCACAACCACGGGAAAACCTGCCGCAACAAGTCGCTTCAGCATGTCAAGATCGCCGCCATAGCGGACAACCGACGTCATGCCCGGAACATTGTCCAGGATGTAATCCTGTAATTCATAAGGCATCACATTCTTATCTTTATCAGTGGGCTTTACGGCTTTGCCGATCACATCGCGATTCCCGTCCCAGCCCCAATACGTGAGCGCCATTGAGAAGTTTGCGGGTCCGCAATAGTTCAGGCGGCCATGCTGATGCTCGTATTTGACTCCATCCAACATAAGGGTGGCCGGCAGGGGCGTTGTCGTGACCGTTGGCTTGAGCGTGGGACCCGGCTTGGGAGTGGAGGTTGCGGCGGTCGGAGGCGTCACCTGCAGAGTCTGGATCATCTTTGTCACTGCGAGATCAAGTTGCGCCTGCTGGGTTGGCTGGAAGACAGCTTCCTCAGGCGGCTTGACCAGATATTGGATCTTGGTGCGCAAAGATTCAAGCCGCCAGGCGAGGCGGCTGTGAATTGGAGGAACATAGTACAAACCAACTATTATCAAAATTGAAATGGGGATTGCCCAGATACGACTAAAGCGGTTTTGCATGACGAAGATTATACTGCCCGCATCTGAGGGTGTAAACGAAGGAATGAATGTATTCTCAGCAAACTCTAATAATTGAAACAGTAACTTGTGCGAGGGCTTCAACGACGTATCTCTCAAGTCTTGAGAGGAGTCGATCATGAGAAAAAGCACAGTTTTTATTTCGGCCGTACTAACCACGTTCGCGCTCGTCATGCTCTATCGAATCGCCTCGGCATATAACGACAATCAGAAAACCACGGAAATTGCCGCCGAACCCACCTCCATGCCTGCGCCAACCGCAACCGAACCACCTGCTCCGACGGAAGTTGCCCTCGGACCTGAAGAGGCTGCCCAGTTGGCTGCCGAGGTGGTTGGCAACACAAACCTGTTAAGTGCAGAAAGTTCGAGCTTGAATGGTGTGGATGCATACCTGATCACCTTTACGAATAAGGATGTTGTCTATATTGGCTTAGATGGACAGGTATTGGGTGTGCAAGTCTCGCCTGTCGTGGTCAATGTGGCACCTCCCGCAAAACGAAAAAATAAAAATAATGGTGGAAATCAAAATGTGAGCAGTGCGCCGGCCCCTGTAAGTGGAGAGAATCATGAAAGTGACGATGACAATCATGAAGAAGACCACGATGATGATTAAGGGAACAAGCTAATGGCTACCAAACCTGCGAAACGCAACTGGGATGATGTACAAACAGCCATTGCGACGGCTGCCATTGTGACCACTCTTGGGATGTGGAATCTGTTTGCCACGCCCGCCAAAGCCGAGGAAGTCGAAGCTGTCCCAACGCCAGAAAAAGTACCCGCCCAGCCTGCTCTGCCGCCTGCTGAACCTCCTGTTGGATTCCCCATTGATGTTGGGTCCGCCGCGCTGCCAAAGGTCAAGATTATGTTCACGCAGATCGCACCGCAAACCACAACAATGGTCCAACAGCCACAGCAGGAAAAGAAGAAAAGAAAGAAGAAGAACAAGGATAACAATAGTAACAGTGGTGGTGGCGGCGGTGGAGGCGGCGAAGCAGCTGCCCCGGTTACGCAAACACAGAGTTCATAAGCGCAGCAATCCTGTGGATAAAAATGTTACATCGCCATGAATTCCGTGCCATGGGCAGTGAAATGCTCGCGCTGGTGGATCGTGACCCCACGCCTGCCTCGCTGGCAAAAGTTCCTGAATGGTTCGAAGAATGGGAACAGGTTCTCAGCCGTTTTCGCTACGACAGCGAACTCACGCGCCTTAATCAGATCCATGAGCGGCCTGTACGCGTAAGCAAAATCCTTTGGGACGTTCTGCAAGCCGCGCGGAACGCCGAACGTTTGACAGATGGATTGGTCACGCCCACCCTGCTGGATGCCATCATCGAAGCAGGTTACGACCGCCCGTTTGATGATCTGCCGCATCAGACTCAATACATGGCTGATCCCGTTTTGGCAGCCCCGCAACCCCTGACAGCCGTCACCGTTAACAACTCGGCTCGAACCATTACCCTGCCCTCTGGCGTGAGCCTCGACTTTGGCGGCATTGCAAAGGGCTGGGCTGCGCACCAGGCGGTGAAACGGTTGCAAGTGGAGGGTCCCGCGCTTGTGAACGCCGGGGGCGACATCGCCATCAGCGGTCCGCGTGCAGATGGAAGCCCCTGGCCGATTGGTATTACGAATCCATTTCAGCGCAAGGAAGAGCTGGAGGCGCTTTTTCTCAACGCATGCGGCGTCGCCACCTCAGGGAAAGACCGCCGCCGCTGGACGCGTAATGGAATCCTGCAACATCACATCATCGATCCGGCCACCAACCAACCTGCGGATACAGACTTGCTGACCGTTACCGTGGTCGCACCGGATGTTATGGAAGCCGAAGCAGCCGCCAAAGCCGCATTCATTCTTGGCAGCCGCGTGGGCCTCGAATGGATCGAAGCCCGTCCCAGGCTCGCTGCGGTGTTCATCCTTGATAATGGTCAGGTGTTGCACAGCCACAAAATGGAAGAATTCCTTTGAGATTTCCGCATACAAATGGAGAAAATATGTCCCCTGGTCCTGCTGTAGAAAATGAATTTGACAAATCGTCGCTCAGTATCGAATCTTTTCTTGTGATCCTTCTTGCCGTAACCATAGGTCTGCTTGCTGCAATTCTGCTCCTGCCGGCCTGGCTACCCAACATGGAAACCTCACTCACAGGGGAAAGCCCCAAAGTATATTGGTATCTTTCGCGCGCGACCGCCTTCGTCTCACTCACGATCCTGTGGCTTTCCATGGCTCTGGGCATCGGCATCAGTAATAAAATGGCTCGCCTGTGGCCCGGCGCCCCAGCCGCGTTTGCGATCCATGAATATGTCAGTCTATTGGGGATGGCGTTTGCCTTATTCCATGCGCTGGTCCTGCTGGGTGATCATTACATCAATTTCACTGTTGTACAAATCCTGATGCCTTTTTCAACGGTGGATTATCGTCCCCTTTGGGTTGGGATCGGACAAATTGGTTTTTATGTCTGGCTGATCGTCAACCTGAGTTTCTATGTCCGTTCGACGATCGGTCCGAAAACCTGGCGTGCCCTCCATTACTTAAGTTTCGCCATGTACATCATGGGACTGCTGCATGGGCTGTTCAGCGGGACAGATACCCCAGCCAACTGGGCACAAGGGTATTACTGGATTTCAGGCGGCAGCTTATTGTTCCTGCTTGTTTATCGTATCCTCAACACGATTACCGAAAAGTTGACCCGGCGCTCCAAACCCAGACCGGTCCCCCAGGTGCAACATTCCGCAGCGCGACCCCAGCCTACACAACCGCAGCCTACGCAACCACAGGGATAACGAGAATCAAAAAGAGCGACCACTCCATATAATGCAGACCATCTCGGGGGGTTGTAATCTATTAGCGAGTGATGTTCAGTTAATGGAAAATGAGTCTTCACGAAGAGCACATAACTTACAATGGAAAATGACGACTACTAAATATCACCAATTACGGAGGTCGATTATGACTCACATAATCACAAGTTTGTGTTTGCGCGATAATGGGTGTATTGATGTATGTCCGGTGGAATGCATCAACCCGGGCGCATCCCCGGAGCAATGGCCAACTTATTACATTGATCCGTCCACATGCATAGATTGTGGCGCCTGTGTTCCTGAATGTCCTTTCCATGCAATCTATCCCGAGGATGAGGTGCCTTCCACCTATACGGCCAAGGGTGATGAAGTAATCAACCGCCTGGGCTTGAATGGACACTATGAAAGCACCAATCATCGCAAGGAGAAAGTGGTCCTTGAAACGACGAGGCCACTCAGTCCAGGTGAAACCGTCGATCTTCGAGACAGCATCAAAGCCAATTACGATTTCTACAAATAGATTGTAAGCAGGGAAATGGGTCGAGGCTTTCACAGCCTCGACCCATTTGAATCGCAATGTGATATGCATCAACTATGCGCACTTGGCAAACTTGTTTTTTCTAATTAAGCCCTAATCGCTTGCTAACAGATTGCTCATACAGGTTTAGTAAAACAGTGCATCAACCTTTTTGATCTTTATGTGAGTATGTGACATAACAGGAAGTGGGGGCGGGGCGGAAATTCTTGTTTTTTATTTCCACGTCTGGGACGACAATCACCTCTATGACTGTTTAAATGTGATTCGCACATTTAACATTGTCGTTGAATCATGCGAATGCTTCTCACATTCGCATATCGTGATTCAGTCTGTTCGAAAAGGAGACGAGATAGATATGTCTGAAAAACAAAAGACGCGTAACTGGAAGGACCCCAAAACGATCATCGCGGCTGTCTCAGTGACAGCACTCGCAACTCTCTGGAATATGTTCGCAACTGGCGATCGTGCAAGAACTGGAGATATGGACCTCCTCCTATCCACAGCCACTGGCGCGTCTCAAGAGAAGTTGGACGATAACTGTCCCGCGCCAACCCAAATGAAGAACCTGGGGAAAAGGTGTGTGCCAGTGACACACACCAGATCATCTTAACATCTCGTATTGCAATAATCGTGATTTTGGAAGAGTAAAAAGTTTCGCTGTTGGGGATCTTCAATTAAGAAAAAAACTGCTGGGAACACGTTGCCTCCCAGCAGTTTTTGTTTATTTTTCATTTCGCGCAGCCTACGGATGAGCCGTGTTTTTCGAATCTCCCTATGGGATTTTTATCCAGAGGCAGTAACTTTTGGGAGCACTCAGCGACATGGATGGTTAACAAAACCTTTTCCAGTTCGACCCAGTCTGACAACTCAAACGAACCGATCAAAGGTAATCATGGAAAGCAGCCCAGATCTCAAGTTCCTCAGAATACTCGAAAACATCAGGTACCATTTCGACTTTTTATTCAGGCGCGGTTTTCATATTGTCTCAGTGTTATTTGTTGACCAGAATTATGAGAACTGGCAGGTCAGCATGATGACAGATGATTACCTGATTAAGATCTATAGTTGCATGGGAAAAGTCAACTTGGCACTGAGCACCTTGCAACTATACAATGATGTCGGACTTTTCGAACTTAATGACTTGATCTATTTTATAAATGGAAATGAAAACTTCTCTGACCCACCCGAAGAAGCTCCAATAAATGAAACGCAAAGTTTTCAGAGAATTGCACGGCTGTTGGAAAAATATGTCGACGATATTCTGGAGACCATCGAAAAGATACTCATCTTGCCATCCACTGATTATCCTTCCATTACATCAAACAACCCCGATCAACTATCCAAAGACAATTGATCGGGGTTATTGTTATAAGGCTGCACGAACCTATTATTCTTTCACTTCACCTTCGATGACATCGTCACCGTCCGGTCGCGGGGCCGGGCCACCCGGCGTCTCCGGTTGAGGCTGTCCCTGTGCCCCCTCCTGGGCGTAGAGCTGCTGGCTCAAGGCATGGAAGGCTTGCTCTACCTGCTCACTTGCCCGTTTGATGCGATTCAGGTCATCGCTCTGTGCAGCAGACTTGAGTTCATCGATCTTACCTTGGATATTCTGAGCATCTGCGCCTGGAACTTTATCACCCAGGTCACGCAACGCTTTTTCAGTTTGATAAACGAGGCTGTCGGCTGTGTTCCGCGCGTCGATCAGCTCACGGCGCTTCTTATCTTCGCTTTCATGCTGGCGCGCTTCCTGCACCATGCGATCGATATCGCCCTTGTTCAGATTGGTCGAGGCAGTGATCGTGACCTTCTGTTCCTTGCCGCTGGCCTTGTCCTTGGCGGTGACATTCAAGATGCCGTTCGCGTCGATATCAAAGGTCACCTCCACTTGAGGCATACCGCGCGGCGCCGGTGGGATCCCATCGAGGCGGAATCGTCCAAGCGACATGTTGTCAGCAGCCATGGGACGTTCGCCTTGCAACACATGGATATCAACAGCCGTCTGGTTATCTGCAGCCGTGGAATAGGTTTCCGTCTTGCGAACAGGGATGGTCGTATTGCGTTCGATCATCTTGGTCATCACACTGCCGAGTGTTTCCACACCCAGGGAAAGCGGAGTGACATCGAGCAACAAAATATCTTTTACGTCACCACCGAGCACGCCGCCCTGGATCGCGGCGCCAATGGAAACCACTTCATCAGGATTCACACCTTTGTTCGGCTCCTTGCCATTGGTCAACTTGCGAACAAGTTCATGGACCATGGGCATACGGGTCGAACCACCCACAAGCACAACTTCGTTGAGCCTGCTGGCATCCATGCCCGCATCCTTGAGGGCGGCTTCGAACGGCTTGCGGCAGCGATCCAGCAGATCTTCTGTCATCTGCTCGAATTTGGAACGCGTGAGCTTCACCTGCAAATGTTTTGGCCCGCTTGCATCCGCCGTGACATACGGAAGGTTGATCTCCGTTTCCATGACGGTGGAAAGTTCGATCTTGGCTTTCTCTGCCGCCTCGCGCAAGCGTTGTAACGCCTGACGGTCACCGCGCAGGTCGATACCCTGTTCCCGTTTGAATTCATCCGCAGCCCAATTGACGATGCGCTGATCCCAGTCATCGCCGCCGAGGTGCGTGTCACCGTGCGTGGCTTTGACTTCGATCACGCCTTCGCCCACTTCCAGGATGGACACATCGAACGTACCCCCACCCAGGTCGAAGACCAGGATGGTTTCATTCTTTTTCTTATCGAGGCCATAAGCCAGGGCTGAGGCGGTCGGCTCATTGATGATGCGCAGAACTTCAAGCCCCGCGATCCTGCCCGCATCTTTTGTCGCCTGGCGCTGACTATCATTGAAATAGGCCGGCACAGTGATCACGGCCTGCGTGACAGCCTGGCCCAGATATGCTTCTGCATCTGCTTTCAGCTTTCCCAGGATCATCGCGCTGATCTCCTGCGGAGAATATTCGCGGCCTGTGACCGGGATCTTCACACGCACATCATCTGCGGGGCCCGGGACAACTTCATAGGAAACCATCTTGCGTTCCACTTCGGTTTCTTCAAAGCGACGCCCGATAAAACGTTTGATGGAATAAACAGTATTTTCTGAATTTACAACGGCCTGGCGCTTCGCGGTCTGACCGACGAGTCGTTCGCCGTTTTTATTGAAGGCCACGACCGACGGGCATAATCTGCCCCCCTCCGAGGTTGAGATCACGGTGGGTGTACCACCTTCCATGACAGACACAACGGAGTTGGTTGTGCCGAGGTCAATGCCAATAATTTTTGCCATAGAGTTACTCCTTGCATTTAATTCATCTGCATAGCTGCTTTTGAAGCCTATCAACTACACAATTATTTTCCAACTTTCACATCTTACCCGCCCAATGCAAGAATAGCGTTAACACAGTGTAGAAATTGAATTGGACTGACCCCCACCCGCCCCCAAATCCGAAACAAAATTTAGGTAATTAGTTAATGATTCCTTATAGATTTGGGGGCGGGTCATGGCTCACTAACCTTCACCCAATTGAACGCGGCAATGACAGGAGCATTTTCAAAGGAGGCAGCCGTGAGTCCGACTTTGCCTTCGGTACGTTCATAACGACTTACATCCACACTACGGATAAGAGTTTGATTGACAAAAAGTGAAAGGGTGGTACCCGAACAGGTCAGCCCAATTTCCTGCGGCACGCCGCTGGGTTGGATAGCCGCGGATGACGCGGAAAGAATCGGGGAATAATCTGCAATTCCATTTGCCAGCCATTGACCGTAGAGTACGTTGTAGCTTCCATCCGTCAAAACATTGTATTCAAACCATCCATCTGACTCGCTATAGCGACATAACAAGCCGGTGGCTGCCGGACTGCCAGCCTGATTTGTAAATTGCGCATCGATACGGATTTCGTCATAATCCTGGGCGCCGTAAAGAGCGTATACCCAGGTGTAGGGGGAATCCATTTGAAGCATGAAATTGCTGTTCTCCGTTTTGATATTTGGAACAGCTTCATTCCCAGCCTGGAGGATCACCCAGCCCGTCAGGGAGGCATTGAATTCGTCGGTGAAGAGACGCGGGAACGGCGTCGGTGTGAACTCAAGGGTGGGCGTTGGCTGAGGGGTAACGGTGGCAGGTATCGGAGTGGGCGGAAGTGTCGCGCTTGGGAAGAGTGACGCCACAGACGTGGGCGTTGCCGGTTGGCAGGCAGTGATCAGGAGGAGACATCCAATGAGAATTTTTTTCATAACGCTTATTAAAACACAATTGTCCAGCGCGTTGGGCTGGACAATTCGAAGTCATCTTTTAAATTCAATCCAGATCAATCGCAATTCGGAATACCCAGAAAACAAGGCAATTGGTCGAGGACGATGCCGCCCCACATGAACGCGATGAAGATCAAAAAGACCATGCTGACCAGGAGGCTGATGGGCCGCGCCATAAGGCTGTTGCCTGCCTGCACGTTCCGCACCATGGGCATCAGGATGAGGAGGAATGCCGTTGGCAAAAACCACAGGATGCCAAATAATGGGACGTTGAAAATTGCATTGAGATTTCGTGTACTTACCACCTCCAGGATCATGAATGGAATCACGAGAAGCAGGCTGATGAGGGCGGGTGACCCGAGGTTTGTGAGTATGTTTTTCATGGGGTTAATCTCCTTGAATGACAAGATGTTTTCCTGGACAATTCCAATGGCTGTTTCGCTGAATGTCCATAGGACGAAACTGAACCACCCATGCTCTATCTGTCGTTCCTTGTAAAGATCGTTGAACGTCTGCTCCATGGACTCCTCAAGCACTTCCTTAAATGCTCGTGGATAGAGAGTAAGGAGTTTTTTGTAGAGAGCAGGAATCGTGTTCATAATTGGTCATCGGCGGACATTCATGGATTGACTGTCGAAAGCGCCAGGCTCAGACTTGACCAGGCTGGCTTGCGTTTAATTCAGGCGCTTGCGTTTCTGCCGATCCGGATCTCCACAGCAGAAATCCCTGCCAGATACTGATCACGATCACAAGCATCCCTGCGAGCCCCTCCAAATCTGGCAATAGATACACAAACAGTGAGACTACCCCTCCCACCCAATACAGCACGGTCAATGGTGGGGGAAGTTGGCGGGATGTCCAACCTGCCGAACCAATCAGCAGCAATGCCCAGCCCAGAAAGTGCCATCCTGCCCCGGTCACACCCGCCACGAGAGTGGTCCACACGATGAGAACTGTTGAAGACATCTCCAAATGTAACTCTGGATGAATCAGATGGTACTGGCGGTTGGCGGACCGGATGCAGGCAACGGCAATCATGGCTCCGGCTGCGAGGACTGCAGCCAGCAGCGCCAGTGACATGCGGCGCGGCGCGCGCTCGCCAATGCGCTCACGGAGTGCGAAGACCAGCGTGACCAGGCTGGCAGCCCACGCCGGTCCGTACAGGAAATCAG
>Ga0105104_10001551_pt1 | contig 17198 bp, 11 predicted proteins | sample PPLLaktember2015_3_FD_87034 | JGI IMG/M metagenome (GOLD analysis project Ga0105104, IMG submission 87034) | Freshwater sediment microbial communities from Prairie Pothole Lake near Jamestown, North Dakota, USA - PPLs Lake P7 Core (6) Depth... | ecosystem: Environmental > Aquatic > Freshwater >... | reverse complement strand
TGGAAGCAGGGGAAGTTGTAGAACTCGCTCTTCGCGAAGGCCTGGTTGAAGTTCCCGATGTAGTCGACCAGGAACTTCTTCGCCCCGTCGATGTTCTCCGCGAACTTCCAGATCACGTACACGCTCATCACGTGCTCGAGGCCCATGCGCCGGACCGGGCCCTTCGCCGCCTTGGTCAGCCAGACCTTGTCGCTGATGGGCATCTTGTCGTTCTCGGCGGTGCGGGTGATGGAGATGGCGTTGAGGGCCACCGAGATCTTCCCCGCCAGCATCGCCCGGTTGTTGCTCGAAGCGTCCCAGGCGAGCACCTCGGGCGTCATGCACTCCTTGTAGAGCGCTGTGACGAACTTCACCGCCTCCACGGTGTTCTTCGAGTTCAGGATGAGCTTGCCCTTCTCGTCCTGCTCCGAGCCGCCGAAGGAGTAGAGCAGGGCGCGCATCGCCATGGCGGTGTCGATCTCGCTGGAGAGCCCGATGCCCACCGGGATGCCGGTCTTCTGCTTGATCTTCGCTCCGCCCACGCGGAGGTCGTCCCAGCTGTCGGGCTTCATCCCGATCTCGTCCCAGAGGTCCTTGCGGTAGTTGATGGGGTCCGGGGCGAAGCTGTCGGCGAAGCCGTGGTACTTCTTGGTGCGGGGGTTGAACGTGCTCTTGATCGCGAGGTCGATCGGCTTGCCGTACTTCTTCTCGCACTCCTCGTAGATCTCCTTGTGGTCGATGACGTCGTTCTCGTAGACCGGGCGCGGCCAGAGGAACCCGAAGAGGTCATGCCCCTTCTTCGCCGAGACCTCCGAGGCTGCGGTGGGGTTGAGCGCGGGGATGCCGACGTTGTCGACGGTCACCTCGGTGTCGTTCTTCTCGCCCCACTGCTTGATGTACTCGCCGTTGAACCACTTGTCGTAGCCGGGGACGAAGTGGTTCCACTGCAGGATCTTCAGCTTCTTCTTCGCGCCCTGAGCGAAGACCTGCCGGTGCATCCCGAGCGCGGTCCCCACCGTGGCGGCTCCCGTGATCTGGAGAAGCTTTCGTCTGGAGATTCCCATGTGCTGGCTCCTTCACAGGGACCGGCGGGCTCGTCGGTCTCGTGGCTTGTGAACGGGCGCCAGACTACCGACCGCAGACGCGACGCGGTGCGACATAAATGCTTGCGATCCCATCAAATGTTCGACGGAGCCGACGGAGGCCTGGGGCCGAGCAGCCGGACCAGGAACGCCCCTCCACGAGACCCACGACCGCACCGGCCCCACGGCAAGCGCGGCCGCGGACCGGACGACCGACGGCGGACTCACCCCGTGCAGGGCGAGGTTGCGCACGGCCAGGAAAGCCAGCGGCATGCCCAGGCCCCATGCGATGGCGCGAATTCGCCACCATCCGTCGCGCCAGGAGCCTGGCCGGTCGGGGGCGTTCCGCCACGAGCGGATCGGACGTGCCCTCAGGATGACAGGACTGGCCGTGTGCGAGTGTTGGCCGGGCTGCAACGCCGGGCGGGCTCGGGCATCCGAGGTGGCCAATGATCCAGGAAGGACAGCCAGCCCCGAACTTCACGCTGAAGGATGCCGCGGGGACGCCGTGGACGCTCGACGGCCTCCGGGCCGGTGGGCCGGTGGTCCTGTTCTTCTATCCGCGCGACGAGTCGCCCATCTGTACCCGCGAGGTCTGCGCCTTCCGTGACGCGCACCAAGACTTCGCCGAGACCGGTGCGGCGGTGGTGGGCATCAGCTCCGACGACGAGGCAGCGCACGAGGCCTTCGCCCGCAAGCAGCGCCTGAACTACGTGCTCCTGAGCGACCCGGGCGGGAAGGTGCGCCGGGCATACGGCATCCCGAAGACCCTGGGCGTCCTGGACGGTCGGGCGACGTTCGTCATCGACCGCTCGGGCGTGGTGCGCATGGCCTACTCGGCGCAGCTGGTCGCCGAGGGTCACACCCGGCGAGCGCTGGAGACCGTCCGCGCGATCCGCGGAGAGCCGGCGACCCCTCCCGCGGCGCGCTGACGCGCCGACCGCGGCGAGCCGGATCATCGGTTGCTCCCCCCTGCGGCCTCGCGGGCCGCGCTCAGATCTCCGGCGACGCCGGCCTGGGGCTGAGGTGTCCGCCCCCGCTCGTTTCCTCGGCAAGCTCCGCCTCGCGGGCGGCTGCCTCCGCCCGGTGGTCGCGGGCGATGAGCAGGTAGATGACCGGCACGAAGAAGAGGGTGAAGAAGGTCCCCACCGCCATCCCGGTGACCAGGGTCCGGCCGATGCTGTTCCGGGCCGCCGCTCCGGGACCGCTCACGTAGGTGAGCGGGAAGTGGCCGGCGATGGTCGCGATGCTGGTCATGAGGATCGGCCGGAGCCGGGTCAGAGATGCTTCCTTGACCGCCTCGGCCTTCGTCTTCCCCGCCTCCTGGAGCTTGTTGGCGAACTCGACGATGAGGATTCCGTTCTTCGAAACGAGCCCCACCAGCGTCACCAGCCCCACCTGTGAGTAGATGTTGAAGGTGGTGCTGAAGGGGTCGGTGAAGAAGGGGATCTGCGAGTTCGGCATCTTGAGGAACGAGGGGATCATCGCCCCGAACAGCGCGAGTGGAACCGACCCGAGGAGGATGATGAACGGATCGCGGAAGCTGTTGAACTGGGCGGCGAGCACCAGGAAGATCAGCACCACCGCCAGAGCGAACGCCGGGAGGAACTTGTTCCCCTCCACCCGGAGCTGCCGCGACTCGCCGGTGTAGTCGATCTTGTAGCCCTGGGGCAGGATCTTCTTCGCCTCGCCCTCGAGGAACTTGAGTCCCTCGTCCACCGACTGGGCCACGCCGCTGATCTTCACCGCGTTGAGCTGCTGGAAGCGATTCAGCGAGCGCGGGACCACGGTGTCCTTGACCGAGGCGATCGACGAGAGCTTGACCAGCTGTCCGTTGGCCCCGGTCACGTACACGTCGGCCAGCTGCTCGGGGTTCAGCCGCTCGGTGCGGAGCAGCTGGGGAATGACCTTGTAGCTCCGGCCGGAGATGCTGAACCGGTTGACGAAGTTTCCTCCGGCGGCCGCGCCCAGGTCCTGGCCGACCTGCTGGAGATTGAGGTTCAGCTGGGCGACCTTCTCCCGGTCGATGGTGATCTCCGATTGCGGCTGGTCGACCTTCACGTCGATGGGAGGAGGGAACCAGAACTTGCCGCTCGCCGCCGCCTTTTCTTGAAGCTGCTTGGCAAACTCGAGGATCTGCCCCTCCTCGGCGGTGGAGGCGATGACGAACTCCACGGGGAACGTACCGCCTCCGGGAAGCGCCGGAGGCAGCACGGCGAAGGCCTCTATCCCGGGGATGGCCGAGATCCGCTGCTGGATCTCGGGAAGCACCTTGGCAGTCGTCCGCTTTCGCTGGTCCCACGGCTTGAGCCCCACGCCCCAGAAGCCGCCGCCGGGATTCGTGAGCTGGAAGGTGAACTTCGACTCAGGGACCTGGATCACCGTGTCGTGCACCGCCTTGGTGGAGACGGACACCTGGTCCAGCGTCGAGTTGGAGGGGGTGTTGATGATGCCGAAGAGGAAGCCCTGGTCCTCGTTTGGAGCGAGCTCCTTCACCGCCATGTTGAACATCAGGACGGTGAGCAGGGTGAGCACGCCCCAGGCGGTGTAGACGATCGCCTTGCTGGCGAGCACCACCTCGAGCCAGCGGCCGTAGGTCTGGCGGATGCGGTCGAAGCCGCGGTTGATGACCCCGGCGAAGCCCTCGTGCTCGCCGCCGGCGTGCAGCAAGTAGCGAGACATCACCGGGGAGAGGGTGAGCGCGACCACGCCGGAGATGGTCACCGCACCGGCCAGGGTCAGCGCGAACTCGCGGAAGAGCGAGCCGGTGAGACCGCCCTGGAAGGCGATCGGCACGTAGACCGCCGCCAGGGTGATGGTCATGGCGATGATCGGCCCGACCAGCTCCCGGGCGCCGACCAGCGCCGCCTGGAGCGGCGTCTTCCCTTCGGAGAGATGTCGCTCGACGTTCTCCACCACCACGATGGCGTCGTCGACCACCAGACCGACGGAGAGGACGATGGCCAGCAGGGTGAGGAGGTTCAGGGTGAACCCGAAGACCTGCATCAGGAACACCGCGCCGATGAGCGAGACCGGGATGGCCACCACCGGCACCAGCACCGATCGGAACGAACCCAGGAAGAGGAAGATGACGACGACCACGATGAGCAGCGTGTCCCGCAGGGTGCGGACCACGTCGTCGATCGCGCTCTGGATGTACTCGGTCGCGTCGTACGCCATGGTGGCGGTGAGCTGCGCAGGGAGCTCCTTCTGGATCGCCGCCAGCTCCACCCGGATCTTCTTGATCACGTCGAGGGAGTTGGCGTTGGGGAGCGACCAGATGCCGATGAAGACCGCGGTTTCCCCGGTGAAGGCCACCGCGGTGTCGTAGTCCTCGGCGCCGAGCACCACGTCCGCCACATCGGACAGGCGGACCACCGCCCCGCCGCTCTGACGGATGATGAGCCTCTTGAACTCGTCCACCGAACGGAGGTCGGTGTTGGTGGTGAGGTTCACCTGGACCAGCGCGCCCTTGGTGGTGCCCACCGCGGCCAGGTAGTTGTTCGCCGCCAGCGCCTGGCGGACCTGCGCCGGGCTGACGTTCAGCGAGGCCATCCGGTCCGGCTTGAGCCAGATCCGCATCGCGAAGGTCCGGGCCCCGAGGATGTCCGCCTTCTGCACGCCCTCCACCGCGGTGAGCCGCGGCTGGACGATCCGCACCAGGTAGTCGGTGATCTCGTTCTGGCGGAGGAACTTGGAGGAGAAGCTGAGATAGGCGGAGGCGATCGTGCTATCGGCGTTCTCGATGTTGATGACCGGAACCTGCGCCTCGGGCGGAAGGTCATTGCGGACCTGATCAACCTTGGAGCTGATCTCCGCCAGCGCCTTGATCGAGTCGTAGTTCAGCCGGAGCCGGGCGTTGATCGTCGACAGGCCCTGGGCGCTGGTCGATTCGACGTAGTCGATCCCGTCCGCCGAGGCGATCACCCGCTCCAGGGGGGTGGTGATGAAGCCCCGGACCAGGTCGGCGCTGGCTCCGACGTAGACCGTGGTCACGGTGATGGTCGCGTTCTCGCTCCGCGGGTACTGGCGGACGTTCAGCGTCCGGATCGCCTGAACCCCGGCGATGATGATGACGAGGTTGACGACGATGGCGATCACCGGCCGCCGGATGAAGAGGTCGGTGAAGCTCGAGCTGGACTGGGAAGGAGACTCGCTGCTCATGGGACGTTCCTGCTCTGGACTCAGCGATCGACGGGCGCGGGGACGAACTGGTTGGGAGGTGCGAGGGCGTTGTTGACCATCACCGTCTGCCCGTTGCGGAGCTTGAAGGCGCCGTTGCTGACCACGGTCTCGCCGCCGTTCAGTCCGGAGAGAGCCTGCACGTAGTCACCGCGCCGCGCCCCCAGGCGGACGAACTGCTGCCGGGCGACCAGCTCGGGCCCGTGCTCGCCGTTCTTCGCCTCGCCGTTCTTCTTCGCCGCTGGAGGCGGCGCCTTGGCCTCGGCGGCCTTGGCCTCGGCGGGCTTTCCGTCGGCGCCCTTGGGCGGCTCGTCCTTCTTCTCCTCCACCAGGAAGACCGAGTCGCCGTAGGGGGCGTAGATCACGCTCGTCGCCGGGACCACCAGGGTGTCGGTGGCCTTGCCCGCCTCGACCTCGACGTTGGCGAACATCCCGGGGTTGAGCCGGCCGTCCGGATTCTCCACCGTGGCCCGCATCCGCACGTTCCGTGTCGCCGGATCGACCTCGGGGTTGATGGTGGTGATGGTCCCCTCCCAGCTGGCCTCGGGGAAGACGTCGACCTTGACCATGACCTTCTGGCCCAGCTTCACGTCCGCCAGCGTCTGCTGCGGAAGCTGGAACTCGGCGTAGATCGGGCTCACCGTCTGCAGCGAGACGATGGGCGTCCCCGGCGAGACCACCTGGCCGAGCTCCACGGCACGGATGCCCGCCCGGCCGTCGAACGGCGCGCGGATGACCTTCTTGTTGATGATCGCCTGGAGGTTGACCACCGTCGCCTGGGTCTGCTTGTCGCGGGCCTGGGCGGCCTCGAGGTCGGCCTGGGTGTTGACCTCCTGGCGACGGAGGCCCTCGTTGCGCTCGAGCGTCTGCTTGGCCAGGGCCATGTCGGCCTGCGCGCTCTGCAGCTGCGCCTGCTCGGCGGAGGTGTCGAGCCGGACGATCACCTGGCCCTTCTTCACCAGCGAGCCGTTCTCGAAGCCGATGTCCCGGACGGTGCCGGTCACCTCGGCGCTGAGCGTCGTCCCGCGCAGGGCGATGAGCGTTCCCACCGCAGGCTGCAGGGGCTGCCACTCGATCCGCTGCACCTTCGTGGTGGTGACCGCCACGGGCGGGGGAACCATGTGCTTCCCCGCCTGGATCATGGTGAAGATCTGGAAGAACTTCGTCCCGGCCAGGAAGACCACGATCGCGAGAAGGCCACCGCCGGCGATCAGCCAGCGCTTGCGATTGGAGCGGCGGGTGACCTTCACGCCGGAGCCGGTGTCGAAGCTCCGTTCGTCACGGGTGGTGGTCGAAGCAGGCTGGAACATGGAACGTTCGATCCTCGCCAGTGGGGGAGCGCCCCTGCGTAACGAACGGGGGGCGCGGTGAATTACCCGGAACCGTCCCGGAAGGCTCGGGAAAGTGCGGGGCCGTTCCATGAAGTTCCGTGAACGAGCGGGCGCCCTCCCAACCCCAGCGGTTGCGAGGAGTTACCGCCGATGACAACCGCGGCGAGCTATCCGCCCGGACGGTCCGTGGGAGCGGGGGCCACAGCTGGCTGCGTCGTCGCCGGGGGGACTGTGCTCCCGGCGGCCTGGACGACCCTTGGGGCCTTCTCCGCGGCCATGCGCTGGCTCAGGGTGGCGTCCAGCTCGCGCCCGAAGGCGGCCACGGCGGCATCGGTCGAGGCCATCACCTTGCGCACCGCGGGCCAGAGCGGATGGTCGGCGTCCTGCTGCTGGGCCATGCCCTGGGCGAGGAGTCCGAGGGCCGCGTCCCGGTCGGCGGCGGACGCTCCCCGGAGCGAGATCAGCAGCTCGTCGGGGGCGGTCCGGGCCACGTCCGCGAGGGCCCCGGAGACGGTGCGCTGCGCGGCGGCATCCCCGGCCGAGGCGCGGGCCAGCTCCACCAGGCGCGCGAGGGCCTCACCGTTGCCCTCCGCGCCCAGCGAGGTGAGGCTCCCCACGCAGGGGAGCTCCACCTTGAGCTCGCGGGCGAGTCGCCGGAGCCGGCCGTACACCTCGTCGGACGCGGTGAAGCTATCGAGGAGGGCGCGGGTGCCGAGGTAGTCGCGCGGGTCGCTCTCGTAGATGGAGTCGGCCAGCACCGCCCGGACCGCCGGGTCGTGCTCCGTCCGCCAGGCGGTCCGGAGGAAGGGAAGGTTCCGCTGGTCGGCCTTCTGAGCCACGGCGAGGTACGTCCGGATGCGCGCCTTGGCCTCCTCGTTCGAGCTGGGGGAGACGCTCGAGGGCTGCATGAGGCTCGCCACCGCGCGGTCGGGGCCGCCGGGCGCACCCACCGCGGCGACCGCCGCGCCGATGGCGTCGATGCCCTGGATCACCGGTGCGGCTCGGCCAGGATGGTCGTTGACGATGACGCTGAACGCGAAGCGCTCGCCGCCGACCGACTGGACGTACCCGCTGAGCGCGGAGACGTTCTCCAGGGTCCCGGTCTTGGCACGGAGGCGGCCCACCGCCTCGCTGCCCTCGAAGCGGTAGCGCAGGGTCCCGTCCTTGCCTGCGATGCCGACGCTGGAGAGGAACTCGGGGGCGAGGGGAAAGCGGTCCCACATCACCTTGAGCAGCTGTGCAAGCTGCCGCGGGGTGAAGCGGTTGGTGTCGTTCAGGCCCGAGCCGTTGCGGAGGATGTATGAGCCGCGCGGGATGCCCGCCTCGCGATCGAGGAACTCCTCGGCGACGGCGACGCCGTTCGCCGTGCTGCCCGGCGGGCCCTTGACCTCGGCGCCCAGCGTTTTGAGCAATTGCTCGGCGACGAAGTTGCTGGAGTGCTTGTTCATCCGCTTGAGGACCAGATCGAAGGTCTCGCTCTGGGCCGCGTAGAGGAGGCGCGCGCGCTCGGGGACGACCCCGAGCCTGGGCTTCCCGCGGACACGGATGCCGTGCATCTCCAGGACCTTCCTGAAGGTGTACCCGAAGTACATCGGCGGGTTGTCGATGCGCTTCCAGACCGCCCACTCGCCGGAGACGGGAACGGTGCCGCGCACGGTGATCCGCTGGGCACTGCCGGTCCACTGGGACGAGACCGACGCCCGGCGCGCCCGGCTGGAGGCACCCGCGGCCTGGTTGACGACCTCGAAGTACTCCGAGGGGGGCTCGAGCTCCACCACCGCGCGCCCGCCTGGCGACGAGGCGCGGAGGTACACCCCCACCGCGTTGGCGTTGAGGCTGAGGGCGCCGGTGGGGGCGGCGTAGGCCCGGTCCGAGATCTCCTGCTCGAAGCCGGGAGCGAGGCGTTCGGCGTCGAACCAGGTGTCGTCGAGGACGAGCTCGCCCACCTCCCGGAGCCCGAGGTGCGAGAGCTCCGAGGCCATGGCGTGGAGGCGCTCGGTGGTGATGCTGGGGTCCCCCTTGCCGCGGACCCAGAGTGTCTTGACCCGCTCGCTGGGGCCGGGCTCGACGAGGAACTCGGTGTCGAACCGGTACTCTGGCCCGAGCCGGGCCAGGGCGGCGGCCGCCGTGACCAGCTTCACGTTCGACGCCGGGTTCATCAGGGCGTCGGCGTCCTTGCTGAACACCACGCTGCCGTCGTCGAGGCTGACGAGCTGGAGTCCGAGCCGGGCTTCGCGGAAGGGGGCGCGCTGCGCGAGGTCGAGGAGCGTCTTCTTCAGGGCCTCGCGGTCCGCGGCCTTCGATGGTGCGGCCCGAGTTGGACCGGCGACCAGGCAGGTGCAGAGGAGCGCGGCAGCTAGACAGGGACGACGGGAAGACAAACGGGCTGCACTCCGGGGCAATCGGCCGATGGTTGGATCTTCCCCCGCGCCGTTTTGTTACCGCAAGGTGGGGCGAGCGCTCACGCTGTGTCCCTTTCCACGGGCGAGCGGGCACGGCGAATCGGGGTGCACCGGATCGGACAGTCGTGGCCGACGGCTCCCGGGATCGGGGCAGCGGTTGCCCCGAATGGGGGGCCGGGGCCCCTGAACCGTGGTGCCGAGGCCGCGGATCCGGGTCCACAGACTAGGACCGGGGCACAAGGGTCCCGCGGGACAACCCCGGCCCACGTCCCCCACGATCAGCGTGGTCGACCGTCCGGATCGGCAAGCCACTGCGCGCGGCGCAGGGCCGGCTCAGGCTGGTTCGGTCGCGGGGGCCGGCACGGCGCGGGTCGTTCGAGCCGGAAGGAACCGGAGCACCAGCATCCCCGAGAGGCCCGAAGCCAGCGAGCCCAGCAACACTCCGAGGCGCGCCTCCTTCAGCAGCGCGGGGTCGCCGCCGAACGCCAGGTTGGCGATGAACAGCGCGACGGTGAAGCCGATGCCGGCCACCATCGCCACCCCGTAGACCCGGCTCCAGGGCGCACCTCCCGGCACGTCAGCCACGCCCAGCTTCACCGCGGCCCAGGTGAAGGCGAAGATCCCCAGCTGCTTTCCGACGAAGAGCCCCAGCGCCACGCCGAGGAACACCGGCCCGGTCAGCTCCGCGGCGGTCATCCCCGCCACCGACACGCCCGAGTTTGCCAGCGCGAACAGGGGCATGATGACGAAGGCCACCCAGGGGTGGAGCGCGTGCTCGAACCGCTGCAGCGGCGGCACCGCCTCGCGGACCTCGTCACGCAGGTAGAGCAGGTCGCTGGTGTCGAGCGTCTCGCTCACCTCGAGGGTCAGCTCCGAGTGCCTCCGCACCTCCCTCAGCACCTGCCGCGCCGGCCGCCGGCTCACCGCCGGGATGAGGAGCCCGAGGATCACCCCGGCCAACGTCCCGTGGATGCCCGCGTGGTGGAGCGCGATCCACATCCCCACCCCGCCCGCCGCGTAGACCAGCCAGCTCTCCACGCCCAGCCGGGCCACCGCCCAGACCACCACCACGAGCGCCAGCACCCAGGCCAGCGAGTCCACATGCAGCCCGCCCCCGTAGAAGAGGGCGATGACCAGGATGCCCGCGATGTCGTCGAAGATCGCCAGCGCGGTCAGAAACACCAGCAGCGGCCGCGGCACGCGCCTCCCGAGGAGGATGATGCACCCGATGGAGAAGGCGATGTCCGTCGCCATCGGGATCGCCCAGCCGGCCTCTCCCGGTGTGCCCCGATTCAGGGCGAAGAAGATGCTCGCCGGGAGGAGCACGCCCCCCGCGGCGGCGATTCCCGGCAGCAGCGCCTGGCGAAGCTTGCGAAGCTCTCCCTCGACGAGCTCACGCTTGATCTCCATCCCGACGACGAAGAAGAAGATCGTCATCAGCCCGTCGTCGATCACCTGACGCAGGCTGGCCTCGAACCCCGCCGGTCCGAACCTCAGCTCGACCGGCGTCGTCCACAGCCGCTCGAATCCCTCGCGCCAGGGCGAGTTGGCGAGCACGAACGCCACGAGCGCTGCCCCGAACAGCGCGATTCCCCCGGCCGCCTCCAGGCGGGTGAACGCGCGGATCGGGTCGACGATCGTCCGGAACAGCGGCGGCGGCGGTCGGTGCGCGGGTTCGGCCATGGCGGCGGGCAAGATAATTGCGCCCGCGCCTCTCGGAGCACATTCGGGATGGCTGCGAGCGAGGCGTCGGGAAATCAACCGCGCGCGGGGACCTCACGGTTGGTCACCGCGTGGCGTGGACCTCGGAGGCGGCAACGACGCGCGGTCGATCGGGCTGCGCCGGGTGACGCGAGTCACGTGTGCCCGACCGTCACACCGAGCGGGCGCGGGGCTCTGTGACGGGCGCTGGCCCGCGCCGCCGACGGGCGCGCCCCTCTCGGCGCGTGCGGTGTAGCCCGGTGCCTGGCCGCCAGAGCCACGGCCCTGCGCTCGGGCCGGCTCCGGTCCGGGTCACCACCCGACGAGCGTGCCCGTCCCGAGCCGCAGGCGTTCGTGACCGCGGTCGACAGCGGCCGCGGGCTCGCGCGGGCTCCGGTCCCGGCCGACGCGTCACCAGGCGACGAGCGCGCCCCTCTCAGCGCGTGCTGAGCGACTCGGCGTCGTCGCGGCGGTTCTTGGCGTGCGACTCGGCGTCGTGGCCCGTCGCCACCGGCTTCTCCTCGCCGTAGCTGATGGTCTCCACCCGCGACGTCGCCACTCCGAGGTTGGCCAGATACTTCCGGGCCACCTCCGCCCGCCGCTGCCCGAGGGCCAGGTTGTACTCGGTGGTCCCCAGCTCGTCGCAGTTCCCGGCGATGCGGATCCGGGCCGCCGGGTGCGCCTTCATCGCCGCCGCCAGCGCCTGCAGCTTCTGCTGGCTCTCGCTGGTCAGCTGCGCCTGGTTGAACTCGAAGTGGGCGATGGGTCCGGAGAGGATCCGCTGCAGCTCGGCCGTGTCGTCGGCCTTGCTCTGGTCGGGAGCCTCCGCCACCGGCGGCGCGGCCTCCGCGACCACCGGGGGGGCCGGCGGGGCCTCCGCCGCCTGCTGATGCGCACAGGCGACGAGCGCGAGTGGGGTCAACCAGAGGACACGGACCGCAGGACGCATGGGACCTCCTAGGGGCGAGCGCTCGACCGAACGCTCGACACCCGTACCGCAATCCCGGGGTGGGAGGCGAGGGGGTGATCCGTGGGCTCCCACGGCTGTCCGGCGGAGGACGATCCCACTCCCCGTGGGGTGAGGTAGGGTCCCCGGCCCCGGTGAGAGCCCTCCTCCAGCGCGTTCGCGAGGCCTCGGTCGTGGTCGAGGGCCGCACGGTGGGCGCCATCGGGCCCGGACTCCTGGTCCTCCTCGGGGTGGGCCGCGGCGATGGGGACGCCGACGCGGTGGCGCTGGCCGACCGCATCGCTGGCCTGCGCATCTTCGAGGATCAGGCGGGGAAGATGAACCTCTCCCTCCTCGACACCCACCGGGCGGCGCTGGTGGTGAGCCAGTTCACCCTCTACGCCGACACCCGGAAGGGCCGGCGCCCGAGCTTCATCGACGCGGCCCCGCCCGACGAGGCCCGCCGGCTCTACGCACGTTCCTGCGAGGCCCTCCGGGCCCTCGGGGTGCGCGTGGAGGAGGGCGTCTTCGCCGCGGAGATGCAGGTCGCGCTGGTGAACGATGGGCCGGTCACCATCCTGCTGGAGCAGTCTCCCCAGGCTCCGACGCGCTGATCGGGCCGCCCTCGCGGGTCACGAGCGAGGTGAGCCCGTGCCCGGCCGCTGCCGCGTTCCGGATGAGCCTGCTGATCTCCCCCACCTCGCGGACCCAGGCGCCCGCGGTGGGTCCGAGCCCGCTGAAGGCCACGCTCAGGGTCGGCGCCTCGGGCAGCTCACCGCTCCAGTACGCGAGCAGCTCGGTCGACTCGCGCAGGCTGACCGGCCCCAGCCGGGTGCGCTCGCGCCCGAGGAGATTTCGCAGCTGCTCGTCCAGCCGCCGCTCCCACGCCTTCACGGCGTGCGACGGGCGATAGCTCCAGTCGGCGATGGCCAGGTTCTCCGCCGGGGCATAGGTGCTCCGGCCCACCGTCACCAGCACCTGGTCCGGCGGGAAGGGGGGGAATGGGTCCCAGATGCCCGCCACCAGCGCCACCGGGCCGCTCCGGATGACCCTCCCCAGCCACTCCTCCCGGAAGCGCTCCGCGGCCGCCGCGTCACCGTAGGGATAGCTCGGGTCCTGGAGCATCAGCGCCACGTGCAGCCCGAGCTCGTAGTCCGCGGCGTATCCGGGGTGCTCCCGGGCGACGTGCCAGCCGTCACGCCGGCGCTCCCACTCGGAGAAGAGCAGGATGTGGACCAGCTCCAGCCACTCGTCGTCCACGAGACCGAAGAAGCTCCCCCCGACGGTCCGGTCCAGGACGCGCCCGAGCAGCCAGGACACCCGCTCGTCGGCGATCCACTCCAGCAGCTTGCCCAGGCCGCTCGTGGCGTCCACCACGCCGACGGCGAGCGCCGGGAAGGCCACCTCCTCGAGGAACACGTCGTGGACCGGTCGGATGACCAGGTTCACGCGCGCGCGTCTTCCTCGGCGATCAGCGCGTAGACCCGGCCAGCGTCCGGCGCCTGGAGGATGGCTTCACGGAACTGCGGGTTGCGGAACAGTCTCGAGATGCGGGCCAGCGCCTTGAGGTGGATCCCGGCCGAGTTCTCGGGTGCCACCAGGGCGAAGAAGAGCTGGGTCGGCTTGCCGTCGATGGAGGAGAAGTCCACCCCGACCCGTGACACGCCGAAGGAGGCGTAGAGGCGCGGCAGGCCGGCGAGCTTCCCGTGCGGGATGGCGACCCCCTCGCCGATCCCGGTGGTGTTGAGCTTCTCGCGCTCGGCGAGCACCTCCAGCACCCGTCCACCGTTCAGCCCCGGATAGGCGCCGGCGAGCGCGTCCGCGAGCTCGCGAAGGATGTCCAGCTTCGTCTGCCCTCGGAGCTCGGGGATCACCGCCTGGGGGCTGAGGAACTCGGTGATCTTCATGGGCACGAACGCTCGCCCGGCGGAAGACTCCGGCCAGTGCCACTGGGGAGCGTTCGCGCGAGATAGCCCGTGCCTGCGAGCGGCGCAAGGCTCCGCCCTCTCCGGTCGAGGCGATCCGTCGCTCGGCGCGCGCCGGCCGCGCTCAGTGCGGAGCGGGCCCGGGGCCATGGTCAGGATCGCAGGCGGGGACCCGGCAACCCGGCCGGTTCCCGCGCTCAGGCGGCGCCGTCGAGCGCCTCCTCCTCCTCGGGCGGGAGCACCCCCTGCTGGTGGTGCACCCAGGCGCGACGGTGGTGATGCTTGGAGCGGTCCTTGTCCCGCCGGAGCTGCTCCTCGAGGCAGTCGACCGCGAGGTCGACCGAGGCGTACATGTCCGGGGTGGAGACCTTGGCCCGGAGCACCAGCGGCCCGTGGGTGAAGGTCAGGTCGGCGTGATGGATGTGCCGCTCGAGGTTCATCACCACGTGCGCGGTACAGGCCCGCTCCAGGTTCCTCGCCAGCCGCTCCAGCCTCTCGCGCGTGTGGTCCTTCAGGGACTCGGACGCCTCGAAGTTGCGGAAGGTGATAGCGAGGTGCATGGCGCTGGGCCTCCAGTGCGTGGGTGGGTGAAACGTCACATGACAGGCCCGATGACAGATCGACCGGCGCCCGGGTGCAACCCCGCCTGGAACCCCGTTCAGGGCTCGGTGTTCCCGGGAGGGTCCCAGTCCCTCCGGGGCCCGTTCTGCGGCGAGTCGCGGTGAACCTCGGGGGGCGGCTAGCCGGGGAAGGGGTGGGGCTCGGGTGGCTCCCGCCCGGGGGCCTGGCTGTCCGGGGCGTCGGGACGCCCCTCGAAAGGGTCGGGCGCGGCGCCCACGCGCTCGCTCAGCGGCTCGCCTGGCTCAGCACGACGGCCTGCGGGTCCATCCACGCCAGGGCGGCGGAGACGGTGAACCGGGGGCCCTTCGCGTGGAAGGTCAGCCGGCGCGCATCCTCGGACAGCGCGCCAGGGCCCCAGGCCGTGTACTCCCCATCCAGCAGCAACAGGCCCTGCACCACCGACCAGCGGCCCTTCCGCTCGCCGAAGGCGTAGCTCCCGTCGCCCCGGAGGACGAGCGAGGCGAAGGTGCTGGTCACCAGCGAGCCGTCGATGGAGTAGCCGGTCATCTGGTAGCGGGCGAGCACGCCGGCCTCGGGGTCGGCCGGGAGCGCCTCGAACGGGGTCTGCTCGACCGCCCGGGACAGGGTCCCGGTCTGGCGCACCTCGAGCGCCACGGAGACGCTGCTCACCGCGGTGACCTTGACCTCGTAGGTCACGCCGGTGGCGTCGCGCACCTCGCAGGCCGCCCCGGTCACCACCGGGGACTTCACCCCGAAGGCGTCGCCGCTCACGCAGCGGATGCCGTGCTTCGCCGCGAGCAGCCGGGACTGGACCACCAGGTCTGCCGCGGCGGGGTCCGCCAGTGCCTGGGTGCGCAGCTCGATGCCGCGGGAAAGGGGGACGAGAACGGGCGCGGCCTGGACGAGGGCGGGCACCAGGGTGAGTCCGAGGAGCAGGGAGCGCATGTCGAGAGCCAGCTTGCTTGCAGGGGGCGGGCCGGCCTCCCGTCAGAGGGATGACCCTGGCCTGCCCCTGGGTTGCTTTGGGCCGGCGGGTGTTGCCGGACCTGCTCGAGGCCCAGATTCGGTTGACATGAGCGTCTGTCCCACCTACGGGACGCCCCCGCCATTCGGATGACTCGATTCCTCGCCCCGACCCTCCTGGCCGTCCTCGTCTCCGCCCCTGCCCTCCGCGCAGAGGAGGGGATGTGGACCTTCGACAACTTCCCCTCGGCCCGCGTGCAGAAGACCTACGGCTTCTCGCCCGACAAGCCGTGGCTGGACCACGTGCGGCTCTCCAGCGTGCGGCTCGCGCTCGGCTGCTCCGGGAGCTTCGTGAGCCCCGACGGGCTGGTGATGACCAATCACCACTGCGCGCGCCGCTGCATCCAGGACCTCTCCACGCCCCAGCAGGACCTGACCGCGGGCGGATTCTACGCCCGGACCCAGGCCGAGGAGCGGACCTGTCCGCGGATGGAGATCAACCAGCTGATCGGGATCGAGGATGTCACCAGCCGGGTCCAGGGCACGACCCGGGGACTCTCGGGAGCGGCGTTCTTCCGGGCGCAGAAGGGTGAGTTCGCGCGGATCGAGAAGGCCTGCCAGACCTCGGAGCAGCTGCGCTGCGAGGTGGTCACCCTGTACCACGGTGGGCAGTACCACCTGTACACCTACCGCCGCTGGAAGAAGGACGTTCGGCTGGTCTTCGCCCCCGAGGAGTCCATCGCCTTCTTCGGTGGCGACCCGGACAACTTCAACTTCCCTCGCTACGACCTCGACGTGGCCTTCCTCCGGGTCTACGAGGACGGGAAGCCGCTGAAGACCCCCGAGTACTTCCGGTGGAGCGACGCCGGGCCCAGGGATGGAGAGCTGACCTTCGTCTCCGGCAACCCGGGCAAGACCAGTCGCCTCCTGACGGTGGCGCAGCTCACCTCGCTCCGGGACGAGATGATTCCCCTGAAGCTCGCGCGGCTGGCCCAGGAGCGCGGCTGGGTGGCGCAGTTCGCCGAGCGCGGAGCCGAGGCCCGCCGGATCAGCCGGGCCACGCTGTTCGGCGTGGAGAACTCGTACAAGGCCTGGTTCGGCAAGCGGGACGCGCTGGCCGATCCCGCGTTCTTCGCCGCCAAGGTGAAGGAGGAGCAGGCGCTCCGGGCCCGGGTGGCGAAGGTGCCCGCGCTGCAGAAGGAGGTCGGTGGGGCGTGGGACGCCATCGCCAAGGCCACCCGGACCGAGGAGAAGCTGGAGCGGGAGACGACCTGGATCCGCTCGGAGGGCAAGTACTTCTCGGAGCTGTTCGGCATCGCGCGGAATCTCGTGTGGGGCGGGGCGGAGCGGCAGAAGCCGGACATCGAGCGCTACCGCGAGTTCACCGACGCCCGGCTCCCCGCCACCGAGCTGGTCACCTTCAGCAAGGCGCCGATCTACCCCGAGCTGGAGGTGGAGCTCCTCACCCTCGGGCTCACCAAGATGCGCGAGGAGCTCGGGGCGGACCACGCCTACGTGAAGAAGGTGCTGGGGAAGGAGTCGCCCCGGCAGCTCGCCACCCGGCTGGTTCAGGGCACCAAGCTGTACGACGTGGGCCTGCGGCGCTCGCTGTGGACTGGCGGGCCGGCGGCGGTGGCCGCCTCGGACGACCCGATGATCGTCTTCGTGCACCGCCTGGACCCGGACATGCGCCGTGCCCGCAAGGCGTACGAGGACCAGGTGGAATCGGTGGTTCGGAAGAACTCCGAGCTCATCGCCAAGGCCCGCTTCCAGCTGGACGGGACCAACCACTACCCGGACGCGACGTTCACCGCGCGGCTGTCGTACGGCGCGGTGCGGGGCTGGACCCAGGAGGACGGGAGCCAGGTGCCGCCGTTCACCGAGTTCGCCGGGGCCTACGCCCGGGCCACCGGTGAGCCCCCGTTCGACCTGCCCGCCTCGTGGCTGAAGGCGAAGGACCGCCTCACCCTCACCACGCCGTTCGACTTCGTCTCCACCAACGACATCATCGGGGGCAACTCCGGATCTCCGGTCATCAACCGCAACGCGGAGATCGTGGGCCTGGTGTTCGACGGGAATCTGCCCTCGCTGGGCGGCGACTACGG
>Ga0105104_10001548_pt1 | contig 17206 bp, 17 predicted proteins | sample PPLLaktember2015_3_FD_87034 | JGI IMG/M metagenome (GOLD analysis project Ga0105104, IMG submission 87034) | Freshwater sediment microbial communities from Prairie Pothole Lake near Jamestown, North Dakota, USA - PPLs Lake P7 Core (6) Depth... | ecosystem: Environmental > Aquatic > Freshwater >... | reverse complement strand
CGATACAAATTACCGGAACGAAGGATGTACCCACCACTATCTTCCATAGTATCGCAACAGGTCACCTACTATGAAAGTTTTATCTAATCCGATGCACCTCTTGCCCCAAGGAAGGACATCATCGATGAAAGAGTGCATTGGCTGGGTCCCTGAACAAGAGGAGCTCCTCCAGCTCTATGAGAGCCTCGGGGACGGTGTCATATTCGTCAAAGAGGATGGCACCGTCAAAGGAATGAACTCCAGGGCTTGCCAGGTACTAGGGACGGGGACCGACCTTCCGGGAAAGCACCTGCTCGATATCCTTCCCGGCTCGGGATTGGACCTCAACAGGATACCAAGGATAGGGGAAGACAACGGGGACGTTCCCTTTGAGAGAAGGATGTTCGAGCTGCGGTTGGACCACTCCTCTCTAGGTTTCATCGAAGCGACCTGCCGGCGACTTCCCGGTGAATTTTCTGGGTTCCTGGTCATTATCAGGGACGTGACAAAGCAATGGAAGGACGAAACCGTCATCAAGGAGAGCGAAGAGAAATACAGGGCCGCGGTCGAGCAGAGCGCCGAGAACATCTACCTCATGGACGTCAGGACCAACCGTATAATTGAGACGAACACCGCTCTCCAGGAATTGTTAGGGTATTCGGCCGAGGAGTTGAAGGGGATGGAGGTCTCACAGTTCGTTGCACATCCCTCGAACAACATATCTCGCCAGGTCCAGACGGTGATAGAGAAGGGCAGGGCGATCATTGGAGAGCGTATCTACAGAAAGAAGGACGGGGGTCTGGTCGATGTCGAGGTCAGTGCGAACCTTTTAAAGTACGGGGAAAGGTCGGTCCTCTGTATCGTCTCGAGGGATATAACAGAGAGGAACCGGGCCAGGAGGCAGTTGATAGAGGAGAGGAACCGCGCCGAGCTCTACCTTGACCTGCTTGCGCACGATGTCGGGAACCTTCATCATGGCATGCTCTCTGGCCTGGAGATGTACTCCATGGTCAAAGGAGACGATACGAGGGAGAGGACGGCCGTCAATATGGTCGTTGGGCTCCTCAAGAGGTCCGTGGCCTTGGTCGATAACGTCCTGAAACTGGCCAGGCTTACGACCGTCCCCTTCAGACCCGAACCCATCCCTCTTACGGAGATGTTGAACAGGATATCCTCCTCTGTTGTGGATTCCTTTCCAGAGAAGACCCCTTCGGTCCGAATAGACAGCCTAGAGGGTGATCTGAGGATAATGGCCGAACCGATAATCGAGGAGGCGTTCTACAACACCATCCATAATGCAATAAAGTTCCAGAAGGGGGCAGAGGCCATGGTCGAGATAGCGGTCCATCACAACACCGCCGGTTTTGTAATAATAGCCATATCCGACAGAGGGCCTGGCATACCCCCGGATGCAAGAGGGGATATCTTCAACCGGTTCAACAGCCGCCCCGATCAGAAGCACACGGGCCTTGGCATGTCCATAACAAGGGCCCTGGTAGAGAGGTCACAAGGCAGAGTTTATATCACCGACCGGGTCGAAGGGGACTTCCGGAAGGGGACCAGGGTTGTCATAGAGCTACCCGAGGCAAAATGACCGGGCAGGTCCGGGGTTGGGTGGGAAAGCTTCATTAGACAAGTTTTATAAGGTTACTATCGGGATTCTAGTACGATGAACATGACCGCTGAACGGGACCGAAGACCAAGAGCTGCACCAGCCGCCCCGACCCGAAGCAAAGGATATCGCCCAACAGTAGGAACGGGACCGAAGAGAACGGACCCGGCTATGATATGTATCATAGTAGGTATCATCGGCATGCTCCTGTTCGGTATCCTTGCCCTTATCCTGATATTCGGTGCACGAGGCATAGGCAGCATTGCGGTGGGGGGGGTCCAGGCAAGGGAGTCGGGGGTATGGTTCGAAGTCAGGACCACTGGAAAGGGACTTCGGTCCTTCACAGGAGATGTGGACATAGAGATAACGATAGAGGACAATGCGTCCATAGGTGGCTGGAGGACGTTGCTCACGACGACCGCAAGGGTCAATGACGATTACGGAGCAAAGGAGGTCCCTTACGTACAGTTCATTCAAGGGAACGGCGATTACAGGATATCGGCAGAGGCCGATGGCGAATCTTCCATGGCCCCTCTCCTAATAAACAACCTTGTCACATCGCTCGATGTGGAATGGTCCACGTTCATGCCAGACCCAACCAGACCTGAATATTATGTCATGGTCGATATTACCTATATGGCAGGGCGGCAACAACCGAGGAATACAAGGTATCCCTCCTCCTTCTCGTTCGAGGGGGTGGTCATAGGACCCGGGGGACCCGCATCCATAGTTCCCTCGAACACCGGCGTATATACCATCCAGAAAGCGGTCGAGCACAGTAAGAGGGGCAATTACAATCTGGTCGCAACGCTTACGAACCTTGACTGTGCGGATGGCTCCCCTGGAAGGACCATCAGTGCAGATACCGATGTCCAATATGATTTCGACGCCCCACCCTTCGCCAATGCCGGGGAGGACCAGACGGTCAAGTTGGTGGATGGCATAGCCATAGTTGACCTCGACGCGGGCATGTCATGGGACGATGGGAGGATAGTCGAGTATGACTGGGACTTCGATGATGGCACGGCCGATAACTTGAACAAAGCGCTCGTCAGACATACATATACCCAACCGGGTAACTATACGGTAGCCCTTACTATCAAGGACGACAAGGGGCAGTCCTCCGTTCAGGATGCGATGGTGTCCACGGTCGTTATCACAGTGATGGAATGATCGGGTCATGACCCCCAAGGAACACCTATCCACGGTACCTTTGATCGCCATCCACCCGCTCTGCAAGGATGTAGCTGCCTTTCCTGAACAGATGGACCCAGACCTGCCCGTCCAGCCCTTTCTCGAGCGCTGTCCTCTCCCTCCAATAACTGGCCGGGTCCATCCTGTACCTCGGAGTGACCTTGCCCGCCCCGTGTTCCTTCAATTTCGCTGAGGCATCGACTTGGTCCGGAGCGAACCCCAATACCCTATAGCTTCCTGTGAAGAAGGGTGACGAGAGCGGTCCGTCCGACAGGATTACGGACCTCCTATCGTCAAGCTCGAGGTACCTGGCATCTTTTCCCAATGCCCCTATCAATGTCCCGACCAGGCCCGCTCTTACCACGGCATGGTCCAGCTCGTGCATGTACATTTCAGGGAATGGGACAATAACCCCCCCTGGTAATGGCGAAGATATGGGGCCGGAGATGCTTACCCCGCCTGGCAGGACCACCGCGCTCCGGGTATGTTTTACTGGCCGCCCGGTATAGATGTTCAATCTGTTGAGCCTCCCGTCCAAAGAGACATACTCTGCCTCGTGATCGAAAGTGATCTTCCCACCATCGATATAGGGGGGAAGTTCGAAGCAGAATCCTTCTGCGCAATGCCCGTAGGCCTCCATCACCTTCCTCGGGTCCGGTCCGAGCTCTTCAAGGGTCCTTTCGCGGCTTCCGGGGGGTCTTGCGGGGTCTGAGAAGACATAGCAACCCTCCTCGGCCATTCCTATCGCTTGAGATGAAAGACAATCCAAAGGGTGGACCTCCAGGTTCTCAATGCCGAGGGCTCTCGCATTGGACCTAGCGATCACGCAGTTGAGGGGATCTATATCGAATGCGATGACCCTTTCGCATTCCATCGCAAGGAACAACGCCTGCCCGCCCTGTCCGCAGCTTACATCGATGCATGGAGCGTCCCTAAGACGGGACGCGCAATGCCTGGCAGCGGGTTCGGGAGTGGCCCACCTCAATCCTTCTCTGGTGAAGTCGAGCTCCCCCCCTCTCGAGAACTTCTTGGACGCCTCATGACGGGTCTGCGCCATATCCCATACGACCGAAAGGGCCGCCGGGCCAAGGGTCGATGTCTGGTCTCGAAGGGTCGCGTTCACTTTCCCGTCCTTCCGGAGAATGGAACGCTGCATATCATCGACAATGACCGCCAGGCCGTCAAAGCTCAATCGCTCCAGCTCTAGAACGATATCCCGGGTGCATGACGGGACATTTTCGGTCCTGAAGTCTTTGACCAGGTCGCTCTTTCCGTGTTCGTTCACGCCCCTTCAGGGATGATAAACTTTTTAAATGATGTGGGCCTAATGCCCCCCTCCCCCCATTAAGGAAGGGGGAACGATGTCGGAGGAGTCAGTATGTCTGTAAAAGGAAAAACGGACCCGGGCCTGGTGTCCCTCATAGAGGACCTAAAGAGATGGTCCTTTGAGAACCAGGCACCGATCTGGCGAGACATCGCTAGGCGCCTGGAGAAACCTTCCAGGGTGTGGGCAGAGGTCAATATATCCCGTATCTCCATACACGTGGGGAAGGGGGAGACGCTCATAATCCCGGGAAAGCTCCTTGGCGCCGGCGAGATAGATCGCCCGGTCACAGTTGCCAGCGTGAAGACCACCAGGGGCGCAAGGGATAAGATAGTCAAAGCGGGCGGTACCGTTCTGACCATCCCCCAGCTCGTGAAGGCCAACCCAAAGGGTACAGGCGTGAGGATAATGGGGTGATATGATGGTCGAGGTAATAGACGCCAAGGGTCTGGTCCTTGGCAGGCTCTCCACATATGTCGCGAAGAGGCTGCTCAGGGAGAAGGACCTCCAGTTAGCCATAATAAATGCAGATAAGGCCATAGTGTCCGGGAACCGGAAGATGGTCATCGAGAGCTACATGGACAGGAGACGGCTCAACCATCAGAGGAAGGGGCCTTACTTCCCACGGCAACCCGACAGGGTCCTTAAGAGGACCGTGAGGGGAATGCTACCCTTCAAGCTTCCCAAGGGACGCCAGGCATACAAGAGGGTCAAGGTCTATATCGGGACCCCTAAGGAGCTTGCAAAGGAAAAGACCACAAAGGTGAAGGTCGCAATGAAGGACAACCTCGAGCAGTTCGTCGAACTGGGCGAGATCTCCAAGGCCCTCGGGGCCAAGTTCCAGGAGGGATGATTTTTGTCTAAGACCGTCAATACGAGCGGTAAGAGGAAGACCGCCATCGCGAAGGCCACCATCACCTCTGGCAAGGGAAGGATCAGGGTCAACCACAAACCCATAGAACTCGTCGAACCGGAGATAGCCAGATTGAAGATGATGGAACCTCTGGTACTGGCAAGGGACATGTCGGAAAAGGTCGATATCAAGATCGACGTGGAGGGCGGCGGGTATATGGGGCAGGCCGATGCGGTAAGGACCGCCATAGCCAGAGGTATGGTCCTGTTCTTCAGCGATGAGGACCTCAAACAGATGTACATCCATTACGACAGGTCGCTTCTCGTGAACGACCCCAGGCGGCATTTCCCGAAGACCCCTCTCGGAAGAGGGGCAAGGAAGAGAAGGCAGAAGTCCTATCGTTGAATATGCCCCTGTTCCATACTGCTCACGACCTATGCAAGGTGGGTCCCCGCAAAGGCTATTTACCGTTTGTACTTATCTAAGGTGCCATTTATGAACGGAATGTCCGTTCGACCATGGGGATGGTGCTGCGATGAAGGTATCACATGCTGACGAGGCCGCTTCCAGCGAGGTCAGGATGGACGGCGTGACCGGGACATCCATCCAGTGGCTCGCGTCCAAGACCGATGGAGCTCCCAATTTCGCCATGAGGCGTTTCACCATGAGACCAGGAGGTAAGATACCCCTTCACGACCACCCCTGGGAGCATGAGATATATATATTGAAGGGCAAAGGAACGGCCCTTTACGGGGACCGGAATGTCGGTATCGCTGCGGGAGATGTGGTGTTCATCCCCGGAAATGAACCCCACGGTTACATCAATAACGGGAATGAGGACCTGGTATTCCTTTGCATGATACCCAATTCCGGTGACCCAAGGTAAGTATAAGATATTCAGGATAGCCCCCTCCGAAGACCGAATCACAAGGGTTTTATGCAGTGAACCGGTTCTGCGGTGGAAATTCTCAGGTAGGATCCGAAATGGTCGTGTTCAAGGACACTCTGGTCTTCCGAACCTCGGGAGAAGGCACCATCCTCGATATAACTGCCAGGGTCGAGGATTGTGTTGGGAGGTCTGGTATCGGCGATGGCATCGTCAGCTGCTTCGCAGAGGGGGCGACCGCGGCATTGACAGTCCTTGAGTACGAAGAGGGTTTGCTAGAGGACCTGCCTGCCATGCTGGAACGCATTGCGCCCAAGGGTATCGAATATGCACACCACCGGACCTGGAACGATGGCAACGGCCATTCCCATATCAGGGCCTCCCTTATTGGACCTGACATAACACTCCCTGTCCGCAACGGAACGATGGTCAGGGGAAAATGGCAGCATATCATCTTCCTGGAGCTGGATGTAAGACCTGCCAGGGACCGAAAGGTACACCTCACGGTCATAGGGGAATGATTGTCCCCGGGATATAACAAAAGCCATCATCGGCAGGCGAACGCCCTCTCCGGGTTCTGACCCATCCCGGGGTTTATGTCCGATGCCTGGGTTGTCCTGAACCTCATCCCAGGACGTCACGTCCGAACGGTCGGCCAGGGACCCTTAAAGGCACCGTTGTTCTGTTGCCCCGGTATTGCCAGGGCGGATCATATATCACCGCCGTCTTCGAAGACCAGGGCGACCGGTCATAGAACGGGCCTTTATATATCACTTTGTAAGACGGACCCCTTGTAACTGTTGATGCGGCCTAGATAATGATAAATAATCAATGATGTTAAGGGGGAAGGGAGTCCGATGACCCTAACAGACAGGATAAAGGAAAGCTGGAAGGAATTCTGGCAGAGGGACAAGAGGATCAAGCTATTTACCATCGGTTTCATCGGGATGGTCCTCTTCCTCCTCAGTGGTTGGGAGCTTCTCTCTTTCTTCGAGATCGACCCTTTTACGGATTACGAGCCTCCTTTATTGATCAAGATAGAAGAATGGGGTTGGGCCCTCCTTGCGGTAGGGGGGATCATGATGATATTCGGATTCCTTTACTACCATGATTACAACAAGAGCTACAAGAGGTACAATGAGCTTATGGAGACCGACTCGAAGGCTCATTTCGTGAGGAACATTGACGAGATAGAGGAATTGGCCATGGAGCTTGGCCCTGATTTCGAAGGACGTGTCATGGATAGGCGCGAGAAATACAGGGTCAAGACGCGCTGAAGAAAAGTTATTTTACATGATCAAGTGATTTATGTGTGGTGGTCCTATGGTCGCATACTGCAATGACTGCAATCGTTATGTGAACCAATACTGTGAGATCTGCAGCGGCAACTTCGGCGTCCAGCTATGTGACAGGTATGGATGCGGCGGCAGGATTCTGTGCCCCATATGCGGAGGGAACAACCTTTCCCAGAAAAGAGAACCCACACCGGATCCCTACGATTTCAAGAGACAGAAGGACCGGACCATCTCATCGAGGGGATCGCATTCAGATATAGAAGCTCGTTACTTTGCAGAAAGGAAACGGAAGGAAGAGGTACCGGGCAGACCCCTTCAGCCCTTGAAGAAGGCCGAGAGGCACTGCCCGTTATGTGGCTATGACCTCAATGAGTCTTGGAAGTTCTGCCCCGAATGTGGTGTGTCCCTGATCAAGAAATAAGGTCATTGCCACCGGTTATGGGACTGTTTTCTGCTGCGTCTCCATCATCTCCGACCGGATCGCATACTGCCCCTTCCCCGCTGGTGCCCAATCCTTTCACCATGGCCACTGCGACGACCCTGTCACCCTCATCGAGCCTCATGACCCTGACCCCCTTCCCGACCCGGTTCACAAGCCTGATGCAGGAGGATACGGTCCTAATGACCATACCGGATTGTGTTGCTAGGAGCATCTCGCTCCCCGGCTGGTCAAAGAGGAGGGCGACGACCCTTCCCGTCTCCTCCAACGCCTCTTTCCGGATGTTTATGACACCAGAACCACCCCTCCTTGTAAGCCGGTAGTTCAAAGCATATGCCCTCTTACCGTACCCGTTCTCCGTCACGGTCAGCAGCTTGGGCCCCTCATGTTCCTCTTCCTGCAATTCCTCGTCCAACGGGGGAATGCTCTCCTCCGATTCATCCTCTGATTCCGTATCCTCCGATGGCGGTAGGACCGCTAGCGAGACTACCCCGTCCCCCGGGTACTTCAATCTCATACCCCTCACACCCTTGGCGTTCCTCCCCACGGTCCGGATATCGGAGACCTTGAACCGATTGGCCTGTCCCATTGCGGACGCGAGCACTGCCTCGCTATCCTCATTTGCCAGCTGCGTGGATACCAGCTCGTCATCATCCTCGAGGTTGATGGCTATGATGCCCGTGGACCGCGGCCTGGAATAGGCCGCGAGGGTCGTCTTCTTGACAATACCCCTTTTTGTTGCGAACACAAGGCATTCATCGACGGAATAGCCGGATATAGGTATCGTGGATAGTACCCTCTCCCCATCCTCCAGATGAGGTAGGATGTTTATCACTGGCTTTCCCTTGGACTGCCTGGACCCGGGCGGGATCCCGTAGGCCTTGAGCCAGAACACCTTACCGGAGGAGGTGAAGAATAGGATGGTATCATGGCTGGAGCAGGCGAACATATTCACCACATAATCCTCTTCCTTCATACCCAGCCCCCTTAGTCCCTTTCCCCCCCGGTTCTGCAGCCTGTATGTGCTTAGGTCCTGACGCTTCAAATAACCGGTGTTCGTCATCGTAATGACGACATCCCTCCGTTCTATTAGGTCTTCCAGGTCTATCTCCTGAGCATTCTCCTCTATCACCGTCCGCCGTTCATCACCGTACCTCTCTTTGATATCAGAGAGCTCGTCCTGGATGATCTGGTCGATGCGTTGGGGTTTGCCGAGTATGTCCTCGTAATCGGCAATGGTCACCTTGAGCTCCTCTCCCTCCTGACGGGTCGCATCCCTCTCGAGAGAGGTCAGCTTCTGCAGCTTGAGGTCAAGGATCGCTTTGGATTGCAGTTCGGAGAGGGCGAACCCTTCCATCAGAGCGGTCTGGGCATCCAGAGGGCTCTTTGACGATCTGATGACGGTTATGACCTCATCCAGATGGTCAAGAGCGATGATCAACCCATCGACGATGTGCAGCCTCTCCCTGGCCTTCCTTAGGTCGAACTCCACCCTCCGCCTTGTCACAACGCGCCTGTGGTCCAGGAACACGCTCAGAAGGTCTTTCAAAGATAGTACACGGGGTTGATTGTCGACCAGAGCCAAATTGATCACGCCGAACGTGACCTGGAGGTCGGAATGGGTGTAAAGCTGGTTCAACACCACTTCGGGTATGGTATCCCTCTTCAGCTCTATGACGACCCTGAGACCGTCCTTGTCGCTCTCATCCCGGATATCCGATATCCCCTCGAAGACCTTGGCCTTGACCAGCTCGGCTATCTTCTGGAGCATGGTCGATTTGTTGACCATATATGGTATCTCGGTCACAACTATCCGGTCTTCCCCCTTCTCGTTCTCGATTTTGCACTGAGCCCGTATGGTGAGCTTGCCCCTGCCTGTCGAATATGCGTCATAGACCCCGTTCCTCCCGTAGATTATACCGCCTGTGGGGAAATCCGGGGCCTTGATGTGCTCCATCAGGTCGAAGACCTCGAGCTCCGGGTCATTTATTAGGGCTTTCAAGCCGTCAACGACCTCGGAGAGATTGTGGGGTGGGATGTTCGTAGCCATTCCCACCGCTATCCCAGAAGAACCGTTCAAGAGAAGGTTCGGCAGTCTGGACGGAAGTACCCGTGGTTCTTCCAGTGTACCATCATAGTTGGGGACCATGTCCACTGTCCCCTTGTCTATATCCTGCATCATCTCCATTGCAAGACGGCTCATCCTGCACTCCGTGTACCTCATGGCCGCTGCCCCATCACCGTCGATGGAACCGAAGTTGCCCTGCCCATCGATGAGCATATATCTAAGGGAGAACGGCTGGGCCATCCTGACCAGTGAATCGTATATGGCAAGGTCTCCGTGAGGATGGTACTTACCAAGAACGTCCCCGACCACCCTGCCGGACTTCTTATATGGTTTGCCATGGACCATCCCGCCTTCGTTCATGGAATGGAGTATCCTCCGGTGGACCGGTTTGAGACCATCCCTGGCATCTGGCAGTGCCCTGCCTACTATGACCGACATTGAATAGTTGAGATATGAGGTCCTCATTTCGTCCACGAGCTCCCTGTCAAGGACCCCGAGATGCTCTATGTTCGAGGGCGCCCCACCCTCTGGACCGGTCTCCTCCAACACCTCATCAGATGTCAAGCTCTGTCACCTCCTTGGCATGGGCCTCAATGAACTCTTTTCTAGGTTGGACCTCGTCACCCATGAGGACAGTGAACACCTCGTCGGCTGCGATGGCATCCTGCATCGTGACCTTGAGAAGTGTCCTTCTCTGCGGGTCCATGGTAGTCTCCCACAACTGTCCTGGGTTCATTTCACCTAGACCCTTGTACCTCTGGACGATGGCACCCGGAGCTAGCTCCCTAACAAGCTCGTCCTTCCGCCTGTCCGTGAAGCAATAATACTCCAGCTTACCTTTCTTAACCCTGTATAGCGGGGGTTGGGCGATGTAGAGCTTACCTTCAGTTATCAGCTCTACCATGAACCTGTAGAAGAACGTAAGGAGCAAGGTCCGGATATGGGCTCCGTCGACATCCGCATCCGTCATCAGTATTATCTTATGATACCTCAGGTTCGAAAGGTCGAACTCGTCCCCTATTCCCGCTCCGAGGGCCATGATCAGAGCACGGATCTCCGTATTCCCGAGCACCTTGTCCAGCCGTGATTTCTCGACGTTGAGTATCTTGCCCCTGAGAGGCAATATCGCTTGAAAGCTACGGTCCCTTCCCTGTTTGGCCGAACCTCCTGCGGAATCTCCTTCCACGATGTACATCTCGGAGATGGTGGGGTCCTTGGATTGGCAGTCAGCGAGCTTTCCGGGCAGACCGGCACCGTCCAGCAGCCCCTTTCTTCTGGTAAGCTCCCGGGCCTTTCTTGCCGCTTCGCGTGCTTGCAGAGCCTGGACCGCTTTAGAGAGTATCTTCTCTGCATCCCTTGGATGCTCTTCGAGATACTCCCTAAGCTTCTCGTTTATGAGGTTCTCGACATGCCCCTTCACCTCGGAATTCCCGAGCTTAGTCTTGGTTTGGCCTTCGAACTGCGGTTCTGGTACCTTGATCGACAGAACGCATGTCAGGCCCTCACGCAGGTCCTCTCCCTGCAACTGGACCTCCTTCTTTAGGAGATTGGCGCTTCGGGAAAGATCGTTGAACGTCCTTGTCAAGGCCGCTTTAAGTCCGGAAAGGTGCGTGCCTCCTTCGGTGGTGCCGATGTTGTTGACATATGTGAATATGTTCTCGTTATAGCCGTCCGTCCATTCCAAGGCGACCTCTATTTGAATGGTCTCCTTTTCGCCCTGGAGGTATATGGGGGGTTGATGGAGCGGTTTGCGGGACCTATCTATGTAAGAAATGAAGGAGACGATGCCCCCTTCGTAATGGAATTCCTCCATCTGGCCTCCTTCCCCTTCCTGTTTAAGGAATATCCTGATCCCCTTGTTAAGGAAAGCTAGCTCCCTCATACGATGGGACAGGACCTCGTAATTGAACATGACACTGGAAAAGATCGTCGGGTCCGGAAGGAACGTTACCGTTGTCCCGGTCCTTTCTGGAGGTATGTCCCCTTCTACGGTCAGTGGCTTGACGGGGCGTCCCCTCTCGTACCGTTGATGATGGATATGTCCGCCCCTCTGGACGCGGACCTCCAACCAGGTCGAAAGGGCATTGACCACCGAAACCCCGACCCCGTGAAGACCGCCGGATACCTTGTAAGCATCCTTCTTGAACTTGCCTCCCGCATGCAGTCTCGTCATGGCCAGTTCGACAGCCGGGACCTTATAAATCGGGTGTAGTTTGACCGGTATGCCCCTGCCGTCATCGGACACCTCGACCGACCCGTCGGTCCGAAGGGTCACTCCTATGTTCCTGCAATGACCGGCCATGGCCTCGTCTATAGAGTTGTCGACCACCTCATATACGAGATGATGGAGCCCGTGAGCGTCCGTGGACCCGATGTACATGGCGGGTCGCTTTCGGACCCCATCCAACCCTTCGAGCACCTCTATCGAGCTCTCATCATATACATCATTGTTCAAAGCGGCACCGGCCAGTAAGTTATCCGTCATGATCCCTCCCCCTGTCTCCTCCGTATTCTTTCCTTGACCTCGCGTCCAGGTGCATCCCGGTTCCCTAGGACCTTCAGAAGAGAAGGTATGCAGAGTATATAAAGCCATCGCGTGCGCGCGCGCGCGTTACTAGTATGGGAAGACTATGTAATAATCCTGATAGTTTTAAATGGGGCTATCCCTTCACCACGCCGATGCGGGACAGGATCAAAGCATACGCACTCCAGAACGCTGTTGAGCATGGGGGCAAGGCAAGCATTGGACCGGTCATTGGCAAGGTCATGGGCGCAATATCTGAGCTCAGAACTGACCCTAAGGCCGCATCCCTGCTCATCAAAGAGGTGGTTGACGAGGTCAATTCCCTCGATGTGGATGAACAAAAAAAGATCTTGAACGAACTCGGTGCACCTGAAAAGGCAGTGAAAAAGGAAAGGGGGGACCTACTACCTGACCTGGAAGAGGCCTCAACCGGTAAAGTGGTCATGAGGTTCGCACCGGGACCCTCGGGTCCACTTCATATAGGACATACAAGAGCGGCCATCCTGAACGATGAATATGTGAAGAGGTACAAAGGGCGTTTCATACTCCGTCTGGAAGATACTAACCCGGAAAAAATAGAACCTGAAGCATATACCATGATCCCAGAAGACCTTGAATGGCTGGGGATAGAGGTCCATGAGTCCTTCGTACAATCCGATAGGTTAGAGCTCTACTATGAAGCGGCCAGGGAGCTGATAGACATCGGTGGGGCCTATGTCTGCACTTCTGACACCGAGGTTTGGAGGTCGCTAAAGGAGAACGGACGCCCCGTGGAGGACAGGGGTCTGAAGCCAGAGGTCCACATCGACCGTTGGGATAAGATGCTTGATGGAACCTACGACGAGGGACAGGCCTTTCTCGTTATCAAGACGGACCTTGACCACCCCAACCCGGCAGTGAGGGATTTCGTAGGTATGCGCATTAAGGATGAGCCGCATCCTCGGACAGGGGCCCGTTACAGGGTATATCCACTCTACAACCTCTCTGTCGCCGTCGATGACCACTTGATGGGCTGCACGCATATTCTTAGGGGTAAGGACCATCTGAACAATACCCTGAAACAGGAATATATATACGATTATATGGGGTGGAATAGACCCCACTTCATCCATTACGGCCTGGTCAGCATTCCGGATACCCTCCTGAAGAAATCCCTCATAGCCCAGGAGAGGAGGGAGGGGAGGATAAACGGCTGGGACGATATCCGGCTCGGGACCCTTAGGGCATTGAAGGCACGGGGCTTCGACCCGCTTTCTTTAAGACGTTACTGGCTCGAGGTCGGAACGAAATCTGTGGATATCAACTTCTCCTGGGAGACCCTCAGCTCCATAAACAAAACGATTATTGACGATAGGACTAATCGGTACTTCTTTGTGGGGGAGCCTAAAACATTGTCCATTTCCGTTGATATACCGCTCAAGGCATCGATCCCGCTACATCCAGAGCATCCCGAGAGAGGTGCTAGGAAATACAAGCTTGACCCTATCGACGGGAAGATCGAGGTACTTGTGGCAGAAAAGGACCTGAAAGACCAGAAGAAGGGTGTGGTCTTCAGATTGAAGGACCTCTGCAATATCGTCCTTGAAAGGGACGGAGTTACAGATGCGACCTTTGCCGGACAGGACCTATCGAGCGTCAAGGGGGAGAGGGGCCGGATAATCCAATGGTGCCTTCCAAGTTCACCGAAATGCACAATAATATACCCCGAAGAGGAGAACGGACCAAAGGTGGGGGTCGCAGAGGGCTTTGTCATTGAAGAGGGGCGAAAAGGGTCCCTTGTGCAGTTCGAAAGGGTCGGTTTCTGCAGAGTCTGGCTTAAAGGAGATGAGCTCTATGCTAACTACGCTCACAGATGATGTGATGTGATAGGGAATCCTTGGGATATCCCATCTATGAGCTTATATCCTCCGATAATGGATTCTAACGCATGGAGCGCAAGGTCCCATCAATACCCTTGGATTTCGATTTCATAGAGCAGGTCAGGAAGGCCTCTCTGGTCAGGAAGGGACTTCTCGACGACCTTGATTTGAAGTAGATCCTGAACCTAACGGGGGTGGATCTCCATCCCCCCAATGGAAACTATTATTCTGTAGTATGACTGTTATCGGCCGAATGGACAAGAAAGAGCTCCTCTTCAAGATCGCATCCGGAGTGCTGATGACCGCATCTGCAATGGGCCTGAACGGAAAAAGGGGTGGGGGGGGAGCATCGGACCATCTACTCCCGGAGCACACCTCTCCGGACGCTACGATAGAAACCGCCATACTGGAACTTGTAAGAGAGCTATCCACCGGTTGGGGGGTTGTTTCCGAAGATGGGGGGCTTGAAAAAGGGGATGGTATCACGGTACTCTACGTGGATCCTATTGATGGAAGCTACAATGCCGTCAATCACCTCCCGTTCTTCTCCACCTCCCTTGCCCTCTTCGATGTTGGTTCGGACGAGGTGACACATGCAATGGTCATAGATATCCCGACCGGAAGTATCTATCATAGCATGCTCGGCTCCGGGGCTTATATTGACAAGGTCAGGCTCCATACCAGGGGTCTCAATTTGAAAGATGCGTCACTATCCGTCTATATAGGGACCGAGAGTATCGCACAAATAGGGGGGATCGTCCACGGTGTTGAGAGGATCAGGTACCTTGGTTGCGATTCCCTGGAGATGTGCGCTGTTGCCCAGGGATCGCTGGACGGTACTTTGCATTTCGGTCGGGTTCCTAGGAAGACCGATCTTGCGGCCTCTATGCTCATTGTCAAGGAGTCGGGTGGGGAGGTGTTCTCAGTCCGAGAGGATGGTTGGATCGGGCCATGCAGGATCGGTGATCCGTGGGTGGACCTGAAAGGTGTTGTTTCGCTTGGAAGGCCCGATAACATTCAAATGCTCCGATCCCATTATTTCAGCCTATCCACGAGTAAGACCACAGGATGTGATAGTGCATGAAAATCGGATTGGTGGCCCATCCCAGGAAGAGCATTGCCAGACTAACGACAAGGGATATCATCAAGGAAACGGCCTTATTGGTCTCGCAAGGAGAGGATATCGAACTTGTGATGGAAGAGGGAGCATCTGGAAAAAAGGGGATAGGGGATGTCCGTTACCAGAGTTTGGAGGATATGGATGTGGACCTTGTCATCTGCATAGGCGGGGACGGAACTATCCTAAGGACCATGCAGTTAACGTCCGTGCCCGTCCTGGGTCTGAATGCCGGTTCGCTCGGTTTCCTCATGGAACCATATCCCACCAATATCAGGGAGTTATTGGAAGACCTCCTCAACGAACGATATACCATCGAAGAGCGCACCAAACTCTCTACGCGATTGAACGAGGAACGACTACCGGACGCTGTGAATGAAGCGGTGGTCATGACTGGCACACCGTCAAAGATCCAGGACCTTGTGATCAGCATCAACGGTGAGCAGGGACTCGCGATGAGGGCGGACGGTGTGATAGTATCGACACCAACGGGATCAACCAGCTATGCATTGTCTGCGGGGGGGTCTATACTCGATCCTCGATTACAGGCTCTTGAGATAGTTCCTATTGCTCCGTTCAGGGTGAATATCCGGCCCATAACGGTCCCTGACAGCTTTAAGATAGATCTCAAGGTGGTCAATAGGTCAAGAACGGCCATCATAACGATCGATGGAAATTTCAAGAAGAGGATAACATACAGGGACCGCCTATCTTTCGCTCGTTCGGGATCCCCCGCGCGTTTCATCAGGTTCAAAGAGGGATTCTACAAGCGTTTGAACGAGAAGATCCTCAACTATGTTCATACGCAAAAGGAAACGTTGATATAATAATGATACATTACAACTAATTGTTGTATAGTATGCCTGGACAAGAATCTCAATATGACCTTGATGTGATCCTCTCCGTTCTTGAGAACCCTACAAGAAGGCGGATATTGCGTAAGCTCGCACATGAGAACAACTACCCTCTTCAGTTGTCAAAAGAGCTGAAGGTCAGTCAGCAGGCCGTTATGAAGCATTTGAAGGTCTTGGAAGAGTGCGATTTCGTCGTATCGTACGAAGAACCATCAAAGAAAGGGGGGCCGCCCAGACGGATATTTTCTCCTATGAAGAGATACTGCATAAGGATCGATATCGGCCCGAACACATACAGTGAAGAGATACAGTCCTACAAGAACTATGATGTCGGAAGGGGTGAGATGGGGAATGGAAGGTCACAGGACCAGTTGAAGATAGAGATATCAGGTAAGGTCACTGGGAAGATGATATCAGAGATAGCTGGTACCCTTCCAGCGTTCATAGATCCAAAGCTCGAGAACATGCGTCTTCATCTTGAAAGGGTGATCAAAGAGGAAGATAGGAAATTGAAGTTCTTAGACCTTTCGGACCTATTGATCGTCCTGGACCAAGAGATTTCACAACTTGAAGATAGGAGAAGACGGTTGATAACCATTAGAGAAAGAGCGAACGAGGAGGCGAACGATCTAATTAGTAAGATCTCTGAGGACCCTCTCGATAAAGAAGTTCTTTTGCATCTGTTAAAGAACAAGGATTTGGATATCTCAAAATTGTCTGAAACAATAGGTGCAGATAAAAAGGCTCTAGAGTCCCTCTTCAATGCGGTAAAGAGAAAACATTCTCTGATCTAAGAAAAGGATACACTCCCTATGATTGCCTGTGGAAGTGGAGAATTAAGGAGAATAAGATGAATCAATGCGTATTTGGAACAAGGAATCAAAATAATAGCAAATGAAAGAACATAATAATAACATTGAATGATGAATAGAAGATTACTAATGGAAAATTAATTTTCTAATAATAATAATATATAAACTATTATATATATATATATATAGATGTATAATTAGTATTTATACTTTTCTTCTTATTTATATAATATACATTATCGTTTTTTTTATCTAATGTTTTTTACGATTACAAAGTTTCCAGTAGAAATGATAGGGTCTCTCTCATAGACTCGGTCCATGTTTGAAATCACTAATCCTTACAGGTGTGCTTATCTATTGTTAATTAAATTAATATATTTTTGTAAAAGG
>Ga0105104_10001547_pt1 | contig 17206 bp, 10 predicted proteins | sample PPLLaktember2015_3_FD_87034 | JGI IMG/M metagenome (GOLD analysis project Ga0105104, IMG submission 87034) | Freshwater sediment microbial communities from Prairie Pothole Lake near Jamestown, North Dakota, USA - PPLs Lake P7 Core (6) Depth... | ecosystem: Environmental > Aquatic > Freshwater >... | reverse complement strand
GCAGTCGAAAATCTCGCCGATATCGTACACGCTCGCGAGTCCCACGCGTTCGAAAGCCGCTTCGTATACGGCGTCTTCCGAAGCCATCGCTCCTGTGTGCGAAGCCGCGGCCCGCGCGGATTCCGGAAACCGCCCCGCTTTATACACGATAATCGGTTTCGTGCGCGCAAAAGCGCGGGCCGCGCTCATGAATCGGCGCGCGCGATAGATGGATTCGACGTATAAAATAATGGATTCGGTATTCGGATCATCGCCGAGGTAGTCTATCAAATCGCCGAAATCCACGTCCAGAGTGTTGCCGATGGAAACAAACGCCGAAAATCCGATCTTTCCTTCCATCGCCCAGTCCAATACCGATGTGCACAGCGCTCCCGATTGCGATACGAAAGCCACGTGTCCGGTACGCGGCATGCCCGCCGCAAAACTCGCGTTGAGATTCTGCCCCGGGACGATCACCCCCAGACAATTCGGGCCAATAATCCGCATGCCGTTGAAACGATGCTGCTCGATTTCTATTTGCCGTTCGAGAGCTTGACCCTCTGCACCGCTCTCGCGAAATCCTGCGGAAAGAATAATGATGCCGTAAACCCCCGCTTCTCCGCATTCACGGATAAGACCCGGCACCGATTCCGCCGCCGAACAGATCACCGCCAAATCGGGAGTCTTCGGCAAATCGCGTACGTTGGGATAGCACGGCACTCCCATGACCGCTTCGCTGTCCGGATTCACGGGATAGACCACGCCGGGGAATCCGCCGGTGATCAGATTTCCCAATACTTTTCCGCTGACGCTGTTCGGATTCATGCTGACGCCGACCAACGCGATGCGTTGCGGACGGAAAATGCAGTCGAGTGAATTGATGCCCATTTTATTCCTGAATGTCCGTATCGGAAAGATGCATCGCTTCCAGGAGCCGCGTCATTGCGACCGAAGCCGGAGCTTCCAGATACAGATCGGTAATATCTCTCGTGTAGTTCGATTCCTGCGGGTTGATTTCGATGATGACCGCGCCCTTTTCTTTGGCAGCCCGAGGAATCATCGCAGCCGGCATCACGTCTCCGCTGGCACCGACGATCAGCACGACGTCCGCGTGTTCCGCCGCGATCAGTGAACGCGAGTAAATCTGCTGCGGAATCGGTTCGCTGAAAAAAACTAAATCCGGCTTCAGAATATCCCCGCAGATCCGGCAGGTGGGAGGAAGAAAACTAAAATCCGTTTCCGCAATCGAATAGTATTTCGTGCAGCCCATGCAAACCAGCCGGCGCGATGTGCCGTGGAATTCCAATACGCTGCGGCTGCCCGCGTCCCGGTGCAGACCGTCAATATTCTGCGTGATGACTGTTTTTAAAAAACCGCCCTGCTCCAGTTTGGCTAATCCCGTATGCGCCGCATTCGGTTGAGCCGCCGCGATGAAATCGTAAAAAATCTGCTTGATTACCGGCCAGGCAACTTCGGGATGAGCGCGAAAAAAATGGATTTCGAGGCATTCCGGATTATACCGGTTCCAGAGGCCTTCCCGGCCGCGAAAGGGAGGAATCCCGCTTTCCACGGAAATCCCGGCTCCGGTAAATGCTATAGCATATTTTGCCTGCCGGATGATTTCCGCAGCTTTTTTATAATTCATGAGGGCTTAAACCGGGGATCAACACCAAAATGTCAAAACCATGTCCGCATCATAAGTTGCTGTATATTTGGAGATAAGATAATTATTTATGAATAAGATGCGCAATTCGACTCAAATTCTGCAAAACAAAAATTTAACATTGCCCTAACTAAGACGCAACTCTTATTCTCATTGGAGCTTTTCCTGTGTTCTCTCTTAAAATGGGGGGGAGAAGAGTGGTCGCATGAGTGAAATTTTTATCGCCGCATCTCCTGTTTTGTTGAACATTCCCCAAGATTGCATTATATTGTGCCAATTGGCGCAAATCTATAAAGACAACGGACTCCGTGACTCTTCAGAATCGTGATTCCAATCTGACCACAGTGGCACATTCACCGTTTTCGGCAAGTTCACCCCAGCCTGCCGAGCATTGGTCCATTTTAGGTGCCGGTGCCGCCGGACTGTCCGTGGGTTATTTTGCCGCGAAACACGGCATGGGATTGACGCTTTTCGAAGCCGGTTCCGAGGTCGGCGGCAGTGCGCGTACGATCCGCTCCGGGGAGTTCTTCTTCGATACGGGCGCGCATCGCTTCCATGACAAAGATCCGGAAGTCACGCACGAAATGAAAGGTCTCCTCGGCGGTGATCTTCTCGAAGCGAATGCGCCCAGTCAAATCGTGTGCGGCCGCCGCCGCATTGATTTTCCCCTTTCGCCGCTGAATCTGCTCACGACGCTTGGCCCGCTTGCCGTTGCTGAAGCCGCTTGGGATTTGCTTCGTGCCCGTCTGGCGCCCGCGCGAACCTTTGAAACCTTCGCCGATCTGGCCGTCTCGCGCTACGGTTATTCGATCGCCAAGACTTTTTTGCTCGATTACTCCGCCAAGCTGTGGGGAGTGCCTCCCGAAGAACTTGGCTCATCAGTCAGCGGACAGCGGCTCAAAGGTTTGAATCTGCGCACGTTCTTTCTCGAAACAATGCGCGGTCGGCGCGCCAAGACCGAGCATCTGGACGGCGGCTTTTACTATCCCCGCTATGGCATCGGCCAGTTGATGGATGCTTTGGCGCAAGCCTGCGGACAAAAGAACATACGCACTCGCTCCCGCCTTACCCGCGTCTTTCACTCGGACGGGCGCATCACGCATATTCAGATCAACGACCGCGAAAAGCTGGCGGTATCCCGCGTGATCAGCTCGCTGCCGTTGAATGTCTTTCTCCAGTCTCTTGATCCGCCGCCGCCTCCGGAGATTCTCGACATGTCGCGCTCGCTGAATTTCCGGCATATCGTTTTAGTGGCGCTGTTTCTGAATCGTCCGCAGGTCTCCGCCAACGCGTCTCTTTATTTTCCCGAACCGGATGTTCCTTTCACGCGAGCTTACGAACCCAAACACCGCAGTCCTGCCATGTCGCCGTCCCGGCAGACGTCACTCGTCATCGAAATTCCGTGCGGCGCGAACGATTCTGTTTGGCAGGCCGACCGCGACAGCCTCGTACAAATGGTGACGCGCCGTCTGATTGAAATGAATCTGATTCAGGAAAAGGAAATTCTCTCCGCCGAAACTCACTTCCTGCCCTATGCCTATCCGGTTCTCGATCTGAACTCCGCCGCCACGGCGCAAAAACTTCTGAATTATTTGACGGGCTTCTCCAATCTGAAGCTCGCGGGCCGTTGCGCCTTGTTCCGCTACGTGAGCATTCATGATGTGATCCGCGACAGTCGCCTGCTGGTGGAAGAGTTGATGGAAGCCGTAAAACTCGCGGCCCTTAACTGAGAGCAGTTTGCTTTATTTAAAAACGACGAAGCCCGCGATCTGCATCGCGGGCTTTGCGTTTGCCTGAGCGTGTTCACGTTGTTCGCGCACCGCTCTTTAATCTGAATAATTCGATGAGCAGCAGGCAAACCAGCGTGAAATAAACCGTGTCCAAAACGTGCTCGAAATAGTGCGATGTCAATAGATAGAGCACGTGGAGTTCCCCGTTTTCGGCGAACGTCGGCTTATACGCCAACTGACCGATGCCCGCCCCCAACGGGATAATGACCTGATAGAGAAAAAGTGCCGCAAACAAGACCGCCGCAATGACAACGTATACTGCGTTTCTTGGAGTGTTGGTGTTCGTATTGCTCTGAATGCTTTGCCGAAAGAAAAAATAGAGAGGAATCGGAAAATACGTCAGCGGAAACGTCGCCAGTTCGCGCACGCTGTGAGCCAGATAGCGCGCGTCTGTCCATACCTCCCATAGCGGAGCCGCGCTGCCTCTGTTGAATAATACCGTGATAATGGGGACCAGCATCGCGGCCGCGGCGATAAACCGCGCGCCGTTTCGGAAATTCGCGAGTGGTTTGCGGAACACGGCGGCGGCGCAGAATAAATACACGGGCATGAAGAAAAACAAACTCAAAGTGCTGGGCAGGTGCAAATTCCACGATCCGCCCTGCACCGGATTGTTGATTCCCTGTTTCTGTTGCAGGATGAAGTCTACGGTGTCTGCCGTTCCGAAAAATACAAAACTCCCCGCCGTACAAACGGTTAAAAATCCGGCCAGCGCGATCCAGAGTCTGTGAACGGCGAACTGTCTTTCCGGCGGCGCGAAAAAGCGGAGACAGAATCCCGTAAACAGAAAGGCAATCACCGTAAGCGACGGAATATGACCCAGGAAATGCGACGCGTAAAAAACAGTCTGCAGCAGAGTGTATGTCCCGCCTTCATGCACGATGGTTCCGAACAGCCAAACCTTGCCGTGATAAAAGGCAAGATAGAGGTACGATAAAAGATAGACAATAACCGGCACGGCAAGCAGCCATCCCGCTGACCGCCGAGCCGGGGCTCCTGACCCGGCCGGAATCTTGCTTTCCCTCTGCGGACGGGGGGATAAAGGGGGGGACTCTTCTTTCACAGTATCGGCGTTTTCATTCTTCATTGCTCGTTCGCATAAACCTTTTGAGCGTAATCTGTGCCACGTGATAAGCAAAAGGATTGCATTTTATTCTGTCACGGACTGCAATCAGGGTATCTGCCGTGAATCGCGCAGAAATTGTCCTTTCTATTTCCCGTACATGAAAGTTCGATTCGGGACCGTAAGCCTGAACCAGCCAAATTCTCCGGCAGCTTTCGGGAATCGGCGGCGGAAAAGCGGAAGTGATTGCCCCGTCCCGTTTCTGGATTTCCTTCGCGGGCAGATAGAACTCGAGCGGATGGCTAATGTAGGACGGATAAACCACAATCAGGTCAGCAGCCTTGATGGTTTCGCAAAGAATTTGCGCCGTCTCCCGCCACGGATCCTTGTCTGCTCCGGTGTAATATCCATACAGCGGCCAGGCCGTCAATCCGATAATGAAAAACACGAGGGGAATGCGGATTTTATATGGGAAAACGGATGCGCTCCATGCCAGCAGTAGGACGGCGGCAGCCAAACCGGGAATCAAGTATCGGTTCACGAAAATCGGCGTGATACCTATAGAAATAATCCACGGCATCAAGACGCTGAACAAAAGAAGCGCGCTTACAACCATCCAGCCCGCGCGGTCGTTTCGCGAAATGCCTTTTCGGAATAGTAATGCCGCGATGCCGGTCAGTACAAAAAAATACGAGACATACCGTTGCATGAAAAACTGTATGAAAAGCTGCCGCAGGGAGTCCAATGTCGGAACGGATATCCACGTGGCCACCGTGTTCGAATCAGCCTTCCGCAAAAAGAGTGCGGCAAAACGAAGTATCTGCGGGCAAAACAACAGTGCCGCCGCTCCGCAGGAATATAAAAACAGCCGCAGCGCCCGCTTTCTGTTCTGCGGATTCAGTCTTAACCAAAATATGCCGAACGCCGCCACGAGGACAGGAATCAAAAACACGGCAAACGGATGAGTATACAGAGCAAGAACCGTGAAAGCGGCAAATCCGATGGCATCGCGCCGTCTGAAATTCTGCGCAAGACGCACGACGAAATAAACGGCGGAGATGGCCGCCCAAAGAAACAACGTATACGGCCGCGCGTCCTGCGAATAGAAAATCGCAAACGGATTAATTGCCAAGAAAAGCGCGGCAAGCAATCCGCACGTTGCCCCGAATAAAAGTCTGCCCAATTGATAGATAGCATAGACGCATAGAATGCCGAAAACGGCGGGCAGCAGCCGCAGCGTGAACTCGGTGGTTCCGGCGATCAGCCGCACACACTTGATAAGCGCCAAAAAGAGCGGCCCTTGCGTCCAATCCACTGCTAACGCCCGGAAAGGACGATTGGAGAATTCGACCGTTCCTCCTTCATCCAGCCACAAGCTCTCCGATCCTAAACCGTAAAATCGAAGCACGGCGGCGAACAGGAGAATCCAAAAGAGTACGGGAATTTGTTTAGTATAAGAGATGACGGACATGATTTGATTTTTAAGCCGGGGTTCCTGACTCGACCGGAATTTGACTTCGCGCCCGTTAAAAAAGAGGGTCGTGTTTGCAGAGGCGCAAGGCGTTGCTCCCGGCTCGTCACTTCACCCGCTTATCATTCCGCTTCCTTAAGCATCCCACGGTCGCGTTCACCGAATATAGTCAAACAAAACGCCCTTGTCAAGCCGGCAACAAGGGCGCAATGTTTAGAAGACCGCTAAATCAGAATTCGAATTCGATTCCGATCACGGGGAGAATTCCCCATTGATAAGAAGTCTTTTGCCGATTCTCCACCGGGCTCCAATAATAGCCCGCGATGTTCTCCCGGTTGTAAATGTTCCAGATGTTCAGGTAGCAGATCAGATCAGATGAGCGGAAATGGAAGCGGCGATCCACGCGTACATTCAGCGTGTGATAGTCGGGCAACCGTTCCGCGTTGACGCGCAGGGAATCACGGATACCTTCTTCCGCCGCGTACGAAGCGGCGTGATCGAACGGAGTAAACGGTGCGCCGCCCGCATAGACAAAGCGCAGGCTGTACTCCCAGTTGCGATTCGGTTTGTAGCCGCCCTCGATCGTAAACATCCAACGGTTGTCGTAGGAGCGATCACGCCAGGTGCCGTCAAAACCCTGATAGCGCGTGCGGAAGATGGAACCGCTGACGACGCCGAATACTTTATCCACCAGTTTCTTTTGCACCATGACTTCCACGCCGCGCGTCCACGCTTCGCCATTGTTCGTTAGCTGTTCCTGTGCCTCATCGCCATGGGCAATCTGATCCATTACGAAGAGCGACGGCTGCAAGGGATTCAGCGGCATCCGGCCATATTCCTTGTCGTAAGCCTCGACGGTCAAACGCGTATTTTCTGTCAGCAAATGACTCGCGCTGACGACATAATGATCCGCGTAGGGATCGTCGAGTTTCTTAAACTCGTCCTTTTGCGAAAGCAGAATGAGCGGCAATTGCTGATAATAGCGGCCGTAGGCTCCGCTGACCGCCGTCTTCTCATTCAAGCGAAAAGACAACTGCGCGCGCGGCGAAACGGTGGCGCGGCTGGTATAGTCGCTGTAGTCTGCGCGGACTCCTAAAGTCGTCGTGAAACGCGGCAGCCAGTCGCGCCGCAAACTGACATAGCCGCCGATCACGGGAGAGCTGATATTGCGGCTGACGTGAATCGCGGGGACGAGATTGCCCAATGGGTCGAGCGTTTCTCCCCAATAGTTGCCGATATCTTCTTCTTGATAAACCGCTTCCCCTCCCAAATCCAGCGCCGTTCGCTTATTGAAGAGCAGATGTTGGTCGTTTTTCAGCGTGAACTTCTGTTCCGTTGTCTTCGCGGCATTCAGAATCTCATCGTCCTTGGTGGTTCGCCATTCGCTGTCCCAGGACGTGATGTTATGCGACAACGTGGTTTCGCAATATCCCCTTTTTCCGTAGAGATACCGCCAGCCGATGCCGAAGGTGTTCACGTTCCAATTGCCGCGGCCGTAATCCCCTTCTTTGTTGTCTATGGCCTGTTGCCTTTTTATACGGCTGACGTCGAAACCCGCGATATCGAGAAGTGTGAAGCGATGCCGGGGAGACGCGTCGAAAGTCAGCTTGGTCGCGACGTCGGTGTAATACGGCGTGGTGCTGGCTTCGATGTCGAACAGATCAACCACCAGATCGAAGTAGCTGCGGTGCGCGGCCAGCATCCACGAACCTTTCTTTCCGGGAAGAGATCCCTCCAATCCGCCGCCGAATCCGGTCATATCGAAATCGAGTTGACCCTTCAACCCGTTGCGCGTGCCCTCGCGCAGAGTAATATCCGTTACCGACGACATTCGGTCGCCGTAGCGCGCCGAGAATCCTCCGGCCATGAATTGAACGTCTTCGATGAAATCAATATTGATCAGACTCATCGCGCCGCTGGACGCGCCTTGTGCCGGAAAATGGTTGATGTTGGGAACCGGAATGCCGTCTACGTAGAATCCGTTTTCCAGCGTGCTGCCGCCGCGAACCACGAGCGCTGTCTCCGTGTCGTTGACTTTCGCGACGCTCGGCAAAGCCATAATAATGCGGCTGACGTCGCCCGCGCTGTTCGGATGGCGGCGGATTTCTTCGTAGGACAGGCTGGTGACCGCCACCGGTTCACGCTCGATATTTGAGAAGGCGCTGGGAGTAATCGTCACTTCGCGAGTTTCAATGGCGGATACCGTCAGTTCGATTTTCAGCGGAGATTGGCTGCGCGTTTTCACGATCACGTCGGTGATTAAGGCGGGAAGATATCCGACGTAGCTGCAAGTTACGGTATAATTCCCCGCGGGAATCTGTTCAATCGTGAAACGTCCGTCGCCGTCGGTTGCCGTGCCGAACTGAGTTCCGGCCAGCATGATCGCTGCTCCCATGAGCGGCTCTTTCGTTTCGGCATCCAGAACTTGGCCGGACAGGCTGCCCACCGGATTTTCGAACGCGAAACTTGGAGCCGCGAACAATGCAAGAATGAAAAAGCAAATGGACAGGCAAGCCATGAGGTGTTTGCCGCTCCGTATTGCGCCGTTGTCGGTCTCCCGACCGGCAATGGCTGTCTTCTTTTTTCTCATGCGTGTCTTTCTTTCGATCATCGTTTTGTCTTTTTCTTGAGTTGTGGTTCCGATGAGATCGTATCCAACATCTCTAACGTACGTTTCGCCCACTCGATGCGGCCGTGGACGGCCACCAGTCCGCTGTCCAGTGTGATGAGAATGTAGGGCAGATTCGGTAGATTCGCCAACTGCTTCGGAATCGTTTTCTGCCAATGCCCGTATTCGGTAAGCTGACGCGTTGCTTCGTCGAGTGATTCCTGCACGTGTTTTCGGAGGGTCTCCGGATCGGCCAGATATCCGAAAAATAATTGCAGCAGCAATTCACTCTTGTACAGATCCGGTTCCGGCGGTTCGTTCAGCCACTTCCGGAACAGATCCCTCCCGCTATCCGTGATGGTATACACTTGCCGGGGAGGGTGGCTGCCGCTCTGTTCCGTCTGAACCGTGACCAAACCGTCTCGCAGCATTTCATGAAGAAGCGGATAGATTTGCCCGAAGCTGCCGTACCAGAATTCTCCGACATACTGTTCCGTCATCTTTTTCAAATCATAACCTGAGAAGGATCCGGTGCTCAGCCAGCCGAGTAAGGCATAAACCGTTTTGCTCTTGTTCAAGGGCATATTCTCCAGATATATTATCGGACAATATATATCTGCCAAATATAAATTGCAAATTAATTTTCCTTCTTGGCTTTTGCGATATATATTTGAAATATAAAGAATAACGAGTCGTTGCGGGAGGGGGGCTTTTTAGCATTACACAATCGAAGCCTCCGAAAGTGAATATGTACCGGCTGACGGAGAACAGAACAGCAGCGGGTGCTGCTGTTCTCATAGGAATTCTGTGTTTAAGGGAAAGATACAGAAGATTCGGCTATGGTTTCCTTAAAGGCGGGGGTGCCATCTCAATAGGGGCCAAGGCTCTGCCCAAAACGGATTCGCGCAATTGAGTCGGCGCTACCGATCCTGCTATAGCCGTCACGGTATAAAAGACGGGATGCTCTCCATTCACTAAAGCATCGGTGTCAATGTATTCGAGAGTGGATCCGTTGACTTCGGCTATTAGATGAAAGAGAGAATCCGCGCCCAGTGCCCGATAAATCGCATAGCTGTCCGGTGCGAGTGGATTTCCCGTATGGTCGGTTGTCACCGGTTTCCAGCGCAGGCGAATTCCTTGCGGCCGGGGATACGCCGTAAGTTCGGTCACTGCAGCAGGCATTCGTTCATTAAAAGTGGGATCATAAGTGAACAGCACTTGATCGAGAATCACCTCCCAACTGGTGGCCAGTGCATTACGTCCGATGATTTGGAATCGCAGCACGTGTTCGCCCGCGCTTAGATAGTGCCACCTGCCCTGGACGGTATCGGAACGCGACCAACGCCAACCGCCCGCTGTGGCGAAATAGGTATCGAAGGAATCCACATCCGCAATACTATCGATGGTCACACGGATTTTCGCGCCGCCGCCCGTCCGTCCGAAGAAGTAAAACGATTGCAGCGAATCCGCGACGGGAAGGCGGAAGCGGCATTCCGCATAAGCCCCGATGCCTGTTCCGCGAATATAACGTGCAAGATTGCGTCCCCAGTCTTCTGTTGATCCGGACGGCAAGTAGTCCGGAACAAAGCGGACCTGATTGATGTTGGTCGAGTGAACTGTTGTTGTCAGTTCCTCAATTTCCAGTCTCAGGTATGGTCGCACACGCAGCAGCAAATCGCACGATGCGATATGTTGATTTGCCGCGTAGGCTTCCAAACAGAAATCGCCCGAGTGTACTCCCTGCGGGATGGTCACTGTTCCGGTCAAAGTTCCGCTGGCATCAGATAAAGGCGAGCTGCCGACCCATGCCACCGAATTATCCTGCAGAAACAGATTGGCCTGAGTGTGAGGTGCCATTCCCCGGATTGTGATATAGAGGGTATCACCTTCGAATATGCAGGAGTCAACATCCACGCGTTTAAGCTTGTATTGAATGTCGGGCCGCGAATGGTGTGTCCATTTTCTGCATACGGTTTCGGTACCGGTGGATAAATACGCTCGGATAATGAGTTCGCCTTCTTGATATCCTTCCGGAGCCGCTGCATAGACGTCCAACACGGAATCCGCATCCACAACAGCATTGCCTCCGGCGAACGGCATGGGATTATCTCCCATGCTGAATTGAACCAATGCCGTCCCCGGGACAAAACTTTGCCCTACGATATGCAGTGTCTCGGCAGGAAAGCTCGCGAAATCTCGCGATGCATCCATGACTTGCCACCGTTCGCGCGGAAGCGCCAGAATCGCCATACTGCGGTAATTACCCGAGAGATCATCGTAAGGTCCCACTTCAAAATGCATGCGGAATTTCTGCGTGAACGGAACAGGATCGGTAATATGCCAGCGGTAAACCGCCGCATTCGCTCCGCGATACCGGATCAATCCATGACAGCCGAAGTTTGCCGCGCCCGTTCCGGTAGCCCAGTAATAGCCTGCATTGAAATAGTCTTCCGTGCCCGTACCGCGCCACGAAGGGGATGACTCATCGTTCAGGTAAATCGTTTCGTCACCCTCAAACACATGGGCGTTACTCTGCTGCATATCCATCAATACGCCCAGATAATTCCCCGGTCCGTCCGCGTCGGCCACTTCATAACCAAGCCAGCGCGTGGTTGGAATATTCTGACGGCAGATGCCGCGTATGGTCAGTGGTTTCATTTCGGACGGCGGTGGTGAACAGATTTCTGCGATCAATGTTGTATTCAGAGGAACAGAATACCGGTTATCAAGTTCTACTCGAAGGCTGTTTTGAAAACGGATGGGTAAATTCAGATATAAGGTGTCGCTCAACATGCCCATAAACACGGATCGGTACGGCCACCAGCCCTGCGCGGCACCGAAGAGAGTCGCGAGAGGAGCTTCGAAATCCGGCACCGGATAATGATCCGTATAAATTCGCATCCAGATGTTGTAGAGCATATTCTCGGTGTGATTATCCGGCAGGAACAGAAGTCTGCGGCAGACGCCCGAGCCGCTATAGCTTAATAATTGGACTTGAGAAAAAGCCGGAGCATTAACTGCGCTCGGATAACTTTGAGCGGGAAGATTGCCCCAAGCCAACGGCATCTCCGGATGCAGCAGCCTTTCGCGGAGCGAATCCAAGCGCGCCGTGTATTCGGCGGACGGAGGGTAAGAAAAGGACTCGATGGTTTCCCCGACCCGCGCTTTCAACACACTCATATGATAATAGAGGGACGTGCCGCGATAGGTGATGCGCAAATGGTTTTGAAAGGGGATCGGCGCGTAGCTGAACCACGCGCTCATCGCGCTGTCGGCTAACGGTTCCAGAAACGGGTTGACCTGACCGCACAGCCGAACGGCAGAAGTGTCCAGCACGGGCTGGATCGTATCGTTCACGAAGATGCGGATGCGGGCGGTATCGGACAAGGCTTCTTTCGTATACCACAACTCCGTTAAAGCACCCGGGCCGCTGACATCGCATAGTATTTTCCAACCGCTTGCATCTGTCCCATAGTAATACCCCAAGTCGCTATTCCCGCCGTTCCGCGCCCAACTGGAAAAACGAACGGTTTCGAATGGAAGAGTATCCAACAAGGCTTCGCCATGCAGCATGTGTTTCCAAACATCCAGTCCGAAGGCAAGATTAGAGCACAAGAACAGAATCACTATTAATGTTACAGAAGTGTAACGGTGTCTCATGATGACCTCAGGGGAATTGCTTTTCTACCGGTGGAATAATATCCAATGTGCAACATGTCTGCCAAAGGTCGGATTCGGCGACATAGACGCTTGCAAATAGCGACGGCAGGCCGCTTTGAACATTTGTGCTGAAACTGTGAAGGCATTGGGTTGTAACTTTTTAGCCCAAGCAGCACAGGCACATTATCCATTGGGTGTAATGAAAACGCGAGCCGCCAGCAAAACGGCTCGCGCCATGATTAGAAGGTTGTTACAACACTACGCTACCGTGTGATGATGCTGATGGTGTCGGAAGGCGGAGAAGTGCCGTAGATATTCCGAGCCGCAACGAAAAATGAATAGCGAGTGTTGGGGAGCGGATTCCAAAGGTAGTAGCCCCAGTAAACCGATTGAACCGTGTCGGGAAGGGGGATAAGAGAATCGGAGATCAGCCGATACACCAGAAAATAATTCTCATCGAAGGAGTGGTCACACCAATTGACAATCAGCGCGGAGTCCAGCGGGTTCTGGATCACAGCGCTCATACGCGGTGCATCGGGCAGAGAATCGAGCCGCGCGGGATCATGAAAAATGAGTCGGCCGTGAATAAGCTGCGAATTGAAGGAAATCCGATTGCAGTTCAGCACGGCATATATCGTATAGTATACCGTGTCGGATAGGAAGGGATCGGCCCCGGATTGGTAGATCTGCGGGCAGACGTACGGAATATCAACCGGGGATTCACTCGGAAGGTTCACATTGCTGACCAACGCGGACGTATGGCCGCTGCACTCCGCCCACAGCGAAATACTATGGACCTCCATGTACTGATCGTAGCGGACATTCGCAAGGAGTACGGTATCCGTGAAGAATGTCGAGCCGCAGCTATCACGGCTGACGGCCCAACGGCCATTTAGATGAACATCGAAGCTGTCGGCGGGTGACAGAATGTAGATGTGATCCGCACCGGGAGGCCGGTAGGGCGGATTCGGATCGGGATCTGAAAAAAGAGGCCCGAAATCGAAATCGCAGCCCGCCGTTAGAAGTACAAGAGCGAACAGCGGTCCCGCCATTCGCAGGAAAGAGCCATGTGCGTTTTTCATGGCATCTCCTGTATTCCAAACTTATTGCGGCACAAGGCAATTTATATTTCCGCCGCAAAAGAAAATAAAAATTTCAAGGTGCGTGCATCATTGGATTTGATAATTCGCGACTATTTTATCCCGCCGAAAGTCGGGCGGATAATATATTTTTGACCGAACGAACTGCCTTACTATACAGAAACACAGGACATGGGACTGCGCGAAACGTACTGAAAATCCGGGACAAGAGCAAATGGAGCTATAGTGGAGCGAAGTCGAACTCTGCGGCCCTCGATTCCGGCTATAGTTGTTTGCGGCATATGCCATAAATATACAACATATATTTAATTAATGCAAGTAAAATATCAATAAATAACACAAATTATTGTACAAATTAGCAATAGCGAATCCAACCGAATTGGCAATCCATTGTTCAGAAGGAGGATGGAGATCGTGCGCAAAGGAACGAAGGAGAGCGAAGAAAGGATGAAGGAGGCAGGATAAAAACCACCTGAGACCAAACGCTTGAGACTGGAGAGGCGGTCATTTTTTTCGGTTATGTAAAGGCGGGAAAAGGATTAAGCGGGTTAAACCAGAGTGGTTTTGGATATTTCGCTTTATTTGTGTATATTGAGTTTGCATGTAGCCGCGGGAGAATGATTCGACGGCTGCATGTTTAATCGTCGCTCCATATAGGAGCTCTTCGCAGGCCTGTGTCACGGGGAGGTTCGCTTTTGTCGGTTCCTTTTCGGCTTGTCGATAGGTGAGTAGGTGACAATACAGGGGACACCATCCCCGCAAGTTGAAAAGGATTCAACAATGGTAAACATTTACGTAGGCAATCTGTCCTACAACATGACTGAAGACGATCTGCGAAACATGTTCGAGGCCCACGGCAAGGTAGATCGCGCCAGCCTCGCGATGGATCGCATGACGGGACGCGCTCGCGGTTTCGGTTTCGTGGAAATGCCGGATGATGCGGAAGCTCGTGCGGCGATCAGCGCCTTGAACGAGATGGAAATGCAAGGCCGCAAGATGATGGTCAACGTGGCCAAGCCGAAGGAAGACCGCCCGTCGCGCCGTGAACGCTACTAAATCGTTCCGACAGTAAATTCAAAGAGGCCGTCCCGCAAGGGTCGGCCTCTTGTTTTTGGAGGAGACGCGTGATTGAAGAAAGGAGGAAGCGGAAACGATGAACGAGGAATGATGAATGATGAACGCGAAAACGGATTTCGTAGTGACACAGCTTGGCCGCAATGCGGACGGGCCGGAATCTTTCGTGGCGCGACATAAACCATGCGATGTAGGGGCACGATACATCGTGCCCGCGAGCCGGAATCTCACTTTCCCTCCTTAGAATAAGGGGGGAATTGAAGGGGGAGCTTTGGAAACGATGAACGAGGAATGATGAAGGATGAAGGATGAGGGATGAAAAACTGTAGGGGCGCAAGGCGTTGCGCCCGTTTTAATTCGCCGAGCCGTGACTCCCAACACGGCCGGAATCTTTCGCGGTGCGACATAAACGAGACGATGTAGGGGCACGATATATCGTGCCCGCGAGCCGGAATCTTAGCATAAAGGGGAGAATTAAAGGGGGATCTCTTTCTTCCGCCGAGCAGGATTTCCAAATCCTGTCCGTATGTCGAGACCTCGCCCAAAGGCGGGCCGAAAGTGGATAATACGCAGTAGGGGCACGATAGATCGTGCCCGCGAGCCGGAAGAAAAAACTAAACTATTGGCGGTCTCCGACCGCCTTTACTTTTTCTTCGGTTTTACAACAGGAATTGTTTCTTTAGCGGTGGTGCTGGGGCGGCGTGTGGCTTCACCTGTTTTTACGAACCGACCATTACGGGCATCGCGAACGATGGTGCGCGTGGGTTTGGGTTTGGACATGATTGTACCCCTTTCGATGAGTAAACTGATTCCGGCCCGCCTGTGGCGAGGTCTCGTTATATGGACGGGGTCAGCGACCCCGCGCGGCGGGAGGAAAGGACACTCCTCGCGGCGCAGTGGGGATTCTAGGACATAATACGAAGGTTAATAAAGGTAAAAACAATGTTCTTCAATTAACTGGGTTTTTATTTCGTAAATCTGTGATGAGTATTCTGTCTTGGGATTTTCAAATTGATACAATTTTAATATTTCGAGTGCCATCTTTGGATCCTGCATTTGGACTTCGTACAATAAGATAATAAGTGCAAACCACCTTATTTCTTCTTTGATATTATGGTCGCGAAAAATCTGAGTGAGTAGATCCTTTTTATTGGGGATGCAAGAGACAATTGCGTGTACATTCTGGCCATCTGTACCCCTGTCAATTCCTTCTTCGGGATCAATCACCGAGATCAGCGATTCAAAGTCCCGTTTGTTAAAATATCGTTTTATATGGTCCAGTGCCCAAGTGCGAATTAATGGATCAATTAGATTTTTATCATGCCAGCAAATATCCGGATGTCCAGGAATCAGAGCAATATATTGAGTTAACTTTTTAAGTAGAACTGGGCTAGAGCAATAACTTAAACTAGTTAAAATCACCAGCCAACAAGCCTTTGTATTTCTATGATAGTTAAACAATGATCTTAGTGCGGCAGAAGCCTGTTCTGGATAACTATCTTCAAGGAATGACTCGACGCAGTAAGCAAGCGCGTCACGCGATCGATACCTTTCTGAATATAACAATAATTGCTTTTTAAAGGAATCGAATGTAACGTTTGAAAAAGTTTGATGTCTAGGAATCCGAATATCATAAGGACCATTTGTTAATCGATTAGGCTCATGATCTAATAAACTCGAAATATTAATCCAAGCAGCACTTGAATCCGTAGGATCATAGACTATTCCGACAACCGGCAGAATATGCGAACTCCAATATTCAAAATGATCCCTGTCAGCTTTAAGGACAAATTCCTTCCCCGAATCGGTCATCCGAGTATAGGAAATTCCTGATTTAATCTGGCATGCAACACAACATCCAGTGCCGCTTTCATCGTCGACAAATTCAATATATGCATCATTTCCAATATCATTCTCAGTATTTATTTCTTGGAAAATTGAGTTTTGTGATTCTACTACTGATCGCACAAAGTTCATACCTGTGCGTGCAGTAGCGCTTGTTTTCAATCTCTTCGTGCTCATGTTTCAATTCGAGCTCCAAATGATGTTTTAACTGAAGATTCAAGGATGTTATGTTAGAAGATGTCTGGGATTAAAGGCAGGCTGCAATTAGGACTATTGCGTATTGTTAGAAAATCCGTGTTGCTTAGTCCGCATAATCCTAATGCAAGAATATCTCGCATGTCTTGATCTGTTTTAACGATAACGAAAAAATCAGGACGACCATTTATAAATGGCAGGGCGAAATCCTCAGGACATCGCCATTCGCGTTCTTGCGTCCAATCCATCGGCGTGTTTCTGTGCGATCTTATACTACTCCAGTATGGTGCATATGGCGACAATAAAAAAAGGAGTTCTTGCGAAATCGATCTAGGAGGACAAGTCGTTCTCAAATCATTGGTTAAGGCCTTGAAGATCTCATTGTTTATATACCATACCGGACCACCATTTTGGGAAAAGGCAGATTCTTTGTGAACCATAATCCCATAGGGTTCATATCCATAATTCTGATAGCTAGGATGATATACTAATTGCGAAATCGTCTCAGGAAGTGCCTCGGAAAATGAAACCGCATGTGGCACATCTGGAAAAAGTTGGTCCATATGATTTACAAATGATGATTTGATCATTCTATCATTCAGAATCGATAGAAGTTTGTCTTTTGCAGAAAAGGGTACTAGAGCACATCTCAAAAACATTTGACAGTTAGCTCGCGGTCTCGTATCTTGTGAACCTCTCATTTTGCGGAGGTTCAGAAGATGGATTTGACCGATGAACAGTGGGCGGTGATCGCCCCG
>Ga0105104_10001546_pt1 | contig 17217 bp, 17 predicted proteins | sample PPLLaktember2015_3_FD_87034 | JGI IMG/M metagenome (GOLD analysis project Ga0105104, IMG submission 87034) | Freshwater sediment microbial communities from Prairie Pothole Lake near Jamestown, North Dakota, USA - PPLs Lake P7 Core (6) Depth... | ecosystem: Environmental > Aquatic > Freshwater >... | reverse complement strand
TCGCAGATCGAAAAGCTAAAGATAGTCCATGACGACCCAGAAACACCAAAGGTACAATTTGTAAGCCTTGCGCCCGAGCCGCTCGAGGCGAGTTTCCCGAAGTTGCAGGTTTTCTTCCCCGGCGGTATGTTCCTTGGGATGCTATTGGGCCTGGGGCTGGCATTTCTGATAGAGCTGCTAAATGACCTGGTCCGAACGCCTAAGGAAGTGGCGACCCATCTCCATATTCCGCTTCTTGGAATGATACCGGACGCCGACGAAGACGAACAAATCGAGGACATAGAGCTTGCGCTTGTAACGCAGCAGGCGCCGAACAGCATGATAAGTGAATCATACCGGCGAATTCGCACAAACCTGAGACTGTCAGCTTTAGGCGAAAAAGCCAGAACAATACTGGTTACAAGCGGCGGGGCCGCGGACGGCAAGACCTCCGTGGCGGTCAATCTCGCGATGACATTAGTCGCAGACGGCAAGAAGGTCCTGCTGATAGACGCTAATTTCCGTCGGCCGCGTTTAATGAATATTTTTAACACTCAGCAGGGTGCGGCTGATAATGCGATTTTGAGCTCGCCGGGATTAAGCGCTCTGCTTACAGGCCAGTGCAGTTTGCAGGACGCGATAAGGTCCAGCGGGACGGAATGGCTGGAGATAATCGAATCCGGACTAATGCCTGCAAATCCGGCAGAGGTGCTGGGCAGCCCTGCGATGGAACACCTGATAAAGCAGCAGCGTGAAAAATACGATTACGTGATTCTCGACGGGCCGCCCGTGCTGCTGGCAAGCGAGGCCAAAATTCTGGCAAGGCGCGTTGACGGGACTATTTTAGTGTTCAATGCCGCAGCAACCAAACGAGGAACAGCCATGCGGACCATCAGCGAGTTAAGACAGGTCGAAACCGAGATACTCGGCTGCGTGCTGATGGGAGTCAAGATATTAAAGGGCGGTTACTTCCGCGAGGCGATCAAATCATATCAGGAATACCAGCCCGCCGCGGCAACGGTATAATAGGAACCAAAAAAAAGGAGTTTGAATGGAAAAGTTTCTGGTCACCGGCGGAGCCGGTTTTATCGGTTCAAATATCTGCAAAAAGCTCGTCTCGCAGGGTAGTTTTGTCAGGGTAATAGACAATCTTCTTACCGGCAAAAAGGGTAATCTGTCCGGAGTCATGGACAAGATAGAATTCATAGAAGCGGACATGGGAGACCCGGACGCAGCAAGGTCTTCAATGAAGGGTATTGACGTGGTCCTGCACGAGGGGGCCTTGCCGTCGGTGCCGCTGAGCATTGACGACCCGGCTTCCACGCACAAGCATTGCGTTGACGCGACTTTCACGCTGCTTTTAGCGGCGCGTGACGCGAAGGTGAAACGTTTTGTTTATGCCGCCAGCTCGTCAGCTTACGGCGATTCTCCGGCTTTGCCCAAGGTCGAAACGATGCCGGTAAACCCGCTTTCGCCTTATGCCGCCGCGAAGCTTATGGGAGAGTATTATTGTTCCGTTTTTTACAAGGTCTTCGGCCTTGAGACGATTTCGCTTCGTTATTTCAATGTTTTCGGGCCTAACCAGGACCCGACGAGTCAGTATGCGGCGGCGATACCGGCTTTTGTGATGGCTATTTTGAAAGGCAAGCCGCCTACCATTTACGGCGACGGCGAGCAAAGCCGGGATTTCACATACGTGGACAACGTCGTCGAGGCCAACCTGCTTGCCGCCAGGGTCAAGCATACAAAAGGAGAGGTTGTAAATGCCGCCTGCGGTGAGACAGTAACAGTAAATGAAATAATCAGGATGATAAACGAGATTACCGGCAAGTCGATAAAACCGGTTTATGAACCATCCCGCCCGGGCGATGTCAAATACTCGATGGCCGACATCACAGTCGCCAAGAAGCTTCTCGGTTTCAAACCGGTAATGCCGTTTGAGGAAGGCCTGAAAAAAGCTATCGCCTGGTATCGCGAAAATCTGATATCCTGAACCAGGAAATCATTGACTCTTCATTTGTTCAGCGGCTTCAATCAATTCCTGCCTGCTGATTTCCTTTTGCGGCTGAAGGTCAAACGACCATTCGTAGCTATCGACTACCTGGAAGGGATAAAGGACGCCGACGATAAAATCAAAGGGGAAGTAGTCGTGCAGGGGGGCTTTGAGGTTGCGATGGGTCTGGAGCGTCTGGCAGCCGGCCTTACGAAGCGTTACGTTATAATCCCCATACCATTTGAATGATACGGTTACAGGCGAAACGCCTATTTCCTCGTCATTGAGCAGAACGACCGCACCCGTCGGGTTTGTGTTGATAGTCAGTTTACGCTCGACGCAGCCGGCGGCAATAATCAATATCGAGATTAAAAACCCTGACAGCACAACAAGCGGCGATTTGCGAGTCATATTCATAGTTGCCGGCATTATACATCAAATCATGGCGAAGGAAAGCCCAGACCTTATTTTTCGCAGAGTCCGATAAGGTTGACTTTTAAAGATGTATTGGAATTGACCGGCAGTGATTTTCTATTTAGGATAGTTGGTTGATTGGGCGATTAATTAGATATGATAGATGCTGCGACAAACAAGTTTGTTGGCGGGATAGGCAACATAGGCCAGTTCGGCAGATTTGTCTGGCGTTCGTCAATTTCCTCCACGGCAAGCATATCGATGCCCCAGACCTACCCGCTGATATGGACGCAAATGCTGCTGATAGGGGTGCGCAGCGTGCCGGTTATTATGATAACGGGCGCCTTTGTGGGAATGACCCTGGCGATGCAGGCATACGACCAGTTAGCCGGAATGGGGCTTGAAGAGCATTTAGGAGTTTTGATAAACGTCGCGGTGGTAAAAGAGCTGGGGCCTGTTCTGGCGGCGGTGATGCTGGCAGGAAGAATCGGAGGCGCGCTGACGGCTGAACTGGGAACGATGAAGGTAACCGAGCAGATAGACGCGATAGAGAGTATGGGCACAGACCCCGTCAAATACCTGGTCGCGCCGCGGGTGCTCGCCTGCCTGCTTTTAACGCCCGTCCTTATCGTTTACGCGGACCTGCTGGGTATCATAGGCGGCTGGTTTGTCAGCGTCGTTCAGCTTAACATCAACGCCCGAGCTTACTGGAGTTTCAGCTCCTATGGCGTGGAGATGTGGGACATCGCCTGCGGCGTAATCAAGGGGTTTTTCTTCGGCGGGGCGATTGCCGTGATAAGCTGTTACAAGGGTTTCAACTGCAAGGAAGGGGCCAGGGGCGTGGGCCAGGCCTGTACGGAAGCGTTTGTGATGAGTTTTATTGTAATTCTAATCCTCGACTTCGCCTTAGTGGTGGTTTTCAAGGCGATTTACAGCACCTTCTGGCCATTGAAGAGTATTGTGGGATAACGTCAAACAATCGGTTCGACATTGGATATTGAGTGTTGGACATTGGATATTCTATAAGCTTCAATTTCCAATGTCGAATTTCCAATATCGAATGTAAAAGTTAAAAATTAAATGAAAAACGAAGTTAAACAAAACGATGTTACGGCTGCTGAAGTCGGCCCTCAAACCCAGACGCCGGGCGCGGAAATCAAGCCCGAAGACGGCATAATTGTCCTGAAGAACATTACCAAGCGCTTCGGAAACAACATCGTTCTGGACGATATAACGCTGGCGATAGAAAAGGGCAAGACCACGGTCGTAATCGGGCCAAGCGGCTGCGGCAAAAGCGTCCTGCTGAAACAAATGATAGCCCTTATGCGCCCTACCGCAGGCGAGGTTTACTTCAAAGGCCAGCGCATAGACAACCTTGACGACAAAAACCTCAACTCCATACGCGCCCATTTGGGATACCTTTTTCAGGCAGGGGCCTTATTTGACAGCTTAAGCGTGGCAGAGAACATAATGTTTCCCGTCAAACAGCACTGCCAGATAACCCGCTGGAGCGCGGTTGAAGAGCTTGTGCGAAATAAGCTCAAAATGGTGGGGCTTGACGGTTTGCAGCAATTTTACCCCGCCAACCTGTCGGGCGGGCAGCGTAAACGCGTGGCTTTGGCCCGCGCGATAGCCCTTGACCCGGAGGTCATATTGTATGATGAGCCGACGACGGGGCTTGACCCGATACGGTCGGACACGATAAATGAGCTTATTTTGAAGCTCGAACGTGAGCTTGGCGTTACGAGCATAGCGGTAACGCACGATATGAAAAGCGCTTATAAGATAGCAGACAGAATCGTAATGCTTCACCACGGCAAGATAATCGCCGACGGCGACGCGGACTATTTCCACAACCATTCCGACCCAATCGTTCAGCAGTTCATCAAGGGCGAAATCAGCAAAAAGGAGCTTGAGCAGCTTCACAAGACAAGCTCATCCAGCTCCGTTCGCCTGCCCTGCGACACTGAGGATTGACGATTCCCGATTCATAACTGATAATCAGGGGCGTGAACCAGCAAACGAATAATAATCAATCCCGGCCGGAGCAGGATATGGCGCTGCTCATCAAAGGCGAGGTTTTTACAGACATGCTTCATCGCGCGGCATACAGCAGCGACGCGAGCATTTACCAGATAGTCCCGAGCTGCGTTGTTTATCCGCGAGACGCCGAAGATATCGCCGCGGTCGTAAAATACGCCAAAGCCAGGCAAATACCGGTCTCGGCTCGCGGGGCGGGCAGCGGCGTGGCGGGAGAGTCGCTTTGCAGCGGGATAATGCTGGATGTGACCCGATATATGAACAGGATATTCGGCCAGGAGGACGAAGGCCGGCTGGTGATATGTGAGCCGGGAGTGGTCCTCGACGAACTGAACAGTTATCTTGCCGGCTTCGGCAGGAAAATCGGGCCTGACCCTTCAACAGCAAACCGGGCCGTCATTGGCGGATGCGTCGCAAATAACGCGACAGGGGCACATTCGCTGCAATTCGGCTATATGGGCGACTTCGTCGAGCGAATTGAGGCGGTTCTGGCGGATGGTTCAATCGTGGAACTGATAAATAATGTCGGGGAGGCGAGTCAAAACGAAACTCTAAATCGAATAGCAAGTGCTTGCGTTACGCTTTTAAAGGATAAGCAGCAAATCATTTCAAAAGCGATTCCCGCGACCAAACGCAATCGTGCCGGATACAACATAGCACAGATATATCACGATGGTAACATCGATCTGGCCCGGCTGATGGCGGGGTCGGAGGGAACGCTTGCTATATTCACGAAGATAACGCTCAGGACTGTGCCACTTCCAAACGCCAAAGGGCTTTTGCAGCTTGAATTCGATTCGCTTGGGAAAATGGCAAAGGCGGTGCCGATTATCGTCTCGACAGGCGCATCGGCCTGCGAGCTTATGGATAATCGCCTGATTGCTATGGCGATTGAGCATCTGCCTGAATACCGAGATGTTTTACCCGCAAACGCCAAAGCCGCTCTTTTAGTTGAACATGTTGGCGATACGCCCGAAGAGGTGCAGGCAAAAATCAAAAAGACGGATTTGGCGGTATCGAGTTTGACGAGTAACCTGACAATTGTCGTGGATGAGCAGGCGCAGAAACGATTATGGAAAGCCCGCAAGGACGCGGTGCCTCTTCTTGACGGTCGCAAGGGAAGGCAAAGACCTGTTCCGTTCATTGAAGACGTATCCGTTGAAAACGATAAACTTGCGGAATATGTCGCGGGTCTGCAAAAAATCGGGAAAAAATTCGATATCGAGATGAGTTTTTACGGCCACGCAGGCGACGGCGAGCTGCATATCAGGCCATATCTCGATTTGGGCGAGCAGGCGGACGTCGAGAAAATGACAAAAATCGCCGACGAGGTATTTTCGCTATGCTGGTCTTTAGGCGGGAGCATAAGCGGCGAGCACGCGGTCGGGTTGGTCAGAGCGGCGTTTTTAAGAAGGCAATACGGCGACGCATTTTATGACCTGCTTTGTAAAATCAAAAAGATTTTCGATCCCGACGGCCTGCTTAATCCCGGCAAGATAATCAGTGATGACGCAACTGTAATGACTAAAAACCTCAAAGCCCAACATCAGATAAGCCCGACAAGAAGCTTCGAGGAATCAGGGGTCATATTCACAAGAGACGAAATTTCGCTCGAGCTTGAGCAATGCAATGGCTGCGGGGTATGCAGAAGTCGTGAAAAGCAATTTCGGATGTGCCCGGTTTTTCGGGCGGCAGGCGAGGAATTAGCGACGACGCGGGCGAAAATGAACGTGCTGCGGTTCTGGGCAACAGGGCAAATGGAGGAGGCCGATTTCGATTCGCCGGAGTTTCGCAAGTTCCTGGATTTGTGCGTAAACTGCAAGGCCTGCTCGATTGAGTGCCCGTCGGGTGTGGACGTGTCGAAGATAATGGCGGCGGCACGCGCGGAATATGTCCGGCGAAAAGGGCTTCGATTTACCGAGCGGCTTTTGGCTAAAAACAGATATTTGAGTTTGGTGGGGAGCATTTTCGCCCCAATTTCCAATTTTGTAATGCGATTGGGGATAACAAGAGCCATTCTCGAAAAGGCAATCGGGCTTGACCGCAGACGTAAAATACCCAAGTTTGCCTTTGGCCCGTTCCTGGCCGAGGGCAATGCTTATCTCCAGACCTGCTGGCCATCCGAATTTCCAATAGATAAGGTCGCGTATTTCGTCGATTCTTACGTCAACTATAACGACCATGAGCTTGGTTTCGCGGTCATAGATGTTTTACGTCACAACGACGTCGAAGTGATACTTCCGGAGCAAAGGCCGGCGCCAATACCCGCGATTGTGTATGGCGACGTAGAGACGGCCAAAAAGGATTTGTCTTACAGCATAAGATACCTGGCCAGGGCCGCGAGGAACGGCTACACAATTATCTGCTCGGAACCAAGCGCCGCAATGTGCCTTAAACAGGAATTACGTCATTATGTCGATAATGAAGACGCAAGATTAGTAACCGCAAGCACTTACGAGCTTATGGAATATCTGCGTGAGCTGTCTAATCAGGGGCATCTCAAAAAAGCTGTTCGTAAACTTTCGCAGAAATATGTTTATCATACGCCCTGCCACCTGTTCGCGATGGACACATACGGAGCAAGTATAGAGGTTTTGAAAAACCTTTGCGGCCTTGATGTCGTCGATTTGAAAGCGGGCTGCTGCGGATTAGCCGGGACATTCGGAATGCAAAAGAAAAATTACGACCTGTCTGAAGCTATCGGAAAATCGCTCAAAGACGCGCTTGATAAAACTGACGCCCAGTGCGTCCTTACCGAGTGCGCCGCCTGCGGCTTGCAAATCGAACACTTAAGCGGTAAACCAGCGATTCACCCAATAAAAATTCTGGCGGAATCTTACGGATTGATATAAAAACAGAAAGGAGCATTCGGATGATTGATAAACAAACGAGAAGAAATTTTTTACAATTGGCGGGGGCAGGAGCGGTAATTGCGGGATTGAAACCTGCGTTTGGCGCGGAATCAGCCGATACCAAACCGGGCAAGGCAAAATTTAATCTTGGGATGGCATCGTACACGCTTCGTAAATTCAATCTTGAACAGACGATAGCGATGACTAAGCGCTTAGGGCTGAAGTATATTTGTCTCAAGGATTTTCATCTGCCATTAAAAAACAGCAAGGAGGAAATTGAAAAGGCCGCGACAAAAGTTAAGGATTCGGGACTGGTTCTTTACGCCTGCGGGGTAATTTATATGAAGACGGAAGCGGATGTTACTCAGGCGTTCGATTACGCAAAAAATGCGGGCGTCAAAATAATAGTCGGCGTGCCGAATCCTGAGCTTCTCGGCTTGGTCGAAAAGAAGGCTGCTGAATACGATATCAAAGTTGCGATTCACAATCACGGGCCGGGCGACCAGCTTTACCCGACGCCGGAAAGCGTTTACGAGAAGATAAAGGGTCTTGATAAGCGAATCGGGCTTTGCATCGATATCGGCCATACGCAGCGGTCGGGTATCGACCCATCGGTGCCCGCTGAGAAATACGCGGACCGGCTGATGGACGTGCATATAAAAGACGTTGACGCAGCAACAGGCGACGGAAAAACGATTGAGATGGGCCGGGGAGTGATTGATATCGTAAAATTTCTCAAAACGCTCGAGGCGATAAATTATTCAGGCGTTACCGCTTTCGAATATGAAAAAGACGAAACCGACCCGCTGCCCGGCGCGGCGGAATCGGTTGGTTATACGAGAGGCGTATTGGCAAGTATCTAAAGGATTGAAAAATGAGAAAAGCAATTCTGCTGGTAGTAATTGCGTCGCTGATTGTTTCGGGGATTTCGTGTAAAGGAAAAAAGCCGGCCGCTAAGCAATACCCTGTCACGCTTATGACGCTTGACCCGGGGCATTTTCACGCGGGCCTTGTGCAAAAAACGATGTACGAGCAGGTATCGCCGATGGTTTACGTCTATGCGCCGGCGGGGGCGGATGTTAATGAGCATCTCAAGCGAATCGAGGGATTCAACAAGAGAGCGGAAAATCCTACGGCATGGGTGGAAAAAGTTTATACCGGAAACAACTTCTTCGAAAAGATGCTGGCCGATAAGCCAGGTAACATTGTGGTGCTTTCGGGCAATAACAGGAAAAAGGCCGAATATATCAAGGGTTGCGTTGACACGGGATTGAACGTCCTTGCCGATAAGCCGATGTGTATCAACTCGGCAGGTTTTAACATGCTGGAAGACGCCTTTGAGCAGGCCCGCAAATCCAAGGTCGTCATTTATGACATTATGACGGAGCGGTCGGAAATTACGACGATTCTGCAGAAAGCCCTTGCCGAAGCCGAGGAGCTTTTTGGAAAGATAACACCGGGTTCAGCGGAGCAGCCGGCAATTGAGATAGAAAGCGTGCATCACTTCTTTAAGACCGTATCCGGTAGTCCGCTTAAACGGCCCGGCTGGTATTTCGACACAAACCAGCAGGGAGAAGGCATTGTGGACGTAACGACGCATTTGATTGATTTGGTGATGTGGGAGTGCTTCCCCGAGCAGCCGATAGATTATCATAAGGATATCGAGGTGGTAAAAGCGAAACGCCTGCCTACGATTATAAGCAGGGAGCAATTCAAAAAATCAACCGGCATGGACGACTTCCCCGATTTTTTGAAAGACCGGGTGAACGAAAAAGGAGATCTTGCCTGCTTTGCCAATGGCGAGATTATCTTCAAAATAAAAGGGCTGTATGCGAAAGTGTCGGTAGTATGGAATTTCGAGGCGCCGCCGGGCGGCCAGGACACTCATTACGCGATAATGCGAGGTAGTTTGTCCAACGCGATAATCAGGCAAGGCAAAGAGCAAAACTATAAACCCGAACTGTATATCGAGCCGGCAGCGGGCGTAAAGCCGGATGAACTCAAGCTGGCGGTCGTAAAAACAATCGATAAGCTGTCGCAGGATTACGCGGGGCTTAATATCGAGGAGCAAAATGATTGCTGGCGCGTAACTATTCCCGATAAATACCGCGTCGGGCACGAAGCGCACTTCGGGCAGGTTATGGAGCGTTTCCTGAAGTATGTGACCGATGGCAATATGCCCGAATGGGAAACCGCCAATATGCTGGCGAAATACTATACGACGACAACAGCCCTGAAGATGGCACAGCCGGGCATAGAGTTTATACAAGGTAAAAACGCCATCGATGTGATGATTAACGGTAATCTTTTCACAACCTACAAATACGGCGAGGATTTGACCAAGCCGATTTTGTATCCGGTGAAAAGCCCGTCGGGCATTTTGATGACGCGCAGATTCCCGTTCGAGATAATACCCGGCGAGAGCAACGACCACCCGCACCACTTCGGGATATTTTTCACGTATGACAAGGTCAATGACGACGGCTTCTGGAATAACGCGACCTCGCCGCCTCAGATAAAACACGTCAAGTTCACAAAGATGAGCGACGGGCAGCTTTCGACAATCTCCCAGTGGGTAGGCAAATCAGGCAAAGTCCTGCTCGAAGAAAAACGGGATATGTTCTTCTCTGAAGAGCCGAATCAGTACGCGATCGATTTCAATATCGTGCTTACGGCTCAGGATGAAAAAATTGTATTCAGCGATACCAAGGAAGGAATGTTCGCGATTCGTGTGGCTGACTGGTTGAGTGAGGAAAAAGGAACAGGCAGGTATCTCGACTCGAATGGTAATTCTGGCGAGCCGAATGTGTGGGGCAAGCGAGGATCCTGGACCCGGTTGGAAGGCAAAAATGACAGAAAAACCATCGGTATCGCTATTATCAATCACCCGGAAAGCGTGAATTACCCAACCTATTGGCACGCAAGGGGTTATGGCTTGTTTAGCGCTAATCCTTTAGGCCAGCTCGATTATCAAAAAGGCACAAAAGTTGAAAACCCGCAGCCGTTGAACTTCACATTAAACCCGGGCCAAAGCGCGCTTTTCAGGTTCCGAATAATTATTTACGAAGGCCCTCGAAACCCCGAGCAATTTCAATGGCAATTCGAGGATTTCGCCAGGCAATGACTATTGATTTAACACTTTTATTGAAAGGTTTTTCCGTCGGCTTTGTAGTGGCAATACCACTGGGGCCCGCGGGGTTACTTTGCACACAGCGAATACTGGCAAACGGAAGAATGCACGGCCTGACCTCGGGACTCGGAGCGGCGACCTCCGACGCGATATACGCCACGCTGGTAACTTTCGGCCTGACCATTGTCTCCGATTTTCTCGTTACGCAGCGCATGTGGTTTCGGCTTTTCGGCGGCATATTCCTGTGCCTGCTGGGAATAAGGGTGCTTATGACAAAGCACACTAAAACTGGTCCACTTGCCGAAAAACTTTGCCACCTCAGCAATTACACCTCAACGCTGTTGATTGCCTTGTCCAATCCGATGACCATTATGGTTTCAGCCGCGATGTTCGCTGGCTTCGGCATAGTTGGTTCGAGTATTCACTGGACTAGCGCCCTCCAGCTTGTCGGCGGCGTGTTCCTCGGCTCAATGTTCTGGTGGGTTACCCTTAGCGCATCGGTCGGTACATTTCACAAAAAAGTAGCCGAAGGCACCCTCGTTATCCTTACTCACATCTTCGGCTCAATTATCATCGCCCTCGGCATCATCGTAATCATAATCGCAATTACTCGATATTGAATAAATATGAACGAAACTCCTGTTCCAACAAAATCACGCTTAGTCGGAATTTTAAGGCGCATTCTGACGTATTTTATTATCGCCGTTATAGTCATTGTCTGTATTTTGCATTTCAACGTTTATTTGCCGCAAGGCAATGGGCCGGCCGGGCCAGATGTGTCTGCTGAACCATTTGCCAGCGTCTGGAGCGAGCGCAAGGTAGTGTTATTGGGAATCGGAGACAGTATCACTGACGGGTATGGCGCAAGGGAAGGATTCTCATATTTTGAACGGCTGGTTAAAAATCCTCCCGCCGACAGTCCTGATATGTCCGGCAAGAACCTTTCGGTTGTTTTCCCAAACCTGACAAACAAAAATATATCTGGCTCAGGAACAACTTCGATTCAACATCGTCGAGTTATCGAATCGCTGAAGAAACAATCCGAAAGCGTCCTTGGGATAATCGTGATAACAACCGGAGGCAACGATCTTATTCATAGTTATGGACGACATCCGCCGGAGGAAGGGGCGATGTATGGGGCGAGCTTTGAGCAGGCAAAACCGTGGATAGATACCTTTGAAACACGCCTCGACGAGATGATAAGAGAAGTAAACGAGGTTTTCCCGGGCGGCTGTCATATTTTTCTTGCCAATATTTATGACCCCAGCGACGGGACAGGCAATACTGCCGCCTGGCTGACTGGTTTGCCCGCCTGGCCGGATGGGGAAAAAATCCTCGATTCCTACAACAAGATTATCGCCGAATGCGCTGATAAATATGAAAATGTTCATTTGGTTGATATTCATAAGCCGTTTCTCGGGCACGGGATACATTGCAGGAAATTCTGGATTAAAAATTATCGACTGGATGACCCGACATATTGGTATATTTTGAATATCGAAGACCCAAGCGAACGCGGCTATGACGCCATAAGGCGTTTGTTTCTCAACGAAATGATAAAGGTGTTTGACGACTCAAACGACGGACACAAATAAAAATGCACCTGACCCCTTTTTTTGATGAGGGACGAAAATGAGCGCTGAAAAATTTGGCGGGGACAAGAAGCTGCCGATGAGGACGTTTCTGGCGAGATGGGAAAAGAAATTCATCGATGCTAATGTCTCAAAATTTCCAAGTTGGATTGAAGGGTATCACCTCACGCTGATGACGATACCACTTTCGGCAGGTCTGATTTTATTCGGTTATCTGGCAAAAAGTTCCCTCCACTGGCTCTGGCTTAGTTCGTTAATGCTTGTGCTGCAATGGTTTACGGACTCCTTCGACGGGGCGCTGGGCAGATTCAGAAACACCGGAATCCCCAAATGGGGTTACTATATGGACCACTTCCTCGATTTTGTGTTTATGTGCTCGCTCTTCATCGGCTACTCATCTCTTGTCGAAGGCACTAACAAAACATTTGTGTATCTGCTGATTCCGGTGTTCGGCTGCTTTATGGCAAGCTCGTTTTTGTCGTTCGGCGCGACGGGCGAGTTCAAAATTACATATCTCGGAACAGGGCCGACGGAAATCAGAATCTGGTTTATTGTTCTCAATTGCGCAATAATCTTCTTCGGCGCCGGCTGGATTACGAAGCTGCTCGGCTATATTCTTGCTATCGCTGTCGCAATGTTATGCGTCATCATTTACAGAACGCAGAAATATATCTGGCAGGCCGATATGAGGGACAAGCATAACCTCTCAAAATAAAGAAGGCGAACATCAAAAAGCAGCTAAGCCGCTTTCTGTCATCCGCCTTCTGTCTTCTGTCATCCGTTATTGCTGCGGTTTTTCTTCGGAAGCTTCAGTTTCCGTTTCCTCTTCCGGCTCCGGCTGCGTTTCTTCGACCGTCTTCCTGGCGGCCTCTTTCTGGGCGGCCTTGAATTGCTCGACGTCGGCGCCTTCGGGAACAACCACGACGCTCACCTTTGCGTTTATGTCTTCGTCGAACCGCAAAGAGATGCTATACGTGCCCACCTGCTTGATATGCTCATTAAGCTCGACGACTTCGTCTTTGACCTCGAAGCCCTGGGCCCGCAGGTTTTCCGCAACCTCATGTTTGAATACTGAGCCGAATAAATGCCCCTGCTCGTTGGCGGCGGCGGCGATAACGGCCTCGGCGCCTTCAACGACCCTGGCGATTTTCCCGAGCTGCTCGCGCTCAAACCGGCGCTCCTCAGCGCGTTTGGCTTTTGCCTTGGCGATTATCTGGACATTGGCATCGGTGGCCGGCTTGGCAAGACCCTGCGGATACAGGTAGTTTCTCGCATAGCCCTCTGCAACATCGACAACGTCGCCCAGCCAGCCAAGTTTATTCACGTCACTCGTAAGTAAAACCTTCATTTACATATCTCCACATATCTTTATTTCAAGTCTGTGTCGGTCCGTGCTTAGGCGGTAAACGGCAACAGCGCCATATACCTTGCCCGTTTGATGGCCCTTTTTACCTTGCGCTGACAGCCGGCACAATTGCCGCTGCGCTTGCGCGAGTATATCTTGCCCCGGTGCGTCAGAAGCTTCTGCAGGGTTTCGATGTCCTTGTAATCCACAAACTTCTCGCCTCTTCTGCAAAACCTGCACTGGGTCTGCATAGGTGCTGCAAGCTTGCGCCCTCTGTCGCCCCTGTCTGACCTGTCGCCTCTATCGCCTCTGTCAGACCTGTCGTTTCTTCTTTCTTCTCTTCTTTCACCAAAATCCGCCATATTTCACCTTAAAAAAACATTAACTTTTTAGCTTTTATTTCGTCTTCGCTGTAAACCTGTTCATTTAGAACGGTATATCATCTCCTGAACCTTTTGCCGCAGGCCCGCCGTTCCCCGGCTCGGCCTGGTTGTCCGCGCCAGCATCGCCGCCCTGCTGGGCGTCAGCGCCGCCCGCCCTGCCGCCTGGTGCGCCGATGAACTGGAAAGAATCGACGTGCACCCTGTGTTTGCTTTTCTTTGTGCCGTCCTGGCCCGTCCAGGTATCATAGTCCAGCCGGCCTTCGACAAATAACGGCTGACCTTTGTGCAAATATTTGTTGATGTTTTCAGCCGTCTTGCCAAACGCCCGGCAGTCAATAAAACATACTTCTTCTTTGGGCTGGCCCTCCTTGCTGGTCCATTTGCGATTGATCGCCATCCCGAAATCGACAACCGGCGTCTGGCTGGGCAGATACGTCAGTTGCGGGTCGCGTGTCAGCTTCCCCATCAGCAATACCTTGTTAAAGTTTGCCATAAACAGCTCCTTCGATGCGGATTCGGATTATGTTCTAATCCGCAATCTGCAATTGTTATACCTGCTCTGGTTCCGCAATTTCCGCTTCGGCGGCCTGTGGCTCGGATTGTACCGGCGCAGGTATTGCTTCCGGCTGCGGGATGGGTCTCGCGGCACGGGTCGCAGGGGTGTCCTTGGCGATGTCCGCCTCGGTGAGGTCTTCGCCCTTGAGAATCAGCGCCCGCATAATGCGCTCCGAGAGCACAACGTCCCGCTCTATCTCGGTGATTTTCCGCCCATCGACCTTGAAGTAAACGAGAATGTAAGTCCCGCGGGCACATTTTTTGATTGTGTAAGCCAGGGGTCTTTCATCCCATTTGCGGATGGACACGATTTCGGCATCGACCTTGGTCAATATCTTCGTGATAAACTCGATAATGCCGTCCCAGTCTCTCGCCGCCTCGGCTGAATCTATGAGAAACATTCCTTCGTAAAGCTTTTTAACGCCAGTTTCCAAATTCGTTACCTCCAGCAAAATTCGCTAATATTTTTAATTCCCATTTGATTTTTCAAAACGGTTAAACTTAGTCATAGCAGGCCCGATACCTTCTTTAAGCCAGCAAATCGCTGCGTCTCTGGCCTGCTCAACGCCTTTATTCACCAGCTCGGCCTCATCACTGCCCGGCCTGCCGAGGACATAATCCACGGCGCCGTCCGCCTGGCACTGACCTATGCCGACCCTTAATCGCGGCACATTTTCCGTGCCTAACTTTTCGACGATGTCCGCTAATCCGTTATGGCCGCCTGCCGAACCTTTTTCTCTCAGGCGAATCTGTCCCGGCTCAAGCCACATATCGTCTAACACTATCAGCACGTCGCTCAATTGCAGCTTGTAAAACCCGGCAACATCGGCGACCGGCTGGCCGCTACAATTCATAAACTGCCAGGGCTTCACTAACAAAACGTCATTGCCGGCAAATACGCCCTTGCCTAAGTGGGCACCAAAGCTCGTTTTATCAATTTGTATCCCGGTGGATTCGCTTAGCATATCAACGACCTTAAAGCCGACGTTATGCCGCGTGTCGTCGTATCGTTTTCCGGGATTTCCAAGCCCTACTATCATCTGCATACCAGGCACTTCTCGTCTTTCGCGTTACGCAGCCGAAACCAGCCGCATAATCGTGCCGAACGACGATCCTACTTCTTCTCCTCCTTTTTCTTCTCCTTGGGTTCCTTCGATTCCTTCGCTTCGGCTCCCTCGGCACCCTCTTCGGCCTCTTCCTTGGCCGCGGTGATAACTTCCGGCGCTGCGGGCATCGCCGCCTCGAGCTCCTCGGTTGTCTTAACCTCGGCAACCTCGTGGCAGGTAGCCATTAACATTTCCGGCGGGCTAATCAGCTTCACACCTTCAGCAAGCGGAATATCTTTGGCGTGAATCGAATCCCCAAGGACCATCTCCTTGATTGAATAAGTGATGCGTTCGGGGATATTCGTTACCTGGCACTCGACCTCTATGCGGTCGGAATGAATCTCAACCATTCCGCCCTCATGGGTGCCCTTGGCGGTGCCTTTAAACTCAATCGGGACCGTCACTTTCACCACTTCGGTCGCGTCCACTAACATCAGGTCAACGTGGATGATTTCGCTGCCGAGGTGGTCATACTGAACCGCCTTGACCAGCACCGTCTCCTTTTTGTCGGCTATCTGGACTTCCATCAGCCGATGCCCCAGATGCAGCTCATCGACGAAGCTGCGCTTATCCAGAGAAATCGACATGGGCTTCTGTTTGTGGCCATAGACTATGACCGGAATTTGGCCCTGCTTGCGCAATTTGGCGGAATCTTTCGTCCCGCTGTTCTGTCGAACCTCTGCCTTTAAAACTTGTGCTTTTTCCATATACTCCTCAATCATCAACAATTAATTATCAATGGCCTGTGAACAGACTGCTTACTGACTCGTTTCTGTGTATTCTCTTTATGGCCTCGCCGGTCATTGCTGAGACCGTCAAAACCTTGATTTTCTTCAGTGTGCCCGCCTCGGCGGATAGCGGTATCGTGTCGGTAACCACTATCTCGTCGATAGGCGTTTTGCTTAATTTGGCTACCGCGCCCGGAGCGAAAACGCCGTGGGTGGCGCCTACGCAGATGCTCTTTGCGCCGCGCTCCTTGATAAGCTTGGCGGCCGAGCAAACCGTGCCGGCGGTGGTAATCATATCGTCGCACATTAAAATGTTCCTGCCCTCGACGGTGCCGATAAGCTCCTGCGCCTGGACCTCGCTGCCGCTGACGCGCCTCTTATGAACAATCGCCAAATCGCCGCCAAGGTCGGTCGCGTAACGGGACGCAATCTTGATATTGCCCACGTCGGGACTGACTACCGTGAGATTTTCTATTTTTTTACCGCGGAAATACTTGCTCAAAACAAGCTCGCCCGTGAGATGGTCAACCGGTATATCGAAAAACCCCTGAAGCTGGGCGGCATGCAGGTCAATCGCCAGAATCCGGTCTGCGCCGGCGGCGGTTATGACATTGGCCACTAATTTGGCGGTAATCGGAACACGCCCCTCATCCTTGCGGTCCTGGCGGGCGTAGCCGAAATACGGCATGACGGCTGTAACGCGTTTGGCGCTTGCGCGCTTTAGGCAATCCAGGTAAATTAACAGCTCCATCAGGTGCTCGTCCACGGGATTGCTTGTTGACTGAATCACGAAACAATCCCTGCCCCGAACGTCATCCTCGACCCGGATAAGCTTTTCGCCGTCGGGGAATTTTGCTATCTGGGCGCCGCCTAACGGGACCTCAAGGTAATCGCATACCGCTTTGGCTAACGGCCCGTTGGAGCTGCCTGAAAATATTTTTATATTATCGTTGAGAAACATTATTGGCCTCCCTTGTTATCCGTAACAACTGAACCGGGGTCAATATGAGAACCGTCTTTGAGCGTTAGCGGCGCGATGAGGACCGAGCCGGAACCTATGAAACAATTATCGCCGATAGTGGTCCGCTGAATCTGCTTTC
>Ga0105104_10001545_pt1 | contig 17219 bp, 15 predicted proteins | sample PPLLaktember2015_3_FD_87034 | JGI IMG/M metagenome (GOLD analysis project Ga0105104, IMG submission 87034) | Freshwater sediment microbial communities from Prairie Pothole Lake near Jamestown, North Dakota, USA - PPLs Lake P7 Core (6) Depth... | ecosystem: Environmental > Aquatic > Freshwater >... | reverse complement strand
CCCTGGCATATCTTGTTTGGTTTTCACGAAAGTATGGTCACCACCACCATGGTTGCGGGACGTGTGCTCATGCACCGCCGAGAGCTTACTACCCTGGATGTTGAATTGATAGCCCGCCGGGCAAGAGAGCTGGCGCCTGTCGTGTGGGAAAAATATAACCAGAATATGATAGGAGTCTCATGACCGACCAATCCGCATCCCCAATACACACGATTGCCATTGTTGGAGGGACTGGGAAAGAAGGAAAAGGCCTGGCGTATCGCTGGGCGAAGGCGGGCTACCGGTTGCTCATTGGTTCCAGGCAGGCAGAAAAGGCGCAGGCAGCCGCGGACGAGCTGCACCTTCTGCTTCCTGAGAACGCCGTGGTCGAGGGAATGGCCAATCCCGAAGCCGCGGCCTCCGCGGACCTTGTGGTCGTGACCGTGCCCTACGCAGCCCATAGAGATACGTTTGAGATGCTGATCCCCTTCGTCCAGGGGAAGATCGTAGTCGATGTGACGGTTCCGCTCGTCCCACCAAAAGTAACCAAAGTGCAGATGCCGCCTGCGGGGAGCGCCGCTCAAGAAGCGCAGCAGATCCTGGGAGAGGGTGTTCAGGTAGCGGCGGCTTTTCAGAACATTTCCTACGAACATCTCCTGCGTGATGAACCCGTGGAGTGTGATGTGCTGGTAACCGGGAGCAGCAAGGCTGCTCGGGCACAGGTATTGGAGCTGGTCAAAGCTGCAAACCTGGTTGGGTGGGATGCCGGTCCGATCGAAAACTCGGTAGTCGTAGAGGGGTTGACATCTATCCTGATTGGTCTAAACAAACAGTATGGTGTACAATCAGCAGGGGTCCGGATCACTGGCATCCCTTGCTCCGGTGGATCAGCATAAACCAGACACCCTGAAATGGGTGTTTATTGAACCAGAGGAGCAGAGCCTGATCCGGCGATCTGGTTCCACCTGCTCATTAGATGAGGATGGGTAGAACGGCAATCTATGGCGCTTGTTTTAACCCCACTGCCCGATATCCCCTTTATCCAGCCTGGCGATGACCTGTCCGATATCCTGTTAAACTCGATCCACCAGGCAGGCATACCACTGGAGACAGGGGATATTATTGTCCTGGCACAAAAAATCGTCTCCAAATCGGAAAACCGCCTGGTAAATCTGGCTGATGTTTCCCCCTCACCAGAAGCGGCTGTCCTGGCCGAGCGCTCTGAGAAAGATCCACGCTTTGTGGAGATGGTTTTGAGGGAGAGCCGCTCAATTTTGCGAGTTCGACCTGGAACGTTGATCGTGGAACACCGGCTTGGGTTTATCTGCGCCAATGCCGGCATCGATCATTCCAATGTTCAAGGACAGGCAGGAAGCCCAGGAGACTGGGTCTTGTTACTACCGGAAGACCCCTGTCAATCCGCGGCGAACCTCCGGCAAGCCATGGAAAAGGCCAGCGGCGCGCGGATTGGCGTTCTGATCATCGATTCGCACGGCAGAGCATGGCGGAATGGCATCGTCGGTACCAGTATTGGGTTTTCCGGGATGCCGGGTGTAGTGGATCTGCGCGGGCATCCTGATCTGTTTGGGTATAACTTACAGATTACCACGGTAGCGGCCGCAGATGAGCTGGCGGCGGCAGCATCTTTGGTGATGGGGCAGGCAGCAGAAGGTACTCCCGCGATCCACGTCCGGGGTTTTCCTTATCCTTTACGGGAAGGCCAGTTTAGCGAATTGATCCGTCCCAAGGAAATGGATCTTTTTCGATAGAGGCAGATAAGAGATGTACGCGATAGTATCGCTGCTGGAGCCGGTTATATACAGGCGTGTCGAAGCACTTTGGAAACGCCTGGAAACCGTCTGCGGGCTGAAGGGGATCCAGATCACTCCATATCCTCATTTTTCATGGCTGGTGGCCGACGATTTCGATTCCAAACCGCTGAAGCAGGCGCTCGAAAAAATCAACTCGATCAGCCAGCCCTTCCAGGTACGCTGTGCCGGCCTGGGTATATTTACAGGCCCAGATCCAGTCATATACATCCAGGTGGTCAAGAACCCTGAGATGAAGCAGCTTCACCAATTATTATGGGAGAATATTCACCGGCATGCGATAAATTTATCCCCCTACTACACCCCTGACGTCTGGGTCCCCCATATCACCCTGGGTCATACGGACATCACCCCTAAAAAACTGGCATGCGCCGTTGTGGAGCTTGGTTTTGAACCGTTTACATGGGAGATGAAGGTGGATAATCTGGCCGTCGTTTGCCAGGTGGGAAATGAGGTTGGCCGGCTCGAAGATCGTTTTGATTTTTCAAATAAGAGATAGGTTTCTACCGGTTGAATATGCAAAAAATTGTGGCATTGGCGGGTGGTGTAGGAGGCGCAAAGCTCGCGGAAGGTCTATACCGGACCTTACCGCCCGATTCCCTTACCGTCATCGTCAACACAGGAGATGATTTTGACCATCTGGGTTTGAGAATTTGCCCGGACCTGGATACAGTCTGTTACACACTGGCCGGATTGGCTAACCCGGAGACCGGCTGGGGACGGGCAGATGAAACCTGGAATTGTATAGCATCGATCAGCGTACTTGGGGGATCCAGCTGGTTCCGCCTGGGTGACCGCGATCTGGCTACCCACCTCGAGAGGACGCAGCGTTTGCGATCGGGCCAGCCTCTCAGCCAGGTGACACACGATTTTTGCCAGGCCTGGGGAATCACCTGCAACATCTTACCGATGACCGATCAGATCGTGGCAACCTGCGTTCAGACTGCGGAAGAGGGCGAGCTGGAATTCCAGGATTATTTTGTCCGCCGCCAGTGCCAGCCACGGATCGAAGGTTTCCGCTTCACCGGCATTGAATCAGCCAGACCTGCTCCGGGAGTTGAACAGGCTCTCCGCGAGGCTGACTGCGTGGTGATCTGCCCATCCAACCCGTGGGTAAGTGTCAGCCCGATCCTTTCCATACCAGGCATTGGCGAGCTGATGAAGCAGCAGACCGTGGTGGCCGTTTCGCCGCTGATCGGTGGGCAGGCCCTGAAAGGACCCGCCGCAAAAATGTACCGCGAGCTCGGCTTTGAGCCATCTGCATTGACCGTAGCTCGCCATTATGGATCCCTGTTGACTGGTATGGTGATTGACGAACGAGACCGTGAGCTTGGGTCTTCGATCAGCGAGTCGGGTATAATTCCTCTGGTTACCCAGACGGTCATGTTGAACGAGGCAGACCGGGTCAATTTGGGACGAACTGTTTACCAGTTCTGTGAAAGACTGCTCAGGAGGGAACATTGAGTCTTTGGGCGATTGTCCCAGTCAAGCCGCTGCGCCGGGGAAAATCACGATTGTCGGGTGTGATGTCTGAAGAGGAACGGACCCTACTGAATTTCTCCATGCTCGGCCATACTTTAAAAACCATTTGTGAAGTCCAAGAAATAGAACATACCCTGGTCGTGAGCCGCGACCCCGCTGCTCTATCGCTGGCTCGCGAGCATGGTGCGCGGACATTGCAAGAAGATGGAAATCCTCATCTCAATACGGCTCTACGCAGAGCCACGATTGTCACCCAGATGTATGCCTCAGGAGGTGTGCTGATCCTGCCGGCCGACCTGCCATTACTCAAAGCGGAAGATCTGCGGATACTGATCGCGCGATCCGGCGAGCCGCCAGTTGTGGCGATCTCGCCAGATCGACGCATGAGTGGGACTAATGCGCTGCTGGTCAGCCCGGCAGGTTTAATCGATTATGCGTTTGGTCCCGGATCATTTCAACGCCACTGCGAACGTGTCTTATCCAGCGCCATCCGGCTGGAAATTTGCGATCTCCCTTCGATCTCAATCGACCTGGACCTTCCGGAGGACCTGGAACTGATCCGCCAGATGCAGTCTGTCGAAGCAAATTGAACCCCTCGCACTTTGTTCTACCCCACCTAATAATCCTGGATTTGGAGGCAACGAAATGGCACAGCGAGTAGCGTTATACCTGCAGGATGCCCACGATTTACGGGATGGCCTGGATTTTGTCCGGTATGCCGAACAGCGCGGTTTTGAAGCGGTCTGGCAGGCAGAAAGCCGTTTAGTACGGGACGCCATCGTTCCGATGGCGGCTTATGCGGCTGTGACCGAAAAATTGAAGGTTGGTTCCGGGGTGATCAATAACTGGACCCGGAATATGGGCTTGCTGGCGGCAACATTTCTGACTCTGGACGATCTGGCCCCCAACCGGATCATTTGTGGGATTGGCGCCTGGTGGGATCCGCTAGCCCGCAATGTCGGCATCGACCGCAAGAGGCCTTTGGTGGCAATGAAAGAGACCGTGCTAACCCTGCGGCGCCTGCTCAATATGGAACGGGTGACTTTTCATGGAGAATTCGTGCACGTCGACGGGATCGAACTGGATGTGGTGCATGGTCGTCGAGAACCGCGTAATGTACCGATCATGATCGGCGCCACTGGCGACCAGATGATGGAGCTGACCGGCGAGATCGCCGATGGGGTAGTTTTGAATTATTGTGTACCCCCGGAATACAACATCCGGGCATTGGAGATGCTGGACAAGGGCGCCCGTAAAGCCGGACGAAGCATGGAAATCCTGGACCGCCCGCAGTTGGTGGTCTGTTCGGTAGATCACGACCGGGAGAAGGCCATCGATACGACCCGCAGTCTCCTGACCCAATACCTGGCCCAGCAGCCGCACATCGCGAAAGCCTCGGGCGTCGCACAGGATGTTGTCCAGCAGATCCAGGCGATCCTGGGCTGGCCGGCGACCCACGAGCAGATCGAACAAGCCAAGCACCTGGTGCCGGAAGATTTGATCCACCGCATTACCGCCTCGGGGACGCCCGACGAAGCCCGCGCGAAGGTGGAAGAATACCGCAAGAACGGCTGCACCTGCCCCATTCTATATCCGGTAGGTGGGGATGTGCGATTGCTGATCGACACTTTTGCACAGGCATGAGTAAACAACCCAATTCCTCCCATTGTTTTGTGTGCGGGGTTCAAAACCCGCATGGATTGCATATGAAGTTTTACCGCAAGGCTCCCGGCGAGGTTGTGGCCGAATACCGCGTTCCGAGCCATTTCCAGGGATATCCAGGGGTTGTTCATGGGGGGATTGTTGCCTCGATGTTGGATGAAGTCACCGGGCGGACGTTTATGGAAGATGACCCACCTCGCTTTATGGTTACGGCAAGGTTATCCATTCGCTACCGCAGACCTGTCCCCGTCGACCAACCGCTGCGCCTGGTTGGTCTGGCAGGGAAGGATGATGGGCGAGTCGCCTATGCTACCGGGCAAATCTTTGGGCCGGAGGGCACACTGTTGGCTGAAGCGGACGCCGTACTGGTCAATATCCCGGAAACCAGCCTGGGCGAGATGGATGTCCAGGCATTGGGTTGGAAAGTGTACCCGGATGAGGAGGATAGGGGATGATCCTGGAATATCACCGACCGCAAAGTATTTCGGACGCCCTGGAACTGCTGGCACGCCCGACGCCGATCACCTTCCCGATGGGAGGAGGAAGCACCTTGAACCGGTCGGGTGGGGAGGGGATTGCCGTAGTAGATCTCCAGGCTCTAGGTTTGAACAAAATTGAAAGACAGGGCAACACCCTACAGGTGGGAGCCACTGCGACTTTACATGACCTGATCTATTCTCCGGATGTCCCGCCGGTGGTCAAATTGGCCGCCCATCAGGAGGCCAATTTCAACCTGCGACAGGTTGGTACGTTGGGCGGGACGCTGGTTTCAGCCACCGGGCGCTCACCCCTGGCGGCGGTCTTGCTGGCCATGGACGCGCATATGACCTGGCTGCCGGGCGAGATCGAGATCAACCTGGGTGACTGGCTGCCCATGCGCGCACAACGAAAGCCGGGCAGATTGATCACGTCCATTCGCATTCCACTGCAAGCCCGGGCGGCTTATCACCAGGTAGGGCGAACCCCAGATGATTGGCCCCTGGTTTGCGCATCCCTGGCGGTCTGGCCATCCGGGCGGAGGCGGTTGGTCATTGGAGGTGTGGGCGAGGCTCCTTTATTGGCCATGGATGGAGCCGATAGCGTGGGCGTTGAACCCGCAGCCAGGAATTCGTATAGTTATAAAGAGGATCAGTGGGCCAGTGCGGAATACCGCCAGGAGATGGCAGCCGTTCTGGCATTGCGCTGCGCGAAAGAGGTGGAGGGTCTATGATGATCACCCTTCAAATTAATGGTTCCGTCCTACCGGTTGAGGTCTCCCCAGGGACGACCTTGCTCGAAGTTTTGCGCGCCAATGGTTTTTTCGGGGTCAAGAACGGCGGGTGCGCTAAAGGAGAATGCGGCGCCTGCGCTGTGCTTCTGGATGGGCGCCCGGTAAATTCCTGCCTGATATCGGCAGCTCAAGCCGAAGGCCACCCGATCCAGACCATTGAGGTGGTGGGCGAGCATCCCGACCAGGGTTGGCGGAAAACAGAAGGGTTGGATCCCATCCAGCAAGCGTTTGTCGAGAGTGGGGCGATCCAGTGCGGATACTGCACCCCCGCCCAGGTGCTGGCTGCCCGATCCCTGCTGTCTCGCGAACCAAACCCGAGCGAGGATCAGGTCCGCGAGGCTCTCTCCGGGGTCTTGTGCCGCTGCACCGGGTATCTCAAACCCGTCCAGGCCGTGTTGAGAGCGGCGGCCGTGCTGCGCGGTGAAGCGATCGAGCCAATCGATGGCGCGATCCCCGCGCCGCCGGAATGGTTGGGCAGCCCTCCTGCCGGGGGCGACGTGGCCGGCGAACCAAAGAGCGACGTCCAACCTCAACTGGTGACCCGCACCAACGTCATGCCGCGGATTACCGTTACCCCCCAATCGAAGCTGATGAACCGGGTTGGCCGGCCAGAACAAAAAGTGGACGCGGTCAAGCTTGTTCAAGGCAAGCCGGCCTACACAGCCGATATCGAGATGCGCGGGATGTTGGTTGCCAGGGTGTTGTTCAGCCCAGTAGCGCACGCGCGCATCAAACGCATCGATGTTAGCAAAGCGCGCGCCCTGGAAGGTGTGGCGGCCGTCCTGACATACCAGGATATCCCACGGGTAATCTATTCTACGGCAGGACAGTCTGACCCGATCCCGGGTCCATTGGATATGTTCTCGCTGGATCACAAAGTGCGTTATGTGGGAGACCGGGTAGCTTTTGTGGCGGCGGAAACAGAAGCGATAGCCGAGCAGGCCCTGAAGCTGATCGAAGTCGACTACGAAGAGCTGCCTGCTCTGTTTGACTCGCAGCAGGCCATGCAGCCGGGAGCCCCGATCGTGCACGATGAGCCGGAGTATATCAACTTCGCCGATTCAGATCCCACACGCAACCTGGCGGCCGAGATCCGCATTGATATTGGAGATGTCGAAAAAGGCTTTGCAGAAGCGGATTTAATCTTCGAAGCCGATTATGAAGTCCCCAAAGTCCAGCAGGCGCACATCGAACCCCACGTGGTGGTTACCTATTGGGATGAGGATGACCGCCTGGTCATCCGGACCAGCACCCAGGTCCCATTCCATGTCCGCCGCATCCTGGCCCCTGTCCTGGGGCTGCCGGTCAAAAGGATCCGGGTGATCAAGCCGCGCATTGGGGGCGGCTTTGGCGGCAAGCAGGAGGTGATGATCGAAGATGTCGCTGCCCACCTCACGATCGCTACCCGGCGGCCGGTGCGTTATGAATACAACCGCGAAGAGGAATTTGTCGCCGCCCGGTCGCGCCACCCGATGAAGATCCATATGAAAACCGGCGTCAAGCGCGACGGTACTCTGACCGCCAATGAAATGTACTGCGTGTCAGATACGGGCGCTTACGGGTGTCACGCGCTGACCGTTACGGGAAATACGGGACACAAGGCCATGGCCCTGTACGTGGGGGATGAAGCTTACCGCCAATCGCCCAACATCCGCTTCTACGCGGATATCGTGTATACCAATCTTCCGCCGGCCGGCGCCTTCCGCGGATATGGTGTACCCCAGGGGTATTGGGCTGTTGAACGCCATATGGAAAAGATTGCCCGCGAGCTGGGACTGGATCCCCTGCTCTTCCGTCTCAAGAATGCCCTGCGGGCCGGCGAGCTGCATCCCTTCAGCATGGCCTGGAGTGAAGGCCGCGAACCTCGCCCGGAAACCGTCCACACGGTTGGATTGGAAGAGTGCGTCAGCCAGGGAAAAGCCGCCATCGGTTGGGATCAAAAATTTGCCAATCCGGAGTGGCACCAAATTCCAGGCAAACCCCATCTGCGCAAGGGGATCGGTGTGGCGATGGTGATGCAAGGCACGGCCATCCCCTACCTGGATATGGGTGGGGCCAGCATCAAAATGAATGACGATGGCTCCTTCAACCTCCTGGTGGGCGCCACCGATCTGGGGACCGGGTCGGACACCGTTCTCGGACAGATGGCAGCCGAGATTCTGGGGGTGCCCTTGGAAGATATGATCGTTTACTCATCCGACCCCGACTTCACCCACTTTGATAAAGGCGCGTATGCTTCCAGCACCACGTATATTTCCGGAGCCGCGGTGGCGCGAGCGGCCCAATTAGTCGCCGAGAGGATCCGCGTGCGAGCTGTCCGGATCCTCCACGAGCGCACAGGGGCTGAACCTCTCCAGCCGGAACAGATCATCCTGGAAGACCGCAAAGCCATCGCACCGGATGGCAGTTTTGTGACCCTGGTGGAAATCGGCCATGATTCACTCCATCATAACGATCAGGAACAGATCATGGCGGTCGCTTCATACAAATCTCCGGTTTCTCCACCTCCCTTTGCCGCCCAATTTGCCGAAGTGACGGTGGATGTGGAGACCGGCCAGGTGACGGTCGATCAACTGGTCATGGCGGTCGATTCAGGGGTAATCGTCAACCCGATCACCGCTTCAGGGCAGATCGAAGGGGGGATGACCCAGGCGCTTGGTTATGCGGTTTGCGAAGAAATGCGGTATGATGATAAAGGTCGAGCGCGCGAACGCGACCTGGTAGATTACCATATCTTCCGGGCTGACGAAATGCCAGAGTTGCAAACCCTCTTTATTGAAACTTACGAACCCTCTCATCCTTTTGGGGTCAAAGCAGTGGCGGAGATCCCCATGGATGGGGTTGCTCCCGCGGTAGGGAACGCTATCCTGGACGCCTGTGGAGCACAGGTAGACATTATTCCAACGACACCCGAGCGAGTCTGGCGAGCGCTCAAAAAAGGAACCGAATGGCAAGCTCGATCTATGTAATCGGCCATGTGAACCCGGATACTGACTCGATCGCATCGGCGATGGGGTATGCCTGGCTGCTGCGCGAGCGGGATGGCCTGGATACAGTGGCTGCCCGCGCGGGGGCGGTGAACCCCCAAACCGGCTGGGTGCTGAAGAAACTAAACCTGGAACCGCCCGTTTTACTGACCGATGCTTCCCCACGTTTCAAGTCCGTTGCCCGCCGGTTGGATACGACCACCCCGGAGAAACCTTTGCGCGAAGCCTGGTCGATTGCCACGCGCACTGGGGGGGTCGCTCCAGTGCTAAACCAGGATGGAACGCCGTTTGGCCTGCTAACCGGCCGGAGCCTGTTTGAATTTCTGAACCACGTTGTTGGCCCGCACCCCCGCCGCCAGGAAATGAAGATCAGTGAAATTCTGGATATGGACTGCAAACATGCGGCCGATATCAAAGTGGCCAAGTTCACTGCGGGAACGCGCATCCGCGATATGCTCAACCGGATCTTGCGCGAAGAGGGGGATGATTTTTGGGTGATCGATGATGAAGGCCGTTACGTTGGGATCTGCCGCCAACGCGATCTGTTAAACCCACCTCGACTGAGGATGGTGTTGGTGGATCACAACGAACCTCATCAGGCGGTTGGATCCCTGGAAGAAGCGGAATTGATCGAAATCCTGGATCACCACCGCCTGGGGACTATCTCCACTCATATCCCCATCAAGTTTACGGTGGATATCGTTGGCAGCACCAGCACACTGGTCTCTGAGCGGATCGAAAGCGCCGGGTTGAGCGCCCCACCCACGCTGGCCGGGATGCTTTTAGCGGGCTTGCTTTCGGATACGCTGACATTGAGCTCACCGACGACTACGGACCGCGACCGGGATGCCGCCGAACGGTTGGCGCGTTGGGCATTTATCTGGGGTACACCTCTGGAAGGCGAGACCATCAAGGGATACGGCCAAAAGGTTCTCTCAGCGGGAGTAGGCCTGGATACCCGCGAACCTAAAGATGTTGTCAGCGGTGATATGAAGGTGTATAAAGCGGGAGGAATGGAATTTGCCATTTCACAGGCGGAGGTCAGTGATATCGTGCAGCTTTCCGAAAACCTTGAGCCGCTCAAAAAAGCCCTTACCGATCTCCGCGATTCAAAAGGCCTGGATTTTGCCATGTTAATGGTTACGGATGTGGTGGGTGGATCTAGCCGCCTCGTAATGGCGGATACGCCACCCATCTTGAATAATCTGCCCTATCCTCCCCAACCGGATGGAACCTTACAGGCAGATGGGGTTGTTTCTCGTAAAAAACAGCTCCTGCCAGTCGTTCTTGGTTTACTTGAGGGATAATTCATGGATATATACAAAGCAGTAGTCGATCTTGAAAACTCCGGAGAAATGGGAGTTTTATGTACGATCATCGATAGCAAAGGCTCTACACCGCGCCACGAAGGCAGCAAAATGCTTGTCTATGAAGACGGTCGTTTTATCGGCACGGTAGGCGGGGGTGAGGTGGAAAACCGGGTGATGGATGAAGCGCGTTCGGCGATCAAAGATGGGCGATCGAGGGTACTCAAATACAGTATGGTAGATCCCAAGCAAGGCGATCCTGGCGTGTGTGGTGGGACGGTGGAAGTTTTTTTGGAGCCGATTCTGCCCAAACCAAAATTGGTAGTCATCGGCGGGGGGCATGTTGGGAAAGCGGTAGCCCACCTGGCCAAATGGCTCGGTTTTCGGGTTGCGGTCAATGATGACCGGGTGGAATTCTGCACCCCCGAGGCTAACCCGGACGCGGATGAATTTTACCCGGTGCCTATGGCGGAGCTGCCCAACTATTTAAAGATCAATTCCCAGACTTACCTGGTATTGACCACGCGGGGAATGGTGGTTGACGTGCCGGGTTTGCCACCACTCCTGGATACGCCTGCGGCGTATATCGGGGTGATTGGCTCGAAACGCCGCTGGTCGATGGCCCGCAAGGGGATGTTGGAGGCCGGCGTGCCTGAAGAAAAACTGGCGAAGGTTTATTCGCCGATCGGCTTGGAGCTCAACGCAGAAACTCCCGAAGAGATAGCGGTCAGCATACTGGCGGAAATCATCATGCTGCGCAACCGGGGCACGGGAAAACCAATGAAGGCAGAGGACAGGAGGTCGTTAGAAAATGTGGCATGATTACTTCCATGCGTCCTCCATCGACGAGGTCATGGATATTCTGGCGGAGCGACAGGAGCGCGCCCGGATCGTTGCCGGGGCGACTGACCTGATCCTCGAGATGGAGCGCGGCGTGCGTAAGGGGATCGATACATTGATCGATGTTACCCGCATCCCCGATCTGGATCAGATTTGCCTGGATGAAGATGGCGTGATCCACCTGGGACCCATGGTCACGCACAACTGCGTGGTCGGGTCGAAGCTGCTGCGTGAGACGGCTTTCCCGCTGGTTCAAGCAGCCTGGGAAGTTGGGTCTCCGCAGATCCGCAACCGCGGGACGATTGCCGGGAACCTGATCACGGCCTCGCCTGCCAACGATACGATCACGCCATTGATGGCGCTGGGAGCATCGGTCGTACTGCAATCCAGGCGGGGAGAACGGATCGTCCCTCTGGACCAGTTTTACACCGGGGTGCGGCGCACGGTCATGGCGCCGGATGAAGTGATGGTGGACATCCGCTTTCCAGCATTGACGGCAGGTCAACAGGGCAGCTTTGTAAAGTTCGCTTTGCGGCGAGCCCAGGCCATCTCCCTGGTCAACGTCGCGGTCGTGCTTTCGATCCAGGATGGATTGGTTACCCGCGCGGCAGTTACCCTGGGCGCAGTGGCCCCCACCATCCTGCATGCGCGCGATGCAGAACATTATCTGGTGGGTAAGGCCCTGGAAGATGAAGGGATCGAAAAGGCTGCATGGTTGGCAGTGGCTGCCGCTCACCCGATCAGCGATGTGCGTGGTTCTGCAGCCTACCGCAAGACAATGGTGCGGGTTACCACCCGCCGCTGCCTGTCTGCCATCGCAAGGGGAAGCGAGCGGGTAGGATTTCCATCCAACCCGGTGCTCCTGATGGGACAGCAGTCCAATGGCCGGCGCGCTCAAAACCAGGCCGGTCATCACGACCCCGACCGGCCAATCGTGACGCAGATTAATGGCCAAACCTATACCTTTCAAACCGGTCATCAGAAATCCCTGCTGCATTTGCTGCGTGAAGAAGGACTGCTGACCGGGTCGAAAGAAGGCTGTGCGGAAGGGGAATGCGGCGCCTGTACGGTATTCCTTGACGGTCACGCCGTGATGAGCTGCCTGGTGCCTGCCCCGCGTGCGCACGGCGCGGAGATCATCACCGTGGAGGGGTTAGCTGTGGATGGCGAGCTGCACCCCGTTCAAAAAGCGTTTGTTGAGACCGGAGCGGTCCAATGCGGATACTGCACACCGGGGTTTATCATGGCGGCTGCCAAACTTCTCGAGGAGCGCCCAACGCCAACTCAGGATGAGATCCGGCAGGCGCTCACCGGCAACCTTTGCCGCTGCACCGGGTATTACAAAATCATCGAGGCGGTAGAACAAGCCAGTAGGAGGTAGCAATGGGTAAATATGGCAGTTATAATCGCGATTCGTCGTTCCAGGAGCGGGCGCAGCGCAATCAGGTCCATCCTGTATGGCGCGGATTGGGTTTTGTGTGGATGATCGGCGCCCCAATCTTCTCCTACTTCATCAGCCTGGCGCTGATCCAGGAGAACTCGCGCCAGGGTTGGATTGGTATCCCGGCCGAGTACTTTGCGGCAGGTGCGGATCCTTTACTGTACGTCAAAATCGGGCTGACGGTGATGATCACCCTGCTCCTCTACGCGCTGTTCTCCTTTCTGGGTGTGATATTTTTTCAGGTAGGTGGGCACGAACGGTATGGTCCGTTGGATGTGCCGCCCCTGCGAAGAAAATATCGCAAGCGCTCGTAAAAATACACGGATTTACCCCCATCCGTCTCCTGGGAGCGACCGCAAGCCCTGGGCTTCCGCAAACTGAATCATTCGATTTTGTGTCTTGTCTAGTCTGATTGACACGACCCAACCTGGAGGATTGTATGTCCATTGTTGGTCAATCCGTTTCACGGGTAGATGCTGCCGGAAAAGTAACCGGCGAGGCGCTCTACCCCGGTGATTACAACCTGGCGAACCAGTGTTATATGAAGATCCTGTTTGCCAGGCGCCCGCATGCCATAATCCGCCGGTTAGATGTCAGCCAGGCGGAAGCGCTGCCGGGCGTCCTGGCAGTTTTTACCGCAAAGGATATACCGGTCAATGAGTATGGCTTGATCATGCCAGACCAACCGGTTTTGTGCGGTCCCGGTTCGAGCAAAGCTTACGCCGACCGGGTCCGGTTTATTGGCGATCAAATTGCCCTGGTTGTCGCGGAGAGTGAAGAGATTGCGGCGAGTGCGGCCCAGTTGATCCAGGTGGATTTCGAAGACCTGCCCGTGCTGACCGATCCGCTCGAAGCCATGCGGGATGAGACGAACCTGCTACATCCAGACCGCGGTTCGAATGTTTTTTGTCATTACCGCATCCGCAAAGGGGACACCAGCGCGGCGCTCGCCCAGGCTGACGTCGTCGTCGAAGGGGAGTACCGCACCCCGGCCCAGGAACATGCTTACCTCCAGCCGGAGGCCGGGGTCGCATACCTGGACGAAAACGAGGTGTTGACATTGATCGTGGGTGGGCAGTGGACCCATGAAGACCAGGAACAGATCTGCCACTCATTAAACCTTCCCGAGGAAAAAGTGCGCGTGATCTATCCGGCTATTGGCGGGGCGTTTGGCGGCCGGGAAGATATGTCTGTACAAATCGTTTTGTGCCTGGCAGCCTGGCGCCTGCACCAGCGCGGGATCAACCGCCCGGTGAAAATTATTTGGAGCCGGGAAGAGTCGATGATCGGCCATCATAAACGGCATCCCTATATCTTGCGCACGCGCTGGGGAGCCACGCGGGAAGGAAAAATTACTGCCGTTGAAGTGGAAGTGATTGCTGACGGTGGGGCGTATGCCTATACATCGACCAAGGTGTTGGGGAATGCCACTTTGATGTGCTCTGGGCCGTACGAGATCCCGAATGTAAAAGTTGACTCTTACGCCGTATACACGAACAACATCCCGAATGGCGCGTTCCGCGGTTTTGGGGGACCCCAGGGGGCTTTCGCGGCAGAATGCCAGGTCAATAAGCTGGCCGAAGCCCTTGGGATCGACCCGGTGGAAATCCGCCTGCGGAACGTGCTGCGCGAGGGGGCGCTGCTCTCGGTAGGCACGCCGCTGCCGAAGGGTGTCAGCCTGCCCGAAGTGGTCGCGGAATGCGCCAGGGCGGGTGGGTGGACGGAACAGGGCGAAACCTGGTCATACCCGGGAAGTTTTGGAATGGAAGTCCCCGGAAAACCCCACCTCCGGCGCGGGATCGGTTTTGCCTGTTCTTACAAGAATGTGGGTTTTTCTTTCGGAGCCCCGGAGCAGTGCACAGCCACGGTCGAGCTGCGCGGGAATGCTGAGGTCGAGAATGCCGTGGTCTATCACGCGGCCGCCGAAGTTGGGCAGGGCGTCCATACAGTGATCGCTCAAATGGCTGCCGAGGCAGTCGGACTGCCGTTCGAAAAGATCCAGCTGGTTACTTCGGACACAGCCGTGACCGGCAACTCAGGCAGCGTGTCTGCATCCCGGATGACTTTCATGTCCGGAAATGCGGTGCGCGGCGCCGCGGCGCTGGCGCTGGAGAAGTGGCGGAATGAGGAGCGCCCGGCCATCGCGACTTTCCAGTACCGTCCCCCCCGGACGACCCCGTACGATCCCGAAACGGGCAAGTCGGAACCCAACTTTGCCTATGGATACGTAGCCGAGGTGGTCGAGGCGGAAGTGGACATCGAGACAGGCCAGGTGCGCCTGGCCAGAGTCATCTGCACGGACGACGTTGGGCACGCGATCAACCCTGAGCTGGTACAAGGACAGATCGAAGGGGCCGTGGTCCAGGCAGCCGGGTACGCCATCCTGGAGAACTTTGTCCAAAAAGACGGGTATACGCTGACCCCCGGGTTATCCACTTACCTGATTCCAACCATCCTGGATATCCCCGACCAGGTGGATTCGGTTATTTTGGAATATGCGGACCCGATCGGGCCCTTTGGCGCACGCGGCATGGGCGAGATGCCCTATCTGCCCCTGACGCCCGCGATCGTGGCGGCCGTTCATTCGGCGACCGGCGTCTGGATCGATGAGTTCCCGCTGATCCCAGAACGCGTCCTGGACGCGCTGGGCGGCATCGCGCCCGAATAGGACAGCGCACAAAATCATAAATCCTGTCGATAGCTCAGGCGGTTAGAGATTATGGGTGGAGAGATCATGATCCGCGGAGGGGGAGATCTGGCCAGTGGGGTAGCCCTGCGACTGGCACGGATTGGTATGCGGGTATGCATCACCGAGCTTGCTCAACCCCTGGCGGTCCGCCGGCTGGTTTCCTTTGCCGAGGCGGTATACAGCGGCGAGATAACCATCGAGGGAGTCCTCGGGCGCAAGGTGTCCGGGTTTGACGAGGCCAGGCAGCGGATGGGCACGGGGATGGTCCCTGTGCTCGTCGACCCGGCCGGGGAAGCCAGGCATGCCCTGCAGCCCCTGGTGATCGTGGATGGACGCATGACCAAGCGCCCGCCGGATCTCGACCTCAACTCAGCTCCCCTGGTGATTGGCCTGGGCCCCGGTTTTCTAGCCGGGGTCAACTGCCATGCAGTGGTCGAGACCAAGCGCGGACCTTTTCTGGGCCGGGTGATCTGGGAAGGCCCGGCCGAACCGGACAGCGGGCTGCCCGAGATGGTCGCCGACCACCAGGCGGACCGCGTACTGCGCGCGCCGGCGGATGGTGTCCTGTCCAGCAGCACTCAAATCGGGGAGGTGATCTCCGCTGGACAGGAAATTGCCAGCGTGGATGGGCGACAGGTCTGCGCGGCTTTTCAGGGTGTCCTGCGCGGGCTGCTTCACCCGGGGATCCAGGTGCGAGCGGGGACGAAGATTGGCGATCTGGATCCGCGCGCCGACCCGCGCCTGGCCCGGCTAGTTTCGGATAAGGCCCTCGCAATCGGCGGAGGGGTGATCGAAGCGATCCTCTCACGGGCGGAACTTCGCCCTTCCCTGTGGCCCGATTAATATGGACCTGTGGCGCGCGCTGAGATTGAGTGAGGCTCCTCGCGTGGCCTTTACGGGTGGGGGCGGAAAGACCACGGCCCTCTTCCGGTTGGCCCGCCAACTGACCCCACCCGTGTGGGTGACCACATCCACCCACCTTGGACAGGACCAGGTGATGCATGCGGACGAACACCTGGTGGTCGCCAGCCAGGGTATCGAGCAGCAGCTCGAAGAAATGTCCAATGATGGGATCAGCCTGATCACGGGGGAGCCGACGGAAGACGAGCGGGTCTTAGGAGTGGATCCTGACCGGCTGGAGCGCCTGGCTGCCATCGCGCACCAGCAGCGCATCCCCCTGCTGGTCGAGGCGGATGGATCGCGCGGTTACCCGCTCAAAGCCCCCGCGAGCCACGAACCGGCTATCCCTGCCTGGGTAGAGCATGTGGTTGTGGTGGCCGGAATGTCGGGCATCAACCTGCCCTTAGGAGAGCCGCCGGTCCACCGGGCGGAGCGGTTTGGCGAGTTGAGCGGGTTGAAGCCGGGCGAGCCGGTGACTCCGGCTGCCCTGGCGCGAGTCCTGACCCATACCGAGGGGGGGCTGAAGAATATCCCTCGCGGAGCGCGGCGGACCGTCCTGCTCAACCAGGCCGATACCCCCGAGCTGCGCGAGAGCGCGGCCCTGCTGGCAAAACTGCTCCTGCCCACGTTCGATGCCGTCCTGGTGGCCAGCCTGGGGATGGCAGGGGCGCCAGTGTATGCGGTTTACGAGCGCAGTGCAGGGGTGGTGCTGGCCGCGGGGGCATCCGAGCGGTTGGGGCGTCCCAAGCAGCTTTTGGAATGGCGCGGCGTGCCTTTCGTGCGTGCCATCGCCAGCACCGCATTGGAAGCCGGATTAGACCCCGTCATCGTGG